>FWWM01012114.1_pt1 | contig 14488 bp, 12 predicted proteins | sample 2228351 | NCBI WGS metagenome assembly FWWM01 (sample SAMEA103939774, study PRJEB20133) | metagenome | reverse complement strand
ACACTGGGGACATACCGGCCGGCCTCGATGGCGCTGAGGGCCTGACGGGTGATCCCCGCCCGGCGGGCCAGCTCGGCCTGGGAAAGGCCCCTGGCCAGCCGGAGCGACCTGACACGGCTTACAAACCCGACCTGGTCCATCGCAACCTCCGGTCGCGTTTTGTCAAGCGCGCTGGACAGTTAGTCAGTATATATTACAGCACGCGTCAAAGTCACCGCCGGTGGCGGTTTCAGGAAAGGCGGCAGCGCCGGCCGGCGGCCCAGACGCAGCCGAGGCCGAGCAGGGCGTACGTCAGGCAGAAGACCAGCCAGGGACCGGGCGTCCCCACTTTAAGGTTGCCCAGGGACCATTCCGGCCACCAGAGCGAGAGCCCGTTGAGCCAGGCCACCTCGGTCAGGACCGCGGCCGAAAGCGGGTGGAGGCCGGCCAGGGTAAGCAGCGTGCCGACCGTGACCGGGATGCCGCCCCACCGGTCCAGTTGACCGGCCGCGCCCCCGATGCCCAGCGCCAGGACCACAACGGCCACCAGGCCCGGCAGGGCCACCAGCCCGAGGAAGACGAGGCCGTTGGCGATGATGGTGGCCACCACGCTGCTCCGGGCCAGGGCCGAGGCGAAAAGGCCCACCCCGCAGAGGGCTAAGGCCAGAGCGCCCAGCATGGCGGTGGCCACCAGTACCTCTTCGACGGCGACCGCCCCCATCAGGAAGGAGAAGCTCAGCAGGGGCAGGGCGGCCAGCCAGAAAAGGCCGACCAGGCCGAATCCGGCCGCAAACTTGCCCCGTACGACCCGGCCCGGGCCCAGGGGTGTTGCCAGCAGCAGCTCGAGCGTCTGCCGCTCCCGCTCGCCCGCAATCGACCCGGCCACCAGCCCCGGAACAAAGAAGCAGAGCCAGCCGAGCTGGAGCAGAAACGTGGTTGCAAACATGATCTTGCCCACCGGGATGAAGGCCATTCCCGGTTGCTGCCGCAGGCCGTGGAGGACCGTGTAGGTAAGCCAGGTCCCGAGGCTCAGGATGGCCAGGTAAACCACCAGGATAACGTAGGTCCGCCGGCGGCGGAAGAGCCGCCGCAGTTCCAGGTCGAAGACCGGGTTGGAGAGCGAAAGCCGGCCCACCGCCGGTATATTATCGTGCCAGCAGGTGGACCGGCCAGAACCGCCCCGCATCCTGCTGATAACCGGCCGACCCGGCTCGGGAAAGACGACCGTAGTGGCCGAGGCTGCGGCCGCCGTAAAAGACCGGGCCGGCGGGTTTTACACCCGTGAACTCCGGGAAGGCGGCCGCCGGGTCGGCTTCGAGGTGGTTACTCTGGACGGCCGGCGGGGCCGCCTCGCCCACGTGGACGTCCGGGGCCCTCACCGGGTCGGGAAATACGGGGTCGACCTGCCGTCGTTCGAGGCCACCGGGGTGGATGCCCTCGAACGGGCGGTTCGCGACCGTGACCTCATCATAATTGACGAGGTCGGCAAGATGGAGCTTTTCTCCGACCGGTTCCGCCGGGCCGTCGAGGAAGCCGTCGCTTCGGGCAAGCCGGTCCTTGCCACCGTGATGCTGGCCCCGCACCCCTGGGTCGACCGGCTCAAAGCCCATCCCCAGGCCCGGTTAATTGAGCTTTCGCCGGAAAACCGCCTGGACGTCCGGTCCGCGGTCTTCGGTTGGCTGCGGGCCCTGGGCCTGCCCGGGGGGCCGGGGACTAGCCCCCCGGACTCCGGGTAACCTGCAGGAAGACCTCCTCGAGGCCTGACGCCCGCTCGCTGAAGCTTACCACCCGCACCCCGCCCGCCACCAGGGCGGCCAGGGCGTCGGCCTGGACTTCAGGCTCGGGCGGAAGTTCGACCAGCAGTTCGGCCTGGGCCCCGTCCTCGCTGATGACCCGGGCCGGGCCGAACCGCTCCAGGACCTCCAGGGCCGGGGCGGCCGGGCCGAGCACCCGGACCAGGACCGCCCGGAGGTTCGGCCCGAAGATGAACTCGTCTACCGGGCCGGCGGCCACCAACCGGCCCCGGTCGATGACGGCGATGTGGGTGCACATGTCGGCCAGCTCGGCGAGGATGTGCGAGCTTATTAAAATCGTCTTGCCCATGGCCCCCAGCTCCTTGAGCAGCTCCCGCAGTTCGACCCGGGCCCGGGGGTCGAGGCCCGAGGCCGGCTCGTCCAGGAGCAAAACCTTCGGGTCGTTGATGAGGGCCCGGGCCAGGCCCAGCCGCTGCTTCATGCCCCGGGAGAGGTAGTCGACGTACTCGTTCCGCTTATCGGCCAGGTCCACCAGGGCCAGGAGTTCATCGGTCACCGCCCGGCGCCGGGCCTCCGGCATGCCGTAGCAGGCGGCGAAAAAGTCGAGATACTCCCAGACCTTGAGGTCGTTGTACACCCCGAACGCGTCGGGCATGTAGCCCATCACCTGCCGCACCGCCTGCGGCTCCCGGACGACGTTCAGACCCCAGACGTAAGCCTCGCCCGAGGTCGGCGCAATCAGGGTCGCCAGGATTTTCAGGGTTGTCGTCTTGCCGGCACCGTTCGGGCCGATGAGGCCGCAGATGGCCCCGGCCGGGACCGTCAGGTTCAGGTCGTCGACGGCGACGACCCGGCCGTACTGCTTCCGCAGGTTCCGGGTTTCGATGGCGGCAAACTCGCCCTCGGCCAATTTCGCCTCCACCCCGTCAGCCGGAAACGGCTTTCAACCCGAAGTTTAGCGTTTCCAGCTGGGCGCCGCCAGCAACCCGCAGTTGGAAATAGACCCGTCCGCCGGGGCCAACAAAGCTGGCCGGATTCTGGATCTCGGTCCGGCCGTTGCGGGGCTGGCCCAGAAAGACCCACTGGCGCCGGTTCCAGTCGAAAAGCTGCATCGTTACCTGCTGGCCGCCGGCCCCGGCCGCCTGATACTCGAGCCAGAGGCCATCAACCTTCAACCCGGACCCCACCGTTCCGGCCGGGAACTGGCAGCGGACGTAGTAGGTCCCTTCCAGCAGGTTTATTCCGGCCGGCGACCAGACCACCGGCCCGGTGCGGCCGTCCCAGGCCGTCACCTCCCGCCGGCAGAAGCCGGCCGGCAGCTCCACCGGGGCCCCGTCAACCCGGAGGCCGACCGGCTTGACCCAGGCCGTCAGCCCCTGGGAAACGAAACCCTGGTCCAGGTTGACCGCGAACGGCCGGTCTGCCGACCAGCCGATAAACCAGGCCCCACCCCGCCCCAGCCGGCTGTCGGCGAGAAGCGGCCCGATAACCCGCCGCCAGTCGAGGGGCTGGCCGGCCTGGGCCTGGAACGACCCCAGCCGGGCCAGGGGTTCCGAGGCGGCTCCCCGCAGGTCCACCGTCCGGGAGCCGCCCCCGGGCATGGGGCCGAGCCGGTAGGCCCGGTCGCCCACGACCAGCAAGCTTTCCGCGAAGTCGACCCCGGTCCGGTTTGCCACCCGGGCCGTCAGCCGGTCGGCCGAGACGACCACCTCGGCCTCCAGGCCCACCTGGCCCAGCTCCACTTCCCGGAAGCCGAAGGTTTCCAGGTCCCAGGCATTAATGACCACGTCCCGGAAGCCCCCCGGCTCGCCGATGTAAAGCGGCCGGGGCGGGGCGTCGGCCGCCCGGGCAGGCCCCAGAAGCCGCGGCAGGGGCCGGCCGGCAACGAAGACGTCATAGTCGCGGCGGGCCGGCGAGAAAACGCTGAAGTACACGTCGGCGCCGGCATCCCCGTTCGGGCCGACCATAACCACCGCGAAGCTGTTGACGACCACCTGCCCGCCCTTAAACTCATAGGCGACCAGGTAAGCTCCCGCGCTGAAGGCCACCGTCAGGACCGGTATTACCAGCCAGGCCCACTCCCGGCGGTCCAGCCGCCAGAGCACCAGGTAGGTGAGGGGGCCGACGGCAACAATATAGGCGAGGAGGAAGCCCCCCAGGAGGAGGGGCGGCGGCAGGCGCACGGACGGGATATCGGCCACCAGGGACGCAAAGGTCGACTCGGCGGTGGCCGGGTCGGTGACGGCCGCCGGCTCAAGCACGAGGGGCCAGATATTTGACCAGCCCGGAACCCACAGCCGCAGGGCCTCGAGGGTCGGGTCCAGGGCCACGAATACGACCCGGCCCAGGCCGTACTGCCGCTCCACCAGCAGGGGCAGGCTGTTCTGCTCGAGAACGACGAGGGCGCCGCCGACCGGCTCGCCCACGCCCACCACCGTCGGCCCACCCAGGCGGAGGGGGGCCCGGCCGAACTCTTCCAGGGCCGGGAGTTCGTTCACAACAACCGTGCCGGCCGGCCGGACCGGCGCCAGCTCGGGCAGGCCGTCCAGAACCCGGGCGGTGGCCGGTCCGCCGCCGAGCAGGAGGGTTCCGCCGTCGGCCACCCAGCGGCCGATGGCGGCCCGCTGGTCGGCGGAAAGGTCCGACGTGGAGACGGCGGCGAAGGCCAGGAGGTCAAGGTTCCGGAGGGCGGAGGCTTTCGGCGGCAGGTCGGCCGGGGAGAGCCGGACGGTCACCAGGCGGCGGTTCCCGCCCGGCCTGAGCAGGCCGAAGAACTCGAAGGCCCGGGGGTCGGCCGTGACCACCCCGACCAGCCCCTCCCCGGGCTGGAGCATGCGAAGGCGGACCGGGCTTTCGGCCAGGGTCTGGTCGCCGGCAACGACCTTAACCGTTACCAGGGGCGGTGAGCCGGAGATCGGGGCGAAAAGAAAGAGCCGCTTGCGGGACCCGGCCGGCAGTTCCACCGGGCTGGCCGCCACCGCCACGTTGCCGCCCATGGTCGCCCATTCCAGGCGGACCTCGGCCCGGACCTCGTCCCCGCGGTTGGAGACGGTAACGGTAAAGGGTACCCACTGGCCCGGCCGGTAGTAGCCGTCAAAGCCGCCGGCCGCCTCCAGCTGAACCGCCGGCTCGGCCCGGGCCCAGCTCCACCCGACCCCCAGGCGGATGACCAGGATGATGGCTACCAGCCTGAGGGCGCAGCGCAAACTACCCGGCACGTCCATAACCCAACCGCGGCCCCGGCCGCCCCTCCGGCCCTGACCCCCTAGTCGATGTACTCTTCCCGCACCGGCGAGAACACGTCGATGACCAGACAGCGTTCTATTGCGGTCGCCTGGTGGGGAACGTTGCCGGGAATGAGCCAGGTGTCGCCCGGCCCGAGTTCCATCTTCTCGTCCCCCACCTCCATCAGCAGCCGGCCCGAAACCAGGTACCCGATCTGCTCGTGGGGATGGGAGTGCCAGGGCACCACGGCCCCGGCCTCCATGGTCACCTCCGAGAGGAGGGTGCGTTCCCCGTAATTAAGGGTCCGCCGGACCACCCCGGGCACCATCTCGACCGGTTTCGCTTCGGTCCACCGCTTAAGCGCCATTGCCAACCTCCGCCAGTTTCTCAACAACCCTGGCCGCCGCCTGCCGCCGGTACTCGGCGTAAGCGGCGGCAATCTCAGGGTACTTAAGCCCAAGGATTTCGGCCGCCAGCAGGGCGGCGTTGGCGGCCCCCGCCTTGCCGATGGCCACCGTAGCCACCGGGATCCCCTTGGGCATCTGGACGATCGACAGTAGGGAATCGAGGCCGTTGAGGTGCGATGTGGGCACCGGCACACCGATGACCGGCAGGGTCGTCCAGGCCGCGAGCACACCCGGCAGGTGGGCCGCACCCCCGGCCCCGGCAATCAGCACCTCGATGCCCCGGTCCCGGGCGGTCTCGGCGTATTCCCGGACCCGCTCCGGGGTCCGGTGGGCCGACATCACCCAGGCCTCGTGGGGGATCTTTAGCTCCTTAAGGGTATCGAGGGTCGCCTGCATCACCGAAAGGTCCGAGCGGCTCCCCATGACGACCCCAACCAGGGGCTTCATCCGGTGGCACCTCCGGTGGCAAGTTTTTTCAGCCGGGCTTCGATTTCAGCCCGGTAGGGGCCCAGGTCCGGCCGGGCCAGGGCCTCTTCCAGGACGCGGCCTGCCTCGGCCAGCCGGCCGAACCGGACCAGAATATCGGCAAAGTCCACGTAAACTTCCGGGCTTCCGGCAGCCTGCAGCGCCCGCCGGAAATGCTCCACCGCCAGGGCCTCCTCCCCGTCGGCGGCGTGGAGGACCCCGAGGGCCCGGTTAACCTCGGGGTCCCAGGGGTCAAGGGCGAACGCCTGGCCGAAGGCGGCCCGGGCCTCCCCGACCCGGCCGAGCCGGAGCAGAACCGACCCCCAGTTGTGGAAGGCCCGGGGGTCGTTCGGGGCCAGCTGGGTCACCACCGCCCAGGCCGACGCCGCCTTTTCGAGCAGGCCCGACCGGGCGTAGGCGTCGGCGAGCTGGACCCAGGCGGTCAGGTCGCCCTGGGACCGCTGGGCCCGGGCCTCCAGCTCGGCGACAGGTCCGCCGGCCGGCGGCACCCGGGCGACCGGCGAGGTCCGGGCCGGGTTCGAACCCTTTGCCGCCGGGCTCTCGGCCGGCGCGTCCTCCGGGCCGACCTCCCGCCGGGCGATATCTCGCCGGAACTGGGCGCCGGCAAACCGGATCCGCTCGACGTTCCGGTAGACCCGGCGCCGGGCCTCCGCCAGCGTCGGGGCGCAGGTCACCACCGTCAGGATCCGGCCGCCGTCGGTGACCAGCCGGGGGCGGCCTTCGGCGCTGACGAGCCGGGTCCCGGCGTGGAAGACCAGGATCCCGTCCTCCACCTGGTCCAGGCCCTCGATGGGGACGCCGCGGGAGGGGGCATCCGGGTAACCGGCCCCGGCCAGCACAACCCCCACGCACGCCCCCCGCTCCCATTCGAGCCTGAGGTCGGCGAGCCGGCCCTCAACGCAGGCCAGGAGGACTTCAAGCAGGTCCGAACGAAGGAGGGGGAGGATTACCTGGGCTTCGGGGTCCCCGAACCGAACGTTAAATTCCAGCACCTTCGGGCCGTCGGCCGTTACCATCAGGCCGGCATAAAGGACCCCGACGAAGGGCCGGCCCTCCCGGGCCATGGCCTCCACCGTCGGCCGCAGCACCGTCTGGACCGCCAGCTCGACTTCGGCCGGGCCGAAAAAGGACGGCGGGCAGTAGGCCCCCATCCCGCCGGTGTTCGGGCCGCGGTCCCCGTCCAGCAGCCGCTTGTAGTCGCAGGCCGGCAACATCGGGACCACCGTTTCGCCGTCACAGAAGGCGAGCAGGCTCACCTCCCGGCCGGTGAGGAACTCCTGAATCAGCACCCGCTCACCGGCGGCCCCGAAAACCTTCTCCACCATCATCCGCTCGAGGGCCCGCACCGCCTCCGCCCGGTCGGCGGCCACCACCGTCCCCTTCCCGGCCGCCAGGCCGTCGGCCTTGACCACGAAGGGCGGGTCGTGGCTCTCCACGTACCGGCGGGCCGCTTCGAAGTTATCGAAATATTCGGCCCGCGGGCACGGGACCCCGTAGGCGGTCATCAGCCGGTGGGCGAACACCTTGCTCGATTCCAGCTCGGCGGCGGTCCGGGTTGGCCCAAAGGCCGGGACACCGGCCTCCCGGAGCTCATCCACCAGGCCGGCGGCCAGGGGCGCCTCCGGCCCGACCACGACCAGGCGGATGCCCTCCGCCGCCGCAAAGTCGGCCAGGCGGCGGACGTCGGTGGGCCCGATGTCGACGTTGCGGGCGATGAGGGCCGTTCCGCCGTTGCCCGGGGCGACGTAAACGTCCGAAACCCCGGGGCTCAGCAGGAGCTTCCAGACGAGGGCGTGCTCCCGGGCGCCGTTTCCGACGACGAGGACCTTCATGGCAGCCTCACTCCCACTCGATGGTGGCCGGCGGCTTGCTCGTGATGTCGTAGACGACCCGGGTAACTTCCGGGATTTCGTTGACGATGCGGTTGCTGACCCGGGCGAGCACGTCGTACGGGAGCCGGGCCCAGTCGGCGGTCATGGCATCCTCGCTGGTCACCGCCCGGACGGCCACCACGTAGCCGTAGGTTCGGTAATCGCCCATCACCCCGACGGTCCGGACCGGCGTTAGGACCGCAAACCACTGCCACAGGTCCCGCTCCAGGCCGGCCCGCCGGACCTCCTCCCGGACGACCCGGTCGGCGGCCCGGACAATGGCCACCCGCTCCGGGGTGACCTCACCTATAATTCGGACCGCCAGCCCCGGCCCCGGGAACGGCTGGCGAAAGACCACCGACTCGGGCAGGCCAAGGGCCAGGCCGATCTCCCGGACCTCATCCTTGAAAAGGTAGCGCAGGGGCTCGACCAGCCGGAATGGCAGCCGCTCGGGCAGGCCGCCGACGTTGTGGTGGGTTTTAATCCGAGCGGCGGCTTTGGCGTCGGCGGCGCTCTCGATAACATCCGGGTAAAGGGTGCCCTGGACCAGGAAATCAAAGGGGCCGGCCCGGGCCGATTCCCGCTCGAAGACCCGGATGAACGTCTCGCCGATGCGCCGCCGCTTCTCTTCGGGGTCAGTGACCCCGGCCAGGACGGCAAAGAACTCGGCCGAAGCGTCCACGTGGCGAACGTCCAGCTCCAGGTGCCGGCGGAAAACGGCCAGGGTTTCTTCGACTTCCCCCGCCCGCATCAGGCCGGTGTCCACCAGCAGGCATGTAAGCTGGGGCCCCACCGCCCGGTAGACCAGCTCACAGGCAACGGTCGAGTCGACCCCGCCCGAGAGGGCCCCCAGCACCCGCCCCCCGCCGATTTCGGACCGGAGGCGGTCGACGGTTTCGGTAATGAAGTTGCCGGGCGTCCAGGTCTGGGCACAGCCGCAGACCCTAACGACAAAGTTGCAAATGACCTCCCGCCCGAACTCCGTGTGGACAACCTCGGGGTGGAACTGGACCCCGTACCGGCCGGCGGGCCCGGCCATGACCGCCACCGGCGAGTTTTCACTGCGGGCCACCGCCCGGAAGCCCGGCGGCAGGACGGCCACCCGGTCGCCGTGGCTCATCCAGACCCGGAACTGCCGGGGGAGGCCCGCCAGCAGGGGGACGGTGGGGTCTTCGACCTGGAGGGTGGCCGGGCCGTATTCCCGCCGGTCGCCCGGTTCGACCACGCCCCCCAGGGCATGGGCCAGAAGCTGCATTCCGTAGCAAATCCCGAGAACGGGAACCCCCAGACCAAGAACATGGTCCGGGAGGCCGGGGGCGCCGGGCTCGTAGACGCTGGCCGGTCCCCCGGAAAGGATGATGCCCCGGGGCTTGAGCCTTTCGAGCTCGGCCGGTGGGGCATCGAAGGGCAGGACCTCCGAATAGACCCGGCATTCCCGCACCCGGCGGGCGATGAGCCGGCTGTACTGGGAGCCGTAATCGAGGACGACGATGGTATCCACGGTCAACCGAATTATCCGGTAACCTGAGGGGGGCCGTCAACCGGCCCGGCGGCCGCCTTCCGGAGGCGGTCCATGATGGCCCGGCCCAGACCCACCTCCGGCACAGCTTGCGCATAGATTATGTCAAGATTTGCCCGGTCGAGGCGGTGCAGGGCGGCGAAAAGGTTTGCGGCCGCCTCCCGCAGGTCGCCCGTCTCGGAGAGCCACTCGACCGCCGCAAACCCGGGCGGCGGCTCGGCCGGCCTTGCCAGAAGGAGAAGGCCGGCCCGCCGGCCGGCCGGGTCCGGGTAGGCCCGGTCGGCGAAGAGCACCAGTGGAGTGCGGGGCGAGTAGTGGCGCTCGAGCTGGCCGGGAGATTTTGGCCGTTCGGCCGGCGCGGCCGCGACCCGGACCGGGCCGATGACCCTCTCCAAGTCCTCCACGGCCAGCCCGCCCGGCCGCAGCACGGTTGGGACGTCGGCCGTAAGGTCCAGAACCGTCGACTCGACCCCAACCGGACAGGGCCCGCCGTCCAGAATCAGGTCGACCCGGCCGTCAAGCTGGTCCCGCACGTGCTCGGCCGTGGTGGGGCTCAGGTAGCCGAACGGGTTCGCGCTGGGCGCAGCCACCGGCCGGCCCGCCGCCCGAATGAGCGCCAGGGCCACCGGGTGGGCCGGCATCCGGACGGCCACGGTGAGGAGGCCGGCCGTGACGATGTCGGGCACCTTCCCGGTTTTCGGCAGGACCAGGGTCAGGGGGCCGGGCCAGAATTTTTCGATGAGACGCCAGGCCGTCTCCGGGACCTCCTTAACCAGGTCGGCGAGCTGGGCGACGTCGGCGATGTGGACGATGATCGGGTCGAACGTCGGCCGGTTCTTGACCTCGAATATGCGGGCAACGGCCAGGGGATTAAACGCGTCGGCCCCGAGGCCGTAGACCGTCTCCGTCGGGAAGGCGACCAGCCGGCCTTCCCGCAGTAAACGGCCGGCCTCGGCAATAGCTTCGGGGGTTGCGGGCAGGACCCGTACCATCTCGGTCAGAATAGGTCGGTGCCGGCGCGCCCGGCCACCCTTTAAAGTTTAACAGAGCCCCACTTAATCCCCGAGCGAAAGCCCGGCCAGGCGGCTGGCCGGGCCTTCGCCAGAGGCAGGTGTCCCAGATTGGGGTAGCTTAGCTTACCGGGATTCGACCACCACCGTGCCCACGTGGCCGAGCGGCCCGTGCAGCAGGCACAGGTACGGAAAGGTCCCCGGGTTCGGAAAAGTCAGCTCAAACTCGCTCGGCGCCTCCGGCCCGATGAAATCCGTCAGCCCGAGCACCCCGGAATGATAGACCCGGCTCGGGTCGTAGGCTTGCGAAGGCTTCGTCACCGGGGTCTCGAACGGGTCGAACGGGGCCTGGCCCGGCGGCAAAAACGTAACCGTGTGGGGGCTATTCGCCTTCCACCGGATGGTATCGCCGGCCCGAATCCGAACCGTCGGCGGAAAATACTCAAGCAGCTCCAGATATCCGGTCGGGGCCCGCACCACCGAGCCGACCTGCACCTCCCAAAGGCTTGTCCCATCAGGCCGGACCGTCTGCCGGTAACCCGCAAGCCCCTGCTGCCGGGCCGCCGGCACCAGCCCCAGCACCCCCCGGCCCTCCTGCTCGGCCCGAACCCAGCCCTCAGATTCGGTCGTGTAAGCCTCCCCGGCCGCCACCACGTTTACGAGCCCGGCCATCCCCGGATGAATCGCACAAAAGTAGGCGTACCGCCCAGCCGCCGGAAACGCCACCGCCAGCCGGCTTCCCCGCTCCCAGATCCCCGTGTTGATATACTGGCTGCCGTCGTAGACCACCCCATCCCCGGGCCGGACGTTCGCCGGCCAGAAGGGCGGCGGCCCGCCCGGCGGCGGCAAAACCCTCGGAAGAAACGTGACCGTGTGGGGCTCATCCGAACTCCACAAAAACGTAAGGCTCTGGCCCACCGGCACCGTAACCTCCCGGGGCATGAAGGCGTTGCCGGCTACCGTTCCCCGGCCGGCCCCGACGAATATGGTGCTCACCGGCCGGCTCTCGGCCGGGGCCACCAGCGGCCCACTCCAGCTCCCGGCCGGGCTGCCGTTGTAAAAGTTGACCCAGGCCGAGCTTACCGGCCGGGGGGCCCCGCTCACATCCACGGTGAACGTGTACGGGCCGACCACCCCGCCGCCGGGAACCCCGGCCCCATTGTTCCAGCCGATATTGCCCTGGCCGTCCAAACCGCACCGGCGCCAGTCGGCCCGGTCCGTCCCGTACTGGCAACCGACCAGAACCCCACCCTCGGGGATGCTGGCTTTGACCTCATACGAGTAGGTCTGGCTGCTCTGATTCTTAACGAACATGACAAACGTGACCAGGTTGCCCGTGCGGGCCGCCCGCATCTCCACCGTAAGCGGCGGCCACGCCTCCGACGCCGCCGGACCGGCCAGCCCCAGAAGCAGTAGCGGCAGCAGAGCCGCCGGCAGAAAAGGACCTTTGACTCTCACTTTGCCTCCCGGTTGTTTAAGCTTTCCCGCTACCGCCCGTCTCGGCCCGGCTGCTGGGAAGTTCTTGAGCGATCACCCCCTTTCGGCCTAATTCGCAACCTTTTGAAGGGCTGCCTCAAGCTCGTCAAGGCCGAAGATGCCCTCAAGCCTGGCCGCAATGCGCCCGCCGGAATCGACCACAAAGACCCACGGCTCAGACGGCAGGCCCCACGCCCGGGCGGTTGGGCCCGGCTCGAGCCGGCCCTGCTCCCGGGCCGGCTTGAGGTCGTAGGGTTCGACGTGGATAAACCCGACCCGGTCCCGGTACCGGGGCTCAACCGCCAGCACCAGGTCCAGCACCGGCCCGCAGATGCGGCTGCGGCAAAAGGCCGGGGTGGAAAAGACGACCACAAAGGGCCGGTGGGCAGCCAGGGCATCGGCAATCGAGACCCGGTGCATGTCGTCGGGCGGCTCGTGGCTGCAGATGGCCACCAGCTCCTCGGCCGAGGCGGCCGTCGGGCTGGGCAAGGGCGGTGCCGCCGACCCGACCGCCGGGGTGCTGCCCCGCTCGGCCACCGGCAGGGCCAGGGTCGTCCGCCGGGCCGGGCCCGGCCCCTGGGTCCGGATGTCTGCACCCCAAAGGCCCGGCCGGTCGAAGCGCACTTCGGGAACCACGTAGACGCCCCGGGCCTCGGCGTGCAGGTGGAGGGTCCCGTCCGGGTGGGGGTGGGGCGTCGTCACCGTGATGGCCTGGTAGGTGGCCTGGGCCCGGCCTTTAAGCTCGGGCGAGCCGGTGCCCAGGAAGTAAAAGTCCACGACAACGCTGGCCCCGGCCAGCTCGGTGCCGTCGGGATTTTCGAGGGCGAAGGCAAACCGGTTCGGGCCGACCGTAAGCTCACTTACCGTCTGGAAGGCCCGGATGCCGCCTGACTCCGGGGTGGCCGTCCGGGCCGGGGCGCACCCGGCTACTACGACCACCAGGACCAGAAAGGCTGTAAGCCAACGCGGACCCAGGACGGCGCTCCTTTGCCGGGCCTGGGCACCCTGGTCACCGCCGGTCGGCCCCCGGATTACGCCGGAGACAGGCTGCAAGGCACCGGGGTCACGTCCGGGGGATGCGAAGCCGCCCGGCCAGGCCCACCTGAACTCTTAAGGGGGCTTTCCCCTAGATACAACCATTATATCAGACGGCGAACCGTTTGCATATCCCCGGCCCCAGGATGCGGCCGGATGAGCCGGCGTTCGGCCAGCGCCGGGTGACCGGACTGACGGGCCGCGGCGGGCGCCGGTCAGGCTTTATTTGCCGGTCTCAAAGTAAGCGATGGCCCGCTGCACGGCCGGGTCGGCCTGGGGATTCGCCCCCGGCGTTGGGGCGTCGGCCGGGGCCCGGAAGAGGATATCCGGCGCCAGGCCCTTCCCCTCAATCTGATTCCCCTTGGGGGTGAGCCAGTAGGCAATGGTGATGTAGACGGCAGAGCCGTCCGAAAGTTCCCGCAGGGTGTTGACCGAGCCCTTGCCGAAGGTCTCCTCGCCGATGAGGACGGCCCGGCCCCGGTCCTGCAGGGCGCCGGCCAGGACCTCAGACCCGCTGGCGCTGCCCCGGTTTACCAGCACCACCATCGGGATATCCGTGGCAATGCCCCCGGGCCGGACCTGCCAGGTTCGGCGGTTACCGTGGCCGTCAACTTCGTAAAGCACGACGCCGTCCTTCAGGAATTGACTGGTGACGTCCACGGTGGCGCTCAGCAGCCCCCCCGGGTTGTTCCGCAGGTCCAGAATGAGCCCCCGCGGGTTCTTGCCCAGCAGGTCCCGGAGCTTTCCGACCAGCTCCTCGTTCGTCACCTCGCTGAAGAGCGAGATCCGGACGTAAGCGTAGTCGCCGACCAGGGTCGTACTGACCGTCTGCAGCCGGACCTCGGACCGGGTGATTTCGACGTCGAACGGCTGGGACTGGCCGTCGCGCAGGATGGTGAGGGTCACCTTTGTGCCCCGCGGCCCCTTAATCTTGTTGACCGCCTCGTCGAGGGAGAGCTGCCGGATGTCTTCGCCGTTCACCCGCAGGATGCGGTCCCCGGGCCGGAGGCCGGCCTTTTCGGCCGGCGACCCCTCAATCGGGGCGACGATGACGATAAAGTTGTTCTGGTCCTTTTCAACGAAGGCCCCGATGCCCTCGTAGCGGGACGCCATCTCCAGGCGCTCCCGCCGGTACTGGTCGGCCGGAACGTAGGACGAGTGGGGGTCGCCCAGCGATTCGACCAGCCCCTTTATCGCCCCCTGAATCATCTTCTGGCGGTCCAGCTTGTCCCGGTTAATGTAGTCCCGCTCGATGACCCGCCAGGCCTCCCAGAAAATGTTGAAGTCCTGGCCGAGGTCGGCCGGCGGTCGGGGCGCGGCCAGGGCCGGGATGGCCCCGCTTTCCTCAACCCAGCGGCTGAAGCCAAAACCAGCCCCGAAGCTTAAGCTGGCAATGATGAAGATTAACAGGCCGGCCAGGATGAACCGGCGAACCCCCGACCCCACGTCAGGTTACCTCCTTTGCCCTCAGACAGACCTACAGACCTAACCCTATTTTAGCAAAATAAGCCGGCCGGGATTGTCCGACACAATATCTTGTGTCCATTGCGTCCGGCAAGTACAAGATATGGGGGAACTCAGGTCCGGTTAGTCCGGACTTTACGGTCGGATTCCCAACAGATTTCCAACAGCCCCGGGAGCGGCGAACCTGTCGCCCGCGTCTGGCGCCGACCGTGCACCGTTTTCCACGGCTTTTTCGACAACACACCCCAATATTGGACGGAAT
>FWWM01012101.1_pt1 | contig 14495 bp, 12 predicted proteins | sample 2228351 | NCBI WGS metagenome assembly FWWM01 (sample SAMEA103939774, study PRJEB20133) | metagenome | reverse complement strand
GGCGGCCCCCAGGACCCCGGGGCGGCCCGCTGCGGCGATGATGCCCCCGAGGGCCAGGGCCATAACTACTAGAAAGATGCGGAACCCGGCCACCGAATGTCGATCGTACCACGAATGCCCAGGACCTCGGTAGTCGTCCGGCCGTCCGCCCGCCGGAAACGCAGGTCCAGCTCCGCCCGCCCGACCCGCAGCCGCCGCACCATAACCTCGTTCAGCCACGGCGGCAGCGTCGGGTTCAGGTCAACACGGTCGCGAACCCCGTCCGGCCTGATGCCGAGAATTGTCCGGCAGAACGACAGGGCCGTCCCGGCCGCCCAGGCCTGCGGACTCGAACTCAGCGGATACTCGGCCGGGGCCGAGTAGTAACGGCGGTCCCGGGTGAACCCGCAGAAGAGCTCCGGAAGCCGCAGGTAGCGAAACGTCTGGGCGGCGTCGAAAATCTGGCTGACCACCAGGTTCGCCTGTTCGCTCAGGCCGTAGCGCTTGAGGCCGGCCACGATAAGCGAGTTGTCGTGGGGCCAGACGCTCCCATTATGGTAACTCATCGGGTTGAAACCGGGCACCCGGCTGCTCAGGGTTCGCAGGCCCCAGCCGCTGAGCATGTCCTCCTGAAGGAGCCGCTCGGCCAGGGCGACGGCCCGGTCCCGGTCGGCGATTCCCGCCCACAGGCAGTGGCCGGCGTTGGATGCCAGCGTCGGGACGGGTCGCTTTGACGCATCCAGGGCCACTGCAAAAAACCCCCCGTCCTCAACCCAGAAGTCCCGGTTGAAACGGGCCGCCAGGTCGGCCGCCCGGGCCCGGAATTCGGCTGCCCCCGGCCGGCCCAGCCACTCGAGCAGGTCGGCGTAGGCCAGATAGGCCGCGTAAACGTAGCCCTGGACTTCGGCCAGCGCAATCGGGGGCTCAACCGGATTTCCCCTTTCGTCAAGGATCGGCGCTTCGCTATCCTTCCAGCCCTGGTGCTTGATGCCCCGCGGCGACCGGGTCAGGTACTCAACGTAGCCGTCGCCGTCCTTGTCGCCGTACTTTTCGACCCATTCGATTGCCCGGGTCGCATTGTCAAACAGCTCGGCCGCCAGCCCCGTATCCCCGGTCCAGCGCACGGTCTCGGCCAGCAGGGCCACAAACAGCGGGGTGGCGTCGATGGACCCGTAATAGGGCCGGTGGGGAATAATGCCCAGGGCGGCAAGCTCCCCCCGCCGGAGCTCGTGCATAATTCGGCCCGGCTCCTCGTCCGTAAAATCGTCCACTTTCCGGCCCTGGTAATGGGCCAGAAATCGGAGGGCGGCCACCGCCAGCTCCGGCCTGAACATCAGGGTCTGCCAGGCGGTAATAAGCAGGTCGCGGCCAAACGGGCACGCAAACCAGGGTATGCCGGCGTGGACGATGGGCCCGAACGGCGTGTTCTCGGTCAGCAGGCGCAGGTCAACCAGGCTGCGCCTGACCAGCCGGTTCCACACCTCGTGGTCCGACCAGAACTCGGTTGCCTGGCTAAGCCAGGCATCGTATTCGTGCTGGAGCCGCCGGACCCGGGCCTCGAACGGCTCCTCACCGGCGGGCCGGGCGGTTTCCGGGGCAATCTCAACCGTAAAGAACACCGGCCGTCCGGGCGGCAGCCGCAGGTCGAAGGCGGCGTCAACCACCCAGACCGGCTGGGGGAGGGTGACGGCCGGGGCGGTCGCATCAGGCACGGTTGCGGCCGGGGCAACGGCCACCGGCAGGAGTTCCCGGCCAATGGCAAATTCGGGCGAAAAGTCCCCGTCCAGAAATGTGACCCGGGTCCGCCGCTCAACCCCGTCCTGGCCGAGGGCAATCAGGGTCACCCGTCGGCCGTCGACTTTTGGCTCGACGGCTTCCGGGGGGGCCGGCCGCCGGACGAATCCCCGGACCTCAAACATATCCCGGAAGTCGGCGGCCAGCCGGAGCCGGACCCGGACCGTAACCGGGAACAGGTTGTAGTTGTGGAAGCCGATACGTTCGTAGAGGGCGCCGTCAATGAACCGGTTGCGCCAGATGCTCACCGTATCCGGCAGGACGACCCGGCCGTCCGGCAAATCAAGCCGGGGATTGGCGAATTGAAGATTGGACATAAAGTTATGCTCGGCCGAGGATGTCAGGACAACCGGCCACTTGCCGTTTATCGAAAACTCGTAAAGGGAAAGGTACCGGGTGTCCCGGTAGAAAAGGCCGACGGCCAGGCCGCCGTCGGCGGGAATATCACCCAGCGGGTCGGAAACCAGGAAGATGTCGTTTTCTTTGATGGTGAGGGTTTCGGCCATCCGGACCGCCGGCGTGCGGGTTCAGAACGGGAACCGGAAGCCCGGCCGGCGGCCGCCGGCCATCAGGTCCTTCATCAGCCGCCGGGTCTGGAAGAACTGGTTTAGCAACTGGTTGACCTCCTGAATGGAGGTGCCGCTGCCCCGGGCGATCCGGCGCTTGCGGCTGCCGTCAATTATCTCCGGACGCCGCCGCTCCTCGGGGGTCATCGAAAGGATGATGGCCTCGACCCGCTTGAGCTGGCGCTCGTCAAAGGCTTCGGCCGGCAGGTGCTTGGCGGCCTGGCTGAAGCCTGGGATCATCTCCAGGAGCTGCTGGAGCGGCCCCATCTTTTTGACCTGCTGAAGCTGGTTGAGAAAGTCCTCGAGGGTGAATGTGGCCGTCCGCAGCTTCTTTTCGAGGGCTTTCGCCTGCTCCCGGTCGAAGGCCTGCTGGGCCTTTTCGATGAGGGTCAGGACATCGCCCATGCCCAGGATCCGGGAGGCGAGCCGGTCCGGGTAGAACGGTTCGAGGGCGTCCGGCTTCTCCCCAACGCCGATAAACTTGATCGGAACCCCGGTTACGGCCCGGACCGATAGGGCGGCCCCGCCCCGGGCGTCGCCGTCGAGCTTGGTCAGGATGACGCCCGTCAGCCCAACCCGCCGGTGGAACTCTTCGGCCGTCCGGACGGCGTCCTGGCCGGTCATGGCGTCGGCCACCAGCAGGACCTCGTGGGGCCGCAGGCGGGCCTTGAGGGCCTCAAGCTCGGCCATCAGGGCGTCGTCGATGTGGAGCCGGCCGGCCGTGTCCAGAATCACCCAGCCGGCCCCGGCCTCCCGGGCCCGGCGCAGGCCGTTTTCGGCGATGGCCAGTGCATCCCGCCCTGAAGGCTCGTGGTAAACGGGGATGTCGAGCTGGCGGCCCAGAATCTGGAGCTGGGCCCCGGCCGCCGGCCGGTAGGGGTCGGCCGCAATCATAAACGGCCGCTGGCCCTGCCGGCGCAAATGGAGGGCCAGCTTGGCCGCCGTCGTCGTCTTGCCCGAGCCCTGCAGGCCGACCAGCATGACGATGCCGGGCGGCTGGGGTGGGGGCTCAAGGCGGGGTGCCGCCGGCCCGAGCAGGTTTACCAGTTCCTCGTAGACGATTTTGATGACCTGCTGGGCGGGGGAAAGGTGCTTGAGCACCTCCGCCCCGACGGCCCGCTCCCGGACCCGGCCGATGAAGTCCCGGACGACCCGGTAATTTACGTCGGCGTCCAGAAGGGCGACCCGCACCTCCCGCAGGGCCGCGTCGACATCGGCCTCGGTCAGCCGGCCGCGGCCGCCGAGCTTACGAAAAACTTCCTGGAGCTTCTCGGAAAGGCTTTCGAACATCTGCTTCTGCCGGACACGCCGGGGGCGTCCTGCCGTAGAACATTATACACCGGGTGGCCGGACCAGGCCCCGTGGTAAAATATGCCGGGATAGCATGGCTGCCAGGCGTAAGAAAGGCGGGGTCTTCCCCCTTGTTGCGGTCGTGGTAGTGGTGGCCGTGGTTGCGGCGGTTGGGCTTATCGCCCTGCAGTTTCAGACGGCAACCCGACCGGCCGCCGGCCCGCCGCCCCCGGTCGATTTCCCGACCGGCCTTACGCCGGACGGCTACCCTTACAAGGGCAATCCCCAGGCGAAGGTTGTGGTCGAGGAGTTTGCCGACTTCCAGTGCCCCTACTGCGCCCGCTACGCCCTGGATGTCGAGCCGAAGCTTGACGCCAAGTACGTTAAGGCCGGGCAGGTCTACGTCGTCTTTCGCTACTTTCCGTTCATCGGGCCCGAGTCGTTCCGGGCAGCCGAGGCCGCGGCCTGCGCCGCCGAGCAGGGCAAGTTCTGGGAGTACCAGTACACGGTCTTTGCCAACCAGCGGGGCGAGAATCAGGGCTGGTTTACCGACAGCCGGCTCACCGACTTTGCCCGCAGTGTCGGGGCCGACGTCGGCCGGTTTCAAGCCTGCCTGAGCTCAGGCCGGTACTCCCGGTTCATTGCCGCCTCGGCCGACCAGGCCCGGCAGCGGGGAGTCCGGTCGACGCCGACGGTGGTCATCAACGGCCGGGTTTTCGAGGGCCTTCACGATTTCGGCGCTTATGACCGGTACATCGGGCAACTTCTCGGCCAGGGTTGAAACCGACCAGGCGGCAACCGTCGAGCCGGGCGAAAGCTGGCTCGGTCTGGTCCAGGTGGGCCTGGCCCTAGCCGGGGCCGCGGTTGCCGGCTACCTGAGCTGGACCCGGCTGACCGGGGGCACGCCGGTTTGCGTCGGGTTCGGGGGCTGCGATTTCGTCAACGCCAGCCGGTTCTCCGAGCTGCTGGGCGTGCCGGTGGCCGTCTGGGGCCTCGGGGCGTACCTGGTGCTGGCGGCCCTGGGCATTGCCGGCCTCCTGCCCGGGTTCCGGGAGGCGGTCTGGGTCCGGGCGGCAGCGTTCGGTCTCGCCCTTTCAGGCTGGCTCTTTTCCATGTACCTGACCGGCATCGAGGCGTTCGTTTTGCAGGCCTGGTGCGTCTGGTGCGTCAGCTCGGCCGTTATCATCAGCCTGCTGACGGTCGTTTGTGGGGTGCGCCTCTTCCGGGCTTTTTCCGTTTGACGGTGAGCCGGGCCATCGGCTAGACTAGGGTGGAAACCCCAGGGGTTGGTCGCGGCCGGTGGGCTGGGTGGTTCGGCACCGCCCAAAGTGCAGGGTCCCATCTGGCGTCCTGGCATAGGGAGCTGAATCTCACGTGAAGGCAGTTGTCATGGCCGGGGGGGAGGGCGCCCGTTTACGGCCCCTCACCATTAACCGCCCCAAGCCGATGGTCCCCGTTGTCAACCGGGTCTGCCTCGAGCACGTGCTGAATCTCCTTCGGGAACACGGCTTCACCGACGTCATCATCACGGTCCACTACCTGGCGTCTCAGATTTTCGACTACTTCGGGGACGGGCGGGGGTTCGGCCTGCGGATCAGCTACAGCCTGGAGCCGACTCCCCTCGGAACGGCCGGCTCGGTTAAGCTTGCCGAAAAGGACCTTGACGGGACGTTCCTGGTCATCAGCGGGGACGCCCTCACCGACGTGAACCTGACCGAGGTGATTGAGGCCCACCGGGCCCGGCAGGCCCTGGTGACCATCGCCCTCTACCGGGTGCCGAATCCCCTCGAATACGGGGTCGTCGTAACCGACCCGGACGGTCGGGTCCGGCAGTTCCAGGAAAAGCCGGACTGGGGGCAGGTTATCAGCGACACGGTAAATACCGGGATTTACGTCCTCGAGGCTGAAGTTCTAAGGGAGATCCCGCCGGACCGCCCCTACGACTTCAGCGCCGACCTTTTCCCGAAGCTGCTCGGGCGGGGCGAACGGCTCTTCGGCCACATCGTCAAGGGCTACTGGACCGATATCGGCAACATTCAGGAGTACATCCGGGCAAGCTTTGACCTCTTGAACGGGCAGGTTAACCTGGGCCCCCTCGGTCTGGACCTCGGCAACGGGGTCTGGGTTGAGGCGGAAGACATCGACATCTCCCCCGAAGCCAACATCGTCGGCCCGGTCTACATCGGCAGCGGGTGCCGCATCCTGCGAGGCGCAACCGTCATTGGCCCGGCCGTTATCCGGCGCAACACCATCATCGATGAGGGGGCGGAGGTCCACCGGAGCATCATCTGGCGGGACTGCTACGTGGCCCCGCATGCCCAGGTCCGGGGGGCCGTCCTCCTCTCCCAGGTCAACGTCCGGAAACGGGCCCGGGTGCTGGAGGGGGCGGTGGTGGGCGACGAGACGGTTATCGGCGAGGACGCCGTCATCCAGCCCGAGGTTAAGGTCTGGCCGAAGAAAGAAGTCGAGAGCGGGGCCCTCGTTTCCGAAAGCATCATCTGGGCCCCCAGGGTTCGCAAAACCCTCTTCGGCCGCTTCGGGGTGAGCGGCCTGGCGAACATGGAGCTTACTCCTGAATTTGCGGCAAAACTTGGGGCGGCCTACGGGACGACCCTGCCCAAGGGGGCCCGGATCATCATTAACCGGGACCCCCACCGGATTCCGCGAATGATCAAAAGGGGCTTCATCGCCGGCCTGCCGTCGGCGGGCATAAATGTCCTCGACATAAAGAGCGCACCGACCCCGGTGGCCAGGTTCTTGACCGCGGTGACCGACGCCGCCGGCGGTGTCCACGTGCGGCTCTCCCCCTTCGACCCGCGGGTGGTCGACATCAAGTTTTTCGATGCCCGGGGCCTCGATATTGACCAGGTAACCGAGCGCAAAATCGAGAATGCGTTCTTCCGGGGCGATGTCCGGCGGGTATTTTTCGACGAGATCGGGAGCATCATTGACGCCCCGCACCTTGTCAGCCGGTATGAAGAAGCGTTTGTCGGGGCTTTTGACGGCCGGCTGCCGGATTCGGGCCAGCCGCCCATCGTCGTCGACTACGCCCACGGCAGCAGCGTTCTGGTCCTGCCCCAACTGCTGGACCGGCTCGGCCTGAACGTTATCAGCCTGAACGCGGCCCTGGATGAGGCCCGGCTGGCCCGGCCGCCGGAGCTGGTGGAGCAGGCGATTCAACGGCTTGCAGCCATCGTCCGGGCCGTCGGTGGGGCCCTGGGGGTCTACCTGGAGCCCGGGGGCGAGCGGCTCCGGGTCGTGGATGACGCCGGCCTGCCCCTCGACGGGATGAAGCTGCTTACGGCCCTGGTCCTGCTGGTTCTCCGGGAGAACCCGGGCGGGGTGGTGGCCGTGCCGGTGACGGCGACCCGGGCCGTGGAGCTGGTTGCGGCCGAGTTCGGGGTTAAAGTTCAGCGGACCCGGGCCAACCACCAGGCCCTCATGGCGGCGGCAACCCACGAGCACGTGATTTTCGCCGGGGATGGGGAGGGCTGCTTTATCTTTCCCAGTTTCCAGCCGACCGTCGATGGCCTGTTCGCCATCGCCAGGATGGCAGACCTGCTGGCCCGCCACGGGGTGACGTTGAGCGAGCTGGTGCGCCAGTTGCCGGCCCTTCACATGGTCCGCCGCCGGGTCCCGTGCCCGTGGGAGAAGAAGGGCCGGGTCATGCGCCGGTTTCATGAACGGTTTCCTGAGTTTTCTGCCCGGCAGGTTGACGGCTTCCAGATCGACCTGCCGGATGGATGGGTGCTTATCCTGCCGGATGCGGACCGGCCGATCGTGCACATCATTGCCGAAAGCGAGGACCCGGACCGGGCCCTCGAGCTGGCCGAGTCGTATTCGCAGCTTGTCAGCGATTTCCAGGCTTGATCCGACCGGAGGTCCGGCTTAAGATGCGTGAGACGCCTTATCAGGGGTCGGCCCAGCTTTTTGACGTCGTGGTCGAGCGCAACGTATTCATACCGATGCGGGACGGGGTGAGGCTGGCCGCCGACATCTATCGGCCCGCCCTGAACGGCCGGCCGGTGGCCGGCCAGTTTCCGGTCCTGGTAGAGCGGACGCCGTACGACAAGTCGAACCTGGAGCTGGTCTCGACCGGAAAGTTCTTCGCCCGCCACGGTTACGTGGCCGTCGTTCAGGACGTCCGCGGGCGGGGACTTTCCGAGGGCGAGTGGTACCCGTTTGCCCGGGAGGCCCCCGACGGGTACGACACCCTCGAATGGGTTGTCCGCCAGGAGTGGTCTAACGGCCGGGTCGGGACCATCGGCCTCTCCTACACGGCCAGTGACCAGCACGCCCTGGCGATTTTGAACCCGCCGGGCCTTAAGGCAATGTTCGTAAGTGAGGGAATGTCGAATTACCACAAGTGCGCGATGCGCCAGGGCGGGGCGATGGAGCTGAGGTTCGTCGTTTACGCCTTCCGGATGGCGACCACGAGCCCGGAGGCGCTGAAAAACCGGGCCCTCCGGGAGGTGCTCCTGGAGGCATATAAAAACATCCACTACTGGCTTAAGCCGACCCTCTTCCGGCCGGGGACCACGCCCCTGCGCCACCTCCCCACCTACGAGCAGTGGGTCTTTGACGTGCTGACCCACGGCGAATACGACGACTACTGGAAACAATACGGTTACAACGTCGAAGAATACTACGACCAGCACGCCGACGTGCCCATCTACTTCCTGAGCGGCTGGTACGACACCTACGCCCGGGCCAGCACCGAGAACTTCGTCGAGTTCAGCCGGCGCAAGCGCAGTCCGATGCGGCTCATTATGGGCCCGTGGACCCACGGGGTCGTGACCCTGCGCCAGTCGTGGTCAGGTGACGTCGACTTTGGGCCGGACGCGATCCTGGACGACTACGACGGCTTCCGGCTCCGCTGGTTTGATTACTGGCTTAAGGGCCTGGATACCGGCATAATGGACGAGCCGCCGGTAAAAATCTTCGTCATGGGGACCGGCGACGGCCACAAGACTCCCGAAGGCCGGCTCTTCCACGGCGGCTACTGGCGGTCGGAGTCGGAATGGCCCCTGGCCCGGACGCGGTGGACCCCGTATTACCTGCGTGCGGGCGGAAAGCTAAGCCCCGAGCCGCCCGGCGACGAGCCGCCGGACAGCTATCTTTACAACCCGATGGACCCGGTGCCGACCATCGGGGGCAGCATCTCGGCGGCCGGGGATGTGATCCCGCCGGGCGGGTTTGACCAGCGGGGCCGCCGGGAGCTCTTCTACTGCAAGGATACCGCCCCACTGGCCGCAAGGCCCGACGTTCTGGTCTTTCAGACCGACCCCCTGCCCCACGACGTGGAGGTGACCGGGCCGATCGTCGTCCGGCTCTGGGCCAGCTCGTCGGCGGTCGATACGGACTTTACGGCGAAGCTCATCGACGTTTACCCGCCGAGTGAAGACTACCCTGACGGCTACGCCCTGAACCTGACCGACAGCATCATCCGGGCCCGCTACCGGAACGGGTTTGAAAAGCCGGAATTTATGGAGCCGGGAAAGGTTTACGAGTTCACGATAACCTGCTACCCGACAAGCAACGTCTTTAAGAAGGGGCACCGGATCCGGCTTGACATCTCGAGCAGCAACTGGCCCCGGTTTGACGTGAACCCGAACACCGGCGACCCCCTCGGGCCGATCCAGCGCTGGCAGGTGGCCGTCAACACGATTTACCACGACCGGGCCCGCCCGTCCCACGTGGTCCTGCCGATTATCCCGGCCGGGTGATTTTCAGTTGCCGGGCAGGGTTTCGAGGGCCGGAACCGGTCGGAACGGAGCCTGGCGCTGGCCGGCCGGCCGCCAGCGGGGACCTTCCCGGGTGTCCTGGATTTCGTAGCCGAGCCGGTTAAGCTCGACCCGGAGGGCGTCGGCCCGGGCCCAATCGGCCGCCTGCCGGGCCGCCTCCCGCTCCCAGACCAGCCGCACGACTTCAGCCGGGAGCTCCGGTTCGGGCGGCTCCGGGATGTTTTCGGGCATGGGCAGGCGGTCCGGCGACGGCACCTCCCACCGCCCGAGCAGGTCGAGATTAAACGACTCGCCGGGGCCGAAAACCGATTCCTCACGGCCGCGCCGGACGACGACCGCCCCCCGCCCCACCACCTCAACCGCGCCCTGGCCGAAGTCGATGATGGCGGCGGTGTGCTCTTCGATGCCCAGGACCGTCAGGCCGGCTGGGAGCAGGGCTTCGAGGCGGGCCCAGCGCTCCTGCCCCATAAAGCAGCGGCTCGTATCCAGCTCTTCGCCCCCCTCCCGGTTGTTCCAGTGGGGAACGAGGACCAGCCGCAGGCCGTACAGGCCAAAAAAGTCGAGGCCGGGCTGCCAGTGGGGGTCTTCCCCGACCTTGTAGATTTCGTAGACGGGGAGGGCGTAGGTGCCGAAGGCGATGGTCGCGGCGCTCGCCAGAATCAGGGCGGCGCCCTGCCGGTGCCGGGCGGCGATGGCCCGGTAGGCGAGGGTACCGGCCAGGTGTTTTACGGCGTAGGTTGGGCTGCCCGGACCGAGAAAGATAACGTCGGCCCGCCGGATCGGGGCGAGCAGGACCGGGTTATTCGTCCCCAGCTCGGAATCCCGCCGCCGGGCCGGGATGACGGCGACCTCGGGGGCAAAGTTCTGGAGCCGCTGCCGGAAAAAGTCGGCAATCTTACCGGCAACCAGGGCCGAGTTTGGCTGAAAGCCGGCCGGGGTCTCGAGAATTACGACCTGCACGGGATGGCCATACCGGCCCAACACCCGTTCACAGGCCAGACGGCCGGTCGGGCCGGTTTCGCCCGAGCCGAAGAGGACGACGGGTCCCGGCCGCACGTTCGCAGCAGAATTGCCCCCGCTCACACTTTTAAGGATAACCCCGCCGGCCGGCCGGGGACAATTACCCGGCCTTCTTCATCCCCCAGCGCTCGATGGTCCGGAATTCGACCAGCCGGAAGGCGTACTCAACGGCAATGCCCAGCAGGGAGATAATGACCAGGCCGGCGAAGACCCGGGGCGTCTCCAGAAAATACCGGGCCGTATTGATATACCAGCCCAGGCCGCCCTGGGCCCCGGCCACCCCGAACACAAGTTCAGCCGCCACGACCGTGCGCCAGGCGAACGCCCACGCCACCTTCAGGCCCGAGAGCAGGTGGGGCAGGGCCGCCGGCAGAAGCACATCCGCCACCAGCCGCAGCCCCTTGAGGCCGAGGGTCCGGGCGACCATCTGGAGGGTCGGACTCACGGTCCGGAAGCCCATATCGGTGCTGATAGCGATGGGCCAGACGGTGGCGTAGGCGACCACGAAGATGATGGCCGTCGGGGTCAGGCCGAACCAGATCATCGCCAGGGGCAGGATGGCCACCCCGGGCAGCGGGTTGAAGATCGAGGTCAGGCTCGAAAGCAGGTCGTGGCCGGCCGGCGACATTATCGAGAACGCCGCCAGCAGAAGCCCCAGGGCCGCCCCGACCAGGGTGCCGACGACCAGAAACTGCAGGGTCGTCAGGGTGCTGCGGGGAATTGACAGGTTTGTCAGGTCCCGCACCAGGGCCTCGGCCACCGCCGCCGGCGGCGGGAAGAGGAGCGGCTTCACTTGGGCGGCAGTGACATAGAGCTGCCAGAAGAGGATGAGCCCGACCAGAATTAGCAGGCGGCGAACCCAGGGAGTCCGCAAGAATCCCGGTATGGCCGCCGCACGCGGCCTGGCAAGTTCCAGTTCGCCCCTCATGGCCGACCTCCCTTCTCCTCCCGGACGGTTTCGGCCGCCCCCACCGGCCGGGCCTCAGCGTCCCCACCGAGGAGGTGCCGGAGCCGGCGGGTCGCCTCGGCGAAGGCTTCCCCGTCCATATCCTCGACGTGGTCGGTCCGGACGATGGCCTGGACCCGGCCGGGGTTGGTGCTCATGACCAGGACCCGGTGGCCCAGGTAGGCGGCCTCCTGAATTGAGTGGGTTACCAGGATGATGGTGACGCCGGTTTCCCGCCAGATGCGGTTGAGTTCGTGCTGGAGCTGGGTCCGGGTGATGGCGTCGAGGGCTCCGAAGGGCTCGTCCATGAGCAGAATCTTCGGCTCGATGGCCAGGGCCCGGGCGATGGCCGCCCGCTGCTTCATCCCGCCCGAGAGCTGATGGGGGTATTTATCCGCCGCGGCCTCGATGCCGACCAGCCGTAAGAACTGCCGGGCCCGCTCGACGGCCGCCCGGCCCCGGGCCCTGCCGGTGACGGTCAGGGCGTAGACGACGTTGTCCAGGACCGTTCGCCAGGGGAAGAGCTGGTCGAAGTCCTGGAAGACCACGGCCCGGTCGGGGCCTGGCTCCCGCACCGGCTGGCCCCCGACCAGCACCGTCCCCCGGCTCGGGACGACGAACCCGGCGACGGCCCGGAGCAGGGTCGTTTTGCCGCACCCGGACGGGCCGATGATGACGAACTTTTCGCCTTCCCGGACGTCAAACGACACCCCATCCACGGCCACGAACCGGCGGCCCGCCGGGTCCGTGTAAGTGATTTGAACGTTGTCGACAACCACAACCGGCGTCATGGGCACCCCCGCATCAGTCTCCGGCGTCGCCGAGCAGCGGGACCGTAAGCTCCTTAATCGACGCCGGCACTTTCGAGATCATGCCGATCTCCTTCATGAAGGCGGCAAACTTCAGAAAACCCCGGGGCACCGTGTCGTAGACCATCCCCTCCCGGGTCATCCAGTCCCGGTAGGTCGCCGGAGAGACCCGACCCTGCTCCTCTTCGGCGACGATGCGGGCCGCCTCGTCCGGTTTTTCTTTAATCAGGCGGGTCGCGTCGGCAATCGCCTCATAGAACGCCTTGTTGAAGTCCAGATACTCGTTATAAAAGCTTTCCATTACCCAGACGCTGTTGAACGTGTGGGGCCCGAACACATCGAAGCTCCGCAGGATGATGCGGGCGCCGGCGTCCTTCTCCTGGAACTGGAACGGCGGCGAGGTCAGGTGGGCGGCAATCTGCCCGCCCAGGAGCGCCTGGACGCCCGCCGGGTGGGCAATGGCAACCAGGTTCGGGTCCAGGGCGTTCGGGTTCCCCAGCTGCTGCTGGGCGGCCCGGCGCAGGACGACCGCCTGAATGGAATCCGGGGCGGGCAGGCCAATCTGCATTCCCGGCTTGATGTCCTTGAGGCTTTTGATATTCGGGTCAACGGCCATCAGCCAGAGGTCCATCTGGTTGAGGGCCGACAGGATCCGCCAGCCGACGCCCCGGTCCCAGCCGACCAGGAAAGGCCCGGTCCCCCCGGCCCCGACCTGGATCTGGCCGGCGATCATCCCGTCCCGGATCGGCGCCCCGGCGGCCAGAACCTTCCATTCGAAGGTGGTATTCGGGAACTTCTTTTCGAGGACCTGCTGACGCTTCATGATAATGAGCTGGGCGTAGCCGAGGCCGGGCTGGTATGCGATGGTCACCTTTGAGGGCGCTTTGACCGCCCCCGGACTGGGCGCCGGAGCCGGTGCCCCCGCCGGGGCGCAGGCCGCCGCCAGAACCGCCCCAATCGCCAGCGCTGCCAGGACCATTTTCACCTTCTGCATAACCGTCCCTCCTTTTTTAAAAAAATATCCAGAGGCCCCAGGCCCCGTAGCCGACCAGCCCGGCCCCGCCCAGCAGGAGCAGCCGGTCGGCCCAGGCCCGGAGCCGACTGTCCGGCACGTAGTCGTGGACGACCGTCCGCAGGCCGGGGATGCTGTGGAGCACGACCAGGACCAGCAAGGCCAGGTCGTTTACGAACCGGACCGTAAGGTCGGCCGCCCCCGTAACCTGGGCAAACAGGTGCACCCCGACCGGTACCACCAGCAGCACCCCGGTCGCCCGCTGCAGCACCCACCACCCCGCTTCGCCCATCACCGCAGCCTCCAGCCCAGGCCGCCCGCCACGATGACGGCCGCGCCCAGAACCGCCAGCAGGATCGCCCCGGCCTGCCGCCGGCCCCCGAGCAGGCCCAGGTCAAAGAAAACCGTCCGCAGGCCGTTCAGGGTATGAAACCCGAGGCCGGCCAGCAGCAGACCGAGAACGGCCGGATGGTAAAGGGTCGAAATCATCGCCCCCAGCCGGGCCCGGTCCTGGGCGGCCCCGACGACCTGAAAGACGTGCCAGACGGCAAAGGCCACCAGGACCAGGCCGCTGGCCCGCTGGAGCCGCCGGGCCCAGACCCCGGCCCGGTGCAACCGGGGCCAGCGCACCGGATAGGCCGAACGGCCGGCCTCAGACCGCACCATCCCGCCGCCTCCCAAAAACGACCAGCCGCTTAAGATGCTCAATCGCGGCCGCCGGTTCGAGCCCCTTCGGGCAGACATTCGAGCAGGTAAGCAGGCCGTGGCAGGCCCAGCAGCCGTCCGGCCGGTCAACGGCTGCCAGCCGGGCATTCCCGGCCCCGTCCCGCCGGTCGAGGACCAGGCAGAGGGCGTGGTTGAGGGCCGCCGGACCCGGGAAGGCGGGCCGGACCCCCACCACGTCGCAGGCCGAGTAGCACAGGCCGCACGAGATGCACTCCCGGTGCCGGTCGATAACCTGCCGGTCCGGGTCGTCGGGCGGAATTCGGGCCGGCTCCGCCCGGCCGAGGTCGGCGGGAACAAATGCCGGCTGAACGGCGGCCCAGGCCCGGAAAAACGGCCCGAAGTCGACCACCAGGTCCCGGATGACCGGCAGGTGCCGGAGGGGCTCGACGGTTACGACCCGGCCGGGCACCGCCCCGAGCAGGGTGTAGCAGGCAAGCCGCTCCACGCCGTTCACCCGCACCCCGCAGGTCCCGCACATCGCCTGCCGGCAGGCGTAGCGAAAGGCCAGGGTCCGGTCCAGGTGCCGGTGAATATACAGCAGCCCGTCCAGAACCGTCGTCCGGGGACCGCATGGCACCCGGAATGTCTGGAAATACCGCCGTCCGTCCG
>FWWM01012100.1_pt1 | contig 14496 bp, 12 predicted proteins | sample 2228351 | NCBI WGS metagenome assembly FWWM01 (sample SAMEA103939774, study PRJEB20133) | metagenome | reverse complement strand
TGCTTTCTGGGACAGCGGGTCGGCCGACTTCCCGCCGCCTGCCGGCGGATGTGGTCCCATCCCAAACGCCGGACCGTGACCGGAAGAAATCCGGGAGTGAAGGGGTAATCCCTCTATCCCCCAGCGGTTGGCAGGAGATCCAGCGCGAGACTTTTGAGGGAGTTTTTCCCAATACGGGTTGGACGCTGATGGACGCCAACCCCAATGATGGGAAGGAGTATTTGTGGGACGACGACGATTACCGCAGGCATGGCGGCTACTGGGCTGCCTGGCCAGCCAATGGTGGAGTGAATGGGTATGATCCGGCCAGCAATCCGCGCTATCCACCCCATATGGCCAGCTGGATGATCTACGGCCCTTTTGACCTGAGCGATGCCCGAGTTGCCGAAGTCGCTTTCTGGCTTTGGCGGCAGATCGAAGCCAATTATGACCGCGTCTTCTTCGGGATTTCTCCCGACGGGGGCACTTTTTATGGCTGGCAATGGGATGGGACGGGGGACTGGCAAGAGATGCGGTTGGGCTTGGACGGTTACCTGGGGGATTCCAGCGTGTGGGTGGGATGGCTGTTTGAGAGTGACAGCACCGTGCAATATGAAGGCCCCTGGGTGGATGATATTCTCATTGCTGGACACAACAGTCACGGATACTGACGGCTTCTTTCAGTTCTCGGCACGCACCAATTGGGACGAGGATGATCCTGACCTGAACCCCAACAACCGTCGTCTGGACTTGTATGTCGTCTGGGGGGAGGGGTCCGTGTGGTGCTGGAGGCGGCGCCTTTGAGAATCTTGAGACACGCAGTTGCAATGATCTGCCACCCTTGTTCCCTTGGGGTGATGGAGTAGAAGGGCGAGTGGCGGGGGCGCTGTATGATCTCTTCGACAGCACCAATGAAGATTTTGACAGTGCTACATTTGGCCTTGCCCCTATCGCCAATATCATCTTCCAGGCGCCACATGAGGGCCGCTTCTTGGCTTTTTAGGATAGTTGGAAGGGCAGCGGGCAGAACAAACACCATGCGGTGCGGGCCATTTGGCAGAACACCATTGACTACGACACCCCGCCACGCTTTGAGCCACCGTTACCGGATCGCACCGTGCTGCAGGGGTTCGGATGGGAGAATGCCATTGACCTTTGGGCTTACTCGGCCGCCGAGGAAAGCAACGATTGGGAACTGGACTGGCAGATTGTCTATATCAGCGACTGGCGATGTGGGGTGACGATCGATGCGGGAGACTATGTGGACGTTTACCCACAAGCCGGGTGGCTGGGTAGTTGTGATGTGACCATCCGGGTGAGCGATGGTCTCAAGACGGCGGATGACACTTTCCGGGTTAATGTCGTGCCGGTTCAGGCACGGGTGTTTCTGCCTCTTGTTTTGAAAAACAGCCCATGAGGGCGGGGGAGGCGAAGATGAAACGCTTTTGGTTCCTGGCGATTTTGATGATTGTCCTGACAGGGTGTGGGGGAAGTGTTGCATCCAGTGGTGGACAGTGCAATCAGGGCCTTTGTGTCAAGATTGAAGTGGACGAACCGATTCGTTGGGAAGAGCCAATAGTAGTCACCGTAACCGTGACGGCTGAGAGGGATGTCTCAAACTTGCAAGTCTCCCTTACTTCTTATCCGCCAGTGTCTATAGAAGATCCGCAAGGAAAATGGATAGAGGAGGGAATCAGGTCAGAAGTCAACCTTATAGCCAACCGGCCTTTGGTCACTGTGTACAAAGTACGGCTTCCTTCAGAGGGAACTTTTGAGTTGAGGGCAGGGGCTTATGCACCCAATCTGCCCTACGTCTCTGACTCCGTGCGCATTTATCTCAGCCGTGAGGGTGGAGTGGTGAATCCAACGCCTATTGTCCTTCCAGGAACACCGGCGTTAGTGTCGACGTTACCGCCTGAGCGGCTCCTCACGCCGTTTCCTACAGCAACACCTTGGACATCGCCGCTTCTCACTCCAACCTACCCGCCACCAGTTCGCACACCCGCGCCCACCCAACCGGCATACCCCTTTGTCTCACCTCTTCCTACTCCTACGCCAGCGGCGTATCCGTGAGGGGCTGTTCAGAGGGCGCGGACCGCAAGGACCGTTTACAGGTGGTGGGCGGGCTCACATCTCGCTCCAGCCGACTGCTCCCTCGCTCGCTGCGCTCGCTCGGTCGCAGCGGCTGATGCGCGTGCCGTTAGACGCAGTTCGCTAACCAACAGAAGGGAGTAGATTATGAAAAGGCGACCGTTCTGCTTGACACTTGTTGTGGTTCTGGCCCTCTTCGGAACGGGGGCCGCCCCTGCCCAGGGGCCGACTTCCCCAGCCCCGGCCTTGCCCAGAGCAGGGTCGGCTCTTGCCGAGCGGGGAGAGCGTTAGGAATAGAGTAATGCCCGCCCAGCAGCAGGCGCAGGGCGTGGTGCTGGTGGGTCAGATCGGTGGCGGATCCTATGCCGTGGCCGTGTAGGGGCCGTATGCCTACCTGGGCGTGGGCCCCAGGCTGGTGGTGCTGGATATCTCGAACCCGGCCAAGCCGAGGGTGGTGGGGCAGACAGGTGTGCTGCCCGGGGTTGTCCGGGATGTGGCGGTTTCAGGGGGCTATGCCTACGTCGCCGATGGGGAGGCGGGCCTGCTGATTCTCCAGATACCGAGCGAGGGCAGGGTGTTCTTGCCGCTCATCTTGAACAACTCCCCTTAGTTACCAACACTTAAGGGAGAAACTACCCGAATTTATGCGATGGGGACGAGGCGGCCGCCGCTCACGGCCGGGGATCCCCGTCGGCTTCCTTCAGCGGATTCAGGGCCTCCTGAAGCTGCCGGGCGAGCGGCAGGACGACCTCCGCCGGAGCGCCGGCGGCAGCGAGCTCCTGGAGCCGTTGGAAGTCAGCCCGCCGCTGCCGCACCTCCTCCGCGCGGCGCAAAGCCAGGTGCCCTGCGGCCTGCTCGAAGGTCGAACGGGCCCGCTGCAGGGCCCCCCGCGCCTCCGCCGGCGCGGTCGGGTAGGTTTGCAGGAAAAGATCCAACTGGCGGATCGCCTCCTGCAACTCCCGGCGGGCCAGCGGGACGGTCTCGGCTTCGGCCCGCGGCCGCAGGGCCCAGGCCAGGCCGCCGATCAGGCCGATGCTGATCGGGATGCTCCATAGCACCAGCGCCCAACGGGCGCGGATCCAGGGTATCATAGTTCCTCCGGAGCCAGAGGGGCAAAGCCCCGTTCAGGGAATGGCATGGCGGTCGCGCGGACCGATCCCACGGCCTCCGACCGAGGCGATTTTAACTCCACGGTCGAGAGCTGCAAAGATGGGACCTCTAGGGCGGTTGCTGATCTCTTTCTGGGCGATCGCATTGCTCTTTCAGATCTCCACACCACTTTTCGAGACGCCCGACGAGATCTGGCACGTGGGCCTGGCCGCTCACCTGGCGCGTGGTGGCGGGTTGCCGGTGCAGCGGCCAGGAGAGGATACGCCCTGGCGCCAAGAGGGAAGTCAGCCACCTCTGTATTATCTAACCCTTGCGATTCTCACCCGTATACTCCGCCTGCCTCTCCAGAATTTGGATGAGGTCTTAATGGTCAATCGTCATCCCGCCCCCGGCGATGCTTCGCTTCCCGATAACAAGAATATGGCCTTGCATGGCTCCTGGGAGCGTTTCCCATGGCGGGGGGCCGTCGCGACTCTCCATTTCTGGCGTCTATTCTCCTTGATCCTGGGCACCCTCACTCTGATCGCCATCTACGCCGCCCTCCGGACGATGGCTCCGGATCGGCCACGCTGGGCCCTGGGCGCCACTGCCCTCGTGGCGTGGAACCCTATGTTCCTCTTCATCATGGGGGCGGTGAACAACGACGTCCTCGTCAACGCCCTCTCCGCCGTCGCCCTATGGCAACTGGCCTCCCTCTGGCGGAAGGGGCCTTCCCGTTTCCGCCTGATCTCATTGGGGATCGTTCTGGGGATGGCGGCCCTCAGCAAACTCAGCGGGCTTGCTTTCTGGCCCCTTGCCCTGGGGGTTCTCCTGGCACTCTGGCGGCGGCATGCGTTAGATCGGTGGGGTTTCCTCCGAAGCCTGGCCTTGGTCTATGGGCCTGCAGTCGCCCTTTGCGGCTGGTGGTTCCTCCGCAACTGGATGCTGTATCGCGACCCCACCGGTCTGAGCGTGATGCTCGAGATCTTTGGACGCCGATCAGCTCCTGCCACCCTGGCCGCGCTGCTCTCCGAGGCTCGTGGGTTCCTGTGGTCATTCTGGGCAGTCTGGGGATGGTTCAATATCGTGGCCGACCCCCCGGTCTATATCTTCCTGGAAGTCTGGGGCGCCCTCGCGGCCCTGGGCGCGATCCGCGCGGGGTTAGAGGCATGGCGGCAACCGGAGCGCGGGCACCGCGCCCTCTGGGCCGGCGCCCTGGCCAGCACCGGCCTGGTCTTGATCGGGCTGCTCCGGTGGACGTCCATGACCTCCGCCTCCCAGGGCCGATTGCTATTCCCTGCCATCGGGCCCATCGCATGGATGCTGTGGGTGGGCTGGGAACGGATGACCCCTCCATGGGCCCGATGGGGGCGCAGGGCGTGGATCTGGGCCCCCGCCGTGATCTGGATGATCATCGCCTGGATCGCGCCGGTGCGCTACCTCTGGCCGACCTACGCCGAGCCCCCTTCCTGGACGGCCCTTCCTGCCGGGGCCCGCACAGTGGACACCGTGTTCGGGGATCACCTGCGGCTATGGGCCTATCTCCCAGGCGCTGCCGCCCCCGGACAGCGCCTTCCCCTCACGCTGTTCTGGGAATGCCTCCAGCCGACCGAGCGGCCCTGGAGCGTGTTCCTGCATCCGGTCCGGACCCCGCGGGTGCAGGACGTCGGGCAAGTGGACCGCCACCCGGGCCGCGGGTTGTTCTCTACGACGGATTGCCAGCCGGGCCGTCGGTGGGTGGATCCCTACGCCGTGCCGATTGGGGTGGGCAACACGCCTCCTTCCGTCCTCCGGTTGCACATCGGTTTGTGGGATGTGGATAGCGGCTGGGTCGCCCCCGTGCGCGATGGGCAGGGGAAGCGGATTGATTATCTGATCCTGGAAGCGGGGAAGATCCGCGGAGCGCCAGCGCATCGGCCTTTGTATCCATTAGATGTGCGAGTTGGCCCGGCCCGCCTCCTCGGGGTGGATCGGCCGGAGGAAGCCCGCCCGGGGGAGACCATCACCGTTACCCTTCACTGGCAGGTCGAGACAACGACCCACGAAGACTGGCGGGTCTTCGTGCATGTGGGAGAGCCAGACCGCCCACCCCTCCTGCAACACGATGGGCTCCCGGCCCTGGGGGACTTCCCCGCACAATGGTGGGAACCTGGAGATCAGTTTGAGGATCCACACCCCATTCGGATACCCTCAGACTTCCCGATGGGGATTTATGCCCTATGGGCCGGCCTTTACCGTCCGGATGGGATACGGGCCGAGGTCATCGGCCCTGAGGGGGAACAGCCCCCCTATCGAGCAGTGGAATTGGGAATTCTTCGGGTGCTTGCCTCCCCATAGTCGGGCTATAATTATCCCACAACGACCTGACCCTGCATCCTTTCACTTTGCGAAGGGATGCGGGGAGCCATTTCTCCTTATGGCTGCCCTGCAGGGCGGGATCGGAGAGTCATGCCCTCGCTGAGCAGAAGTCTCTGCCGATCCGGGATGTTTCAATGCAACGGGCTGGGTGTAGGTAACATTAGGTAACATTAAGTAACATCGCGGTCATGGATCTCGATCTCAACCGAGGGTTCGCACTCCATGGACCTTGCGGATCTGATCCTGCTTCCGGTGGCTTTCCTGGGTGCAACGGTCGCCGCGTTCTGGCTGAGCATGGTGATCTGGACCTTCCGGGACATTCGGTCGCGGACCCGGGATCTGCCCACCCAATTTCTGGCGACGTTGCTGGTCGCCGTCCTGAACATCCCCGGGCTGCTGATTTACCTGATCTTGCGCCCGCGGGAGACCTTGGCGGAGGCCTATGAGCGGGCGCTGGAGGAGGAACTGATCCTCCAGAGCCTGGAGGAGATCGAGCACTGTCCGGGCTGCGGCCGGCGGGTGAAGGCGGATTTCATCGCCTGCCCATATTGCCACACCCGGTTGAAGCAACCCTGCCCCCGCTGCCAGCGGCCGTTGCGTCTGGAGTGGAGCCTGTGCCCCTATTGCGGCGTCGCGTTGGGGGCTCCCGCGCCGGCGGCCGCCGTGCCGGCCTCCACCCGCGGACCCCGGGCGTAGCGGGGTGCCCTCTGGAGGGAGATGGCGGGATGGCGCCGCTGGATCCGCTGGGCTCCTCTCGCTCCGCCAGCGCCCGCACCTTCATGGGGCGCCCGTATGGACAGACCCCGGAGGGGGTAGATGTAGGGATCGTGGGGTTGCCCCTTGACGCCGGGACGGCCATCCGGGGGGGCGCTCGCTTCGGCCCGCAGGCCGTTCGCCACGCCTCTTTGTCCCTCCGCCCCTACCATCCGCTCCTCCGCGTGAACCCGTTTGAGCACCTCGCGGTGGCCGATTGGGGAGACGCGCCGGTCGTCCTCGGGCGTGTGGAGGAATCCCTCCGGCGGATCACCGATTTCCTGTCTCCCTTGACGCTGGCGGGCGTGATCCCCATTGGCTTGGGCGGGGATCATTCGGTCCTGCTGGGGGAGCTGCGGGCGGTTGCCGCCGCCTACGGGCCGGTCGCCCTGATCCAGTTCGACAGCCGCCTTGACGCCCAGAGGGCCGATGCCGACCCTCGGTACACCCCCGCCACGGTGATCCGGCGGGCCATCGAGGAGGGGCTGATCCTCCCCGCCCGCTCCCTGGTGATCGGCCTGCGGGGTTCCACCGACGGGCCCGGGGAATGGGAGGCAGCGCGGGATCTCGGCCTGGAGATCATGACGGCGGCGGAGGTCCGGGCGATCGGCCTGGAGAGCGCCGCCCGCCGCATCCTGCAGCGGGCGGGCGATCACCCTGCCTTCCTCTCGATGGATATGAGCTTCTTCGATCCCGCCTACGCGCCCGGCGTGGGGACCCCGGAGGTGGGGGGCTTCGCCTCCTGGGAAGGGCTCGGGTTGCTTCGGGGGCTGGTCGGTTTCTCGCTGGTCGGGATGGACGTGGTGGAAGTGCGCCCCGCCTATGATCCGGCGGGGATCACGGCCTTGCTGGCGGCCCACGTGGTTTACGAAGGGTTGGCGCTCCTGGCCGTCCGCCGTCGGGACGGCATGCCGCGCGTCGCCCTCCTAGGCGCCCGGCCGGAAGGGATGTAGAGGCCCTCGCCGGGAGGAGGCCGGCCACCCGCACGATGGCGACGCCGGGTCCGACCGGGAACCGGTAGGAGTCGCCCTACGGAAGATCCTCCAAGCCTCGGCTGGCGGAAGGCCGGGCGATGGGATCAGCGGACGTTGGGATTCCCCATGAAACCGATGGTCCGCGCTCGCAAGGAGAACCGGAGGCGGTCCCGGCCCCCGATGGCCTACCCGCGTGGGAGCGGGGGGGCCGCGGGATCCCCGTGGGGAGGCTTGGGGATCCTGACGGGATTGGCGCTGCTCCTCTCGGGCCTGGTCGGCGGCTGGTGGATCTATCGGGCGATCTCCGCCTCCGGGGCGGGGCGCGAGGCGGGCTGGGCCCCCCAGCCGACGGCCTCGCCTCGGGCGCCCCGCGTGGGCCTGGTAGCCGGCCACCTGGGGCATGACAGCGGGGCGGTCTGCGCCGATGGGCTGACCGAGGTCGAGGTGAACACGGCGATCGCCCGCGAGGTGGCCCGCCGTCTGGAGGCCATGGGATACATCGTGGATGTGCTGGAGGAATTCGACGAACGGCTCCAAGGCTATCGGGCGGCGGCTCTGCTCTCCATCCACGCCGACTCCTGCGAATACATCAACGAGCAGGCGACCGGCTTCAAGGTCGCGCGCGCCCAGGCCGATGCTGTGCCGGAGCAGAGCGATCGCCTGGTGGCATGCCTGGTCGCCGCCTACGGCCGGAGGACCGGCCTGCGCTTCCACGCGAACAGCATCACCTACGATATGACGGATTACCACGCGTTCCGGGAGATCGCCCCGGAGACCCCGGCGGCCATCATCGAGACCGGCTTTCTCTATTTAGACCGGGATCTGCTCACCCGGGGTCGGGAGCGGGTGGTGGAGGGGATCGTGGAGGGGCTGCGCTGCTTTCTGGAGGGGGGAGCCTCCGGGGGAGCGCCCGGGCCTTGAGCGGGGGAAGGGGGGATCGGGGCCGGGCGGCCCATCGCCTGGCCCCATCGTCGAGCCCGTCAGGGGGCCGGCTGCTCCGCCGGCCGGCGGAACCAGGTCCGCCACTCCTGCTTCTCCCAGACCACCAGGATCGGCGCCGCGTTGAAGATCGAGGAATAGGTCCCGCTGATCATGCCGATCAGCAGGGTGGCGACGAACTGACGGATCGTCGTCCCTCCGAAGAGGATCAGGGCGACGAGGGTGAAGATCAGCGTCAGCTGTGTGTTGAGGGAGCGATCCAGGGTCTGCAGGATGCTATGGTTGACGATCCGCTCGTAGGGCTCGCCCCGGTAGCGGATCAGGTTCTCGCGGATGCGGTCGAAGACGACGATGGAGTCGTGGACCGAGAAGCCGATGACGGTGAGCACCGCGGTGAGGAAGAGGGCGTCCACCTCCCATCCGAAGGCCTTGCCGAAGATCGAGGCGGCGCCCACCACGACCGCCACGTCATGCAATAAGGCGAGGATGGCGGCGACGCCGTAGCGGAAGGCGTGGGGGACGTGCCGGAACGCGAAGGTGAGGTAGAGCATGATGGCGAGCGAGGCCATCGCCACCGCCACCAGGGCCCCCCGGGTCACCTCGGCGCCCACCGTGGGCCCCACCGACTCGAAGCGTTCCAGGGTGATCTCCCCGTAGCGGGACCGCAAGGCTTCCTCCAGCCGCCTCTGGGTGGCGGCGTCCATCTCCCGGGTGCGGATGATCAGCGTGCCCTGGAGGGTGGGTTGGACCCGGATGTCGGCCACGTTGAACCCGGTGACCTGCCCCACGATCCCGATGACGTCCTCGGTGGAGACGGCGGCGCCGGGGGGGAGGCGGATCTCCATTAAGGAACCCCCGGTGTAGTCAATGGCCAGGGGCAGCCCGTAAAGGGCCAGGGAGATCAGCCCGGGCACGATCACCAAGAGGGAGATGGCGAAATACCAGTAGCGCTTGCCGATGATGTCGATCATCCTCTGCCTCCAACGGATCCCCTCAGATCCCGAACCATCGAGGATGGGCCTGGGCGCTGAGCCGATCCAGCAGCGCGTGCAGGAAGATGCGGGTGACCCAGATGCCGGTGAACAGGCTGGCGGCCACCCCGATCGCCAGGGTGAGGGCGAACCCCCGCACCATGCTGGCCCCGAAGTTCAGGCCGAACACGTAAAGGATCGCGCAGGTGATCAGGGTGGAGATGTTGGAATCCCGGATCGAGGGCCACGCCCGCTCGAAGCCGTAATCAATGGCCATGGCCAGTGGCCGGCCGGCCCGGAGCTCCTCCTTCAACCGCTCGAAGATCAGGATGTTGGCGTCCACCGCCATCCCGATCGAGAGCACGAAGCCGGCGATCCCGGGCAGGGTGAGGGTGACGGGGAGCAGCTTGAAGATGGCGAAGACCAAGGCCGTATACAGGCTGAGGGCCAGCACCGCCAGAACCCCCGGCACCCGGTAGTAAAGGATCATAAAGATGGCGACGGTGGCGAACCCCACGATCCCGGCGATCAGGCTACGGTGGATGGACTCCCGACCCAGCGTCGGCCCGATGTTCCGGGTGTCCACGATCTTCAGCGGCACAGGCAGGGCCCCGTAGCGCAGCACCACCGCCAGCCGCTCGGCGTCCGCCAGGGTGCTCCCAGACCCCATCCGGATCACCCCCTGGCCCTGGGTGATCGGCTCCTGGATCACCGGACAGGAGATGACCTTCTTGTCCAGCACGATGCAGAGATAGCGCCCCACGTTCTGGGAGGTGTATTCCGCGAACAGCCGTGTGCCCTCGCCGTCCAGGGTGAACGCGACCTCCGGCTGGCGGAACTCATCCAGCTGGGGGCGAGCGCTGCGCAGGTTCCGGCCGGTCATGATCGTCCGGTAGATCCGCTCCGTCGGGCTCATCGGGGCGGTCCCGGTGATCGGCGCCGTCTCCGTCAACGTGGGGGTGGGGGTCAGCGTCGGGGTCTCAGGGAGCGGGAGGGTTCCGGTGGGGGAGGCGTCCAGGGTGGTGCGGATGGTGGCGCCTTCGGGGATGGGAGCGGCCCCGGCGTCAACGAACTCCAGCAGGCCGGTCTGTTTGATGGTGTTCACCGCCTGCTCCAGGTTGGTCACCCCGGGGAGCTCCACCACGATCCGGCGCGTCCCGGCGATCTGGACCACCGGCTCGCTCACCCCGAGGGCGTTGACCCGGTTCTCGATGATCCGACGGGTGTCCTCCAGGTTGCCCCGGTCCACCGGCTGGTTCGGCAGGACGTCCGCTTCCAGGAGGATCTGGATCCCTCCCTGGAGGTCCAGCCCGAGGACGGTGCGGATCTCCCGGCGGATCCCCAGGAAATCAATGGCGATCTGGGTTTCCGAGAGATCCACCCAGAGGGCGAGGGCCGCCAGCAAGCCGATGATCACCAGCCCAAGGTTCCGGTTTCGCATGGAGCGTTCGTCCGAAAGCAGGTCTGAGCAACGCGGTTCGATTATAGGAGGCCGTCCGTTGAGAGGCAAGCGCCCCCGGCCTCGCGACGCGTTGCAGGGTCCTCCGGCCGGGCGCGCGGCCCATGCGGCCGGAGCCACCCGGGGGAATCGGCGGGCGTGCGATAAGGGGCAGGCCGCCCGGACCAGAGCCAGAGGCTCCTCGTCCTGGCGGCAGTTGCCTGGGCATTGGGTCTAAGCACTCGAGCTATCGAATGGCTGTTTGAGAAATTTGACGCCCGAATCGGCAAAAGCACAGCCCTAAGGGATGTCCGAGCGGTCTCAGACGGGCTTAAGCGCAGGCTCAGGTGGCCGGGACTATCCGTCCCGATCCTTGGGCTGGATGGGACCGGAATCAAAATCCGGGGCCAGGAATCCGGCATCGTGGGGGCAGTCGACCTGGGGAGTGGCCAGCCCCTAAGGGATCGCCAGGATATCCGCGGCGGGTTAGCCGGCTCATCAGAGCTTCGAGACTGAACTTGGTGACGGCATAAAACCACTCCTTGCCCAAGTGAAGCAGCGAGTGGAAGAATTCCCTTGCTGGGGTCGAATCGGCCCTGCTGCTGACCTGCGCACGAGCGATCTGATGGCTACGACCTGGGGGCGCACGAGGCTGGCACGCGGTCTCAACATTTCCCCCACCACCGCTGGGACAGAGCCAAACTAGCCACCTAACGGCCTGCGCCTCCGCGGCGCGAGCGAAGCGAGCGTCCGCTGGAAGCGCGTGTTGGACGGCTCTGTTCACATCCAATATATCCCACCCTGACATCCTCTTGATGCCAATGGATGTCCAAGATTGCTTTTCCCAGGGAAAGACAATCGCTAATAGAACAAGTGCAGCAGCCCACTCTTCCGCAACAAGAAGACCTACTTGCGAAGGCATTAGCAAATCTTCGCGTCGTACGTCAGACGGCAAATTGAGCGCGAAAGGTAACCCCAACGCAACGAACAAGCCTACAAACGTCGCGCTTTGTTGTTTCTTGCTCCTTTCACGCGTCCCCAAAAATGATGGGTGCTCTTAGCCGCCCAACGGCCCGCGCGTCAGCCGTGTTGCGGGTATTGAAGACTCCCATGCGGGCAAGACTTTCCGAAATTACCAGAGCCTTCGCTGGCGCGGCGCGGTAGCAACGTCGGCTGCAAGGGGTTGTTAGGCGGCGTGTTGGCCTGAGTATACCCCGCTTGGCTGCAACGGCGAATGCCACTTTTTACTCTGACTTTCGTTCGTCCTTACTTTTGGCGCAGTAGCTGCGCTGAATTGGCAAGGATAACCAAATCTGGTAGTGACTGAGCAGCGGCGGCGAGAACGGGCGGCAAGATGCCGAATGCGGCTAACGTCAAACCAACAATGTTATACACAGCGGTAAAAGCAAGATTCAGCTTGACTACGCCCATTGTACGGCGGGCAATTCGTAGAACTTCCGGCACAAGTGTCCAGTCTTCGCGCATGAGGACAATATGAGCAGCTTCAATGGCAATATCAGTACCTGCCGCGCCCATTGCAATGCCGACATTTGATTGTGCCAATGCAGGCGCGTCGTTTACGCCGTCGCCAATCATTACAACCGTATGCCCTTTGGCTTGATAGTCTTTCACAATTTCAATTTTGTTTTCGGGCATGAGGTTGGCGCGATACTGAATACCAAGTTTGTCGGCAAGGGCGGCAGCAGTGCGTTCATTGTCACCTGTGAGCAATTCAATCTGCCTGATGCCAAGGGTACGGAGTTCTGCTAATGCAGCAGGAACTTCGGAGCGAAGTGTATCGGCGGCGGCGATGATTCCTGCAAGTTTGTTATTGACTGCAAGAAATAACAGCGTTTTCCCTTGCTCCTCCAATTGTTGTGCAATGAGCAACGACTCGGCTGCCGGAACAAGACGGCGGTTGCCAATAGCAACTAAACTGCCGTTCACGTGCGCTCGAATGCCCATGCCAGGGACGACTTCAAAGTTCTGCGGCTCGGAGAGCGGTAGGTTTTGAGCGCGGGCGGCAACGCGTACGGCCTCAGCTAAGGGATGCTCCGAGTAACGTTCAGCAGAAGCCGCAAGGGCAAGCACTTCAGAAACAGAGAAGCCATGGAGCGGAATCACATCGGTAATTTGGGGTTGACCCAGCGTAAGTGTGCCGGTTTTATCTACCAGCACTACATCGGCGTGCGCCAACGTCTCAAGATATTTGCCCCCTTTGATAAGCAAGCCACGCTTTGCACTTTCGCCAATGGATGCCAGCATTGCAACCGGCGTGGCTAACGCAAAGGAGCAGGAACACGCCACGACGAGAACGGCAGCAGTGGATAGCGGATTACGGCTGATAAGAAAAGTGAGCGCAGCGAGTCCAGCAACAATGGGCAAATAGTACGCGCTGAACTTGTCTGCAAAGCGTTGCACGTCGGCGCGATGGACTTCTGCTTCTTCCACCATCTTAACCACACGCCCGAAAGTTGTATCCGCGCCAATGCGGAGGGTTTTCACCCGCAGACTGCCCAACTTCACAATTGTGGCGGCGAAAACGTGTGAGCCGCTTGCTACTTCAACGGGCATAGACTCGCCCGTGATAGCCGCTTGGTCAACGATGGCGTGTCCCGCAATCACTTCGCCATCTACCGGGATCTTCTCGCCAGGGCGAACGATTACGGTTTCCCCGACTTTAACGTCTGCCACTGGCACTTCAATTTCCGCGCCGTCACGTTCTACACGGGCAGTTTGCGGTGCGATGGCGGTCAATTCTTTCACAGCGCGACGGGCACTCTCGATAGTAAAGTTTTCAATATAGTTGCCAACGCGCATAAATACCACGACGATGGCGGCTGTCACCCATTCGCCCACGACTAACGCCGCGATAGCCCCAATGGTCATCAGCGTATGGGATGTGATTTGTCGCTTGAGTGTGGCGCGCGCTACGTTGCGGAAGACCGGCAAGCCGCCCGCGATGATGATAGCAACGCCGATGGGGAATGGGACGAGGTCATTGAGTTTCTCGAACCATCCAAGCCATTCGCCCGCGACGACAATGAACAACACGACGCCAAACACGATAGCAAGTAAAGCCACAATCTGGCGATTGAAACTGGCTGTTTGAGTAGCAGGTGATGTGGGTAGGCCCGGGATTGAGTAACCTGCGCTCTCCACCGCTTTACGGATAGCGTGCAGATCCACGAGGGTGGGATCAAGGCGAATGATGGCTTTTTTGGAGGCTAAAAGGACATTGACCGACTCGACGCCGGGTAATTTGGCAATGGCATGTTGAACATGCCGTGCGCATTCGGCGCAATCTATGCCTTTGATCGGAACTTCAAGGCTTTGTAGTTTAGCCATATTTGGACTCCTTTGCATTATATCGTGTGCATTCGTAAACACCTTTGGCAACATTGGCGCGTAGTTCGTCTGCATGCTGCAGTAGTTGCTCCATACGCTTATCACTTAATTCATAGTGAACAAAGCGCCCTTGCTGTTGGGTAATGATAAGCCCGCAATCGCGCAAGCAACCGAGATGATTAGATACGTTTGACTAGGTTAATCCAGTAGCTTGCATGATTTCGCTTGCGGTGAGCGCTTCATCCCGCAATGCTTATAGAAATGGAAAGGCGTGAGGGATCAGAAAAGCCGCGGAAGAGTTTGGCTCGTAACTCGATGGCTTTGGGACTGGCTGTAATAAGCATTGAAATGCTCTATTAAATCATCGTATCATCACTATCTCTGCACTTTAATAGCAGAATAATGGGCACGGCTCTTTTCGGAGCTAATTAGGATATACTAACAAACTCTACTCTTCGAGATCGACCATGCCGAAGCCTATTGTATGCCTGTCTGAGGCGTTGCGCCAGTTTCTCGAGGCGTTCCGTCCTTGTTTCCGCCAGCGCCCGTGGAAGTC
>FWWM01011170.1_pt1 | contig 14514 bp, 11 predicted proteins | sample 2228351 | NCBI WGS metagenome assembly FWWM01 (sample SAMEA103939774, study PRJEB20133) | metagenome | reverse complement strand
CGGCGCCCAAGAAAAGACTTGACCCGCCACCGGCGCCTGGGGAGAATCGGCTCGAAGGTGCGTTTAGTTGATCGAAGTTTTTATCGGCCCTCCTGGTCCTCGGGGACCAAAGTGGAGCCCCAAGGCCAGACCTCGGATCGGCCGAAGCCCGACGCTTCTTTCTCCCATGCACTGCCGGCGCCAAAGAGAGTTGACAGGATTCGGAAGCCCATGCCAGAATCTGTTGCAGGGTGCTGAAACATGGGTCTGGTACGGTTTGACCAGTGAAATTATTGATTGGCCACCACAGCCGCCAGGGAGACCTTTTTTCGAACCCCGTTTCCGGTGGATCGTGCCTGGCGCGAGACAACGAGGCCGGGAGGCGCACGTCCCCACGGAAACTCCTTGGGCAGGTGTTCACGCCGATTCACGTGGCGGAGCGGATGCTCGCGATGGTCCAGTGGCCCGAGGGAACCGGATGCCTGCTAGACCCGGCATGCGGTGACGGGGTGTTCCTCGAGGCCGCGGTGCGCAAGGTCCTGGCAGCGGGACTTCCCCGGGAGCAGATCGTCTCGATTCTGGAGCATCGTCTAGTCGGCTGGGACGTGGACGCCAGGCATGTCCTCGCGTGCCACGACCGGTTGCGAGGCGTCCTGGAGGCTGCCGGTCTACCCGAGGTCCGGTTGCGTGTCGAATGCCGGGACGCCTTGGTCGCGACTACGGACATCCCGCTGGCGTGTGTGGTCGGAAACCCGCCTTACCTCGAGGCCAAAAGGATGCCCGACAGCATGAAACAGGCCGTTCGGGCGGTCTTACCGGAGGCGGCGGAAGGCGGGTTCGACCTCTTTTGCGCGTTCGTGGCGCTGGCCCTGCGCCTGACTCGTGGTGGGGGCGAGATCTGCCTGGTCCTCCCGAACCGATTCCTGACGAGCACCTACGCAGCAGGGCTCCGGCGCACCCTCGCGCTCGAGACTTTCACAGAGTTCCACGACCTTTCCAGAGAGCGCATCTTCCCAGACGCCGCGGTCTATCCGATCATCCTTTATTCGAGGAGAGAAGTACCAAGGAACGCCTCCGGACCCATGGGTCCGCGTTCGAGCGCTCGGTGGTCGTGCGCTGCGTTCGAAATGCCCAGGGGCTTGACCGACATCTGGCCCGTGTTGCCGGCAGACCCCCGCGGCATCGAGTTGATCCGGCGGCTGATGATAGAGGAGTCCTTCGAGCGCCTCGACCGGGTGGCCGACGTGAGGTGGACGGTTTCGTTCCATCGGGCGGGCTTGAGGGACCTGTTCGTCACTCCGGACAGACCCCGGTGGGCTCGCAGGCCGCGACGCTTCGTGGGAGGTGGGCGCTTTCACGGGAACCGCGAAGTCCTTCCCTTCCGGATCCGGTGGCATTGATGGTGGATCGACTACGACGAGGAACGGGCCAGACGCGAGGGCAACCCATTGCCGCCGCTCGCGATGTTCGAGTCACCCAAGATCGTCGTGTGTCAGAATGCGCGGCGGTTGCGGGCCGCCGTGGATAGGAACGGCTTCGTCCTGAAGGACACCTTTCTCGCGGTGATCCCGCGAAGGCCTTCCGAATCGCCAAAGGCCCCCGGCGAGCAGAATCATGGCCTCTTCGGGCCCTCGCCAGTGACGGACGGCGGCCCTGCGGCGCCGAGCCTGGAATGGCTCTGCATGCTCCTTCAGTCCGACCTGATCCACTACCTGTACGAGCACCTGTTCGCGGGTACTCGAAAAGCGGGGGGCTATCTTCAGTACCTGCCGCGGTTCCTTTCGCTCCTACCCGTGGCGCGCTGTCCGGACGAGGACCTGGCGAGCCGTCTGGCCGCGCGCCTTTCGCAGGGTGAGCCGGTCTGGAAGGAAGTAGAGGCCCTGGTCCTCGACGCATTCGAGGTCACTCCCTTGGAACGAAAGGTCCTGGAAGAGTTCCCGTTCCCTCGTCATGCGGAGGAGTGATCGTGTTCCACATGGCGACAACCTTTGGCAAAAATATCAGAAGAACTACAAAGGGAACTGAAGCAGTGGTGGGATGAGCACTACATGCCTTGGAGGACCCAATCGGAAGGGGTCAACTGGAAACAGCCGGATTCCGCTGTGAGGTCTCTAGCGACAATGTTCGACCAATACCTCGCTTCGCTCCGAACCGAAATCTCGGCGGGTTCGTTGAACAAAGTAACTACACAGTCGTTCCTCGAATCCACTGTGATGGAAGAATTTTGCTATTACTTGTTTCGTAATTTACGCACGGAGTTTCGACGGCTTCCCGGTGCCCACGCCCTCTTGTATTGCAACTCCGGCATTTTCATCGGGCTCGCCCTCAAGCCGGACGGGAACGTCGTAATCCAGACGAAGAACTCCGATTTCTGCATCGCCAGACAAACCGATCTAGATATCAAGGGAAAGCGTCACCCTGTCCGCGTCCCAATCGTGACCGTGGAATGCAAGACTTCGTATGTGGACAAGACGATGCTGTCGAGCCTGCTCTACAGCGCTCGGCTTGCCAAACAGGGCGTGGTGGGCGTGCGGGCCTATGTATTGGCTGAGACGAAGTCTTTCGAAATGAGCCTCCACGACTCATCCATTGATGAGATATTCGTTCTCAAAAAGAGGGTCGAGGACTCCGTCGGCCATGACGTCGTCCTCGATTTCTATCAGGAAGTTCGGGAATCGGTACGATCCGGCCTGCTTGTTGCCGATCCGATCATCCCAGGTCGCGTGATTCGCCCGGGTTTCTCGTTGACGAAAAGATAGATAGCCGCGAAACAGGAGCGCGGGGTTCCTTTCGCACCGACCATTGACCTGGACCGTCGGGTCCATAGAAGTGAGGACTTGCCTGGTCAGAGGTTGACCACGTCAGGTCCTTTGCTAGCCAACCATCGCATCTCGTTCGCCGTCCTCGCTTTAGTCCCACGAGCAAGGTGGAGTCCCAAGGCCAGACCGAGGGTCGCCCAGGCTACCCGAAGGCAGCAAGCAAGGAGACGTTTGGCTTCTCTTCGTCTTCGCCGCGCGTGTCGGCGGCACGAGCGATAGCGACCGAGCCCCCGAGAAGGGCACGTGAACGGGGTGCTCGCGACTTCGGGGCCTCGGCCGCGTTTCTTCGTGGACCGGTACAGCCCCGGCAGCCGGCCCTAGCGCGGGCAGAATCCCGCTCGAGCCGCTCCACCCCACCTATCGGGTGTGCCCGTCCCGGTGGGCACAGCCTCCCCAGGCTCGCCCTTTCAGGGCTTCGCCTGGGAGACGGGCCCCCCGCCCGATGAGCCGGGTGGTCGCGAGCGGAGGGAGGGGCGTCAAGCCGCGGTCCCTGCGGTCAGGGCGGATGCGATTGTCAACTCTGTACGATGGCAAACCGCCGTGCCCCGTGGACCGCGACTTCCGTGCAGACCGACAGGGCCGCGGTAGCCCCGCCCGAGGCGAGCAACCCGCGGCTCACGGGATGGGGCGGGGGGGTGCCCTCGCGTGCCGAGACGCCGCAGCCGAGCCAAGAACGATCCTTGTGGCGAGAGCCGTCGCGCCCGAAACCGGCCCCCCGGAGCGGCCGCCACGGACGCGGCCCGGCGCGCCACGAACACGACCCCCACGATGATCGCGGCCAGCGACAAGAGCCCCCGGATATCGAACAGATTGTAGGTGAAGCGCTCCACCTCCTTCACCGTGTAATCGCGCGCGAAGTAGGTCCTGGTCAGGCCGTTTTGATGGAAAGACATCCAGAAGAAGAGGACGACCAGGAACACGAGCCCCAGCGCGACCAGGCGCCGGCGCTCCTCCTCGCGGGGCATGTCCGCAGCCTGGGCGCCGCCGTCCCCGCGCCGCCTCTCCGGGAGCATCCGCCAAAATCCGAGATAGACGGCGAGCGAGGCGAGCATGGCCACGGCCGCGACCCCGAACGCGAGGTTGTAGCCGGTCGAGAAGACGACGACGCAGCGGGTCGCGAAGGCGGTCAGGTCCGCCTGCGGTCCTCCGGCGACCTTGTCCGCGAGAAACTGCAGCGCGGCGGGGTCCGAGAGGCTCCCCGAGAGGTGCTGGTGGCACGGGAAGGGCAGGGCAGGCATTCTGGCCGCCATCGTGGTCGCATGGGTTGCGGGCGAGGGCCATGCCGAGGCGCGCTCGTACATCCGCAAGAGCGGCTCCATCGTGGCCGAGATTGACGGGCGGTACCTGCGCCAGCAAGGCTCCATCGTGGCGGAGTTCGATGGGAAGTACGTGCGCCGCTCCGGGTCCATCATCGCGGAGTTCGATGGTCGCTACGTCCGGCAGCGGGGCTCGATCATCGCGGAGATTGACGGTCGCTACGTGCGCAAGTCCGGCTCCATCGTATGGGAGATCGAGCCAGACGGCGACATCCGGCGCCACGGGAGCCTCTTCTACCATGTGGACGACTACACGGATTCGGAGGTCATGAAACAAAAGGTCGTGGCATTCCTCCTATTTTTCGCAGAGTGACGTTCAGAAGTCACAACCTCTGAACAGAAATCTCGCGCGGGCCCACAGCACGGTCTCCACGTACTCGATGTTTCGGGGGAGGCCTTGGGCGTCGCGGGCGGCCTCGGGCATCCCGTGGCCGGCGTTGTAGCCGCTCAAACCCAGGATCACGTCTCCGTTGTAGTAGGCGAGGAATCCGGCCAGCACCCGGGCCCCGCACAAAAGGTTCTGGTAAGGGTCGGACAGGTCGCCGCACTTCTTGGCCCGGGCCGTGGCTGGGATGACCTGAGTCAGACCGACGGCCCCGGCTGCGGAGCGGACGTCGTTGCGGAAGTTGCTCTCGGCGCGGACCAGGCCCACGAGAAGGGCGGGCTCCACCTGGGCCTCCCTCGCGGCCTTCTCGATGAGTGGCCAGACCTCTGCGCAGCGGCGCGAGGCCTCGGACGGGCCGACCCGGATCCCGGCAGGAGCGGGCGAGGGCTGGGCCTCCGGGGGGCGGACAGGCACCGGGGTCGCCTCGCGGGATGGTAGCGGTTGACCTCTCGTCGCGCGGACCTCGGCACCGCCGCAACCGAGTGCAACCAAGACAGGGACCAGTGCTGCGGGATGCCGTCTCGTGCCCCCCATGGGTCCCTCCGCGTGGCCCGCCTAGTGTAGAATGCGCGCGTGAGCGAGACCAAACCCGCGACCACGGTCCGCCTGCTGCGGGGGAGGGCGCGCCCCTTCTGGCACGGAAACCCCATCGTGTTCTCCGGGGCGGTCGAGGCCGTGCTGGGGGAGCAGCCGCGGACCGGGGACCTGGTCCAGGTGGAAGACCACGCCGCACGCCTCATCGGATGGGGGTTCTTCCACTCCGAGTCGCAGTACCGGGTGCGCCTGGTGGCGTGGGCGTCGGAGTCGGACCTGGCCCCGGACGTGGCCCGCATCCTGGCCGTGCGGATGGACTACGCCGCCTCGGCGCGACGTGCGATGGGCCTGCCCGCGTTGGACACGACCGCGTGGCGACTCGTCAATAGCGAGGGGGACGGGCTGTCCGGGCTCACGGTGGACGTGTTTGGGGATGTGGCGGTCGTCATGGCCTCAGCCGCGTGGGTGGTCCGGTATCGGTCACTCGTAGAGGACGCGATCCGGCGCGCCTTGTCGCGCGAGGTCCTGCTGGTTCACCTCGTTTCGCCTCTGGTGGCCCCGGAAGAGGGGCTGCAGCCGCTGTCGGATCGGGGAGAGGCACCTGACCAGGTCGAGGTTTTCGAGCGCGGACTTCGGTTTGTGGTGCGGCCGGGCCAGGGTCAAAAGACCGGCTTCTATCTGGACCAGCGGGACAACAGGGCTTTGGTGAGGGAGCTGGTGCGGGCGATGACAACGACGAGAAAGCGGCTCCGCGTGCTCGATGCCTTCTGCTATTCGGGGGGATTTGCGCTGAACGCGGCGGCTGGCGGGGCTGGCGAGGTGCTGGCCGTGGACTCCTCGAGCGCGGCGGTTGAGGCCGGGCGCGAGAATGCCGGACTGAATGGCCTGAGTGAGCGCGTGCGGTTCGAGAGGGGCGACGCCCTGGAGGTCCTCGATGCCTCCCCGCGCGCCTTCGACCTCGTGGTGTGCGACCCTCCACGGCTCGCGAGGTCCGCGCGGGACCTTGAGGCCGCGCGCTCCAGGTATCTGCGTCTAAACCGGGCCGCGTTGAGCGCGGTGGCGAGTGGGGGGGTGCTCGTCACCTGCTCCTGCTCGTCCGCCCTGAGGAGGGACCTGTTTCTGGAGGTCTTGCGTGACGCCGCGACCGAGGCAGGACGGCGTTTCATGGTCACCCACGTGCGCGGCGCCGCCCCGGACCATCCGGTTCACCCGGCCTACCCCCAGGGCGAGTACCTCAAGTGCGTGGTCGGGATGGTTACTTGAGCACCCCTCTTTGTTTTCGCACGGTCATTGACTCGCGCGGGGGGTGTGACTAGGATTTGCGCGGCCTTTGGGCCGTGCGGAAAGGTCGCGCGATGGACACCTCGAGCATCATCGCCCTTTTGGTCGTCGTGGGGTTTGTGGTCCTGGCCGTTGCCGCCACGGTGCGGCTCGGACGCCGTAAGGCCGAGCAGGCGCCGGAGGAAGAGGCCCGTCCTGCGCCACCGGCTCGCAAGCCCGCCCCTGCCGAGTCCGGCCGGGCCGCGGCAGAGGTCAAGCCCCTGCCCGTCCGCAAGCCACAGGCCAAGGTATCCGAGCCCGCCAAGGCACCTGCGCGGCCCGCGGAGGAGCCAGAGCGCGTTGACCGTGAGGAGAAGAAGGCCCTCGTCATCCCGTTTCCGGCTGTCAAGCCCCTTGGGGCGGGCCTCGAACGCACGCGCTCGGAGGGCTTTGTCGGGCGGATCGCGGCCCTGTTTCGCGGCGGCGCGGTGGTGGACGATGTCCTTTTGGCTCGGGTCGAGGAGGTCCTGCTCACGAGCGACATCGGGGTGAAGACTACGAACGAACTGCTCGAGGCCCTACGCACCCGATTCCGACCGTCCGGTGGGGACCTGGTCCGGCAGGTGCTCGATTTCCTCAAGGGCGAGGTCCAGGGGATGCTGGCGGGGCTACCCCACGGGGTCCCGGACCTCCCTCCGCCGCCGGGTCCGGCGGTGATCATGGTCGTGGGCGTGAACGGCACCGGGAAGACGACCACCATCGGCAAGATGGCCTTCTTCTTCAAGCATAGAGGGCGCAAGGTCCTGCTAGGGGCCGGGGATACCTTCCGCGCTGCCGGCGCGGGCCAGTTGCAGGTCTGGGGCGAGAGGGTGGGCGTCCCGGTCGTGAGCGGGCCGGACCGGGCAGACCCCGGCTCGGTCCTGTTCGAGGCTGCAAAGCGCGCCCGAGACGAGGGCTACGACCTGATGATCGCGGACACCGCAGGCCGTCTGCATACGAACGTCAACCTAGTCGAGGAACTGAAGAAAGTTCACCGTGTCCTCGGGAAGGTCGTTCCCGGAGCGCCCCACGAGGTCATCCTGGTCCTCGACGCTACGATGGGGCAGAACGCAGTGCGGCAGGCAGACATCTTTCGCCAGGCCGTGAAGGTGACCGGGATCGCGCTCGCGAAACTCGATGGAACGGCAAAGGGGGGTGTGGTGCTTTCCATCGCGCGGGACATGGGCGTGCCGATCCGGTTCGTGGGGGTCGGCGAGGGGATGCAGGACCTAAGGCCCTTCGATGCCGCCGAGTTCGCCGAGGCCCTGTTCGAGGAGCCCGCTGCGCCCTCGGGTGCTGACGGGGCCACCGCATGACACCCGGAAAGGTCTATCTGGTCGGCGCGGGGCCCGGGCACCCGGACCTCCTGACGGTCAAGGCGTATCGCCTGATCGCCCAGGCGGACGTCATCATCTATGACCGGCTGGTCCAGGAGGAATGTCTGGCGCACGCCCGCCCCGATTGCGAACGCATCTACATGGGCAAGGCGCCGGGCCGCCACGAGTCGCGGCAGGCCGAGATCAACGACCTGATCGCGCGGAAGGCGCTGGCCGGGAATCTGGTCGTGCGCCTGAAAGGCGGCGATTGCCTGCTGTTTTCGCGGGGGGGAGAGGAGGCAGAGTACCTGGCTGCGCGCGGGATCCCGTTCGAGTTTGTGCCAGGGGTCACCTCTGCGCTCGCGGCGCCCGCGGCGGCAGGGATCCCGGTGACGCATCGGGACCTGTCCGCGTCCTTTTGCGTCATCACGGGTCACGAGCGCGAGGACACCACGGGGAAACCCGTGGCCCTGGACTGGGAGGCCCTGGCTCGCATGGACACCCTTGCCGTGCTGATGGGGGTCAAGAACCTCCGGAGGATCGCGGGGCTCTTGATGGCGCACGGCAAGTCCGCCGACACCCCGGCGACCCTCGTGCAGCAGGCGTACTGGCCAGGCGAGCGTGTGCTGTTCTCGACGCTCGGGCAGGTGGCGGACGAGGCCGAGGCAGCGGGCATCGAGCCCCCGGCGGTCCTGTTGGTTGGGGCCGTGGTCGGGGTCAAGACGCGGCTCGAGCAGAAGGACCGCGACCTGGAGCGGCGCGATGGGGCGCGTTTGGGCACCCGGGCCGGCCGCAGGGTCGGGCGCATCCATGGGTCCTCCATGCTCTACCCGATCCACTTGGCGCTGGAGGGGAGCCGTGTCCTGGTCGTGGGCGGCGGGTCCGTGGCCGAGCGCCGGGTGGAGCGGCTATTGAAGGCCGGGGCGCGGGTGCGTCTGGTCAGCCCGGAGGTGACACCGGTCCTCGCAGACCTACGGGAGCGACGCGCGATTGAACACCTGCCTCGTGCGTTCGAACCGTCGGACCTCGAGGGTGTCGTGCTCGCGTTCGCGGCCACGGATGACCCCCAAGTCAATCACCGGGTTGCGGACGCGGCGCGGCGGCGCGGCATCTTGGTCAACGTGGCGGACGACCCTCTTTTCTGCGACTTCACCCTGCCCGCGTGCGTGATCCGGGATTCGCTCGTGATCAGCGTGGCGACCAATGCGCGCGCCCCTGGACTTTCCGCGGCCCTGCGTCGCCGGCTCGAGGCCCAGTACGGCCCCGAGTGGGGGGTTTTGTGCGGCCTCTTGTCGGAGGTCCGGCCTGATCTCTTGAAGATGGGCCTGTCCGCCGCGGAGGTGACGGCCCGGATCACGCGCGTGCTCGACACGGATGTCTTGGACCTGTTGCGGGCGGGCGACCTTTCTACGGCGCGCGAACGCCTGCGCCGGCACCTCGGCATCGTGGATTGAGGGCCCCCATCGCCACCCTTGCGGGTGATGCCGTCCATGCCGTGGTACTCGGACCATTGCAATCCCGGGCGATGATGCCCACTCTTGCGAGTGCGGCCCAAGAGGGGCCGCTCAAGGAGGAGACGATGGAGTTCACGATCACCTTTCCAGGGGGCCTCAAGGTCGAGGCCAATGACGGCCGCCACCGCATCTTGACCGACCAGTCGCCGGACGCGGGCGGGGAGGGCTCCGCACCGGAGCCGTACACGCTATTCCTTGCATCCATCGGGACCTGCGCGGGGATCTACGTGTTGCGCTTTTGCCAGGCCCACGGCCTGCCGACCGAGGGCGTCCACCTGTTTGAGCGCACGCACTGGGATGACGTGCGCAAGCGCCTGGCCCGGGTGGAACTCGAGGTCCGCGTCCCACCGTCCTTCCCCGAGCGCTACCGCGAGGCCCTGGCTCGCTCCGCGAGTCTGTGCGCGGTCAAAAAGGCCCTGCACGACCCACCAGACTTCGATGTGCGGACGGTGGTCTCTTGAGCCTCAAAGCGGAAGAGCCCTCAGGAAACCGCGTTGCTAGGAAGTCCGTTTTGGAGGCTCGGGAGCGACGGCGGTCGGAACTTTTTTATCCCGGAACAGACGATCTGAAGTGGTCCAAGGAGCGGTCAGACTGTCGGAAGGCAGATTTTCACCCCAACGCTTTCTATAGCAATTGATTCGGCGGTAATTTGCTACTGCGACGCGGGATTGCGGGGCATGGCTGGATTTGAAACTTTGGAGTGCGGTGGTTTGACACCACGTTCCCCGAACAAGGCGCTGACGACCCGACACACTTGGAGGGCTCGCTTCGCTTGCCCGGGCCGCCTGTACGCCCCCCCAACAACGCGGTTTGCTAGTCATCGCCGTGACTTGACCCTGCCACGGTGCCAGAAGAGAATCCAACTGGATGTGCGTTTCGAGGGGGGAATCGCACGGCAGTGGGCCTGGTTCCATGCGACGAACGGGCTTGGGGCGGGCCGATGAGTGGGTCGGGGCGATGAACCGGATCCGGCTGGTCTTCCTGGGCGTGGGCCTCGCCTTCCTGGCCGTGGTCGTCCGCCGGATCGGGATGGCCCCCCTCGTCGAGGCCGTGGAGCGCGTGGGCCTCTGGTTCGCGCCGGTCCTCTGTATGAACCTCCTGTGGTACTTCACGGACGCCGTGGGGCTGTCCTTCGTCGTGGCCGGGCACTCGGAGGGCCCCCGCCCGGGCCTGGGTCGCGTGCTGGTGGCCCAGGTCTGCGGCGAGGCCCTCAACAACGCGACCCCCCTGATGAACCTGGGCGGCGAACCCGTCAAGGGACTGATGCTGGGCGCGTGGATCAGCGGGCGGAGCGCGGTGGGTGCCCTGATCGTGGACAACACGGTCAAGTACCTCGCCACGGCAGCCTTTGTCGGGACCGGGTTCGTCCTGTCGTTCGTCTTCGTGGACCTCCCTCCGGGGTTGCGGGCGTCCCTCGGGGCCGGGCTCGCCGTGTTCGTGGCCGCGGTGGTCCTGTTCGCGCTCGGACAGTCGCGCGGCCTGCTAAGCCGACTGCTGTCCCTCCTGGCGAGGCTTCCGGCGCGCGTCAGGCCCGGGGACCGGCTACACCAGGCGGCCCGGGCCGTGGACCACGCGATGGCCCGGTTCCACCGGGACCGCAGGCGCGAGTTCGCGGCGTCGTTTTTGTTCCATCTCGCCTCGCGACTCCTGGCCACGGCGGACGCCTTCCTGGTCCTGTGGCTCCTGGGGGTGGACGCGACCCCCCTCACGGCCCTGTTCATCCTGTCCATCAGCATCCTGATCAACCTCGCCTTCTCGTTCATCCCGCTCGCGATGGGGGCTTCGGAAGGGGGGCACTTCCTGCTGTTCTCGGCCCTGGGCCTGGCCCCGGAGACGGGCGTGGTCTTCGCCCTGATCGGGCGTGTCCGGGGGCTCGTCTGGATCGCGATCGGGCTCGCGTTGCTGGCTTTCCACTCCCCGAGACGAGGTGTGTCATAGAGCGTCACGCCGCCATCCTGGCCGCAATCGCAGCCCTGGCTTCCGCCGCGGCGATGTTCGCGGCCCAGGTGCGCCTGTCGCCCGTGAACGACGAGCCCGCGAACATCCCCTCGGGCTACGTCGCGCTGACCACCGGCCGGTTCGTGGACCCCACGCATCCGCCCCTGGTCCGGTACGTCATGGCGCTCCCCCTGCTCGTGCTGTCCCCGTCACCGCTGCCGGACGACCCGGACGCGGAGCGGGACTGGCACCCCTTCGGCCGCAGGTTCCTGTTCCAGAACGACCGCCCCTGGCAGGCCATCCTGTGGTCCGCCCGCGGCGCCGTGATCGCGCTCTCGCTCGGGCTCGTCGCCCTGGTCTTCGTCTGGGTGCGACGCCTGTGGGGGGCCTGGCCCGCGGCGGTCGCGGCCATTTTCCTAGCCTTTGAGCCGACCCTGATGGGGCACGGCTCCCTGGCGACCCTGGACGCGGGCGCCTCCCTGACCTTCTTCGGGACGGCGGCCACCTACTGGCGCTACCGGCAACGACCGGGGCGTTTCCGGTTCGCGACCTTCGCCCTGGTCCTCGCCCTGGCCGTCATGAGCAAGTTCTCGAACGCGGTCCTCCTGGTCGCCATCCCCTTGTCAGGGGCCCTGTGCGGTCCCTTGCGCGCCCCCGCCCCGTCCCGGCGCTTCCGCGCGATCACCGTGGTCGCGACCCTCGTGCTGGTGTCGTCCGCCTGCTACGGGTTCCGGACGCGCAGCATGGCCGACGACCCCCAGATCGCCCATCACCGGGAGGCCGCCGCGATCTCGGCGGGGATCGAGCGCATCGCGCGGACCCTGGGCACGGACCGCGACACCCTCATGAACCTGCCCATCCCCCTGTACGACCTCCTGAAGGGGGCCGGGTTGCAGGTCTTCCACGCCGCGGCCCAGGACCTGTGGGAAGACGCAGATTTCTATCAATATCTGAATGGTGAATATTCTCGTAGTGGGTGGCGTACGTACTATCTGTGGACATTCGGACTGAAGACCACGATCCCGACCCTGGTCCTGACGGGCCTCCTGGTGGGCCTGGCCTTCGCGCGCCTGGGGCGACTCGCCGGACGTGGGCCGACGGACGGAGTCGTCTCTCCCGGCAAGTCCGGCGACCCGTCCGGGACCTCGCGGACGTGGCCCATCCTGGTCGTGCCGCCGCTCGTGCACCTCGCCGCCTGTTCGGCGGCCACCATCGCCATCGGGCACCGCTACCTGCTGCCGGTGTACCCCATGCTGGCCATGGGCGCGGGTTTTGCGGTGTCCCGGTTCGGGAGGCGGGCCTTCGGAAGGGCCGTGATCGGCATCGCGCTGGCCTGGCACGTCGCCTCGTCCCTGGCCGTGTGGCCCCATGCGATTGCGTACTTCAACGAGGTGGCGGGCGGCCCGCGCGACGGCTGGCGGCACCTGGTGGACTCGAACCTGGACTGGGGGCAGGACCTGCTGTTCCTGCGCGAGGATGTGCAGGCCCGCCGGGCCGAGGGACGCGAGGTCTTCGGAGACGTGTTCGGCACCGTGCGTCCCGAGGACCTGGGCGTCTTTCTGCCGCCGATCCCCGGCGACACGCGCCTCCTGGACGGGAGTCGCCCGGTCACCCTCTACGTCAGCGTGAACCGGTGGCTCCTGCGCAGCCGGGCGCACCCCGACGGCCTGCACCCGTGGCTTCGCGGGCGCGCGCCGGACCGCTTCGTCGGGGTCTCGATCGCGGTGTTCGAGCCACGACCTCCGCGTAGTTCTCGATGAGGTGGCGTGAGTGCACGCGCCACGTCTCGATGACGCGGGCGTAGCGCTCCACGAGGTCGGGCCGGGACGAGGCGATGTCTCGCGCCTCCGCCGGGTCCCGGGAAAGGTCGAACAGTTCGCGCGTGCCCGTCTCGAGGGTCCACACGAACTTGTACACCCCGTCGCGGACGCCGAACTGGCTGGCCTGGGGGCGGCCCCCGATCAGGACCATGCGGGCCTCGCGCGATGCGGTCAGGTCGCGCCCTTTCATCGTGAACGGCACCTCGATGCCCAGCAGCGCGAGCAACGTGGGCGCGAGGTCCACGTGGCTCGTGGGTTCCGCGACGACCCGACCCGCGACGGGTCCGACCTGCGGCCCGGTCAGGACGACCGGGACGCGCGCCGCGGGTTCCCACACGGTGGCCCCGTGTCCGAAGTCCCCCGGGTGCTGCCCGAAGGCCTCGCCGTGGTCCGACACGACCACGACGAGCGTGTCCGCGGCGAGCCCGGCGCGGTCGAGTTCCCCCAGGAAGTCGCGGACCACGGCGTCAAGGAACCGGAGCGACTGGAGATACCGGTCCCGGTCCGAGGCGTCGGGTGGCAGTCGGTTCGCGTCCGGCGGCACGTCGTAGGGGTGGTGACCCGACACCAATTGCAGCAGCAGGAAGAACGGGGTCCGCGGGTCGGACGCGGCCCAGCGCGCGGCGAGCCGGGCCGTGGCGCGGTCGTCCAGGCCCCACGAGGTCCGCCAGGCCCCCTCGGCGCCGGGCATGTCGTTCATGTCGCGCGTCACATCGAATCCCCGGCCCCGCAGGAACTGGTGCGTGGCGTCGAACGTGAGGTCCTGCGAACTGAACAGGGCGGTCCGGTAGCCGGCCTCCTTGAGGACCCCGGGAAGGCACGCGCACGGGATCGCCGGGTTCACCACCGAGATCGGCTCGTAACTGGGGTAGGGGTACTCGGAGCACAGGATCGAAAACAGGGCCTTGGTCGTCTGGGGCCACGTCGTGTAGTGCGCGGCCAGGGAGGCCGACCCGGGCCGCGCACGGGGGAGGCCGGACACAAACGGCATGAGTCCGGGGTCCCGTTCCAGATAGACCGCGCCCACCGACTCGAAGAGGACCAGGACGAGGTTCGAGCGCCCGGGCGCGGCCCCCTGGAGCGGCGGGGCCGCGAGCGGGGCCGGGTTCGCCAGGGACCGGAGGTCCATGCGAAACGGGTCCGCCAGGACCACGTCGGGGGGCTTGAGCCGCGCGAGGACGGCCCGCCCGTACGACACGACGAGGTCGTGCGGGAACGAGCGGTCCACCCCCCAGGTGCGGAGTTGTTCCCCGACCAGTTCCCGGCTCTTGAGGCCCGGCATCAGCGCCACGTGGACCACGGCGAGGAGAACGAGGAACGCGGCTATGGCGACCTTCGCCCGGCTCCGCGGGGCCGGGGTGGGCTGGTCCCCCCGAGCCAGGACCGGGGTCCGGGACAGGCGCAGGCTCACCGCGACGGCCAGGACGGTGGACCCACCCAGGAACAAAAGCGGCAGGGGCGTCATGTAGCGGCCGACGGAGTCCGCCAGGCTGCCCGGTGCCGAGGCGTGCGCGGCCTGCAAGAGCACCATGTCCACGAGGGTCTTGTCGAGGGCGTTGCCCATGGTCAGCATCAGGAAGAAGGACACGACCCC
>FWWM01012077.1_pt1 | contig 14519 bp, 9 predicted proteins | sample 2228351 | NCBI WGS metagenome assembly FWWM01 (sample SAMEA103939774, study PRJEB20133) | metagenome | reverse complement strand
GCGATCGTCACCTACGTGCCCGCGATGACGCTGTTCCTGCCGAACCTGCTGTTCTGATCGTGCGGTTCACGCCGCGCGCCTGCGGCTCGGACAGCTCGCACAGGCGAGCGGTTCGCCGTCGGATCCGATCACCTTCGGCCCCCCGCAGGAGCCGCGCAGGCACGGGCGCCTGAACATCACGCCGAGCGCCATCGCGGCGATGGCGATGCGTGCGAGCCGTTCGACGGAGTCGCAGCTGCACGAAGCAGCTTGGTCATCGGGTTCAGTCGCGAGGGGCCGTATTTGAACGCGCTTGAGCGCACCCGCCCTTTTCGCGGCATCCTTGTCTTGCGGTCCTGACGAAGCCGTGCTTGCCGATTGGGCGTTGCGACGCAAGCGCAACAAGGCCCGATAATCCGCGGCAACAAGATCACCGACGTGCAAGGCTAAGCTGCGGACCGCGTTTAGCAGCCTGGCAGGGCCTCGCGCAAGCGACCCCGAGTCGTCGCACATATCCGGCGGCGTAAGTCAATCGATATGCCCCAGATCTTCGACAACATAGACCTGAAACTGGCCGACGGCCTGCGAGCCGTGCTGCCGGATGCGCAGTCCTGCTCTTTCTGTGTCGGCTACCTCAATCTGCGCGGCTGGGGTCAGTTGGCCGATCTCGTCGAAGGGCTGCCGGGCGGCGACGAAACGCGCGCCTGCCGGCTCCTGGTCGGCATGCATCGCCCGCCGGAGGAGGAGATGCGCGCGCTGCAGAGCCTGCGTCGGCCCGGCGGTAGCATCGATGGTCCGACGCTCGCGCGGCTCAAACTTCGCATCACGGAAAGCTTCAAGGAGCAGCTCGAATTCGGTGTCCCGACCAACGAAGCCGAAAACGCTTTGCGCCGCCTGGCGATGCAACTGCGGGCGCGCAAAGTCATTCTCAAGGCCTTTCTCGGCTACCCGCTGCACGCCAAGCTCTACCTCGTTCGCCGGCAGGACGTCGTCTCGCTCATCGGGTTCGTCGGCAGCAGCAATCTCACGCTCGCGGGCCTGTCGCGTCAGGGCGAACTGAACGTCGACGTGCTCGAACAGGACGCCGCGCACAAGCTGCAGCAGTGGTTCGACGACCGCTGGCGCGACGAACTCGCTTTCGACCTGACAGACGAGCTGGCGCAGCTCATCGAAAACAGTTGGGCCCGTGCCGAGCTGGTCCGGCCGTACCTTGTTTACCTGAAGATCGCCAGCCACTTGTGCGAAGAGGCGCGCGAAGGCGAGCGCGAGTTCCGTCTGCCAAAGCTGTTCGGAGGCGTGCTGCTGGACTTCCAGGAGGCGGCCGTCTCGCTGGCCGCCCATCATCTCTACCGCCGGGGCGGCGTTCTGCTCGGCGACGTCGTGGGCCTGGGCAAGACGCTGATGGCGACCGCCATCGCCCGGGTGTTCCAGGAGGACGACGACGCCAACACGCTCGTGATCTGTCCTCCGAAGCTCGTTCCCATGTGGGAGCGGTACATCGCGGAGTACCAGATCACCGGGCGCGTGCTGTCGCTGGGTGCAGTGGTCAGTGAACTGCCCAACCTGCCGCGCTACCGCCTGGTCGTGCTCGACGAAAGCCACAACCTTCGCAACCGGGAGGGCCGGCGGTACCGCGCCATCCGGGACTACGTCGAACGCAACGAATCCCGCGTGCTGCTGCTCACCGCCACGCCCTACAACAAGCAGTTCACGGATATCAGCAACCAGCTCCGCCTGTTCCTGGACGAAGACCAGGACCTGCACGTGCGCCCCGAGCGGTTCTTCCAGTGGTGGGCGGAACAGGGCAGGAACGATGCCGACTTCGTCGCCCAGTACCAGACCTCGACGCATTCGCTGCGCGCGTTCGACCAAAGCCTGTATCCCGAAGACTGGCGCGACTTGATGCGCCTGTTCCTCGTACGGCGCACGCGCCAGTTCATCATCAAGCACTACGCCAGGTTCGACGAGAAGCGCCAGCGCTACTACGTGCTACTCAATGGGCAACCCAACTACTTCCCCCTGCGCGAACCCAAGCGCGTGCCCTTCGCGATCCGAGAGGACGACCCTTCCGACCAGTACGCCCGCTTGTTCCGTGACGACGTCGTTCGCGTGATCGAAAGCCTCGCCTTGCCGCGCTACGGCATGACGAAGTTCCTGGTCAAGGACGCGGAGCGCATGGCCAAGGGCGAAGAAAAGCGAATCCTGGACAACTTGAACCGCGCAGGCCGGCGCCTGATCGGTTTCTGCCGAACCAACCTGTTCAAGCGCCTGGAGTCCAGCGGGCACAGTTTTCTGCTGTCCGTGGACCGCCACATCGTGCGCAACCTCGTCGCGCTGCACGCGATCGAAAACGGCCTACCGGTTCCGATCGGCACGCAGGATGCCGCGATGCTCGACACGGCGGTCAGCGACGCCGACGACGACGCTGCAGCCGTGGAGGGCAACGAAGCGGAAGCCAACGGCGCCGACGCTGCGGCTGGCTCCGAAGCTGGACCAACGGTCAAGACGCTCGACGCCTATCGGGCGCAAGCCGCCAAGACCTACGACAACTATGCCAAGCGCTTCCGCGGCCGCTTTGACTGGCTCGACCCCAAGTTCTTTCGCCCGGCGCTCGCCGAGGCCCTTCGTGCCGACGCGGAGGCGTTGCTCGGTGTGTTGGCGCAGGCCGGAGCGTGGGATCCCGCCCGCGACGCCAAGCTCGCCGCATTGACGGCGCTTCTCGGCCAGCGCCACCGCAAAGACAAGGTGCTCGTCTTCACGCAGTTTGCCGACACGGCCATTTACCTGGGAGAGCAGCTCGAAAAACGAGGCGTCAACAACCTCGCCGTCGTGACCAACCAGACGAGCGACCCGGTGGCACTGGCCCGCCGCTTCAGCCCTTCCACCAACGGCGGGCTGCGCAACGGTGAGACCGAACTTCGGGTGCTGATCGCCACGGACGTACTGGCCGAGGGCCAGAACCTGCAGGACGCTCACCTGATCGTGAACTTCGACCTGCCATGGGCCATCATCCGGCTCATCCAGCGCGCCGGCCGTGTCGATCGCATCGGCCAGAAGCACGACACGATCATTGCCTATTCCTTCCTGCCGGCCGATGGCGTGGAGCGCATCATCGGCCTGCGGCAGCGGCTGTTTCACCGCCTGCAACAGAACCAGGAGGTCGTCGGCACCGACGAATCGTTCTTCGGTGAAGACGCAGCCAACAAGCTGCGCGATCTATACACGGAAAAGGCGGGCACCTTGGACGACGATCAGGCCGACGAGGACATCGACCTCGCCAGCCTCGCACTGCAGATCTGGAACAGCGCTGCCGCAGAAGACCAGAAAGCGGCCGCCGCCCTGCCGCCGATCGTTGCGGCAACGCGGGCTTTGCCGGACACCGCAGAGCCCGCTCAGCATCCGCCCGGCGTGATTGCCTACCTCAAGTTCCCCGACGGCGCCGACGCGCTGGTGCGGGTCGATGCGCACGGCAGCCTGGTCTCGCAGTCGCTCTCCGCCATTTTCCGCGCGGCCGCATGCGCGCCGGATACGCCCGCGCTGCCGCGCACGGAGGAACACCACGATCTCGTCGCGCGTTGTGTCGAAGTCGCGGCCGAGGAACAAAGCGCTTTTGGCGGCCAGCTCGGCTCGCTGCGCAGCGCGCGCCGCAAGCTGTGGGAGCGGTTGGACCGGTATCGCAAGCAGCAGCAGGCGCGCCCCGATCTACTGACGCAACAAGCGTTGGCCCGGCTCGATCCCGCCCTCGATCTGATCTGGCGGTTTCCGCTGAAGCGTTCGGCCCAGGACGCCATCAGCCGCCAGATGCGCCTGGGAATCACCGACGAAGCTCTGGTCGAACTTGTGCTGCGCCGCGCAGCCGAAGAAAGCCTCTGCGAAGTCACCGATGCGGACCCGGCAGAGTCCGCCGAGCCGCGGCTGATCTGCTCCATGGGTCTCGTCGCGCCACAGGCAAGTGCAAACGCGTCATGAGTGATCTGCTGCAGAAGATCCAGTCCCGGCTCGAAGCGGGCCGCCTTGCGGAAAGCTTGACGCCGCTGTTTTGCGAAACGCTGCGCTGGGGCGCGCCGCGCGGCCTGGTGCCGCGTGCGCTTGCCGTCGGCGCGCCGGTCGGCACCACGATCAACGCCGTCCCGGTTGCGCAATTGAGCGGCCTTCCCGTGTACCGCATCGAGTGGCCCGACGACCGGCCGCCCGGCGTCACCGCACGGCGCGCCGTGCAAAAGGCCCTTGCGCCGGTGCATGCGGAGCACCTCCTGTGCTACGTCGCCCGCAATGGCCGGCGGGCTGCCTTGACCTGGGCGCGCCGGCGCGCCGACGGCAAGACCGAGCTGCGCACGCTTCCCTACGAAGTCGGCACGCCTGCCCGCACCACGGTCGAGCGGCTCGGCGAGCTTGCCTTCACGCTCGACGATCTCGGTCCGGCGGGGCAGCCGCCGATCACGGCGGTCACCGGCAAGCTCGATGTCGCCTTCAGCGTCGAGCGCGTCACCAAGCAGTTCTACCAGGAGATCGCCAACTGGTACTTCTGGGCGCTCGAGCAGGCCAGATTTCCCAAGGATGCGCCGAAGCAGGACGGCAAGGATCACGTGAGCCTCATCCGCCTGATCACCCGCGTCATCTTCAGTTGGTTCCTGAAGGAAAAGGGGCTGATTCCGAACACGCTGTTCGATCCGCAGGCGCTGCCGCAGATCCTGAACGGCTTCGCGCCCGACGCCGCACGCGACAAGGCCTCCGTGTACTACAAGGCGGTGCTGCAGAACCTCTTCTTCGCCACGCTGAACACCGAGATGGACAAGCGCGCGTGGGCGAGGGACGAGCAGAACTTCATGGCACATGGCCTGTACCGGCATCGCGAGCTGTTCCGCGACCCCGCGGGCGCGTTGAGGCTCTTCAGCGGCATCCCGTTCCTGAACGGCGGCCTGTTCGAATGCCTGGATCGGATCGAAGGCACCAAGGAAAAGCCGCGCTACATCCGCATCGACGGCTTCTCCCGCCGCCCGGACAGCCAGCCGGTAGTGCCGGATTTCCTGTTCTTCGGCGACGAACGCCAAGAAGACCTGAGCGAGGCCTACGGCGAGGCGCGGTACCGCAACGCGCGGGTGCGCGGTCTCGTGCATACGCTTGCGAGTTACAACTTCACGCTCGCCGAGAACACCCCGCTCGATCAGGAAGTCGCGCTCGACCCGGAGCTGCTCGGCAAGGTCTTTGAAAACCTCCTCGCCGCCTACAACCCCGAGACGCGCACCACCGCGCGTAAGGCCACAGGCTCGTATTACACGCCGCGCGAGATCGTGGACTACATGGTGGACGAGGCGCTGATTGCCGCGCTCGCCACCAAGCTGAGGGGCGCGCGGCCGGACGCGCCCGACATCGAAGCTCGCCTGCGCCACCTGTTCGCCTACAACGACGAGCCGCACCGCTTCGGCGAAGCAGAGGTCGGGGCCCTGATCGAAGCCATCGATCATCTGAAGATCCTCGACCCGGCGTGCGGCTCCGGCGCCTTTCCGATGGGCGTGCTGCACAAGCTGGTCTTCGTGCTCGGCAAGCTCGACCCCGGCAACGCGCGCTGGAAGGCGCGGCAGCTCGCCAAGGCGGCAGAGATCCCGGATGCCACCGTGCGCGAGCGGGTGCTCGCGGATATCGAACAGGCATTCGGCGCCAACGAGCTCGACTACGGGCGAAAGCTGTATCTGATCGAGAACTGCATCTACGGCGTGGATATTCAGCCGATCGCCGTGCAGATCGCCAAGCTGCGCTTCTTCATCTCGCTGGTCGTGGACCAGCGGGTGAAACCGGAAGCCGAGAACTTGGGTGTCCGCGCGCTGCCGAACCTCGAAACGAAGTTCGTCGCGGCCAACACGCTGATCGGGTTGGATCGCCCGGCGCAGATGGCGATCCGCGACCCGCGGATCGACGGGCTGGAGCGGGAGCTCGCCCGCGTTCGCGAAGCGCACTTCACCGCCAGAACGCCCGCGACGAAGCGCAAGTACCGGGAGCGCGACGCCGCACTCCGCGCAGAGCTTGCCGAGCTGCTGAAGCAGGATGGCTGGGACAGCAAGACCGCCAGGATGCTCGCGGCCTGGGACCCCTACGACCAGAACGCGTCGGCATCGTTCTTCGACGCGGAGTGGATGTTCGGGGTGACGGAGGGGTTCGATGTCGTGATCGGCAATCCCCCTTATCTCGAATCTCGAAGTCCGGCATTCAGCGATGAGATCAAGGACGCGTTGTTACACGCCGTTGAGCACCGTTGGAAGAATCTTGACCCAGCCGTACACGTAACCCGCGGCGCGGACCTATTGGTCTACTTCTTCGAGACGTCGGTCGCGCTAGCCCGATCCGACGGGTGCATCGTCCTGATTACTCAGAACGCGTGGCTGGATACCGACTATGGAAAGAGGTTTCAGGAGTTTCTACTGAAGATCACCCACGTGAGTTTTGTCGTGGATAGTGACTTCAAGCACTTCGAAAGCGAGGGCGGGCCAAACATAAACACCGTAATCACGTTCTTCCGGGGACGCAGACCGGATCCAGCACGGTTCATAACCTTCGCTCGCTTTGCCGACCACCTTGCAGTAGGCACGATACCGTCGGACGGAGCGACCATTGAACGGCCGGTCGTGAATGTGCGCTACCGCCAGTACACATATGGTTCACCCATTCTGCGATCGACCAAGTGGGGAGTCTTGCTTTCGCTGGACGATGCAGCGCTCGACCTCCTTTCAGTACTCACTGAGCGCGGGTGTCGAATTGAGAATGTGCCAGGTGCACAACTCAGAGTTGGTCAAGGCTTGAACCTCAACAGGAGGCATTTCGTGGACGTTGCGTACACGAAGAGCCTTCCATTCCTGCAAGAAGCTCTGATCCCGATCCTCACTGCTGACGACGGTGCTCCGTTTCGCATAACTCGGACCCGCTATTCTCTGGCTGACGCTACCAAGCTTTCGACCAAGGACGCGCGCGTCTTGGAGAAGCATGGGCTCGCGACATTCGATCCCACCAAGACAACAAAGTCAGCGCCCGCGCTGATACTGCCTCGGGGGATCGGCAGACACTTCTGTGCAATGAACGCATGCGGTGCGTACTCGGCGAGCGCAGTCGATATCTACGCAGAGTCGGATGGCGCCGATCGCGACGTCTTGCTGAATCTCTGGATAGTGCTCAATTCCTCCGTTGCCTGGCTACTAAGAGAGGTCACGGGGAGAAAGAATCTCGGCGGCGGCATGTTGAAAGCTGAAGCGACCGATCTTGCTGCGCTCCCGATATTCGTGCCTATTGAGGATAAGGGAGAGATCGGCAGGCTCGCCAAGCTCCTAAGTGCTCGTGAAGCAAAGGACGCTTTGACAGAGTTGGGGACCGAAGAGCACCGGCGGATCGACGACCTAGTTTTTGCCGCCATTGATCTCGATGGTCGACAGCGCTCGACGGTCATTCAAAGCCTGAAAGCGCATCTCGCCGCACGCGAAAAGAAGGCTCGAACCTAAGACGCGCAGGCGGGCGCCAGCATGAGGGAGGCGGAATGAGTACGGTTGGGGCACTGAAGCTCGACAACATCGGCCAGATCGTCCGCGCCGACGTCACTTTCGGCGACCTCACGGTGCTGGTCGGTCCGCAAGCCACCGGCAAGAGCATCTTCCTTCAGTTCCTGAAGCTGGCGCTCGACACGGGCTACGTGCACGAGCAGCTCAAGCGACACGGCATCGATTGGAGGCGCAGCGTTCCGGCATTCCTCGACGTCTTCCTTGGCGAAGGCATGCGCGGCGTGTGGCGATCCGAGGGTGCGGCGAGCGCGGTATCGGTGAACGGCGCCGGCGTGGACATGGCGGAGTGGGCCACCCCGCGCAACCGGAGCCGCAAGGCCACGGTCTTCTACATCCCGGCGCAGCGGGTGCTGTCGCTCGCCAATGGTTGGCCGAGGCCGTTCCAGGGGTTCGCGGCGGAGGACCCGTTTACCGTGCGCGACTTCAGCGAGACCTTTCGTCTGTTGATGGAACAGGAGTTCAGCCGCAGCGCCGACCTGTTCCCGAAGACCAACCGCCTGAAGAGCGAGTACCGCAAGCTGCTGTCCGAACACGTGTTCGGCGGCGCCCGGCTGCTCGTCGATCGCCACGGCGCGCAAAAGCGGCTGGTGCTGAAGCAGGCGAAAGCCGAAGAGTCGATTCCGTTCATGGCGTGGTCCGCCGGGCAGCGCGAGTTCGTGCCGCTGCTGATGGGCCTGTATTGGCTCCTGCCGGGAGCGAAGACCAAACGCCGGGGCGATGTCGCGACGGTGATACTGGAAGAGCCGGAGATGGGGCTGCATCCGTACGCCACGTCGGTGGTCATGCTGCTCGTGCTCGAGCTGCTGTGGCGGGGCTACCGGGTGTGCATTTCGACCCATTCGCCGCAAGTGCTGGACGTCGTATGGGCGATGGCCACCATTCGCTCGCATCGCGCCGGGGCGAATGCGCTTCTCGACGTTTTCAAGGTGCGCAAAACACCCCCGATGAAGGCGGTTGCCGAGGCCGCGCTGAAGAAAACGGCCCGTGTGTACTACTTCGGCCAGGATGGAAGAAGCCGCGACATCTCGACGCTCGATCCCGGATCCGACGATGCACGCGAAGCGGGGTGGGGCGGTTTGAGCGAGTTCAGCGGTCGGGTCAATGAGACGGTGGCCAGGGTCGTGAGCGCAGCGGCGGGGCGCCGCTCATGAGCTTTCGGGCCGCGGTTGCAGCAACGCCGGCCGTTGCGGCCGCCTATCGCGCCGGATTGCAGGCGTTGCCCGCGAATGACCGGGCCCGGATCGCGTGCAGCCGCCCCCGCCGGCTGACGGGCAGCATCCATCTCGACCATGCGCTCGCCGCCAGCCACCCGAACGCTCCGCGCTGGGACTACGGCATCGGCTATCGTCGCGGCTCGGATGAGTGGGCCGTCTGGGTGGAGGTGCATCCGGCGTCGTCTACGGGTATCGGCGGGATGCTGGCGAAGCTGGCCTGGCTGAAGACCTGGCTGCAAGGCGAGGCGCCGAAGCTGCATGCCATCACGAAAGGCGACTACTACTGGCTCTCGACCGATGGGCCGATCGCGATCACGGCGAATTCGCCGCAGGCGAAGCGGTTGGCGTTGGCGGGCCTGCGCGGGCCGCGGCGCCAACTGTCGCTCGACTGAAGAGGAGGCAGGGCCATGGCCACCGGCAAACTACTTCGACAACTGATCAAGTCCGGCGTCGAGGGCAACGCGGAAGCCTTCCGCGCCGCCTCCGAAGAGGTGATTCGGGAGGAGCGCGCCAAACAGCACCACCTGCTGGCTAACGATCTCGAAAGCTTGCTGTACGGCCGGCCCCGCGCGCTTGGTCGCTCGCCCGGCCTGGTGCTGGAGAAGCCGCCGGTCGATCGCGAGCGCAATCTGCCGCTGCTTGATCTGCGCGAACCGGTGCGGCGACTCGACGACGTGGTGCTTTCCGACGAGACTCGCTCCGCCGTCGAAGAAGTGCTGCAAGAGCACCATCATCAGGAGCGGCTGGCGAGCTACGGCCTGCGTGCGGCCGACCGGCTGCTTTTCTACGGGCCGCCGGGGTGCGGCAAGACGCTGACGGCCGAGGTCATTGCCTCGGAGTTGGGACTACCGCTCGCCGTCGTGCGGGTCGATGCCGTGGTGTCCTCCTACCTGGGCGAAACGGCAGCCAACCTGCGCAAGGTGTTCGACTTCGCCGCCGCCAATGCGGCCGTCGTTCTGTTCGACGAGTTCGACGCCCTGGCCAAAGAGCGCGCAGACGAGTCGGAGCACGGCGAGCTGCGGCGCGTGGTCAACGCAGTGCTGCAGATGATGGACGCCTATGTGGGGCGCAGCGTGCTGATCGCAGCGACCAACCACGAGGCAATGCTCGATCTTGCCGTCTGGCGCCGGTTCGAGGAGGTGCTGCTGTTCGAGCCGCCGAACCTTGAGCAGCTCCGTCGTTTGCTGGCGTTGAAGCTGCGCGGCGTGCGCCGCGAGTTCGAGGTCGAGGACACTTCGGTCACCGCGCTTTTCGAGGGCATGACGCACGCGGATGTCGAGCGCGTGCTGCGCCGGGCGATCAAGGACATGGTGCTCGAGGGGCGGGAGTTCCTGACCGTGGGGCACCTGGAGATTGCAGCCCGCCGCGAGCGGCCCCGGCAGGCGCGCCAACGCGCGAAGTAGGCCGTGCCGGAGACGTATCCGCATCTGCCGCTGCTGCGCGAGGAGCCGGTCAATCCGCGCCGGACGCACCCGGCGCCGATCCGTGTACCGGAACCTCGCGATTGGCACGCTTTCGGATCAGCGCTCCGGCAGCGGCTGCAGTCCGCGCGCGAGCGCGCGGCGGCAGAACTCGGCGGGTTCGACGATCGGCGGCTCATCAAGCTAGAACTGGGGACGCCGCTGGACCCGGCCGAGTTTCGGAAGATCTCGCACGAAATCGAGATCGTCAGCCAGGAAGACAAGACCGTCGTCCTGGCATTCGCCACCGAAGCGGCGCTGGCTGAGTTCGAGGCGCGGCTTTCCACCCTTGCAGAGGGAAAGCGGCCGACCTATCGCAACCTGCTCTTCGCGCTGAAGAGCTTCGACCACTGGACCGAGGACGACCGCCAAGGCTGGGCGTTGAAGGAGGAAGGTTGGCCCGAGCAGGATGCATTCGTGCTCGACGTGGAACTGTGGCCGGTTGCGCTCCAGACCGACCGGGACCGGAGCTGGCAGGCGTTCGAAGCCTGGTTGGCCCAACAAGGCATCGAATGGCGCGACGCCATCAAGCAGCCGCACCTGATTCTGTATCGCGTGCGGGTCAGCCGGGAGCAGGCGCAGCGCCTGCTGCGCCATCGCGACGTACGGCTCGTCGATCTGCCGCCGCGCTACGGTCTACAGATTTCCGCGCTGCAGACGGACATCCAGGACCTGCCGCCGGTGCCGGCGCCGCCCGCCGGAGCGCCGGGCGTCGTCGTGCTCGATAGCGGTGTCGCAACGGGCCACCCGCTTCTGGCACCCGCTGTCGGGGATGCGCAGAGCTTCATCCCGCCGATGGGCCCCGCCGACGAACACGGTCACGGCACGCTGGTGGCCGGCATCGCACTCTACGGCGACGTCGAAGAGACGCTGCGAGCGCGCGCGTTCGTGCCCAAGCTGCGCCTTTTCAGTGGGCGCATCCTCGATGCGAACAACGCCAGCGACGACAAGTTGATCGAAAACCAGGTTGACGAGGCCGTCCGATACTTTTACCGCAACTACGGCTGCCGCGTTTTCAATCTGTCGTACGGTGACCGCCGCAAGCCTTACCTCGGCCGTCACGTGCGCGGACTCGCGGTGACGCTAGACGCGCTCACCCGCGAGCTGGGTGTGCTGTTCGTCGTGCCGGCCGGCAACTTCGAAGGAGCCGGCGCGTTACCCGCAGATTGGCGCGCCGATTACCCGCGCTATCTGCTGGCGTCCGAGGCGGCGCTGCTGGATCCGGCGCCGGCGCTGAACGCGCTGGCGGTCGGCAGTCTGGCGCGTTGGGACGCAACGTTTAACGCGCAGCGTTATCGGGACGATCCTGCCGAGCAGCCGATCGCTCGACGCGATCAGCCCTCGCCGTTCACGCGTTCCGGGCCTTCGGTGGGCGGCGCGATCAAGCCGGACCTCGTTGACTACGGCGGCAACTCGGCGGTGAACGTGCGGGTAGCAAATCGACGCCTCGTGCGCCAAGGTCTTGGCGAGCTCTCGACGAGCAAGGACTTCGCTGCGGCAGCTCGGCTGCTTGCCGAGGAGTCGGGCACGAGCTTCGCCGCGCCTCACGTCGCACATCTGGCTGCACGCATCCTGGCGGAACATCCGCAGGCCGATCACAACCTGCTGAGAGCGCTGCTCGTTGCCCACGCAGCGTGGCCACAGCCCTGCGAAACGCTATTCCCCGACAAGACCGAACGGCTGCGGGTATGCGGCTATGGCAGGGTTCAGGACGTGGCGCTTGCGCGATCGAACGAGCAGGAAGTCACGCTCATCGCGAATGACGCGACTCCGGATCGCAGTCATCACTTCTATGAGGTCCCGCTGCCGGGCTCGTTCGTTGAAGGGCGTCAGCGCACTCGGGAGATCACCGTTGCTCTGGCGCACAGCCCGGCAGTGCGCACGACGCGCATCAGCTACAAGAGCTGTGACATGGAGTTTCGGCTCGTGTGGGCAGATGATCTGAACCACGTGAGCAAGATGTTCCACGCAGCGACTTCGCGCGACAAATATCAGCGCCTCTCCGAGATGAATGGCGCGCGTATCGGTTCCCGCAATCGCGGAGCTGGCACGGTGCAGGTGGATCATTGGATGATCAGTCGCTTCACGGAACAACGACGCGCACAGAAGCTGTTCGTCGTCGTGACACGGATCGACGAAAACTGGGGGCGTGACCTGACTCTGACAGCAGAACCGTATGCCTTGGCCGTCGTGCTGCGCGATCGCGACAACGCAGAAGCTCGCCTATACACGCAGCTTCAGGTGCAGCTACGCGCACGCGTGCAGGCGCGCGTGCGGGCGTGAGCATCGAAGGACCGGGAAAGTAACCGTATACGCCCGCTCACCGGAAGCCGCGGCAACGCTCATTGATTGGGTTGGTGGAGCAAATGGGCCGCCGTAACGGCGTGGCGCCGTTACGGCCTGCGGCTCGGACAGCTCGCACAGGCGAGCGGTTCGCCGTCGGATCCGATCACCTTCGGCCCCCCGCAGGAGCCGCGCAGGCACGGGCGCCTGAACATCACGCCGAGCGCCATCGCGGCGATGGCGATGCCGATCAGCAGCGCGACCGCGGCAAAGACCGGCCAGAAGCTCGCCGTTTCCATCGCGTTCACGCGTGCGCGCCGCCGAGCGCGGCGAACGCCGGTGTCGCGCGGTCCATGAAGCGCCCGTCGGCGTCGCGTTCGATGAAGTAGGCGGCGAGCCCCTGCGCCTGCGCGAGCGCCCAGCCGCGCTCGGGGCCGAGCACGATCAGCGCGGTGGCGAGCGCGTCGGCCCGCATGCAGTCGTCGGCGACCACGGTCACCGAGGCGAGTCGATGATCGATCGGGAAGCCGCTCGCCGGATCGATCTCGTGCGAATAGCGCTTGCCGTCCTGCTCGAAGAAGATCCGGTAGTCGCCCGAGGTCGCCATCGCGCCGCCCGCGAGCGGAACGACGTAGTGCGCGCGCGGCGGCCAGGCATCCGGCCGCTCGATCCCGATCCGCCAGCGCCGGCCGTCGGCATGGCGGCCGCGCACGCGCACTTCGCCGCCGGCTTCGATCATGTAGTCGTAAACGCCCTGCGCTTCGAGCGCACGCGCGGCCAGATCGACGCCGTAGCCTTTGGCGATGCCGCCCAGATCGGCGCGCAGGCCCTCGCGCAGCTTGGTCGCGCTGCGTGTGGCTTCGTCGAGGCGCAGCGCGCGATAGCCGACCGCGGAGCGTTGCGCCTGCACGCTCGCCAGCGGCGGCACGCCGCGGCCGGCCCGCCCCTGCGGCGGTCCGAAGCCCCACGCATCGACGAGCGGCGCGACCGTCACGTCGAAGGCGCCGTCCGATGCACGGCTCACCGCCTGCGCGGCGGCGAAGACCGCGTACAGCTCGGCCGAAAGCGCGAACGGCGCCGCGGCCGGCGCGCGGTTGAACGCGCTCAACTCCGAGTCGGCGCGATAGGCGGACATGCGCCGGTCGACGCCGTCGAGCGCCGCGTGCACAACCTCGCGCAGCGCCGCGGCGCGCGCTTCGTCGAAGCTGCCGGCGAGCTTGACGCCGTAGCGGGTGCCCATCGTGTCGCCGCCGAAGTGCAGCAGGTTCGTCGCTTCGCGCGGGCGGCCGCAACCGGCCAGCGCCAGCGTTCCGAGCGCGCCCAGCAGCAGGCGACGGCGTGGGGTCAGCAGTGCGTCCATCGTGAGCTCCTCATTCCTGCCGCTTGGGCTCGGCGCCGCGGACGGCGGCTTCGAACCGGCCCTCGCCGTGTTCGATCATCTCGCGCACCAGGTCGCCGATCGAGATCAGCCCGTAGACGCGCGGCCCGTCGATCACCAGCAGGTGGCGGTGGCGGTTGACCGTCATCAGGCTCAGCGCCGCCTCGACGGTCGTTCCGGGCGATACGAAGCGCACGTCGCGCGTCATCACCAGCGAGATCGGCGTCGTCTTCGGATCGCGCCCGGCGTGCACGACGCGCGTCAGCAGGTCGCGTTCGGTGAAGATGCCGTCGACCAGGCCGTCCTCGTTGCGGATCAACACCGCGCCGATCCGGTGCTTGACCATCGCGGCGACCGCCTCCGCGACGGTCGCGCCGGCCGGCACCGCGATCAGCTCGTCGCTCGCCTTGTTGCGGACAACGGCTTCGACGGTCGTTTGCATGGCGTTTCCTCCTCGCGCGGCCATCACAGGCCGAAGTCGTCGAGCATGATGTTCTCGCGGTCGACGCCGAGATCGAGCAGCATGCGGATCACGGCCTTGTTCATCACGTCGGGTCCGCACAGGTAGTACTCGATGTCCTCCGGCGCCGGGTGGTGCTTCAGGTACAGGTCGCGCAGCACGTTGTGCCGGACGAGCCCGACCGGGCCGGTCCAGTTGTCTTCC
>FWWM01012076.1_pt1 | contig 14520 bp, 17 predicted proteins | sample 2228351 | NCBI WGS metagenome assembly FWWM01 (sample SAMEA103939774, study PRJEB20133) | metagenome | reverse complement strand
TCACTGAAAAAGGATCATGGGCAGTAATTCAGCAAGGAATGAACCCTGAATTAAGTTTAGCTAGAAGATATCATTGGTATGTTTCTAATGATTCTTCACTTTCTAGATCTTTAGATGAAGAACCCCATGCTGGTATTATGTCAGATATTTTTTTAAAGAAAGTTTTAAATCTAACTGCTAAAGAAAGTAAAGAAAATAAACAAGGAATGTTAAAAATTTTAGAAGAACCTAAAATTGAGAAAGAAATCGAAAAAATTTTATTAAAACCACAAAAAACTTTATTTTTAGAAGATAGAGAATTTCATTGGCATCCTGTAGTTGAGGAAAAATTTGATCTTCAAAGAATTAAAAAATCAATTGAAAAAGCAAAGGTTTTAGAACCTAAAACAATGGAAGAATTGCTTTTAGTTGAAGGGGTGGGGCCAAAAACAATTAGAGCTTTATCTTTAGCCAGTGAGATTATTTATCAAGCTGAACCTTCTTATAAAGATCCTGCCAGATATACCTTTGCTCATGGTGGCAAAGATGGCACTCCTTTTCCAGTAGATCGCAAAACTTATGATGAAACAATTAGAATTTTTGAAAAAGCTTTAAGAATTTATAAACAGAAAAGATTGTTTATATAAAATGAAAAATTTTATTGAAAACAAAATTGAATTATTAAAAGAATATTTTTCAAAAAAAGAAGAGGTTTTATTAGCTTTTGTTTTTGGTTCTCAAAGTAAAGGCACCCCAACCTTAGAATCAGATTTTGATATTGCCGTTTATTTTAAGTCCGATGAATATTTTGAATTAGAGACAAATAAAGAATATCCACAAGAACATCAGATTTGGCAAGATTTAGAAAAAATCCTTCAAAAAGAAGTCGATTTTGTGGTTTTGAACCGAGCGAAACCATCCCTAGTTTTTTCAATTTTAAATAGTGGCCTTCCTTTGGTTATTAAAGATAGAAAATTATACCTTAAGCTTTTGATTAAAACTCATTATGAAGCAATTGATTTTTGGCAATTTACTCAAGAATTTTATAAAATTTCAAAAAGATCAAAATCTTTATCTGAAGAAGATAAAGCCATATTACTGCAACATTTAAGGTTTTTAGAATTAGAGTTTGCTGATTTGGAAAATTTTAAAAATTTAACTTATCAAGATTATTTAGAAAATAGAAGTAAAAGAAGAGAGATAGAAAGATTAATCGAAAATTTAGTTATGTCCGCTATTGATATTAGTAAAATTATTTTAGCTTCCGAAAAAAGAGAGATACCACAAACTTACAAAGAAACAATTTTTAATTTTGTGATAAGATTTATGGATGAAGAAAAAGCCCAAAAGTTTTCTCAATTTTCTGAGCTTAGAAATATTATTGCTTACGAATATTTGGATATTAAATGGGAAAAAATTAAAAAGTTTATTAGTGAAGCTTTAGAGCTTTATCCAATTTTTATTGAAAAAGAAAAACAAATGGTCTGAATTATTTCTTCATAAAAAATGAAAATCAATAACCTTGAAATTAAAAAATTAAGACATGCTACTTTTAAGATAGTTTTTGAGAGCAAAGTTATTTATATTGATCCTTTTCGATTACCGGAAAATCAAGAAAAAGCAGATTATATTTTTATCACGCATGAACATTTTGATCATTGCTCCCCTGAAGATGTGAAAAAAATTTTAAAAGATGAAACGAAAATTATCACTATTGACTCAGTAAAAGAAGCTTTAAAAGATTTAACCAAAAATTTTATTGTTGTTAAACCAAACCAAGAATTTGAAATTGATGACATTAAAGTAAAAACAATCCCTGCTTATAATATTAACAAATTTCGCTCTCCTGGAATTGTTTTTCATCCTAAAGAAGATGGTAAGGTTGGTTTTATTTTAGAAATTAAAGGAAAAAGAATTTATCATGCGGGCGATACTGATTTTATTGAAGAAATGAAAGAATTAAAAGATATTGATCTTGCTCTAATTCCTGTTTCCGGAACCTATGTGATGACTGCCGAGGAAGCTGCGTCCGCGGTTAATACTTTTCTGCCTAAAATAGCCATCCCGATGCATTACGGCGAAATTGTAGGTTCAATTGAAGATGCTAAAAAATTTAAGGAATTATCAAGAGTTGAAGTTTCTCTCGAATAGACTTGACCGTAAATTTTTCACTCAGCCGACATTAAAAGTAGCAAAGAAACTTTTGGGAAAATATATCGTGAGAAAGATTGATGAAGAAGTTTTGGCCTCGGCTTGTCCCCCGAAGCCCACAGCCCGGAAAGTGGCTTCGCCACACTTTCCCGCCGGAACAAGCCTCAGCCAAAAACTTCTTCAATATAATTTAGGTGATAAATTTATTATTGGTAAAATTGTTGAAACTGAAGCATATATTGGCCCGCTTGACAAAGCCTCTCATGCTTATAGTAAAAAAGAACAATCAACAAAAGAAAAATTAAAAATCTTAAAACAAAATTTAGAAAGAATAAAAAATTATCTTGATAATGAAGAAAAATTTATTGAAAGAATTTTGAAATTAAAAAATGGTAAAGTGACAAAAAGAAATTTAGCTGAATATCTTCGTGGTGGTCATATTTATATTTATTTAGTTTATGGAAATTACTATCAATTAAATATCACTAGCTTTAAAGAAGGATATCCTGAATGTGTTTTAATTAGAGCTTTAGAACCAATAACACCTCATAAACCTGATCCAAACGGACCAGGAAAATTATGTGAATTTTTAAAATTAGACTCTTCTTTTTGGGGTGAAGATTTAGTTAGAAGCAAAAGAATTTGGTTAGTCAATGGTGAAGATATTAAAGAAAAGGATATTGTTAAAAGACCAAGAATTGGAATTGATTATGCTGAAGAACACAAACATTTATTATGGAGATTTTATATCAAAGGAAATAAATTTGTTTCGAGAAAATAAATTTACAAGCTTTTAAATCAAAAAACTATTCCAAATCTCAACACTCTTTACTAAAGTATAAAATTTTAAACAAATAAATAATTAGTATAAAATTACACTAAGGAATGATAATTAAAAACTTTAAAAAACTTAGTTTAACACCTGAAAGAAAAAAAGCTTTATTAATCCTTGAAGAAGGATTAAAAGCTTTAAATCCTGATAATTTTTTTAAAAAAAATTTAAGAGTTGATAAAGATTGTTTATATCTTCAAAAAAATAAAATTTCTTTAAAAGCAAAAAATATTTATTTGATTGGATTTGGTAAAGGATCAGCAAAAATTTCTCAGATTTTAGCAAGAAAAATTAGGTTTAAGGAAGGTTATGTGATTGATGTTCTTCAAAGATCTTTTGAATATAAAAAAATAAAATTTTTTCAAGGAACCCATCCTTTACCTTCGGAAGCAAATTTGAATTTTACTAAATTAGTTTATGAAAAATTTAATCAAAAATTAACAAAAGATGACTTGGTTTTTGTTGTTGTTTGTGGTGGTGGTTCAGCTCTGTTTGTTTATCCTGCCAAAATAAATCTTAAAAAGTATATTGAATTAAATCAAGCACTTTTAAAAGTTGGAGCCGATATTTATGAGATGAACAGTATCAGAAAACACTTGGATCTGGTAAAAGGCGGAGGATTAGCTAAAATTTTATACCCAGCAAAAATTGTTTCTTTAATTTTTTCTGATGTTCCTGGTAATGATTTATCAGTCATTGCTTCCGCACCAACCGTAAAAGATAGAATTATTAAAAAAACTGCTTGGAAAATAATTAAAAAATTTAAGTTAGATAAATTAATAAAATTTGAAGATCTAATTGAAACACCTAAAGAAGATAGATATTTTAATAAGGTGAAGAATATTTTAGTGATGAGTAATTTAACAGGACTTTTAGCCATGAAAATGAAAGCAGAAGAGCTAGGATTAAAAGCAAAAATAGTTAAAGATAATTTAAAAGGAGAAGTTAAAAAAACTGCTCACGATCTTTTAAATAAAATTAAGAAAGAAAAAAGAAACACTCTTTTGCTTTTTGGAGGAGAGACAACCGTGAAAGTGAAAGGGAAGGGAAAAGGTGGAAGGAATCAAGAATTAGTACTTTGGTTTCTTTCCAAATTAAAACCAGATGATAATTATTTGATTATTTCTCTTAATTCTGATGGTTGGGATAATACTGAATTTGCGGGTGCGATTGGAGATAAATTAACTTTAGAAAAAGCAAAGGATTTAAATTTAAACTTTCAAGAATTTTTGGAAAATAATGATAGTTTTAGTTTTTTTAAAAAAGTCGAAGATGGCATTTTCACGGGTAGACTCCCTTTTAATGTTGCAGATTTGATCCTAGTTTATAAGTATTAATTTATGTTAAAATTCAATTAATGACTTTTGAAGAAAAAATTGAAAGTTTAGTGAGAGAAACAATTGAAAATATGGGCTATGAATTAGTTAAAGTTAAAATTGGTAGGGAGCAGGGAAAACCTGCGATTATAATTAAAATTAATAAATTAGGAGGAGTCAGTGTTGAAGACTGCGCTAAGGTTTCCCGAGCAATTGATCCTATTATTGAAGAAGCTGATTTAATGAAAAAAAGTTATATCCTTATTGTTTCTTCTCCTGGAGTATAATAATGGCAAAAGTTAAAAAAGACAAAGAATTAGAAAAAAGAAAAAAATTATTTCAAAAAATTAATAAAGAACTTAAAAAACTTTATCCTCAAGCAAAAATTGCTTTAAATTTTTCTAATCCCTGGGAACTTTTGGTAGCAACAATTTTATCAGCTCAGACAACCGATAAAAAAGTGAATGAAATTACGGAAAAATTATTTAAAAAATATAAAACCATTGATGATTATGTTAAAGCTAACTTAAAAGAATTTCAAAAGGATATTAAAGGAGTTAATTACTACAAAAATAAAGCAAAATTTATTTTAGAAAATGCCAAAATTATTAAAGAAAAATTTAATGGAGAAGTACCCAAAACAATGAAAGAGATGCTTCAATTAAAGGGAGTGGCTCGAAAAACAGCCAATCTTGTTTTATCAGTTGCTTATGGAATTTATGAAGGAATTGCTGTAGATACCCATGTTAAAAGATTAACAAAACTTTTAGGATTAACTAAAGAAACAAAACCAGAAAAAATCGAAAAAGATTTAATGGAAATTATTCCTAAAGGCCCTGAATGGCGAGATTTTCCTTTAAGATTAATAGCCTATGGTCGAGAATATTGTCCTGCCAAAAAACACAATCACAAAACTTGCCCCTTGACAAAACTAATAAATTAAATAAACACTAAATATTTACGTAATCGAATTACGGAAAATCTTGTTGTGCATATAAAATGCTATGCCTTTTATATGCACATTTAAATTAATCTTTCGTCATCGAATAGCGAAATTGTCTCAATAAGATTTACTCTAGTTTTTTTAAGATTATACCACCGCCTAAAACAAAATTTTCAAAATAAAAGACAATGGATTGACCTGGAGAAACCATTTTTTGAGGTGCAAGAAACTCAACAAGATTATGTTTAAGATCTACTTTAGCTTTTGCTAAAGGTTGCCTATGTCTAAATCTAGCTTCCACAATTTCATTTTTTGCCAAAATTTCTGGTTCTAAAATATTTATTTCGGTAATTTCAATTTTTTGGGTATAAAGCCTAGGATGATTTTCTTTTGCTACTACAATTAAGTTTTCTTCAGGTATTTTTTGAACCACATAATAAGGACCACCACCAATTTTAATATTTAATCCATGTCTTTGCCCTTCCGTAAAATAATAATAACCTGGATGAGTTCCCAAAATTTTTCCTTCTGTATCAATAATTTTTCCCTCTTTTGGTTTTAAATATCGACTTAAAAATTCTCTTAATTTGACCGTACCTACAAAACAAATACCCATACTTTCTTTTTTTTCTGCGACGGGTAAATTATATTTTTTAGCAATTTCTCTAACTTCTGTTTTTAATAAATTACCTATCGGGAAAATTATTTTTTCAAACTTCTGTTTTTCTATTGACCATAAAAAATAAGTCTGATCTTTATTTTCGTCTCGAGCTTTTAATAAAGAAGAATTTTTTCTTTGAGCATAATGGCCCGAAGCAATGGCTTCAAATCCTAAACCCAGAGCTTTTTCAAAAAAGAAACCAAATTTAATAAATTGATTGCAATAAACATCAGGATTAGGAGTTAAACCTTTTTCATAAGTTCTAACCATATAGTTAATGACTTTATCTTCAAATTCTTCCGTAACATCAAAAACATAAAAAGGAATGTTTAAAATTTCAGCCACTTTACGAGCATCTTCAGCATCATGGGGATGACAATAACCAAAAGCATTTAAATGAATCCCTACCACTTCATAACCCTCTTGTTTCAAAAGCAGAGCCGAAACCGAAGAATCCACTCCACCTGACATTAAAACGGCTATTTTTTTCATGATATAATTTTATCAAATTCATTTTTGTTTTATTCCCAGCTTTTCCTCTGTTTTTTCAGAATTTGACTCAAACCTCATTTAAGAGATAATTAATTTTGAAATGGATCAAGAATTATTAACATCCTTTTCTTATGACGATGTTGAAGAAGCTTTGTTAGGTGCTTTGTTAATTGATGATGAAGCGGTCCTTAAAGTAGTGGATTTTTTAAAACCGGATGATTTTTTGAAAAAAGAGAATCAAGTTGTTTATCAAACAATTTTAGATTTATTTGAAAAAAGAATAGGCATTGATTTAGTAACTGTTTCCCATCGTTTAAAAGAAAAAGGATGGCTCGAAACTATTGGTGGTCATTCTTATTTAGTTTATTTAATTCATAAAGCTCCTTCAGTAACTAATGTGATTTCTTATGCCAAAATTATCAAAACCCAAAAAGCAAGAAGAGATCTTTTAGAACTTTCCCGAAAAATTCAAGAATTAGCTCAAGATCCTACCAAAGTCGCCGAAGAATTAATTGATGAAACAGAAAGAAGAATTTTTTCTATTGCTGAAAGAGTTTATCCTTATGAATTTACTCCAATTAGTTCTTTAATTTCTCAAACTTTAAAAAGAATTGAAGATTTACAAAAAGGAGTGACCATCAGAGGTTTACCCACCGGCTTTCCTAAATTAGACGAATTTCTAGGAGGTTTACAGAAATCAGACTTGATTATTTTAGCCTCAAGGCCTTCCCAAGGGAAAACAGCTTTAGCTTTAAATATTGCTCGTTATTTAGCTGTTCAAGAAAATGTGCCGGTAGGTATTTTTTCTTTAGAAATGTCAAAAGATCAAGTTATTGATCGTTTGTTAGCTGCAGAAGCAGGAGTAAGCTTATGGAAGTTAAGAACCGGAAGATTGATTTCTGAAGGTGATGTTGATGAATTGGCTTTAGTTTATGAAGCCGCGGAAAGATTAAATAAAGCTCCTCTTTTTATTGATGATACTGCTAATTTAACTAATTTACAAATCAGAACAATGTCAAGGAGATTAAAACATGAAATTGGGGAATTAGGATTGATCATCATTGATTATTTGCAACTTGTAAGATCTCATCGATTAGTGGAAAATCGAGTTCAAGAAGTTTCTGAAATTTCCAAAAGTTTAAAAGAATTAGCGCGAGAATTGGACCTTCCTGTTTTGGCTATTTCTCAGCTTTCAAGAGCACCAGAACAAAGAACCTCCCAAATTCCCAGATTGTCTGATTTAAGAGAAAGCGGAAGCTTAGAACAAGATGCTGATTTAGTTATTTTTATTCATCGACCTAAAGAGGCAGGCACAAATTTACCTTCAAATCAAGTTAATATTATTATTGCGAAACATCGTAATGGTCCAATCGGAAGTGTCGATTTATATTTTGATCCAGAAACAGTTTCTTTCTATTCTCTTGAAACTCAACCCGAAGAAATTGAATTTTATTAATGCTGATTCCTTTATTTAAAAAAATTATTGATTTTTTTGATTCTTTCCCTGAAATTGGACCTCGACAAGCAATGAGGTTCTTTTTTTGGCTAATCAAACAAGACCCAAAGATTAAAAAAACCTTTTTAGAAAATTTAAAAACTTTGTTTGAAGAGGTTAAATTTTGTCAAAATTGTTTTTTCCCAAGTATTGAAGATCTTTGTTCAATTTGCTCCAATCCGAAAAGAGAAGACAAAGTTATCGCTTTAGTGGCCCGAGAAACTGATGTTATTAGTTTAGAAACAGCTAAAGTTTTTAAAGGAAAATATTTTATTCTGGGAGGTTTAATTCTACCTTTTGAAGATAAAAATTTAATTAAAGAAAGATTAAAAATTTTGGAAAAAAGATTAAATGAAGGTAAAATTGAAGAGTTGATTCTGGCTTTACCTTATACTCGTGAAGCTGAACCAACAAGAAAACATATTGAAGCTTTAATGAGAAAACACCCTCGAGTTAAACTGACAAAATTAGCTCAAGGAATTCCTTTAGGTGGTGAAATCGAATTTATTGATCCGGAAACTTTAAAAATAGCCTTAAGTAAAAGAGAATAAAAATGAATCTTGAAGCCAAAGAATTTTTAATCAAAATTAGAAATTTTAAAGAACAATTTTTCGCTCCTTTAAATTTTATAAATTTTAAAAAAACTAAAAAGAAAAAATATCTTTTATGTGGAATGGGTGGTTCTCATTTGGCTGGTGATTTGTTAAAAGTTTATGATCCTCAAATTGATTTAATTGTTCATTCTGATTACCATTTACCCGAAATTTCTGATTTAAGGGAAAGATTAGTTTTTATTGTTTCTTATTCAGGTAACACCCAAGAGACAATCTCATCTCTTAAAAGTGCTTTAAAACAAAAAATGGAAGTGATAATAGTTACTTTAGATGGTGAGCTTCTGAAATTGGTTCATAAATATAAATTAAACGCGATCGTTTTACCAGATTTAAATTTAAAACCACGTTTAGGGGTTGGTCTGATGTTTCGAGCTTTATTAAAAGTCATAAATCCTCAAGCTGAAGAAAAATTAAAGAAATTGATGAATAAATTCAATTACCAAAATTATGAAAAAAAAGGAAAAAACCTAGTTAAAAAAATTAAAAACAAAATTCCCATCATCTATTCTTCTTTTCAAAATTTACCTTTGGCTAATTACTTTAAAATTTCTTTTAATGAAACCAGTAAAATTCCGTCTTTTATTAATTATTTTCCCGAATTGAATCACAATGAAATGGTGGGTTGGTTTTATCAAAAAAATTTAAATCAAAATTTCGGTTTTATTTTTCTTGAGGATGAAGAAGATAGTTTTTTGATTAAAAAGAGAATGAAAATTTTGAAAAACTGGTTAAAAAAAGAAAAATTTACCGTTTTAGGACTCAAATTAGCCCAAGACAGATTAAAAAGAATTTTTGAGTCAGTTCTAATTTCTCTTTTCGCCAGCTTTTATTTAGCTAATCTGCAAAATTTTGATCCGGCTGATGAAAGCTTGATCGATAAATTTAAAAATCTTTTTCACTAAGGATTCTTAAAATTTCATAAGTGGCTTCACCTTTAGGAGTTTCGATTTTAACAATTTCACCTACTTTTTTATTTAAAAAAGCTTTTCCTAAAGGAGAATCAGTAGAAATTTTTCCTTCTAAGGGGTTAGCTTCTCCAAAACCAACCAGAGTAAAAATATATTTTTTATTAGAATTTTTCTCAAGCACTTCAAATTTGGTTCCATAAACAATTCGATCTTGAATTCTGGATCCTTTAATAATTTTTGCTGATTTTAAGATTTGTTCTAATTCATAAATCTTTGCTTCTAATCTTTCTTTGGCTTTTTGTGCTTCATCGTATTCAGCATTTTCTGTAATATCACCAAAACTTAAAGCGGTTTTTAACATTTCAGCCACCTTCTTTCTTCCTTCAGTTTTCAGATATTCTAATTCCTGTTTTAATTTTTCGTATTGTTCTTTCGAAATGTAAATCTCGTTCATTTATACTTAACAATTATATTCAAATTTCTAACTCTGTCAAGTTTTTGAAGTATGTTAAAATTATAGTATGACCATATTTGTCAATTTGGGTATAGTTTTAAATAAGAAAGGTGAAGTTTTAATAATTAAAAGAAAAAAAGCTGAGAAAACACCCACAGGAAAAACCTTACTTTGGGCTTTTCCTGGTGGTGTTCAAGAAAAAGGAGAAACCAGAGAAGAGCGGGTAATTAAAGAGGTTTTAGAAGAAACAGGTTATTTGGTTAAACCTCTTAAACAAATTCATCTTCGGATCCATCCTGATACTAATGTGATGATTGCTTATTTTTTATGCGAACTGGAAAAAGAAGAACCTATCCAAGAAATTGTTGAAAAAGAAGAAGTCGAAGAAATTAAATGGGTTAAACCAGAAGAATTAAAAAATTATTTTACTACCGATCTCGATCCTGAAGTTAAAAAAATTTTAAAAATTTAATGAAAATTTCTCTTGGTCTTTGTGGTCTTCCTAATAGTGGTAAATCTACTTTTTTAAAATTAGTTTCTCAAGTTGAAGCTTTAATAGCTCCTTATCCTTTTACTACTTTAAAACCACAAGAAGCGGTAGCTCCGGTAATATCAAAGGAATTAGAAATTTTACATTCAATTACCCAAACCAAAGAAATTATTTATCCCTACTTAACTTTTATTGATATTCCTGGTTTAATCCGTGGTGCTCATCAAGGTGAAGGTTTAGGTAACGAATTTTTAAGTTATTTAAGAGGCTGTGAAGCAATTTTAGAAATTGTTAGAAATTTTAAAAGAGAAGATGTTCCTCATCCAGAAGGAGATATTGATCCAGAAAGGGATCTTTTGATTATTGAAGAAGAAATCATGGCTTCTGAGAAAGAAATTTTAGAAAGAGCTATGAAAAAATTAGAAAAAACAAAAGGACAAAATTCTTTGGAAAAGGAAAAGTTGAGTTTGCTTTTGGAAATTTATCAAAATTTAAAACCCTTTCGAAGATTTTTTGAATATGAGGAGAAATTAAAAGAATTTAATTTACTTCTGACCAAAAGTTGGTTTTTACTCATTAATGGTCAAGAAATTAAGCTTCAACAAAATGAAGCTTTTAAAAATATCTACCATCTTGATCTTGACTTTGAGCTTGAGATTTTTAAAAATCCTGAACTTCAGCAAGAATTTCCTTCCAAAGTAAATCAATTTTTAAATCAATTAAGAAAAGATTTAAACTTAATTCAATTTTTTACTTTTACCAAAGAAATTACTCAAGGATGGTTTATTAAAAAGGGATCTAAAATTATTGAAGTAGCAGAAATGATTCATTCTGATTTTGCTTTAAAATTTAAAATTGCTGAAACAATTTCCTTGGAAAAATTTGTCGAAATTAAAGATTGGGAAAAAGCAAAAAATTTAGGTTTAATAAAATTTAAAGGCAAACAAGATCTTATCGAGGAAAACGAGATTATTTTGATTAAAATTTGATATAATATAAAAATGGAATCAAGAAAATACGAAATTACTTATTGGATTAAAGCTGACGTGAAAGCTGAAGAGATTGAAAATAAACTTTTAGAACTTTTACAGAAATATGGTTTTAAATTACTTAAAAAAATTCCTGTTAAAAGGAAAAACTTAGCTTATCCTATTGAAAAAGAAACTATCGGTCAATTAGGAACCATTTATTTTTTAGGGACGAATGACAAGATTGAAATGTTTAAAGAAGAAGTTAAAAAAATAAAAGAAATTTTAAGGTTTATCATCTTGAGAAGAAAATACATCAAAGAATTAATTTTAGAAGAAAAAAATAAAACTGAAGAAATCCAAACTGTTATTTCTACAGGTAATTTGAATCAATGAACCTCAATAAAGTTTTTCTTATTGGTAGATTAACTCAAGAGGTTGATTTTCGCTATTTACCTTCAGGAACAGCCTTAGCAGTTTTAAATTTAGCGACAAATAGAATTTATAAAGATAGATTAGGAAATACTAAAGAAGAAACGGAATACCATCGTATTGTTGTTTGGGGGAAATTAGCAGAACTATGTCGTCAATATTTGAATAAAGGGAGATTAATTTTTGTTGAAGGCAGAATTAGATCGAGGGTTTATCTTGATAGCCAAGGAAACAAAAAATTATCTTATGAAATTGTGGCTGAAAATATTAAATTTGGACCAAAAAGTGGTGTTATGGAATCTGAAAAAGAACTTGAAGAAATTGAAGCTGAGCTTGATGTTTATAAACCAAAAGAAGAGAGCGAGGATTTAGATATTTTAGATATACCTTACTGAAAAATGTCTCTTAAAAGAAAAATTGTTCAAGGAAGAGTTGTTGAATCTTTACCTGATTTAACTTATCGAGTTGAGCTAGAAGATGGAAAAACAATTTTGGCTTATTTATCTGGTAAAATGAGAATTAATTTTATTAAAGTTATTCCTGGTGATTATGTGATGGTTGAACTTTCTCCTTACGATGAAACCAGGGGTCGGATCATTAAAAGATTATAAATTAGTTAATGAGTTTAAAATAAAACTATGATGCTTGAAGGACTTTCTTTTGACGATGTTTTATTAGTTCCTAAAAGATCTAAGATTGATTCTCGAAAAGATATTGATTTATCTTCAAAATTAACGGAGTACATATTTTTAAATTTACCTATAATTTCAGCAGCTATGGATACCGTAACCGAAGCAAATATGGCTATTGCTATGGCAAGAAACGGCGGTTTAGGAGTAATTCATCGTTTTTGTTCTATTGAAGAACAAGTTGAGCAAGTTTTAAAAGTTAAAAGAGCTGAGAATTATTTAATTGAAAACCCTATTTGCATTTTCCCAGAAACAACCCTTAAAGAAATAAAAGAAAAAAGTGAAAAATATGATTTTCAAACTTTTTTAGTTGTTGATGAGAAAAAAAGATTATTAGGTTTAATTTCAAAAAGAGACTATTTTTTAGAAGAAGACGAATCAAAAACAGCTAAGGAGTTAATGACTCCTTTTGAAAAACTGGTGGTTAGCTACGAAAGATTAACTTTTGAAGAAGCTAAAGAGATTTTTAAAAAATATAAAATTGAAAAAATACCGATCGTTGATCAAGAAAGAAAAGTTTTAGGCCTAATCACTCTTCGTGATTTTAAAAATTCATTAAATAAAAAAGCCTCCCGGGATAAAAAGGGTAGACTTTTAGTTTCAGCAGCTATCGGTATTCGGGGTGATTATTTAGAAAGAGCTCAAGAACTGGTTAAAGCTGGTGTTGATCTTTTATGTATTGATGTGGCCCATGGTCATTTGGAAAAATGTTTAAAAGTAGTTAAAGAAATTAAAAATAAATTTCCTGAAATTCCTTTAATAGCAGGAAATGTTGCTACTGAAGAAGGGGCTCGAGATTTGAAAAAGGCTGGTGCTGATGTGATTAAGGTTGGTATTGGTCCTGGTAGTGCTTGTACGACAAGAATTGTTAGTGGTGTTGGCATTCCTCAAATTACCGCCATAATGCTTGCTAAAAAAGGAGCAGGGGAAACACCAATTATTGCTGATGGTGGTTGTCGAAATTCCGGTGATATTGTTAAAGCTTTAGCAGCAGGAGCAAGCGCGGTGATGCTGGGTTCGTTATTAGCTGGTACTGATGAAGCACCAGGTGAGATTTTTCAAATGAAAGGCAAGAGAGTTAAATATTTCCGAGGTATGGCCTCTTTTGAAGCTTATCAACAAAAATTGTCAAAAACAAAAGAAAAAAGTGATTATCAACCTGTTTCTGAAGGTATTAATTATGGTTTTGTGGAGTATAAAGGTTCAGTTAATGAAGTTTTAATGAATTTGGAAAAAGGTATTAGGTCTGGTTTTTCTTATTGTGGTGCTTCTAATTTAGAAGAGCTATGGCAAAACGCCGAATTTATAAAAATTACTGACAAAGGCTTAGCCGAAAGTCATCCCCACGATATTGAATTTTTATATTAAAAATCTTTTGAAAGTTAAAGCATCTTCTACCGCATAACCTTCAAAATCATTATTGAAGTAAGCAAATAAAGTTTTTGGTTTTAATTTTTTAATTTTTTCAGCATAATCTTTTAATTCTTCTTCTGAATATTTACTGGCAAACAATTTTGGTTTGCCGTGAAACCGGACATAAACAAAGTCAGCTGTTTTAACAATTTCAGTCGGCCATCTTGGTGAATCAGAAATCGCAAAAGCAATTTTATTTTTCTTTAAAAATTGATAGACTTCTTGGTTTAACCAACTCTGATGTCGAAATTCAATAGCAAAGCGTAAATTTTTAGTATCAAGATTTTTTAAAAAACTGTTTAAAAGTTTTAAATTTTTCTTTAATCCTGGTGGTAATTGAATTAAAACAACTCCCAAAGATTTTCCTAAAACTTTATAAGTTTTAATTGTTTCTTTTAAAATTCTTTTATCTTCTTTATTTAATTTTAATCTTCGAAAATGAGTAAAGAGCCGATGAAGTTTGATGGAAAACAAAAAACCTTTTTTATTTTTGACAACTTCAAGCCATTTTTTTAAAGTTTTTTCTTTGGTAAAGTGATAAAAACTGGTGTTAACCTCAACAGTATTAAATTTCTGAGTATAAAAACTTAAAAAATCTTTTGTTTTTAAATTTTGAGGATAGAATTTTCCATACCAATGATAATATTGCCAACCCGAGGTGCCAATGTAAATTTTCATCAATT
>FWWM01012071.1_pt1 | contig 14529 bp, 10 predicted proteins | sample 2228351 | NCBI WGS metagenome assembly FWWM01 (sample SAMEA103939774, study PRJEB20133) | metagenome | reverse complement strand
CCACGCCCCAGCGGCCGCCGTGCTGCAGCCACAGCGGCATGTCGAAAATGCCGTCGCCCAGGTTGGCTTCGGTCGTGGGGCAAATGCCAGCCACAGCACCCGTGCGAGCCGCGCCAGCGTACTCGTCGGGTGTCATGTGCGTGGCGTGCACCAGGCACCAGCGCTCATCCACTGGCGCATGGTTCAGCAGCCACTGCAAGGGGCGCTGGCCACTCCAGGCGATGCAGTCATCCACCTCCTGCGTCTGCTCGGCAATGTGGATGTGGATGGGCGCCTGGGGGTTCAGCGCCGTGAGGCCCTGCACCGCAGCGGCCAGGCTGTCAGGTGGCACGGCGCGCAGCGAGTGCGGGGCCAAGCCCAAAACAGCCGCTTGCGCTTGTGCAGCGGGCGCAAGGCGCTCCAATAATGAGAGCATGTTGTCGGTGCTGCGGATAAAGCGGGCCTGGTCCGCCCGGGGTGGCTTGGCGCCAAAGCCGCTGGTCTGGTACAGCACGGGCAGCAGCGTGATGGCGATGCCCGCGGTGCGCGCCGCACGCAGCAAGGCCAGCGACAAGGTGGCGTCGTCGGCATGGGGCCGCCCATCGGTGTCGTGGTGCACGTAATGAAACTCGCACACGCTGGTGTAGCCCGCCTCCAGCATCTCGATGTAGAGCCAGGTGGCAATGGCCTCCAGCGATTCGGGCGTGATGCGCTGGGCAAAGCGGTACATGAGGTTGCGCCAGCTCCAGAAGCTGTCCTCCGCCTGGCCCCGGTATTCCGTCAGCCCCGCAAAGGCGCGCTGGAAGGCGTGCGAATGCAGGTTGGGCATGCCGGGGATCACCGGGCCTGCGGCAGTGGGCACGCCCGCAGGGGCTGTGGCGCCGGAGGTGACCTGAGCGATGCGCCCTGCCCCATCCCATGCGATCAGCACATTGCGCGCCCAGCCCGTGGGCAGCAGCGCATCGGCTGCAAAGAGCTGGTTCATGGCTGGACTCCGTGAATACGCCCTTGCCGCACGATGGTGCAGGCGGGCTTGTGGCCAAACCAGTAGGCCAGCTCGGCCGCATCGGCCAGTGGCCACAGCACAAAGTTGGCGGGTCTGCCGGACGCGATCAGGCCATGCGAATCTTGCAGCCCCAGCGCACGCGCTGCGTGGGTGGTGATGCCTGCCAAGGCCTCGGGCACCGTCAGGCGGAACAGCGTGCAAGCCATGTTGGCCATGAGCAGCAGGCTGAGGGCTGGCGAGGTGCCGGGGTTGTGGTCGGTCGATACCGCCATGGGCACGCCCGCATCGCGCAGTGCCTGGATGGGCGGCACATGCGTGTCGCGCAGCGTGTAGTAGGCGCCCGGCAGCAGCACGGCCACGGTGCCTGCGGCTTGCATGGCGGCAATGCCACTCTCCGACAAATGCTCGATGTGGTCGCACGACAGCGCGCCGTAGCAGGCCGCCAGCGCCGCGCCGCCCATGTCCGACAGCTGCTCGGCATGCAGCTTGACGGGGATGCCGAGCTTTTGCGCAGACTGGAAGACCTGCTCGGTCTCGGCCAGCGTGAAGGCGATGCGCTCGCAGAACACATCCACCGCATCCACCAGCCCTTCGGCGGCCAGCGCGGGCAGCATGTCGTTGCAGACGAGGTCGATGTAGTCCTGGCTGCGCCCTGCGTATTCGGGCGGCAAGGCGTGCGCGCCCAAAAAGGTGGTGCGCACCGTCACCCCAAACACCTCGCCCAGGCGGCGCGCCACGCGCAGTTGCTTGCGTTCGTACTCCAGCGCCAGGCCGTAGCCGGATTTGATCTCGATGGCACACACACCCTCGGCCAGCAGGGCCTGCAGGCGCGGGGCGGCCTGGGCAAAAAGTTCGTCTTCCGACGCCGCACGCGTGGCCTTGACGGACGACACAATGCCGCCGCCCGCCTGGGCGACCTCTTCGTAGGTGGCGCCTGCCAGGCGCAGGGCGAACTCGTTGGCGCGCTGGCCGCCGTACACCAGGTGGGTGTGGCAATCGACCAGGCCCGGCGTGACCAGTGCGCCCGCCCCTTGCCTGCGCGGCAAGTGCTGCCAAGCGGCGGGCACTGCCGCATCGGGCCCCACCCACTGGATCTGCCCCTGCTGCACCACGATGCTGGCGCGGGCGCCGGGCGGCACAGGCACATCGGGCTGAACCAGCGCTTGCACTGGCAGGAGGCCGTGCCAGATGCCATCGGCGCTGGGGCCAGGGCCGGATGGGGAAGGAATGCGATCACGCATGGCAGTCAGCCCTTTACTACATTATTGATAGCTGCTAGCGCTTATTGGATAAGAGCTAGAGGCCAATTTGACTACATATTCACAGGCGCCACATCGACCCACACCAGGGCGGGCCGCGCATCGGGCGCAAACGGGTGGGGGTTGGCCGCCTCGGGCGACAGCGGCTGCAGGGGCTGCAGCACCCGTGCCCCCATGGCCTCGGGCCACCACAGGCCCTGCCCTGGTTGCAGCCGCCCACTGGCCCTGCAGCACCATGCACAGCCCGGCCCCTGTGGCGCCTACGGTACCCGTGTCGTGCAGCATCTGCACGTGACCTTGCCACTGGCCTCGGCGCAGCATCAGGTTGAAATCGGTCGATGGCCCACCAATCAGGCGACAGTCCAGCGGCTGCTCGCCCGCAAAGCGCCACGGCTGCCAGCGCTGCTGCAGGGTGTGGCACAGCGCGGCATCTTCTCCGTGCAGCGTCACGCCATCGCCGTCCAGCAGCATGATCTGCCGGTCCACCCCCGCGAACGCGGAAAACGGCCCAGGCGCCGCGATGCGGGCCACGCTCACGCGCCAGCCAAAGGCATCGGTGCCCGCACCGGGCGGCCAGCACACCAGCTCGCGGGTGCTGCCGCCACCGTTCTTCCACGGGGTGGCGGGCACCGTGCGCAGGTCAAACCAGTGCACGGCCTCGCCCGGCGCAGCGCCGTCGGCAGGCATCAGTGCGCTCCAGGAACCATGGGCAGCTTCAGGCCTTGTTTCTTGGCCGTTTCCACGGCCAGTTCATAGCCCGCATCGGCATGGCGCATCACGCCGCTGCCGCAGTCGTTGACCAGCACATTGGCCAGCCGTGCAGCTGCCGCATCGGTGCCGTCGGCCACGATGACCATGCCCGAGTGCTGCGAGTAACCCATGCCCACGCCGCCGCCGTGGTGCAGGCTGACCCAGGTGGCGCCGCCTGCAGTGTTGAGCAGCGCGTTGAGCAGCGGCCAGTCGCTCACGGCGTCGGTGCCGTCCTTCATGCCTTCGGTCTCGCGGTTGGGGCTGGCCACGCTGCCGGTGTCCAGGTGGTCGCGGCCGATCACGATGGGGGCCTTCAGCTCGCCGTTCTTCACCATCTCGTTGAAAGCCAGGCCCGCGATGTGGCGCTCGCCCAGGCCCAGCCAGCAGATGCGTGCAGGCAGCCCCTGGAAGGCGATGCGTTCGCCCGCCATGTCGAGCCAGCGGTGCACGTGTTTGTTATCGGGGAACAGCTCCTTGATCTTGGCGTCGGTCTTGCGGATGTCTTCCGGGTCACCCGACAGCGCCACCCAGCGGAACGGGCCCTTGCCTTCGCAGAACAGGGGGCGGATGTAGGCAGGCACAAAGCCGGGGAAGTCGAAGGCGTGCTTCACGCCTTCGTCAAACGCCACCTGGCGGATGTTGTTGCCGTAGTCCACCACCGGGATGCCCATGTGCTGGAAGTCGAGCATGGCTTGCACATGCGCGGCGCACGACTTGGCAGCGGCCTTTTTCAGCACCTCGTGCTGCGTCACATCCTGCTGCGCAGCGCGCCACTGGGCCACCGTCCAGCCTGCGGGCAAATAGCCGTTGACCAGGTCGTGGGCCGAGGTCTGGTCGGTGACCAGATCGGGCTTGAGGCCACCGGCCTTGGCGCGTCGCACCAGCTCGGGCAGGATGTCTGCGGCGTTGCCCAGCAGGGCAATCGACACGGCCTCTTTGGCGACGGTGTGCTGCTGGATCAGCTCAAAAGCATGGTCAATGTCACGCGCCTGCTTGTCAACATAGCGCGTGCGCAGACGGAAGTCGATGCTGCTTTGCTGGCATTCGATGTTGAGCGACACCGCGCCCGCAAACGTGGCGGCCAGCGGCTGCGCGCCACCCATGCCGCCCAGGCCTGCGGTCAATATCCACTTGCCTTCGAGCGAGCCACCGTAGTGCTTGCGGCCCGCCTCGGCAAAGGTTTCGTAGGTGCCCTGCACGATGCCTTGCGTGCCGATGTAGATCCAGCTGCCGGCCGTCATCTGGCCATACATGAACAAGCCCTTCTGGTCCAGCTCGCTGAAGTGCTCCCAGTTGGCCCACTTGGGCACGAGGTTGGAGTTGGCCAGCAGCACGCGGGGCGCGTTGGCGTGGGTCTTGAACACGCCCACGGGCTTGCCGGACTGGATGAGCAGGGTTTCGTCGTCGTTCAAATCCTTGAGCGAGGCGAGGATCTGGTCAAAGCATTCCCAATTGCGCGCAGCACGGCCAATGCCGCCGTACACCACCAGGTCTTGCGGGCGCTCGGCCACCTCGGGGTCGAGGTTGTTCTGGATCATGCGGTAGGCCGCCTCGGTGAGCCAGCTCTTGCAGGTGAGCTGGCTGCCGCGCGGTGCGCGGATCACGCGGCTGGCGTCGTGGCGGGGGTCGGCGTGGGAGGCGTGGGAAGAAGCTGAGGCGGCGATGATGGCGTCGTTGGCGTTCATGGTGGGCTCCTGGGGTGTTTGGCTAGAAGGGGTGATGCCTATCAGGCGTGGCTGGGCTGGCAGGCGCGCAGCGGTGCGGGCCAATCGGCCTGCAGTGCCCACTCGCGCATGGCGTCAATGTCGGGGGCCAGGTAACGGTCTTGCTCCAAAAAGGCAACGCGCTGACGAATGGCGGCGAATTGCGCTTCGATCAGTGGCGAGCTTTTCAGCGATCTATCGAACTCCATGCCCTGGGCAGCGGCCATGGCTTCGACGCCCACCACCACGGCGGCGTTGTTCACCATGTCGGCCAGGCGGCGGGCGCCGTAGGTGGCCATGGAGACATGGTCCTCCTGGTTGGCCGAGGTGGGCAGGCTGGTCACGCTGCTGGGGTTGGCCAGGCATTGGTTCTCGGCAGCGAGTGCTGCGGCGGTGACCTGGGCGATCATGAAGCCCGAGTTCACACCGCTGTCGCGGATCAGGAAGGCCGGCAGGCCCGACAGGCCCGTATCGAGCAGCAGCGCCATGCGGCGTTCAGAAATAGCGCCGATCTCGGCCACGGCCAGCGCAATGATGTCGGCCGCAAAGGCCACGGGCTCGGCGTGGAAGTTGCCGCCCGAGATGACTTCACCCGTGTCGGTGAACACCAGCGGGTTGTCTGACGCGGCATTGGCCTCGATGCGCAGCACGCGTGCGGCGTGCTGCAGGTTGTCTAGACAGGCACCCATCACCTGCGGAACGCAGCGGATGGAGTATGGGTCTTGCACACGGCCGCAGTTGGGGTGCGATGGATCGATCTCGCTGCCCTCCAGAAGACCACGCACCGCAGCCGCCACGGCAATCTGGCCCAGCTGGCCCCGCGCCTCGTGGATGCGGGCGTCGAACGGTTTGACCGAGCCCTTGATGGCTTCGAGCGACAAACAGCCTGCCACCAGGCCTGCGGCCAGCAGGTTCTCTGCCCCAAACAAACCGGCCAGTGCCAGCGCGGTGGACACCTGCGTGCCGTTGAGCAAGGCCAGCCCTTCTTTGGGGCCCAGCACAAACGGTGCGAGCCCCACAGAGCGCATGGCTTCTGCGCCCGACACGACCTGGCCGCTCACCTTGGCCTGCCCTTCGCCAATCAGCACACACGACAGGTGCGCCAGCGGGGCCAGGTCGCCCGATGCCCCCACCGAGCCCTTGGCCGGAATCACCGGCAGCACATTGGCATTGGCCAAGGCCAGCAGTGCATCCACGATGGCGGGGCGGATGCCCGAATGGCCCCGCGCCAGGCTCACCGCCTTGGTGGCCAGGATGAGGCGCACCACGCCGTCGGGCAGCGCATCGCCCGTGCCCACGCTGTGCGACAGCACCAGGTTGCGCTGCAGTTCGGCCAAGCGGTCGTGGGCAATCTTGGTGCTGGCCAGCTTGCCAAAGCCGGTGTTGATGCCGTAGACCACCTGATCCTCGTCCACGATGCGCTGCACCACAGACTGGGCGGCCTGCATGCCCGCCAGCGCACTGCTGTCGAGTTGCAAGGTCACGTTGCCTGCATGGATGCGGCGCAGCTCTGCCAGGGTGACGGCGCCCGGCACCAGGTTGATGGCGGCCGACGATGAAGAGGCAAAAGATGTGGAAGTGGTCATAAGTCTCATCCTGTATATACAGGTTAGTATCAGCGAAAAAATGAAATTTGAAAAGGGGTTCAAACCTGATGGGGTTTTGGTGGGTCGATTCAACCCGCTGCCGGGTTCCCATCCGCCCGAAAACGGCTGCCCAGTCGATAGCGCGACGCCGGATGCAGGCAACGCACCACCGTGATGGGCACGCCACGCGACCAGGTACGCCGTGTTAGCAGCAGACAGGGTTCGGTGGCCGGCATCTCCAGCAGCGCAGCCTGCTCTGCAGTGGGCATCACCGCGTCCACCACGTGTTCCACCTGATCGAAGGGCACATTGCGTACCAGGTACTCTGAAGGCTGCAGCAGCGTGAAGTCCTGCGAGGCAAACTGCGGCACTTGGCGGGGGTTGACGTAGCGGTCTTCCAGCTGCACTGGCAGGCCATCTTCACGGTGCACGCAGAGCGAATGGAACACTGACTCGCCCGTACGCAAATCCAGCGCAGCGGCTACCTCCAAGGATGCCGATACACGCTCCACCGCCAGCACATCGCAGCGATAGTCGTGCCCGCGCTGGCGGATTTCGCTGGCCAGGTTGGCAATCTGTAGCAGCGTGGACTGGGGCTTTTCTTCGGCCACAAAGCTGCCCACGCCCGCCACGCGCACGATGCGGCCCTGCTCGGACAGTTCACGCAATGCCCGGTTCACCGTCATGCGCGAAATGCCGAACTGGGTGACCAGTTCGCTTTCTGACGGAAGCCGATCCCCCGCGCGCCAGGCGCCCTCCTGGATCTTGCGGGCAATGAAGTCCTTCACCTGCTCGTACAGCGCCATCGCAGAAGTGGCCGCTGCTACCGGCGCGGGCGCTGCACCACGCCGCCCTTTCGCCATCGCATCGCCCTTGGCACTAACTTTGCCAACGACGCCAGCAGGCGCCGACGCCAGGGCGACGCGCTGCGCCTTGGCAGCGACAGCGCGACGGGCTGTGGAAGGTTGATGGGCGGGGGCAGTGGGCGCCGCGGAGCGGCGTGGTGAACGGGCAGGCATAGGAAGCAATCTCAGTGCAAATCGGCAGCCATGGATTCTGCGCGAATCTCCTCGGTCAGCCGGGCCTTGAGGCCCATGAACTCGGGACTGGTCTTGATCGTGTAATGGCGCGGGTGTGGCAGTTCCACCGCCAGCTCGGTCTTGATGCGGCCGGGCCGCGCGCTGAACACGGCCACGCGGTTGGCCATGAAGATGGCTTCGTCGATGTCGTGGGTGACGAAGAGCACCGTCTTGCGCTCGGCCTCCCAGATGCCGAGCAGCAGCTCCTGCATGAGCACGCGGGTCTGGTTGTCGAGTGCGCCGAAGGGCTCGTCCATCAGCAAAATTTTGGGGTCGTTGGCAAGGGCGCGGGCAATGGCGGTGCGCTGCTGCATGCCGCCCGACAGCTGCTTGGGAAAGTGCTGCTCAAAGCCGCGCAGGCCCACCTTGGCGATGAAGTATGCGGCGCGCTCTTTCTGCAGGGTCTCGGGCATGCCCCGCTCGCGCAGGCCGAAGCGGATGTTCTGCTCGATGGTGAGCCAGGGGAACAGCGTGTAACTCTGGAACACCATGCCACGGTCGGCGCCAGGGCCTTGCACAGGTACGCCATCCAGCAGCACGCGGCCGCTGGTGGCGTGGTCCAGCCCCGCCACGATGCGCAGCAGCGTGGATTTGCCGCAGCCCGAGGGGCCGAGGATGGTCACGAAGTCGTTGTCACGCACTTCAAAATCAACAGGCTGCAGCGCTTGCGTGCGCTGGCCCTTGGCGGTCTCGAAAACACGCGAGACGGCTTGAATCGATACGCTGCTCATCGCACAAAACTCCAGGCAAACAGACGGTGGTTGAGCGCCTTGAAGGCGAAGTCGGACACCAGCCCGATAAGGCCGATGATGATGATGCCGAAGATGATCTGGCCGGTGTTGAGCAGCGACTGGCTGTCGGTGATCATGTGGCCGATGCCGCTGGACGAGCCGATCAGCTCGGCCACGATCACGTAGGTCCAGGCCCAGCCCAGCACCAGGCGCAGGGTCTCGGCGATCTCGGGCGCAGCGCCGGGGATCAGCACCCGCGTGACGATGCCCTTGTGGCCCGCGCCCAAGGTGTAGGCAGCCTCCACCAGGTCGCGCCGGGCACCGCCCACGGTGACAGCCACCATCAGCGTGATCTGGAAGACCGAGCCGATGAAAATGACGAGGATCTTCTGCGCCTCGCCAATACCCGCCCACAGGATCAGCAGCGGAATGAAAGCCGACGCAGGCAGGTAGCGGCAGAACGAGATGAAGGGCTCGAAGAACGCCTCAATACCTTTGTACGCGCCCATCGCAATGCCCAGCGGCACAGCAATGACCGCAGCCAGGACGAAGCCGCCGACCACGCGCCAGATGGTCATGCCGATGTCTTTGATGAAGCCGTACTCGGTGAACAGCAGCCAGCCTTCTTTCACCATGGTGACGGGGCTGGCCAGGAAGGTGGGCGACACGAAGCCGCCCAATGTGAAGAACGCCCACACCGCTACGAACAGGGCGAAAAAGGCCAGCCCCAGCATCCAGCGGGATCGGCTGCTCACAGGCTCCAGCGGGGCGAGTGAGCGCCGGCGCACGGTGGCCTTTGGCTGTTTTTTTGGCTCGGTAACGGACAGGGGTTGCACGGCGGACATGGAGCGTTCTTCTTCCGTCTGTTTACTTGATGAAGCTGGCGTCGAAGGTGACGTTCAAGTCTTCAGGGGCCTTGCGGATGATGCCGGCCTCCAGCAGGATGGCTGTGGCGTCTTTCATAAAGGCCTGCAGCTCGCCCGCAAAGAACTTCTGGTTGGCGGCCTTGTCCTGCCAGCGCAGGAAGGACGACGACTTGGCAAACTGCTCGCCCGTCTGCTTGACCGCGGCGCCCATGATCTCGTTGGACTTGGCCGGGTCGGCCTTGATCATGTCCAGCGCCTGGAAGTACGAATTGGCCAGTGCCTGAGCCGCCTTGGCGTTGGCCTTGAGCCAGGTGGGGTCGCAACCCACGGTGTCCATCACCATGGGGTAGTCGAGCGTGGTGGCCAAAATCTTGCCTGCGGCCGGGTTCTCACGCACGGTGGACAGGTAGGGCTCGTACGTCATGGCAGCGTCGTTCTGCCCTGCCACAAAGGCTTGTGCTGCAGCCTGCGGCGACAGCGTGGTGGTCTTCACGTCCTTGAGGCTCATGCCGTTCTTGCTGAGCATCCAGGCCAGGCCGAAGTAAGGGGCGGTGCCGGGCGCATCCACGCCGATGGTCTTGCCCTTGAGGTCTGCAAAGCTGTTGATGTTGCCGCGCACCGCGATGCCGTCGGCGCCGTAGGACTTGTCCATCTGGAAGATCTGCACGATGGGCACGCCGTTGGTGTTCCAGGCGACGTGGGTTTCCACCGTGGTGGCCGCGCACTGGATGGCCTTGGAAGCCAGGGCCAGGTGGCGGTCCTTCTGCGGGATCATCTTGATCTCCACATCCAACCCGTTTTTCTTGAAGATGCCTGCCTTGTCGGCCAGCGTGAGCGGCGCAAAGCCCGTCCAGCCGGACATGCCCAGCACGATTTTGGTGTTTTGCGCCTGCGCGGGCGTGGCCACAGCCAGGACACAAGCAGCGGCCGCCGCCAGCGTTGCCATCTTTACAACCGATCCAGTCATCATCTGCTCCTGTTCGAAAAAAGAGTTCGTCGTCGCCCACGCGTGGCCAGGACACCCCAGCAACACCGCGCCATGATGACATTGCGGAAACACCTGTCTATACAGGGTAATCACCAACGAACCACGGCGAAGTGGGTGCGAACAGAACAGCAAGAACGAGGCCAGCCAAAACAGAAGACCATGCCCTCAGGCCTGGAATCAGCGATGCTATTTATTTGATAGCATGCAGCGCTTATTCAGCGTGCGTTAGCGGCACTTTTTACGTAAATCTCTAACAAACGTAGATATCAACTTGCACCATATAAGTGCAACCTGGGCCTGCAGAAAATGGGCCGCCTACGCATCACTGCGGCACACCGCCCGCTGCGCCCATCAGAAAGCGGTGCCAGGCAACACCGCCTCGACCAGCAGGCCCCGGCCAGCATTGGCGATGTGCAGCGCAGCTGCAAGGGTTGGCCAGCAGGGTCGCTCTGGCGCGAAGCGTTGTCCAGCAAGTTGCGCAGTAGCCTGGTGCGCGAACGATCCAGCGTGAGCAGCGGCAGGCTTTGTCCCTCGTCCGCCCCACCCTTTTGGCGACAACACTTCAGGTGCACCTGCGGCGCAGCCCCATGGCGCAAGGCCAGCTCATCCATCACTTGTTGCACCAGCCAGCGCAGCTCGGTGATTTCGCTGGTCTGCGCTGCGTGGTAGCTAGCCCCCCATGGCCAGCGAGTCGCACAGGTCTTGCAACTGCTGCGCCTGCGGTGCTGGTAGCGTGCCCGCACGCAGCAAAGCGGCGCGCTGCACGCCTCGCAAGCGAAAGTAGAGCTCGTCTTCCAGTGCCTCCACCTCCGCCGCATCTGCGCTGAGCAGGGCCGATGGGTTCCACAAACCGCTCTCGTTCCAGCCGGTGCGCAGTCGTCCCAACAAAAATTCTGCAAGCTCCAGCGCCTGCTGCAACGCAGGCAACTGGGCCTGCGCTGCCAAAGCACTCACCCGGCTTTCTGCTGACGCCAGCACTTCACTCAAGGCAGCCAGGCGCTGCTGAATGTCTTCAGGCTCCATCGCTGCCGATTGGGGTGGCTGTGCGCTGGCAGCCTGGGTGATTTTTCCGACCCAGACCAAATCGAATTCTCCGGGAACCGCACGCAGCGCCACACTGGCGTGCAGCAGGTGGCTGTAGGGGCTGCGCAGCGCGTTGAGGGTGGCCTCCGTCACCGCCAACAGACGGCCCTGCGTGGACATCTGCCCCCCTGCCAACGCATTGGGGTAGCCCGACTGGTCCAGCCGCTCGTGATGCTCTGCCACAGCCCTGGCCACGTCAGCGGGATAGTTGGTCAACTGCGCCAAGAGCAGCGACCCCACATGCGGATGAACCACCAGCTGCTGGTAACTGGCAAAGTCCAGATCGCGGTCGGCCTCAGCTTCACCGTGCTCCGGGCCGATGTACATCTCGCCCACATCGTGCAGCAGACCGCAGAGCAACGCCAAGCGCACCGCGGCATCATCTCCACCTCCTGCAGCCATCAGGGCCCCGTTCAGAGCCATTGCGGCCACAGCATGAGCGTAGTGTTCAGGCCGCGCAGTCTGCGCGGCGGTGAGCAAGAGCTGGGCTACGGGGTGCAAAGTCAGCCCTTTGATCAAGCTGGCCAAACGCTGGGCGTGGGGTTGCAGCAAAGGGAGCAGCGCAGAGCCGCTGCCCAGCAACTCCTCGAACGCAAGCGCCAGGCTCGCGGCGCTGACGCCATCTTCCGCCACCAAACTGGTTTCCAGCGGCTGGCGCAACTCACGGTCCAGCAGCTTGCGTTGCAGCGAGGTGGACACAGGCTGGTTGCCAGCCCAAAGCTTTACGCCGGAAATGTCGTAGATGTCGGTGGCAGAAATGATCCGGCGGGTTTCGCTCGCCTCCAAAATGGTGGCCAGAGCGTGGGGGTTGGCTTTACCGAAAGCACTTCGGTCAGAGGCGGTAGGTGGCGTCATCGTGTGTCCCCCAGAAACGTGATGGCTGATTATGAGCCGTGCACTCCCAAAAGTACCACCCTGGTTTGCCACGGGTTGGGCGATAACGCTTGAGCACACCCAGATGACCCTCATGCCCCCAATCACCGAAGGCAGACGCGGCCCATCAGCGGCATCCGTTTTTCACCCCAGCCCTCGCTCCCACGGCACAGCCTTCGATGACTCACGTACCTTTGACCTGATCCGGGACCTGCCAGCCACTCAGGCCCACACGTGTCATTGTGATGTCGATTACCCCCGCGCGGCAGTCGCGTTTCTTGAACACAAAGGGTTCAGTTGTATCGTGTTGCGATGGCTCCATCAAAACTCACTAGTGCTTGCAGCTTGGCATTTGCAGCCACTGCGCTGGCGCTGCCTTTGCAAGCAAGCGCCCTCTCCTTGGGCTACCGAGCGCAGCCAGTGCTGCTGCACACTCCAGCCCAAGACGTCGATAACTTCAAGTCTTTCATTTCTCAGACATTGGATATCGGGGAGGCTGGGCTGCAGAGAGAATGGCGCAGTAGTGAGCGCCGCAGCAAGTCCCAGGTCAAGGCGCTGCTGACACCAAGCCCCGTGGTCGAGACCGAATCGGCCGGGCGATGCCGCATGTTGTCCGCAGAGGTGAGCCAACGCCGTCAGACTGAAGCCTGGAAAGTCTGGTTTTCCCAGAAAGGCGACGGAAACTGGAAGATCAGCGGACTGAACTGAGCCTCCGTACGAAGCCCCTCCCGCATTCCCAACCCTTTCCCCGAGGGCAAGGCTGTCCACCCAATCAATGGCAGTGCATATGACCACCTCCTATGAAACCGTCACGTCTTTGCCCTGGCGCTTTGGCCCCATCCGTGCAGCAGGGTGCCGCTGCAACAGCCCGCTGTGCCAGCGTCTGCACCAGCGCATCACGGAAGATCTTTCACGTCGTAGCTTTGTCGGCGGCATTGCCGCCATGCTGGCCCCTTTTGCATTGCCATCTTTGGCAAATGCACAAGACCTGAAAGAGGGTCCTCGCCCGATGCTTCTCACAAATCTGCGTCTGTTTGATGGCTCAGGAAACGCGGTTCGTGAGGGCGTACAGGTGCTGGTGAAAGGCAAACACATTGCCGAGGTGTTACCAGCGTCCACCGCCGTAGAAGGCGCGCAGGTGCTGGATTGCCAAGGCAAGCTGCTGATGCCCGGCCTGATTGACGTGCACTGGCACACCATGCTCGCAGGCATCTCGCAGCTGGCGGCTGTATCGGCAGACTTGGGTTATCTCTACCTTGTGGCTGCCAAAGAGGCGCAACGCACTTTGATGCGTGGTTTCACCTCGGTGCGAGACCCAGGCGGCCCCGCATTTGCTCTCAAGCGCGCCATTGATGAAGGCATCGTGGACGGCCCTCGGATCTTCCCCAGTGGGGCCATGATTTCGCAAACTTCAGGACATGGAGACTTCCGGCTGCGTAGCGATCTTCCTCGCGCCCCCAATGCACCATTGAGCCTGGTTGAAGGCGCCGGAATCGCCCTGATCGCGGACGGAGAAACAGAAGTGATGCGCCGGGTGCGCGAGCAATTGATGCTGGGGGCATCACAAATCAAGATGCTGGCCGGTGGCGGTGTTGCATCCATGTACGACCCTCTGGACAGCACCCAGTTCTCCGAACGCGAACTGCGCGCTGGTGTTGAAGTTGCCAGTGACTGGAACACCTATGTGATGGCGCATGTCTACACCCCGAAGGGCATTCAACGTTCCATCCGCGCAGGTGTGAAATGCATCGAACATGGCCAGCTGGCAGATGAAGCCAGCGTGCGCATGATGCGCGACGAAGGCGTGTGGTGGAGCTTGCAGCCCTTTTTGCAGGAGGAGGACAGCAACGTGTACCCCGCCCCCGCCCGCCGTGCCAGCCAAAAACAAGTAGCGGAGGGAACGGTGCAGGCCTATGCCTTGGCGCAAAAATACGGGATCAAGACAGGCTGGGGCACAGACATGCTGTTCAACCCCAAGAACACCGGTTCACAAGGTCGGCAACTTGCCAAGTTGACGCGTTTTTACGACCCATTGAAGCTGCTAGGCCAGGCTACTGGAGTCAACGGTGATTTGCTGGCTTTGTCGGGTGCCCGCAATCCGTACCCTGGGGTGGTGGGGCGCATAGCACCCAAAGCATGGGCAGACCTCTTGGTTGTGGATGGCAATCCCTCCATGGGTCTGGACTTCTTGGCGGACCCTGAGAAAAATCTGAAATTGGTCATGAAAGACGGCAAGATCTACAAGAACACGCTGTGAACGTCTTCAAACCAGTCCGCACAAGGTTCGGAGCGCATTTTGGTGACCTTTTGCAGATCGCCCTGGTACTTGGTCGCGGGCGAGGGAACACCGTTGCTTATATCAGGGCCCTCACGCCTCAAATTCACCGTAGGTTGGGGTCAGCGGTCCACAAGATGGCATGCGTCCTGGCTTCAATATCCCAAGTACTGGGATGACGGGATGCTGTCGAGACTGCCTCAATGCGCAGATGGAGATGCAAACGAAAAAGCCCTGAGCAATTTTGTTGCTCAGGGCTTATCTTGGCGGAAACGGAGGGATTCGAACCCTCGATGAGGCTCTACACCCCATACTCCCTTAGCAGGGGAGCACCTTCGGCCACTCGGTCAC
>FWWM01010276.1_pt1 | contig 14532 bp, 10 predicted proteins | sample 2228351 | NCBI WGS metagenome assembly FWWM01 (sample SAMEA103939774, study PRJEB20133) | metagenome | reverse complement strand
GTGCGCTGCACGCGCACGAGGGCGACATGGCGTTTGCGCGGCGGCTGGCGAAGGCGAACATCGCGGCGTTCGAAGGTACGAGCGGGCCGATCGTCGTGAACTCGGCGGGCTGCGGAGCCGCGCTCAAGGAGTACCCGGGGCTGCTGGCGGGGGAGGCCGGGTGGCCAGAGCGCGCGCAGGCGTTTGCGGCGCGGGTGCGGGATTTCGCGGAGTGGCTCGCGGAGCGGAGCTGGTCCCCGGGTGGGACGCTGCGCGGCCGGGTAGCGTACCAGGATGCGTGTCACCTGGCCCACGTGCGGGGCATCCGGGCCGAGCCGCGGGCGCTGCTGCGGGGCCTCGCGGAGTGCGAGCTGGTGGAGACCGACGGTGCCGACGTGTGCTGCGGCGCTGCGGGCCTGTATGGGCTGGTGCAGCCGGGGATGTCGCGGGAGCTGCGGCGGCGGAAGGCGGCAGCATTCGCGGCCGCTCGCCCGTCCGTGGTGGTAACGGGGAACCCGGGGTGCCACCTCCAGTACCTGGGCGCCATCCGCGAGGCAGGGATCGACGCTGAGGTGCTGCACCTGGCCGAGGCGCTGGATCGTGCCTGTGGCGGGGGTGGTGCGCGCGCGGGAAAGTGATTTTCGGCACGGCAGGACGGGGGCTTGAGCGTTCGACCCCGAGCCGTAACGCGGCCGCAACTGACAGCCGGGACGGAAAGGACGACATTTGAGGCAGAAGGTGATTCTGGGGAGAGCGTCCGATGGGCGATGCCAGCTCGGCGCTCCCAGGGCTGCCCGGGGAAGAGCGGGCGCGGCAGGACCTGCACGTGATGGCATTGCAGGGCTTGCTGGCGGCGTTTTTTGTGGCGGGCGAGCTGCTGGGGTGGTTCGGTGATCAAACGGCGGCGAGCCGGCTGGCAGTCGCGTGGATTGCGGCGTACCACATCGCCCGGGTTGTGTACGTGGTGCGGCGCCGGGCGGCGAACCGGCGAGTTCCGTGGGTCGAGGCGTCGATCCCGCTGTTCGACGTGGCGAGCGTCTCGGCGGCGTGGGTGGTGCTTGCGGACCCGAGGTCGGCGTTCTGGGCGGTGTACCTGTACGCGCTGGTGGGGTACGCGCGGCGAATGCACGGGTGGGAGTATGCGCGCGTGGCGGTGTTCATCCTGGTGAACCTGGGGTGCGCGCAGGCGTTCGTGCTCTGGCGGGCTGGAGAGTCGCCGCTGGACGCGCAACTTGCGACGATGCTGCTGATCGCCGGGGTGATGGCTTCGCTGGCGCACAAGGTGGGGTCCGGGTGGCGCGAGGCGGAGCGGCAGGCGCGGGCGCTGGCGGAGACGGACCCGCTGACGGGGCTGCCGAATCGTCGCCATTTCCTGGATCGGCTGGAGGCGCACGCGGCAGCGGGCAACGGGTACGCCATCCTGATGATGGACATCGACGACTTCAAGCGCCTGAACGACGAACACGGCCACCTGCACGGGGATGCGGTGTTGGAACAGGTGGGGCGGGTGCTGCGGGCGAACGTCCGGGAGGGGGACCTGCTGGCGCGGTATGGCGGCGAGGAGTTCGTCGTGGCGATGCCGGGCGCGGGACTCGACCAGGCGCTGCAGGTGGCGGAACGGTTGCGGATGGCGGTGGCGCGGGATACGCCGGCGTCAATCTCGGTGGGGTGCGCGGTTGCGGAGGCGGGCGAGCGGCTGGACGAGGTGCTGCGGCGCGCGGATGACCTGCTGCTGTTCGCCAAGCGTTCGGGCAAGAACGTGGTCCGGTGGGAGCCGCTGCGGCGCTCGGCGTAACGGCGCTCAGGCGGCGAGGTCGCCGAGGGCGGCCTCGACGGGTTCGCGGGCCCAGGGGTGCACTTCGGCGAATGCGCGGAGCAACCCGAAACAGCCACCGATCATCATGTCGCCGAAGGGTGCAGCGAAGATGGGGCGAAGGGCCGAGGCGGCGAGGCGCCCGCGACGCGGGCCGGTCGCGGCGACGACTGGCGGCAGGCCTGCGTGGACGAGGGAGCGGTCGATGTGGAGCGCACCATGCCCCTTGGAGCTGAAGATCTCCTCGTGGGTGAGGGTGCCTTCGGCGAGGCGACAGGCGAAGGCTTGGACCTGGGCGTCGGTGACTTCGCCTGTGTGGTGCTCGAAGAGGCTGGCGATGGTGCGGCCGCGGAGATGGAAGCCGAGGAGGTGCATGTTGCCGAGGTTGAGGATGAGCGTCTCGTCGGCGGCTGCGAGCCGGTCATCGTGGAGGGCGCCGAGCGCGGCAGCGGGGCCGGTATCCATGAACGCGACGGGGGCTTCGGGTTCGGCGGCGGCGACGAGTGCGCGGGCGCGGGTGAGGTAGGGCGGGAGGTCGGCCGGGGCCGTTGCGAAGGCAAGGAGGTCGTTCCGGCGGCGAACGACGCGGGCGAGGTGGTCGAACCGGAAGAGGCGGTCGGAGATGCCGGGCGGTGCTTCGCCGTGGTCGAGGCAGCCGAGGGCGATGCCATCGAAGGCGAGCGGGAGCTCGAAGGCGGCGAAGGCGGTGCGGATGGCGTCGAGGTCGAGGTCGCGGAGGGTGACGCGGGCGCCATCGATGCGGCGGGCCTCGTCGTCGCTGACGAGGGTGACGCCCATGGCGCGGACACGGTCGGGATCGTCGTCGAAGGTGCGGGCGGCGCTGGGGGTGGCGAAGGCGGGCAGGCCGGCGCGGAGGTGGTCCTCGAGTGCCCACGCGCAGGGGCCGCCGCCGGCTACGGTGCCGTCGAGCACGAGGGGCAGCCCGGCGGCGGTAGCGCGGCGGATGCGCGTGGCGGCGATGGCGGTGGGCGAGGGGAGGACGAGCTTGGCCGAATTTTCGACGGGGCCTTCGGAGTCGAAGAGGAGGACGTCCTGGGTGCCGGTGCCGATGTCGATGGCGAGGATGCGCACGAGAGCAGTGTAGCGCCCGGGGGAACTTTCGCGGGGGATGGTGCGTTATCCCTTGCGAGGATGGAAGCGCGTGCTAGACTCGCGGCCGTGCTCGGAGGGTTGCGGCTGCGCCGTGAGGCCTGCCCGGAGCGCCCGGGCATGGACGGCGAGGACCCGGCCGGGGAGACGGACACGGGGCCTGCCGGGGCGGCCGCGCGCCGCTGGCTGACCTGGAGGCGGGCCGCAGCGGGGGCGGCGTTGCTACTGGTTGGGGTGGGGGGCCTGGCGTACGCGCAGAAAGATCGGATCGCACCGGAAGTTGCCGATACCCTGCGGGCGACGATTGGGGACGAGCGGACGGCCCGGGTGGAGAGCTGGTTTTTCGCGCTTGAGGACCGGGCGGCGCGGGTGCGCTACCGACTGCTTGGGGGCGAGACGACACCGTTCGAGACGGCGCCGGTACGCTCGGCGTTTGTGGCGCGCGACCCCGCACGGACGGTGGTGGTGTGGGCCGGCGGGCGGGGCGTCGATACCGGTACCTCGCCGGATGCCTTCCTGCCGGCGCCGATGACGTTCCCGGCGACGCGGCAGTTGCGGAGTGACCCCGAGCCGGGAGAGGGCGTGTGGACGACGGCCGGGCTGCCGCGGACGACGCCGACCGATCCGCTGATGGCAAAGACGTTCTTTCGGCCCGACCCCTCGCGGCCGTACGCGCTCGTCGGGGTGTTGCTGGTCGATGCGCGGCGGGTGCGGCTGCACCTGATGGCGGGGACGGTGGACCCGGGCGGCAGCCGGGGAGTGAAGGGCCCGGGCGTCATCCCCGAGGGTGACGTGGCGCGGCTGGTGGCGGCGTGGAACGGCGGGTTCAAGGGCGACCACGGCAACTTCGGGATGGTGGCTCACGGGCTGGAGTTTCAGCGGCTGCGGAACGGGCTGGCGACGGTGTGCACGAAGAAGGACGGGACGTTCGTGATGGGCGAGTACGGTCGGGACCTGGTGTGGGACCCGGGGACGATGGAGGCGTGCCGGCAGAACGCGGTGCTGCTGGTGGACCGTGGGGAGGTGAGCAATCGAACGGCGGAGGGAAACGACACGTGGGGCTACGTGCAGGTGAACTCGGCGGAGTTCATCACGTGGCGGTCGGCGATTGGGGTGACGAAGGACGGGAATCTGCTCGTGGCGGCGGGCAATTCGCTGAGCGCGGAGACGCTGGCGAAGGCGATGTGGGCGGCCGGTGCGGAGTACGCGATGCAGCTCGATATCAACAGTCCGTACGTGCTGACGGCGCTGTTCTTCCCGCAGCCCGATGGGAGCGTGAAGCCGGAGCGGTTCCTGCCGGCGATGCCGGATTCGCCGGGGCGGTTTCTGAAGACGCAGGAGCGGGACTTCATGTACCTCGTGCTGGATGAATCGCGCTACCGGTAGCAGTCAGGGGGCGGGGATGTCGGCGGTGCAGGGTTCGGACGAGAAGAGCCAGGCAGCGACCCCCGGGGGGAAGGCACCGAGGGTGGAAAGAGCGGCAGGGAGGTCCCGGAACCAGCGGCTCCAGGCGACGCCATCGTAGACGTAGGCCGCGACGAGGCAGGGGAGGGACTCGGCGACGGCTGGCAGTGGGAGCGCGGGCGGGACGACGAGGTTCCAGCCCGGTTCGAGGGAGAGGCGGCGAGTGCCGGGGGCCGGCAGGGCGGGGTAGAGGGCTCGAAGGCCGTCGGCGTCATCGGGGGCGAGGGAGCGGTTGATGCCGGTGTACTGGAAGTACATGACGGCGGCGAGCTCGGCGGGGGTGCAGGGGCCCCACGGCGCCGGGCAGGAGTGGCCAAGGCCAGCCATGTGGCCGAGCTCGTGGAGGATGACGGTGCGCCAATCGAGGACTGCCTCGAGGCCGAGCTCGGCGAGCGCGCCGGGGTTGCTGTTGAGGAGCATGTCGACCTCTCGCGCGGCTTCCTTGCTGGTGAGGCCGAGGACGCAGCCGCGGGCACACGGGAGGTGGACCCACGAGATGACGTTTTCGCCATCGGGGCCGGCCTCGAGGATGGAGGCGACGCGATCGGTGATGCCGGCGTAACGGAAGGCGAAGCGGGAGCCTTCGACGGATGACCACGCCCGGAGGCCGGCGATGACGGCATCCGGGCCGACGGACGGCGGCGCCCCGGCCGGGTTGTAGGCGACGGGGACGGGCAGCTCTGGGTCGGTCCAGACCCAGCCCCAGGGCTGCCAGGCGGCTCGCGCCTCGCCGGCGACGGGGCGGAGGCGGAGCGTATCGAGTGCGGCGGCGACGGCGGGCCCGGCATCGGCTGTATCGCGGGCAGCGATAAGGAACTGGAGGAGCAGTGGCGGGCCGGCCGGGCGTTCGACGACGACATCGAGGGTGACGGGAACGGCGGCGCGGCCCGGGGGCGGGGATGGCGGGGCGGCCGTGAGGACGGCCGCCACAGCGACGGTGAAGGCAAGGGCGAGCGCTCGGCGCACAGGCACGCTCCCCGGGCGGGTCAGGGTTCGATAGCGATGGTGGCGGGCCCGGTGGCGATGAACCAGTACACGCGGCCGCGCTGGAGGAGGGGGATGGTGTTGACGTAGGCGGGGGCCCCGGCGACGTAGCGGCGCCACTGGCCGCTGAAGGGTTCGAATTCGTAGACGGCGCGGATGGTGGGTGCGCCGGCGAGGGCGACGGCGGGTGGGGCATCGCCCGCGGGCCACGCGAGAAGGTTGGCACCCGGGACGATGGGGAGCGACGGCGGCGGCACGGGGGTCGGGGTGCGGGTTGGTGTAGCGGTCGCAGTCGGGGTGCGCGTGGGGGTGGCAGTTGGTGTGGAGGTGGGGAAGAAGACGGGGGGTGTCGGCGTGGGCGTGGGCGTCGGCATCCAGGGTGGCGTGGGCGTCGCGGTCGGCGATGGTGGCGGCGACGGGGATGGTGATGGCGATGGTGATGGCGAACCGGATGGTGTCGGCGTGGGCGTTGGAGTCGAGGTGGGCGTGGCCGTGCTGGTGGGTGTCGGGGTGGGGCTGGAGGACCCCTGCTGGCCGTAGATGGCGTAGAGGCCATCGATGTCGTCCTGGTGGAGCGAGCGTTTTATGGAGCCGGATGCGTAGGAGGCGTACATGACGGCCGCGGTGAGGGTGGAGTGGTTGAGGCCGAGGGCGTGGCCGAATTCGTGCAGGGCGACGCTTTCGAGATCGACGGAGGCGGGGGCGGAGGTAGTCCAGGGCCAATCCGGGTCGAACTGCATGTCGAACTCGATGGCGGTGCGGTAGGGGCTGCCGGTGGTGGTGAACCAGGAGCAGGTGACGGCGAGGACGGAGCCACTCTGGGGGGCCCAGCCGACGGTGTTCTGGCCGTCGGTGCCGCCGCCACAGGCGCCGGTGCCGGCCGTGGTGGTGCTGCCGCCGGTGAACTGGAAGTTGGCGCCTGCGTTGGACCAGGTGGAGGCTGCGGCCTGCATGACGGCGTGGGCCTGGGCGGCGACCGCGGCCGCGGCGCCGTCGCCGTTGTACGCCCAGGATGCGGTGCCCGACATCCACTTGAAGCCGCTGGTGACGTAGGCGGCGGAGACGGAGCCAGGGGGGATTTCGTAGGCACCGGGGAAGCGCGCGAGCATCTCGCGGCGGGCGGCGTCGGCCGCTTGGGGGAAGGTGCCGGTGCCGTCGTCGTGCATGAAGAAGGCAATGCGAACGAGGTACCACTCGCCGTGCTGAGGGACGAGGAAGACGGTTTCGACGTCGCGGAAGGCGGGGGTGGACTGGGCGGCCGCATCGTGGGAGCGGGCGACGAGGGCGAGGGCCGTTCCCCAGGCGATGGCGGCGAGGGAGAGGAGGGCGAGTGCGGTGCGCCAGGTGCGGCGGGCGGGTTCGGAGCGCGGGTCGTGCATGGCGGGCCTCCGATGCGGGGCTACGCCATGGGCATCGGCAGATTGGCGCCATCGGCGGAGCAGCAATTCGGGGAGGGAAATCCCTGATTCGCCGTAACGGATCGGTGGACGGGCCGGTCGACGTGGCAGGATATGGGCGCAGGAGGTGAGCGCATGCGCATCGGGACCGTTCGGGAACGGAAGGACGGGGAGCTCCGCGTGGGGCTGACGCCGGAGGGGGCGCACGCGCTGGCGGTGCGCGGGCACGAGGTGCTGGTGGAGACGGGCGCCGGGGTCGGTTCGGGGCACAGCGATGCGGCCTACACCGTCTCCGGGGCGCGAGTGGTGCCGACGGCGGAAGAGGTGTGGGGCACGTGCGACCTGGTAGTGAAGGTGAAGGAGCCAATCGCGAGCGAGTACAGCTTCCTGCGGCCGGGGCTGGCGCTGTTCACGTATCTGCACCTGGCCGCGGATCGTGCGCTGACGGAGCGGCTGATCGCCTCGGGGACGACAGCGCTGGCGTACGAGCTGGTGCGGAAGGCGGATGGGAGCCTGCCGCTGCTCTCGCCGATGTCGCAGGTGGCGGGGAGGATGGCTGCGGAGATTGGCGCGCACCTGCTGAAGCACCCGGGGCCGGGACGTGGGAAGCTGCTGGGCGGTGTGGCGGGCGTGCCGCCGGGGCGGGTGGTGATCGTGGGGTCGGGGCAGGTGGCGACGGCGGCGGCGCGGGTGATGATGGGGCTCGACGCCCGAGTGATGGTGATGTCGCGCGATCTCTCGCGGCTGGCGTATCTGCAGGAGAACTTTGGCGGCCGGATCGGGACGCGGGTCTCGTCGCCGCAGGCCGTGGCGGAGGAGCTCGCGGGGGCGGACCTGGCGATCCTGGCCGTGCTGGTGCCCGGTCGGGCGGCGCCGAAGGTGGTGACGCGGCCGATGGTTCGGTCGATGGGGGCGGGGGCGGTGCTCGTTGACGTTTCGATTGACCAGGGCGGTGCCTCGGAGACGAGCCGGCCGACCTCGCACAGTTCGCCGACGTACGTGGAGGAGGGGGTGGTGCACTACTGCGTGACGAACATGCCGGGGGCCGTGCCGCAGACGAGCACGCAGGCACTGACAAGCGCGACGCTGCCGTACATCGAGGCGCTGGCCGACCTGGGCGTGGAGGGGGCGCTGTCCCGGGACCGGGCGCTGGCCGAGGCGCTTTCGACCTACCGCGGGGCGCTGATTGCGGGGCCGGTGGCCGAGGAGTTCGGGATTGCGGCGGTGCCGAACCCGTTCCTAGGGTAGCTACCGGGCACCGGAGCCGGCGGCTGCGGCCGCGGCAGCTCGGCGTTGGTAGTCGGCGAGGAAGTCGGCCATGGTGCGCTGGGCGTCTTCGGCGCAGGTGCGGGAGGCCTGGTAGGCGAGCCAGGTACCGAGGGCCATGACGGCGGCGGTGGCGGCAAACATCGCCCAGCGGAGGGCTTCGCCCTCGCTCATGTCGGCGGAGGCCTGGAGGGCCTCCGAGATGGCGCCGACGACAACGGGGGCCGCGGCGGCCCCGAAGACGGCAAGGGCAAGCCCGAAGGCGGAGAACGACTGAGAGCGGATGCGCGGCGGCGACACGGCGGCGACGATGGAGATGAGCCCGGGGGTGCCGAGGGAGGCGATGCCGGCGCCAGCGCAGAGCAGGAGGAGGCAGAGGGCGGCGTTGGGCACGAGGAAGGCAAGGGACCAGGTAACGGTGAGGACGATGGTGGCGACGACGCCAACGCGGCCGACGTAGCGGAAGCCGCGGGTAACGTTCCGGTCGGCGTAGGGGCCGCCGTACCAGGTGCCGATGAAGGCGGCGAGCGCGAGGGCAGCGAGGGCGGCGCCGGCGCCGGTGGTGGAGAAGCCGTACTCCCGTTCGAACATGGCCGGGATCCAGAAGGTGACGCCGAAGAGGGAGAAGCCAAAGGCGGCATTGGTGAAGATGAGGAAGCGGAGGGAGCGGATGCGGAAGATGGTGCCGAGGCTGCGCCGGAAGGAGAGTTTATCGGGCGGGTCCTGGAGGAAGGCGGCGAAGAGGGGGTCCTGGCGGGCGGCGACGAGGAGGTCGGCTTCGCCGCGGTGGGGCTCGCGCAGGCGGAGCGCGTAGAGGCCAAGGAGGAGGCCCGGGATGGCCGCCGCGGCGAAGCCCCAGCGCCAGCCGACTGCGGCGACGATCGCGCCACCGATGACAGCGCCCAGTACCTGGCCGAGGGGATTGGCGGCACGGTGGTAGCCGAGCGCGCGCCCGCGGACGGAGACCGGGTAGTAATCGGAGAGGAGGCTGGCGTGGGTGGGAACGATCGTGCCCTGGCCGAAACCGAGGAGGGCGCGGGTGAGGAAGAGCTGGACGAAGTTCTGGGAGGCGGCGGCGAGAAGGCCGGCACTGCCCCAGATGACGGCACCGCCGGAGAGGATGCTGACGCGGCGCCAGCGGTCGGCCCAGTTGCCGGCGGGGAGGGAGATGATGCCAGTGATGAAGACGACGGCGAGGGGGAGGAGGCCGACGACCCAATCGGCGAGGCCGAAGTCGGTGCGGATGTCCTCCATTGCGACGGCGAGGACGGCGCGGTCGAGCTCGTCGACGGCGTTGAGGACGAAGAGGACCACCAGCGGCGCGAGGCCGAAATCGCGGAGGCGGGGGCGTCGCGGGGTGTGGGGTGCCGTGTCTGCGGGTGAGCTCGTGGCCACGGGCAACCTCGGTAGGGGCCGGCGGGGCGCCAGCGGGGGCGAACCTGATTCGTGAATTTTGCGACATGCCCGGGCTTGGTGCGACCTTCAACGTTCGGATAAGGTAGGAATGGCAGGATGGCAGCGAAGGCGGGTGCCCGGCTGGCGCCTTCGCCAGGCCCACAGGAGCGGGCCGAGCTCACGTATCCGCACCCCGGCACCGGGTGACGGCAGGCAGGGACGTTGGACGGCCGGCGAAGGCTTCGCCGGCCGCTCAGTTCGCTGACGAGGAGTGACGCTTGGGCCTGGCGCTGGTCCTTGCGGTGGTCATCGCTGCTGCGCCGCTCGCGCTGGTGTTGCCGGCGCGGCGCTGGCGGGGGCTGGTGCTGGCGCTGGTACCGACGGGGGCCTTCGTGTACCTGGCGAGCCTGCTGGAGCGGGCACAGGCGGGGGACCCGGCAGCGTGGGCGGTGGCGTGGTTCCCCTCGCTTGGGGTGGAGCTGGCCCTGCGGGCAGATGGGCTGAGCCTGCTGTTCGGACTTCTGATCACGGGAATTGGTGCGCTGGTGCTGGTGTACGCCGAGGCGTACATGGCGAAGAAGCCGGGGGCGGGTCGGCTGGAGGCGACGCTGCTGGCCTTCATGGCGGCGATGCTTGGCGTGGTGCTGGCGGATGACGTGATCACGCTGTTCGTGGCGTGGGAGCTCACAAGTATCACGTCGTTCCTGTTGATTTCGTTCGAGCAGGAGAAGCTGAAGGCGCGGAAGGCGGCGGTGCAGGCGCTGCTGGTGACGGGTGCGGGTGGCCTGGCGCTGCTGGCCGGGCTGGTGGTGCTGGGGCAGGCGGCCGGCACCTACCGTATCTCGGCGATGGAGGCGGATGCGGTTGCGGCGAGCGGCCTGGCGCAGGGGGCGCTGGTGCTGGTGCTGCTTGGTGCGTTCACGAAGTCGGCGCAGGTGCCGTTCCACTTCTGGCTGCCGGGGGCGATGGCGGCGCCGACGCCGGTGAGCGCGTACCTGCATTCGGCGACGATGGTGAAGGCAGGGGTGTACCTGCTGGCGCGGATGCACCCGGTGCTGGGCGACCTGGAGGGCTGGCGGGTGACCGTCACGGCGGTGGGGGCGGTGACGCTGGCGGTGGGGGCGTTGGTGGCGGTGCACGAGTGTGATTTGAAGCGGATCCTGGCGTACACGACGGTCGGTGCGCTGGGCCTGCTGACGATGCTGCTGGGCCTGGGGACGGAGCTGGCGATCAAGGCGGCGATGGTGTTCACCGTGGGGCACGCGCTCTACAAGGGGGCGCTGTTCATGGCGGCCGGGACCATCGACCACGGGACCGGCACGCGGATGGTGGACGAGCTCGGGGGGCTCGGCCGGGCGATGCCCTGGACGATGGTCGCGGTGATTGCGGGTGCGGTGGGGCTGGCCGGGTTCGGGCCGGTGCTGTCGTACATCGGGAAGGAGGCTGTGCTGGAGGCGGGGCTGGAGGAGCGGGGCGCGGCGGGTACCTGGAGCGTGGCGGCAACGGTGTTCTCGGGGATCCTGTTCACGGCGGCCGCTGTCATGCTCCTGCGGCCGTTCGCCGGGGCCGAGCGGGCGCCGCACCATCCGCACGAGGGGAGCGCCGGATTGCTTGCGGGTCCGCTGGTGCTGGGCGTGCTCTCCGTCGCGCTGGCGCTGGCACCGGGGGTGATCGAGGGGAGGCTGATCGCGCCGGCGGCGGCCGCGACCGCCGGGGAGCCGGTGAAGGTGAGCCTGAAGCTGTGGCATGGGTTCAACACGGCGCTGGGGCTGAGCGCTGCTTCGGTCGCGGGGGGTGTGCTGGTGGGGCTGGCGGGTGGCCGGGCCACGGCTCTGACGGGGCGGGTGATGGGAGCGCGCTGGTTCCCGTCCGGTCCGAAGGTGTACGACTGGCTGTACTATGGGATGCAGCGGGTGGCGCGGTTCCACACGGTGTGGGTGCAGCGCGGATACCTGCGCGGGTACATCGCGGTGGTGCTGCTGACATCGGTGGGGCTGGTGACGGCGGCGGTGGGGCGGTGGGGCGGGCCAATCGAGCGGGAGTGGCTGCGGCCGGCCTTTTACGAGGCGGTGGTGGCGCTGACCATCATGGCCGGGGCAGGTGCGGCGATCGTGCACATGTCGCGGCTGGCCGCGGTGACTGCCCTCGGTGCCGTGGGGTTTGGCGTGGCGATCATCTACGCGCTGTTCGGGGCGCCGGACCTGGCGCTGACGCAGATCGTGATGGAGACGCTGACGGTGATGCTCTTCGTGCTGGTGTTCTACCGGCTGCCGAAGCTGGTGGACCGGGGGCCGCTGCGGCGTCGGCTGCGCGATGGGGCCATTGCGCTGGCGGTGGGGGCGACGATGAGTGTGCTGGTGCTGGCCTCGCTGGGGCAGGGGCACGACCGGCCGATTTCGCAGTACTTCGGCGAGACGGCGTACGTGGAGGCGTTCGGCAAGAACGTGGTGAACGTGATCCTGGTGGACTTCCGGGCGCTGGATACGCTCGGGGAGATCGTGGTGCTGGGGACGGCGGCGCTCGGGGTGTATGCCCTGCTGCGGGTGCGGAGGCACGTCGGATGAACTCGATCATCCTGCGGACGATGGCGCGGCTGCTGGCCTCGCTGCTGCTGCTGGCCTCGCTCTATCTGTTGTGGCGTGGCCACAACGCGCCCGGGGGTGGGTTTGCGGGCGGGATTATGGCGGCAGCGGCGTTCGTACTGGTGTCGGTGGCGTACGAGCCGATGGCGGGGTGGCGGGCGACGCGGCTTTCGCCGCTGGTCCTGATCCCGCTGGGGCTGGCGGTGGCGCTCGGCAGCGGGCTGCTGGCGGTGCTGGATGGCGGCACGTTACTCGAGGGACGGTGGGTGACGCTGGAGGTGGGCGAGGGGCTGAAGGTGGGGACGCCGTTGCTCTTCGACGCCGGAGTCTACCTGGTGGTGATCGGCGTGGCGCTGGCCGTGATTGTCCCGCTGATGGGGGAGGAGGAGTAGGGTGGAGCTTCTGCTGGCGCTCGTGGTGGGATGGCTCTATGCATGCGGGCTGTATCTGCTCCTGCGGCGGACGCTGGCGCAGGTGGTGATTGGGCTGGCGCTGCTGACGAATGGGACCAACCTGCTCATCTTTGTGGCGGCGGGGCTCGTGCGGGGCGAGCCACCGCTCATCGGGGAGGGGCAGGAGGCGTTGCAGGACGGGACGGCTGACCCGGTGCCGCAGGCGCTGATACTGACGGCGATTGTGATCGGGTTCGCCATCCAGGCGTTCGCGATGGTGCTGGCCTACCGCGTGTACCGCTCGGTGGGGAACGACGACCTGGACGCGCTGACGACGACGGAGCCGCCGCCACCGCCGGTGGTGGTGCAGCAGGCGGAGGGCGACGCATGACGCTGCTCCTCGCGCTGCCGATCGTTCTCCCGCTGGCGACGGCGATCGCCGGGATGCTTGCGCGCACCCAGCGGCGGTGGCCGGAGGTGATTGGGCTCGCCGGCAGCGCGGGCCTGCTGGCTTCCGGGGTAGCACTGCTGGCGTGGACGTGGCGGGACGGGATTCACGTGCTGGAGGTCGGGGGCTGGCCGGCGCCGTTCGGCATCGTGCTGGTGGCCGACATGCTGGCCGCGGTGATGGTGACGGTCGCGGGGGTCGTGGCCCTGGGCGCGACGGTGTACTCGTTCGGGGTGGTGGATGTGGGGCGCATCCACGCGGGGTATTACGCGTTCATCCAGGTGTTGCTGGTCGGGGTGTGCGGGGCGTTTCTCGCGGGCGACATCTTCAACCTGTACGTCTGGTTCGAGGTCATGCTGATGGCCTCGTTCATCCTGATGGTGGTGGGGGGCGAGCGGCCGCAGTTCGAGGCGGGGATGAAGTACGTGGCGCTCAACCTGGTGGGTTCGGTGATGTTCCTCTCGGGGGTGGGGCTGCTGTACGGAGCGGCGGGCACACTGAACCTGGCCGACCTGGCGGTGCGGGTCGGCGAGTCCGGCGAGGATGCGCGGTACTTCACGGTGGTGGCGATGCTCTTCCTGGTGGCGTTTGGGCTGAAGGCGGCGGTGTTCCCGCTCTACTTCTGGCTGCCGGCTTCGTACCACACGACCCCGGCACCGGTTGCGGCGCTGTTTGCGGGACTGCTGACGAAGGTGGGGGTGTATTCGCTGCTGCGGGTGTTCCCGCTGGTGTTCACGCAAGACGCGGCGTACACCCGGGAGCTGCTGCTGTGGATCTCGGCGGCGACGATGGTGAGCGGCGTGCTTGGGGCGGCGGCGCACCAGGACATGAAGCGGATCCTTTCGTTCCATATCATCAGCCAGATTGGCTACATGACGATGGGGATCGCGCTGGCGACACCGTTGGCGCTCGGTGGGGCGCTCTTCTACATGGTGCACAACATTGTGGCGAAGACGAATCTGTTCTTCGTGGCGGGGGTGGTGCGACGCCTGCGGGGGAGCTACGAGCTGAAGGAGATTGGGGGGCTGGCGCGGGCGCACCCGTGGCTGGCGGTGGCGTTCTTCGTTTCGGCGTTCAGCCTGGCGGGGGTGCCGCCGCTTTCGGGGTTCTTCGCGAAGTTCATCATGGTGCGGGCGGCGATCGAGACGCGGGAGTACGCGGTGGCCGGCGTGATGCTCGGCGTGGGGCTGCTGACGCTGTTTTCGATGGTGAAGATCTGGACGGAGGCGTTTTTGAAGCCGAGCCCCGGTGGTGCGGTGAGCGAGGGACCGGTGGGGCTGGCCGCATGGTTGCCGGTGGCGGGGTTCGCGCTGATGGCGATTGCGATGGGGGTGGGAGCGGAGTGGTGGTGGCGGCCAATGGAGCTGGCTGGCGAACAGATCTTCGACCGCAGTGGATACATTGAGGCGGTGCTGGGAGGGCAGCAATGAGGGGCCTGCTCTGGATCCTGCTGCTTGGGGGTGCGTGGGCGGCGCTGAGCGGCGTCGTCTCGGGGCTGCAGCTTGCGGTGGGGCTGGCGCTGGGGGCGGCGGTGCTGGCGTTTATCGGCGGTGCGGGCCCGGACTACCTGCGGAAGATGCGGCAGGTGGCATCGTTCGCGGTGTTCTTCGTGGTGGAGCTGGTGATGGCGAACCTGCGCGTGACGCGGGACGTGCTTTCGCCCAGGCCGCCGATTGCGCCAGGGGTGGTGGGCATCCCACTC
>FWWM01012053.1_pt1 | contig 14545 bp, 10 predicted proteins | sample 2228351 | NCBI WGS metagenome assembly FWWM01 (sample SAMEA103939774, study PRJEB20133) | metagenome | reverse complement strand
GTTCGACAAGCTCACCGCAGGCGGTGAGCCTGTCGAACCGCACCCCTGCCTGCGGGGGCGGCAAGCCCTCCCCACTTCACATCGAAAGCGACCCCTTGCGAAACTCGGAGCGATCGAGGCGGGCGTTGATCAGCACGGGGCGGCCGGCGCGGGCGCGGGCGCGCGCCTCGGCCAGGGTGTCGGCGATCAGTTCGGGATCGTCGAGCAGCAGGCCCTCGGCGCCGAGCGCCTCGACGGCGCGGTGGTAAGCTGAAGGCGCCAGGGTCGTGCCCACATCGTCGCCCAGGAGCGCCACCTGGTCACGGGCAATCTGAGACCAGCCGGCGTCATTGCCCACCACGCCGATCAGCGGAATGCCGTGGCGGGCGAAGGTGTCGAACTCGGCCAGGCTGTAGCCGAAGGCGCCGTCACCGAAAAGGATCCAGACCTCGGCCCCGGGCCGCGCCAGCGCGGCTCCCAGGGCAAAGCCAGCGCCGACGCCGAGGGTGCCGAACGGTCCCGGATCCAGCCAGCGCAGGGGGCTGCGGGGGCCAATGATGTAGGCGGCGGTGGCGACAAAATCGCCCCCATCGCCGATAACGATGGCCTCATCGGGGAGGGCGGCCTCGATCTCGCGACAGAGGTGCAGCGGGTTGAGATAGGCGCCCCGTTCTTCTGCCATACGGGTGATCTCAGCATCGCGCTCGGCGTCGCGGGCGCGGAGCCGTTCGCGCCAGGCGTTCCAGCGCGCCCCGCCCTGCACCCGCTCGGCCAGCGCGCGCAGGGTGTACCCGGGGTCGGCCCGCAGCGCCAGGGTCGGGCGGCGGTTGAGAAATAGTTCGGCGCGGCTGCGATTGACGGCGATGTAGCGCGCATCGCGGCGGATGTGCCGCCCGTAGTCGAGGCGAAAATCGCAGGGCACGCCGGCCAGGAGCACCAGATCGGCTTCGCGCAGGGCGGCGCGGCGCTGGTGGCGCATAACCAGCGGATGGGCGCGTCCGAGCAGGCCGCGCGCTCCGCCGGAGAGGTACACCGGCGCGCCCAGGGCGATTATCGCGCGCGCCAGGTCGTCAACGGCGTTGACCTCCAGGAGCGCCTGCGCGCCGATGATGAGCAGCGGCTGGCGCGCGGCGGCAACGAGCGCAACCGCCCGCTCCAGCGCAGGCGGCGCGGGCAGCGGCGGTGTGGCGGCGCGTGGCGCGGCAACGGCCACCCGCCGCGAACCGGCGAACAGACGGGCCAGATGGAGGTTCAGGTAGAGGCGGGTGGCGCGGGCGGCCGGGCTGGTTCCCCTGGCCGCGCCCAGATAAAGCTGCCGCACCGCGGCCTCGGGGTACAGCAGATCGACGGGACACTCCAGAAACACCGGGCCGGGCACGCCGCTCCGGGCCTCATCGAAGGCCCGCGCCAGCAAGGGCGCCAGGTCAGCCATACGCCGGGCAGCGCCGGCCCACTTGACGTGGGGGCGCAGCAGGGCCATCTGGTCAATGTCTTGCAGGGCGCCGCGACCCTTGAGCAGAGTGGCGGTGGCGCCGCCAAGGAGCACCACCGGCGACTGCGCGATCTGAGCGTTCTTCACCGCCGTAACGGTGTTGGTGAGACCCGGCCCGGCAGTCACGGCGGCCACCCCCGGGCGGCCCGTCAGCCGGGCCAGGGCATCGGCGGCGAAGACCGCGGTAGCTTCGTGACGCGTGTCGATCACGCGGATGCCCCGCTGCCGGCAACCGACCAGGATCGGCGAAATGTGACCGCCGCACAACGTAAACAGCGCCCGCGTTCCCCGGGCCTCCAGAACCCGCGCAATCACCTCGCCCCCGTGCATGCCTCCTCCGATGGGTATAGAATGGCGCCGCTTGCCGCTGGTATCATAGCAGATGTTCTGAGGTGAACATATGGGGAAACCAGGTTTCCCCATCCCCCTGCCGGTGGGGGGCGCCGGCCGCTCCCAACCGCGGGAGGGGGATGGGGAAACCGGGGTTCCCCATCCCCCTCCCTGAGGGGAGGGTCTGGGCGGGCTGCGCCCTGCCACACCGTCGCCGGGCCGCGCGCCTCACAGGCGCGCAGGCGCCTCCGCATCCGGCGCTGGCGTGTGCTACAATATGCGCAAGAAACCTGACCCGGGGGGCTTATGCCGGAGTACATCAGCACCATTGGCCTGGAGATCCACGCCCAGGTCCGCACGGCCTCGAAGATGTTCGACGGGTGCAGCGCCGACTACGCCGGCAGCCCGCCGAACAGCCGCGTCTCGGTGGTGAGCCTGGGGTTGCCCGGGGCGCTGCCCGTGGTGAATGCCAGGGCCATCGAGTATGCGGCTCTCTCCGGGCTGGCGCTCAATTGCACGGTCAACCAGCGTTCGATCTTCAGTCGCAAATCCTACCCGTATCCCGATCTCCCCAAAGGTTTCCAGATCACCCAGTACGACGAACCGTTGTGTTCTGATGGCTGGATCGAGATCCGCCTGGCTTCCGGGGCCACCAGACGCATCGGTATCGAGCGCCTGCACATCGAGGAGGATACCGGGCGTCTGATCCACGCCGATGACGGCTCCTCGCTGATTGACTACAACCGCAGCGGCGTGCCGTTGATGGAGATCGTCACCCGCCCCGACATCGCCACTCCCGAGGAGGCCCGGCTGACATTTGAGAAGATCCGCCAGATCCTGGTGTGGATCGGGGTGAACAGCGGCAACCTGGAGGAGGGCGCCCTGCGCTGCGACGCCAATGTGAGTGTGCGCCCGGCAGGGCAGGCCGCCTACGGAGCCAAGGTCGAGATCAAGAACATCAACTCCTTCCGTTTTGTGGAGCGAGCCCTGGCCTTCGAGATCCAGCGGCAGATCGCCGTGCTGGAAGCCGGTGGCGTGGTGACCCAGGAGACGCGGGGATGGGACGAGGTTCGCGGCGAAACTGTGGGCCAGCGCTCCAAAGAGTACGCCCACGACTACCGCTACTTCCCTGAGCCCGACATTCCGCCGCTGGCGCTGAGCGCGGAGTGGATTGCGGCGCGGCGGGCCGAGTTGCCGGAGTTGCCCGACGCCCGGCGGGCGCGTTTCGAGAGCGAGTACGCCCTGAGTTCCCAGGACGCCGATCTCCTCACCCTGGAGCGCCCGATCGCCGACTACTTCGAGGGGGCAGTGGCGGCGGCGCAGGCGGTGGGCGGCACGCCGAAAGATGTGGCGAACTGGGTGTTGAATGAAGGCTTCCGGCTGCTGAAGGAACGCAACGAGCCGGCGGTGCGTCTGGTGGAGCGCATGCCCGTGGCTCATCTCGCCGCGCTGATCGATCTGGTCGCGAAGGGCGCCATCAACCGCAACGTCGCCAAGCAGGTCTTCGAGGCCAGTTTCGACAGCGGCGCCGACCCGGCGCGCCTCGTCGCCGAGCGGGGCCTGACGCAGATCAGCGACAGCGCGGCCCTGGCGGCAGTGGCCCGCGAGGTGATCGCTGCCAACCCCAGAGTGGTCGCCGAGTACCGCGGCGGCAAAACCAGCGCCATTCAGTACCTGGTCGGCCAGATGATGCGCGCTACCCGTGGGCAGGCCAACCCGCAACTGGCCCGGGAGTTGCTGGAGGCGGCCCTGGCGGCGGAACAGTAGCTGGCGGACACACTGACGACGGACACCGATGAGCGTAGCAGACGACAATCCCTCACCCGGTCCCCTGGAGTTGATTGACTCGGCGCGGACGAAGTACACTGCGGCCCTGGGGCGCCTGCGGCGCGATTACCTGGAGCTGGCGCTGTTGAGCCTGCACGGCAGTGTGGAAGATGCCCTGCGGGCGCACGGCCTGCGCCTGAATCTGCCGGCCGCCCGTGAGGAGCTTCCCGAACTCCTCGACGCGCTGACGCGGGTCACGCTGGCGCCGTTGAGCCTCGCCGAGGCCGAGGGAGTTCGGCGTATGCATCGGCTGCGTGGGCGCATCGCCCACGGCGAGCAGGTGGTCGTCGCTGGCGAGACGATTGACGCCTACCGGCGGCTGGCCGCGCGCCTGCTGCCCCGGTACGGGGTTACCGTTGTTCCACCAGAGGAGCCAGAGGCCACCCTGCTGACAGGAGCCGCCCAGCTCGAGGCCCCGGAGGCTGCCATCGGGTGGGCCAACCTGCCGGCGAGGCGCGGGCGGCGTGACACGCGCGTTGCAATGGTGGAAAGCGGGCCGCGCCGCGAGCGCACCGTCTACCCCGATGCCGAACTGGCGCGGTACGTGGGGCGGGTGCGGCCCAGCCGCGCCACCAGCGAGCTGCCCCTGGCACGGCAACTCAGCCACGGGCGCGGCCCCGAGGCGCTCTGGAACGGCGCGCCGGTCTGGCTCTTGCCCGCGCTGATCATCCTGAGCATCTTCCTGGTGGGGGCGGTGATCTCGATAAGCTTGCAGCAACGTAACCCGGTTCCACCCATGCCCACGGCGGTCGTCCCTCCGATGGCGGAGTCGCCAGGGCGCCTGTTACCGTCGCCGGGGGCGATGCTGGCGCCAGGGGTGGAGGGCGGCGCAGCGGCGGGCAACGAAGGCGCACCACCGGCGATTGCAGTAGAGGTTCCCCCCTTCACCGCAGGTCAGACCGTCTACGTACGTCGGGAGGTTGAGGTTCTGAGCGTCCGGGCGAACCCGGGCGCCAGTTCCGCCAATCCGGTGATCTTCGGCCTGGGGCCGGGGACAGCCGTGGAGGTGCTCGGCGGCCCTGTCGAGGCCGACGGCTATACCTGGTGGCAGGTGCGCACTCCCCTGGGTGAGGGGTGGTGCGCGGGCCAGTACCTGGAGGCGCGGTAAGGTCGGGCCGATGCAGGGCTGAAGCATGCGCCACGCGCTGGCGCGTTGCCCCGGCGCTGGCCCGCGGCGCGCGCTTCGGCCTACCACCGGACGTGGGTGACGAACAGACGCCGGAGTGGCGAAATGGCAAACGCTGCGGTCTTAAAAACCGCTGGGGGCAACCCCTTACGGGTTCGAGTCCCGTCTCCGGCACCAGCACCGGGATGCGTAAAACGGCCTCTGTGCCCTCGCGGGCGCAGAGGCTGTTCGTTCCTGAGGTGAACATTGGGGAAACCGGGTTTCCCCATGCCCCTGCCTCCGGGTGTACCGGGCGCCCCCAACCGCGGTTGGGTGATGGGGAAACCGGGTTTCCCCATGCCCCTGCCTGAGGAGAGGTTTTGCACGGTTACCCTTGCCCTTTGTTGCGCTGAAAGCGAGAAATGCGCTGTGTAAGGTCGCGAATGATGTCTTGAATGGCGGCTAGATCCTGTCCGCTCACAAATGGTGCGAGTTCGCTGCTTATTTCTTGCATGTCGGGGTTGTGATAAAACATAAGTGTCGCAATATCATTTTCATACAGCCCAACGCGCACAAAATCACCCTGCCTGTAGAGGGAGGGTAGGGCATAGAGTTTCAGGAGCAGTAATCCCCTTACTGTTGCCGATGTGATCGTTCGCTCAAAAAATGGCTGAGGAGTGGTGTGACGCTTCTGGACATGGGCAAAGAGGGGGTTTTTTGTAAGCAGGAAGTCAATTTGAAGATTCTGATAGACGCCTCGAGCAAAGTACTCGCTCTTGTTTGTAATATTGATTTCCGGCAACTTTTGTAGAGCTGTTACATTAAGAATCAGGTCGATATCTTCCGTATTTCTTCCTTGAATATATTGAAGTAGAGCAATATCGCCGACGAGGGCATAGTTCGTCTTTCTTTGCTTGAGCAGGCTGAAGAGATTGTTGACGGCCTGGAGTTATCTTCCATGGTTGCTTGCGCTTCTTGCCATTGCTTGATATTGAATAGACGAGCGTTTTGTATAACTTTTCCAATACGAACTCTTGTTTGATTTGTCATAATTGTTTTGTTCGTTACATGCAGATACTTCGCCAGTGCTATTAAACTGCTGCGTAGCTCATTTTAGCGTATATGAAAGTGTTATGCAAGCGATAATACAGCGCTGGCCATACATGAAACGGCGTTCTCATGCTGTTCTTCCGCGAAAGCCCCGGGATGGCGCTGGCACAATGCGGAGGCCGCTTACGCGGTCTATGGTGAGCCGGTGAAGGCCGACCTGGCACGCGCCGTGGCGCTAATGGAGGGGCGCACTAAACATAACGCGGCGACGCCGAACATAACGTGTCGATTCTCGCACGTTTGTCCGTATTTGTGCGCCTATCCCCGCTGCGGTGCGGTGCGTTGGGCTGCTGGCGCGCGCCTGCCGCCCCTGATCCGCCGCCGCCGCCCGGAACGTGCTGTGCCGTGCCGCATGGGCGCGTTGGCGCACAGGGAGTCATGCCCCGGCCATGGTTCAGCCTCGGCCAGGGGGCAGATCGGTTGCTCAGTTGTCGGCCCGCGTCGTGGCCACGGCGCCTGACGAGTCACCACCACCCACCGAAGGATGCGTCAGGTACTCAGGTTCACGCCGCTGGGAACCTTAGCCGTCTGCTGACCGCCCCTCCGCAGCGGCCGTGCGCCGACGCTGGAGCGCCCGCAGGTTGATCAGCACGTAGGTCAGCGTGTTCTGGTTGACGATCACCCGGCCCCGCCGCAGCTTCGGGCGCAGCAGGCCCGCCGCCTCGGCCTGGCTGTTGATCCGCTCGACCAGCGTCCGCTGGGCGTAGAGCTGCTGGTACGCCGGGCGCTCCCGATCGAGCGTATGCCGGATGCGTGACCCCGGGCCGCTGGCGATGGTCGTCGCGCAGCCGCCCGTGGCGAAGTGCGGGTCAGCGCACGGGCAATTCGCGCCGGTGGCTATGTGCCATAGTACGATTCCGGGGATAGCCAAAGAGGGTCAGCGCACGGGCAATCCGCGCCGGTGGCCTGCGGGTGCAGCAACGGACAGCGGAACTTCTCGCGCTCGTGCGGCGCCAGCCCCAGGCGGTGCTGGTAGGTGAACTCGAGCGTCATCGCCAGCCCGGCCGCGCACATCGGCGTCCCGTCGTCGGCAAACCGGCGTTCGCCCCGGTGTGGCCCGCTGACGAAGGGCGCCGCCGCGAAGCCGCCCGCCTGGTGAAAGGAATCGTAGACGTAGTGGGCATCATAGGCGGCATCCCATGTGCCAAAGCGAGGGCGCCGTCCCAGCCGGGCTTCGACCTGCGCCATCAACGGGAAGAAGCAGGACGGGTCGGACTCGTTGAAGGGGCGCGTGCGCTCGGCCAGCACGACCTCGGTCTTGTCGGGCGACGCCGTCGCCACCACGCCCGTCGCGTAGCCCCAGAGGATGTCCACCCCGATCTGGATCTGCCTGGCGGGTTTGGCATCGCTGGTCGGGGCGGGATGGTCGTGGTCATCGTCGGTGGTGTGTGATGACCCTATCCTATCGCATCTGGAGCACCACGCAAGCGACGCGAATCGTAGGTTCGGGGTCGTTGCAGGGACGACCAGCGTCGGTCAGCGACGCCAGATCGAGCGGGTGCGACGCCAAGCTTATGGTTGGTTCCGTTACATGGACAACCAGCGTCGGTCAGCGACGCCAGATCCGCGCCGATCGACGCCGATCGTATGTTTAGTCCGCCCCTCGCAAGGCGGATTGAAACCCTCGCGGCTGGTCTGGCGCGCTGCCCGGCGTGCGGTTCGAAGGGCCATTGATCCGCAAGGCGGATTGAAACCCCCGGCGACTGAATGTATGATACGGGGCGGGCACAAGGCCCGCCCCTACGTTGGGTAAACTTCAAAGGGCCATTGATCCGCAAGCGGCGTTCCGTCAAAGCGCATCAGGATGCCCTGCGCGATAATCTGCAATCCAGAATCGACAATCGAAAATGGCATCAGACGCCCACGCGGCTGCACCGCAAGGACGCCTGATCGGGCCCGTTCAGGTATGATATAATCTGAGCGCGTTTCAGCAAGGCGTCTTGATCATCGTCGTTTGTCACCGGTGTGTTCCTGGCCGGAATACCCAGTGCGTGAGCGACGAACCATCGAGTCGATGGCATGCTCCGCGTTTGACACCACGACACTGCCATTCGCGCCGCCTTACCGCTCCTTTGCACCCCCCACCCTGACCTTTCTGCACGTGAATGGCGCACCCTCTAGAAGGATTTTGCATGAGCCTGAAGCAGGTCACCGCGATCACGGTCATCCTGCTGTTTATGATGACCGCCTGTACCGCTTCCCCTTCTCCTGACTCTCAAGTAGCTACGCCACACGCCGGATCGCCTCGGACATCACCTGCAACGCCCCTTGCCGCCACAGCGCCGACGCTCATTCCCACCCCGGTACAGCCAGCCGCCGCGCCGCTCGCAGCGCAGGGAACATATCTCATCAATCGGCGCGCCGCCAGTACGCACAGCACGCTCAAGAACGTCAATCTCGTGCTCTACCGCGCAACTCTGACCGATGATCGCCTGATTCTGCGTGTGGGATTCCACAACGTCAGTGATGAAAGCTTTTACATTACTGGCGGGTCGAATGCCAGCGATTTGCTCCTGGTTGACGCCGCCAGTAATACGCATACGCCTATCGAATTCAGCGACAATCTAGAAGGCATTGATCCACCGGGCGGTTTCCTGCCCGGTCAGGCGAATGTCGGTAATGTCGCGTTTCCAATACCGACCGGCCCCGCGCCTTACGAACTCCGCTTCCGCACGTATGATTCGATTGCATTCGAACTCAATCAGCCAGTGTCATCAGCAGCACCGCCGATCCCCGAAGGAACATACGCGCTCTCGGTTGAGCTTTACAGTGGACGCAGCGCACTTGTACCGATCCGGCTGCGCCTTGACGCTGTCACGATTACGCAGGAGGAGGTGGTCCTTCAGATCGCCTTCGTGAATACTCTTCGCCGGGGGTACGATCTCAGAGGGGTGAAAGGGAGTGAGGCGCGTCTGCTCGACGCCGAGTTTGCGGCGTATGAGCCGGTTAGCGTGAGCGACAATCTGGCGGAGACGATTGCGCCGCCGCAGGGATGGTTGCCAGGGCAGGCGCATACCGGGCAAATCACGTTTCCACGACCGGAACGCCTGGAAGAGCTTCGCTTCATCTTCCCCGGTTATGCCGCTGCCACGCTACGCTTCGCTGCGTCTGGTCTGGCAAGCGCTGCGGTTACCTCGGCAGCGGGCGGAGCGCCACCGCCAACGGCGACGCCGACGGTTGAGGAGGTTGCGCTGCGCGAACTGGAGAGCCTGCTGGAACGACAGGCGAAGGCGGTGATGACCGGCGATCTGACCGCGTATCTGGCGACGTTTGCTGAAGGTCTGCGCCAGGAACAGCAGACGATCTTCGAGCGCAGTCGCAACCTGCCGTTGAGCGATTATCAGGTAGGCGTGTCGTCCTCGCAACGGGTCTGGCAGTCTGATGTGGACAAGGGTCTCCTTCGCGATATTGATGTCCTCATCCGATATCACTTACGCGGCGTACCGGAAGACAATCCGCTTCAGCACACGATAGCCGTCACATTTGAGCGCCAGAATAGCGGCTGGGTTATCAGCGAATACAATCTGGAAAAAATACCGCCGTTCTGGTGGACTGGCGATGTCGTCGTGCAGGAGACGCCGCACTTCTTGATCCTCGCGCGACCGGACGCTGGCGATGCTCTGGCGCAAGTGGTGCAGGAATGCGAACGGGCATATAGTGATCTCCGGGCTGCCGGGCTTCAGCTAGAGGAGCGGTTTGTCGCATTCTTCATCACGACGCAGGAGGATTTCACCGCCCAGACCGGGATGGGATCGCGCACCCTCGGCGCCGCGCTGTCGCTGTACGATCTGGCTGGCGAGCAGATCCAGACGCTGGGACGGGTATTCTATATCAACGGCGCGGCGTTCGAGGATCAACCTGATGACGGCGGACCCTTCGGACGGCTGGGGACTATCCGGCACGAACTGGTGCACCTGGCGCTGGCCCGCGAGACCCGGCCTTTCACGCCGATCTGGCTCGTCGAAGGGGCCGCGATGTACTACGCCGGGCAACTCCCGCCTGACCTCCGACGTCGCCTGGTCGAAGACGGCAAACTGGACTCCCTGAGTCTGGAACGTCTCACCGGCATGGAGACCCTGGGCGCTTTCGATTTTTTCGGTCAGCGAGTCGGATACGAATACCTGTTTTCTGGCGAGGTTGTGCGTTACTTGATCGAGACCAGGGGTGAAGCCTCGTTCAGGGAACTCTACCGCTATTTCAGTGACGTACCGCTGGAGAAAGCGCTTGACCAGATGCCGCTGTTTTCGGTTGGTTCTGGCGCGCGGTTCGGCAAACTCAGCCAGGAACTGACCCCGGAGGCGCTATCGAGCGTGTACGGACTGACAATCGCAGACCTCGATGCAGCGGTCAAGCAGCGATTGCAGGAACAGACGCCATAGTGCGGCCTGTGGTGAGTCTGTCGAACCACAGGTGGGGAAACCCGGTTTCCCCCATATTCACCTCAGCACACCGCCGGAATGAAACGTGGAGAGACGCAGCGCCGCTGCGTCTCTACGCTGCTGCACACCGCCGGAATGAAACGTGGAGAGACGCAGCGCCGCTGCGTCTCTACGCCCAAACCCTCCCTCGGGCAGGGGAATGGAGAAACCCGGTTTCCCCTATTTTCACCTCAGGAGACAGGTATGCCCATCGAGCCGCGTCACTCGCCGCTGGATCAGGTCAGTCCGGGGTTGCTGGTTGCCGGAGTGCGCGCCTGGCTGTATCTAGGTATCGCCGCCTGTACGCTCGCTGCGCTGTTGGTATTGAGCACGATCGCCGGCCTGGTTGTGCCACTGGTGGTTGCCACGGTGATCGCCATGCTCTTCTACCCGGTCGTAGATTGGCTCGCCGAGCGCCGTATTCCGCGTCCGTTTGCTTCGCTCGGCGTGATGGCGCTGCTGCTCGTGGTGCTGATCGGCGCGCTCTGGCTGGCAGTGTACGGGGTCCTCAGCCAGAGCGACCAGATTGCCCGGCTGGTCTATTCAGGGGTTGCTGCGGCAGAACAGTGGTTGGCGCAACTGAACTTGCCGGTCGGCGTGTTCAACTGGATGCTGACGAATGTGATCAATATGATCCCCCAGGTTGTCGCGGGCATCGGCTCGTTCTTTAGTGCGAGCTTTTCGGGTGCGATCACGCTATTTTTTGGGGCGTTCCTCAGTGCGTTCTTGCTCTACTATTTATTGGGCGATTGGCACGGCGTAGTCGGCTGGTTAGCGCGCAATATTGGCCTGGAGCCGGATGCCGGCGAGCGAGTGATCGCGAATACGACGAAGGCCGTGCGGCGGTATTTCTACGCGCTGACCCTCTCAAGCGCCGTCGTTTCGGTGACGATCGGCGGCACGATGGCGCTGCTCGGCCTGCCGCTCGCGTTCACCATCGGCCTGGTGACCATGGTCACCTCATACGTGCCCTATCTCGGGGCGATAGTGTCGGGCGTGTTCGCCTGCCTGGTTGCGCTGGGCGCCGGCGGGGTCGGCAAAGCAGTCACGGTCCTGGTAGTAGTGCTATTGATGCAGAATGTTATCCAGACGATCATTCAAAACCGTATGGCCAGCAATCAGCTTCAACTCCATCCACTGGTGACGTTCATTGCGACCATTCTGGGCGGCATTGTGGTGGGGGTGCTCGGAGCGATGCTGGCCACGCCGGTCACAGCGGCGGTCATCCGCGCCCGTGAAGATATTCTGCGCCTGCGTCGGCAGTGAAGTTTTCCCAGAAGACGCGGAAGGCGCCGCGCAAGGTGTGTCCGGTCTCAGGGAACACGAGAACATCGTCCTGCGCCAGCGAAGGCGCTGAGAAACAGGCAATCGATGCGAAAAGGAACAAAACTGCAACAATGTGGCGCATCTGGCTGTCCCTTCGGTGCTGCTTGAATACGTTGACAAGCGCCAGTAGCGCCAATGGTAGCAGGAGGCCCTAACCGGGCAATTACCAGGTCTTGACGCTTCCTGGAGGGTGGCTTCAGCAGGAGGCACTGCAAGGGCTTACTTTCACGAGGCGAGTCTATCTACATTTTCTGGGAAATTCACATATGAAAATTCGAGCACTGATCGAAACGGTCGCGGTATTCAGTGGCACGATGTTTCTCATTGCACTGGTAGCATGCTCGTCGCCTGGCGCGTGGGTCCGACAGCTTACGGGGCGCCCCTTGCTTGAATATGGCACTATGATCGTAGCTCCCCTGCTCGTGCTGCTGGTCACACGTCGCCCTCTGGCCTCATACGGTCTATCGCTGAAGAATATCAGCTACCAGTTCGATATTGTTGCCACCACGTTTGTACCGGTGGCGATTGCCAGCGCGACGACGGCACTGGTCAACTACCGACACTGGAGCGGCGCGAGCATACTGGCAGGCGTCCACCTGGTTGCGTTGTTCATCGTTGGCGCGCTGCTCCGGCAGAAACCGACCCTGTACGAAGATGGTCGGCTGGCGGCACTTCTCTGGATGGTTCCCTCCACCGCTCAGACGCTAATCGCCTTTACCCAGGTCGCGACCGCGTTTTTCTTTTATGTGGGGTGTGTTGGTTTCGGGGAAGAACTGCTGTTTCGCGGTTACCTCCAATCACGGTTGAATGCCGCGTGGGGCAAACCGTTTCGCTTCTACGGGGTCGGTTGGGGATGGGGGTTGATCATCTCCTCGGCGCTGTTTGGACTGATGCACGCGCTCAATTTCGGCAGCCTGGCCGGCGGTGAGTGGGCACCGGCGTGGTGGTGGGGTGTCTGGACATTGGTAAGCGGAGTTGTGTTTGGGGCGGTTCGGGAAAAAACCGGAAGCATTCTTGCGCCTGCGATGCTCCATGGCCTGCCGCAGGCAATCGCGTGTGCGCTGCTTGGTTGTTGAACCCGCTTGCGCCCGACCACGCCTCACCTGGATCTGGTATCGTAGGGAAAGCCGGGGTTCTCCACCTGTGATGAGCTTGTTGAGCTGCCTGCGGTGAACCTGTCGAGCTGCGCCCCTGCCTATCAGTGCGCCAGGCGACCCTTACCGCGGTTGGGGGGTGGGGAAACCGGGTTTCCCCCTCCCCCTCCCGGGCAGGAGGGTTTGGGAGGGCGCAGCCCTCCCGCATGCTACTGGGCGTAGCCCCTGAGTAGCTCACTGAGCAAGCGCACGCCGACCCCGGTGGCGCCGGGGGTGTGGTAGGACTTTGTGGGCTTCTCGACAAAGGCCGTGCCGGCGATGTCGAGATGCACGAAGGGGTAGTCGCCCACGAAGTTGGCGAGGAAGGCCGCCGCAGTGATCGAGCCGGCCGGGCGCCCGCCGATGTTCTTCATGTCGGCGATCTCGCTCTTGATCATCTCGCGATACTCGTCCCACAATGGCAATTGCCAGACCCGCTCGCCGCTGGCTTCGCCAGCGCGGCTGACCCGGTCCGCCAATTCCTGGTTGGTGGCCATCATGCCGATTGCATGGGCGCCCAGCGCGATCACAATGGCGCCGGTGAGGGTGGAGAGCTCGATGATCGCGTCAGGCTTGTACTGCTGGGCGTAGTGTAGCCCATCGGCGAGCACGATGCGGCCCTCGGCGTCGGTGTTGAGCACCTCGACAGTCTTGCCGCTCAGGGTCGTGATCACGTCATCAGGACGGAAGGCCGTGCTGCCGGGCATATTCTCGGCCGCGGGCACAATCCCTACCACGTGCAGCGGCAGCTTCAGCTCAGCCACCACCTGCAGCGTGCCAAACACTGCCGCCGCGCCGCTCATATCCGCCTTCATCGTCGTCATTGCGTCCGCTGGCTTGATCGAGAGCCCGCCCGAATCGAACGTAAGTCCTTTGCCGACCAGGCAGATTGTCGGCGTGCCCTCCCTGGCCGTGCCGTACTCCATCACAATGAAGCGCGGCTCGTTGGCCGAGCCCTGGCCCACGGCCAGCACGCCGCCGAAGCCTCCCGCAATCAACTGTGCCTTGTCCAGCACAGTGACTGTGAGGCCCAGACGCTGACCCAGGGCGATGGCGGCCTCGCCGAGAGCGGCGGGGGGCAGGTCGTTGGGTGGAGTGTTGACCAGGTCGCGGGCGCAGGCCACGCCGCGAGCGATGATCTGGCCGATGGCGGCTCCGGCCTCCAGAGCCTCGACATCGGCTGTGGTGACGATGGTGGCGCCTGTAACAGTAAACTTCTGCTCTTCGCTCAGGTCGGTGCGATAGCGCTGGAAGCGATAGGCGCCGAGGGCAAAGCCCTCAGCAAGCGCCTGGCCGATTAACGCGGGCGTCAGCGCCAGTTCGCCGTTGAGTCCGAAGCTCAGCCGGGGCGCCTGCAACTCCTGGGCCTGGCGTGTGGCAGTCGCCGCCGCCTGGCGCAGACTGTCGGCGGTAAGCTTTTCGGCCTTGCCGAGGCCCAGCAGCAACACGCGCTTCGGCCCCCCCGGGCTGCGCGGGTAGAGCAACCGTTGCTGGCGGGCTTTACCGTTGAAGTCGGCGCTTTCGATCAGCTCGGCAAGCTCCTCTGGCAGAGGAGTATCCTCCAGGCAGGCCAGCACCGCCAGGTCGGAGGGTTCGCTCAGGAGCGCACCGCTCTTCACCCCAATCTCCATCAGGATCCTCCTTTTATGCATCGGTACCGAATTATTGTACCACCTGGAGTTAGACAAGCTCTGAGGTGAACATCGGGGAAACCGGGTTTCCCCGCGCCCCTGCCTATGGGTATGCCAGGCGACCTCAACCGCGGTTGGGGGATGGGGAAACCGGGTTTTCTCATACCCCCCCGCCCCGGGAGAGGGTCTGGGCG
>FWWM01005583.1_pt1 | contig 14556 bp, 8 predicted proteins | sample 2228351 | NCBI WGS metagenome assembly FWWM01 (sample SAMEA103939774, study PRJEB20133) | metagenome | reverse complement strand
CACTCCACGCTGGGACGACTCTTTGGGCCTTTTTCGGCTGCTCTCTGGCCAAATCCCAACCAGATACGACGTCAAACCGAGGTAATGCTGCAGCGACCAACTTGGCAGACATTTTGTGCCCTTGTGCCGACCACTCCAGCCGGTGACTTTGTGGGTCAACCCCAAAGGGGAGCCAACCGTCTGTGAACAATCCGGGGGTCGAAAGAACCAATCTAAACCGTCCACTTTCTTGAATTTCATCCAGATCCACCCAGTTCCACGGATCAACCTCCTTTGTCTTGCTGAAGTGCGCACCTTTTCCGTCTCCCCCCAGCCTGAGGATTCCAGCAGAAGGTAAGGTCCCATCAGTTCCTTCTAATCCCACAAGGAAAACGGTTTCGTTTAGCAATCTTACAGCCTCTGTGGTGAACAACTTTCCTGTCTCCACGGTCCTGGTTGCACTAGTCATTCCAATACCGACCCTTTCCTCGGGTTTCCATAGCTCGTCTGCCCTCACAAGCTGATCTTTGGTCGGTATAAAACCATTCAGGTACATGCGAAGACCCTCTGCTCCTAGCCAAAATCCGGTCTCTTGCTTTGCCAATCTATCAGAACGCGCTACCAGAAGCTGGTCGGTGGGCTTGGATGCCTCTATTCCTGTTGGCAATGGAATGGGTTTCAGAAAGACAACCGAACTGTCCTCGCTAAGGCCGGATGGCTTTGAACCCCAAGTACTCTCGCTACTGGCATTACCAGAAAAAAGATCATAGGGCAGAGGTACCGCGATATTCCCCTTCCTTTGAAGGCTCAGCCAGGTCAATCTGAGTTTTCCCGGTGCTATCGCGTACTCTTTGGATCCATCCTCTAGCATACTTCCTGTCGGTAGCCCGTTGCCGACCACTTGGGCCAGTGGACCAGTGAGTCTTCCTAGCAAAAGTTCCAAAGGGTCAGCCCCGTTTGACGCCAGGATTTTTGATCTCAAAGCCCCGGCGAAGACCGAAGGCCATGGGGGGATTCCTACAGTCCCGAAACTCCCGGCCTCCCCAAAGAGCCTGTTACCCCTCCCACAGAAAACATCTACTGGCTCTATGCACCAGAACTCCATCGAAACCTCCCATAAGAAGTCATGTCAAAGTCGGGGAAAGTTTCTGGCCCGCCCCTGCCTTGCGAGAAATTCGGCTACCGAAAACATCTGGAAAATGAACGCAACAGGATCTTGTGTAACCCTATCGCCGTAACAGTAAGCAATCGCCGCCTTGGCAAGAGCCGAAGCCAACTCGGTTATTTCCTGATGACGACCTTTTTCGCCTGTCCACTGACGACGAAGCTGCCAGGAAAGATTTGTTGCAAGGAGCTGTTCTAGGGCATCCGCTTCCATAGGCATACCGCGAAGGGCAGCGAGCCATTGCTGTACATTGTATGCGGCTCTTCTGGACATCTGGGGCCGAGCCAGCATGTCCCTCAACCACACAAGGGCACCTACTGGAGTGTTTCCTACCTCCGTAGCTTCGTTCTGATCAGACCCGCCGAACCCGAAGGGGATAACAAGCTGTGTAGCTCCTCCGGATCTTTTTATCAAAATGATCCCAAGCCTGTTCCGGCCAGCTTTCTTGGCCATTTGCTCTGCTCGTCTAGCCTCCCTTAAAACGAGTTGCAAAGGCGTTGTGTGGTGGGCAATGACCAATCCTACACTTGCCGTGGCGTACTTCCCCATGCTGTGGAGCAGTATCTTGTTACCTATGAACGTGAACCCGCGTCCTATCTGATCTTTCAGACCGTTTCTCTGTTCTTTAAGCCAACCCAGGAGTGCCCAAACTGCCTCCTTATCAGATCCGGGGACCACTCCTGAGAAGGCACACCTGAGGGTCAGAGCTGCCTCAAGGCAGTCATCCACGCTTAGAAAAGCAAGGACATCGTCTCCTCCGGCATAAATAGTCTTACCGAGGTACAGCTCTTCCACGATGTGAGGCACCACGTGAAGAGCAAAACCGTTCAATGCAGAGGATATGCTGCCATGGTAAGCTGGGGAAGCCGTACGGGGGGATTTGAGATAGTCCGATATTTCCTTGTTAGAATTCCCCAAACGTCGCAAACCTTCTCGGGTCCTGCTATGAAAGAGATCCTCATGTTTTATCATATGTGCCGGGGGAGTGCCCGATATCCATGCCCCCATATGATCCCCATCCATAACCAAGACAGAGTAATAAGCCTCTGGGCTCTGTTCTAGAGCCTTTCTCAAGTCTTTTTCTATTTTCTCCCTGCTCCTTCGCGCACTTTCCGCTAGCGCGGCTTCATCCAATGTTTCGTCTTCTCTCAAAGAATCAAGCCAAGAAGGAAGCCTTCTCAAACTATCTTGCCATTCATCCGCTTCTGAGCTAGCTGCCAATTCTTTGTGCAACTTCAGAGGAAGGGCCACTCGTGGGCTAGCAGCAAGTTGAGACTGGTGCTTTTGGACGAAAGAACGCAAGTTTTCTTTAGTTTGATTGTCCATCAACCCGGAATATAAATCTGTGGCAAGAGCTAAAGCGTGGGTTGAAACTACGAAACGATCAACTTGAAAACCCAGCTTTTGGCATACCCAATCCGAAAAAATGTTCGGCCACATTCTCTTGAGTGCGCAAAGGCCACACAGGTGATCCCCTTTGCGTGCCCAGGAAGGGTTTTTGGCAGACACTTCTGCCCAGAGCGTTTTCGCATTCTTTCTCTTACCTGGAGTCATTTCGAGGTGCTTAGGGTCTGTTGTCAGCCATTCCAGCTCTCCGCATAACGTGCAGCGAAAGCCGGTCTGACTTAGCTGCTCGAATGGTCGTGTGCCCTTGAGCGCTGAATGAATCCGATCCAGCAGCTGGTAAGCCGCCGGGTAGAGGGCCCCGGGGTTCGGCCTGTACACGAATATGTCATCATCTTTCCCGATCGTCCGACTTAGCAAATCCCATTCTTTGGTTCCCAGAAAACCGGGTCTCTTGTCGTTTTCGCAATGGAAAAACTCTTTCAAGGCGTCTTCCAGCCTTTTTTCGCCGTCGCTATAAAGAACTCCTTCGTCGTCCCATTGCAGGAAGGGACGGAAAGGTAATGCTGCCCAATAGACCTCAGGAAACCCTTTCAACTGTGAATTGACCTGCTCCTGGAGTGAGTCGGGCAGGTTAGCTGTTTTCACCAGTTTTTCAGCTGCCTTAAGCGATAGATCCAGCGCCTCCTTCCTTAAAGTGTCTGTTATACGCTGACCTATCTCTTTCGCCTCAGATGCAGGGACAATAGCTACGAAACGATTCGGGAGCGCTGCAACAAACAACGGGTTAGAATCCGAAGTCCTTTCGTTCCATGAAGGGGGACAACGCAAGCCATCGAAAGGCACGCCTTGGTCCTTCAACCACAGGTCGCAAAGAGGAATACCCCACAGTTTTGGGAACAATATGGAGTCAGGCCCCAATCTTTCACAGACAGCTTCCATGGCCTTCCAAGAAAGATAGGAAAGAAAATGAGAACCTGCCCAAAGATCGGAAGTGGATTTTGCCTTTTGTATGAAGTTTTGAACAGGACCCAGGCTTACTGCAAACAAGGCCACGTTTTCCTCCGGATCGGCCGCCATGGCACCAGCAAGGGCAGAAGTCAGGGACAAATGGTCCCAAATAGTGTGGGTAGGGACGCGGGTGTCAGCTGGCAGAAGCCTCCACAGGTGACCAAGGTTCAATGGGTCGTTTTCCGGCAGAAGCCTCCACAGTCTGAGGAAAGCCTTCCTGGGCCATTCCTCCTTTTCGCCTCGTTCGTTTTTCTCAGGGGCAACAATATCAAGATAGGAGTCCAAAGAGAGCTTCTCGAGATTGGGCAAACTATCACAATAAAGATCCCGGAGCTGATAACATTGGCCGGTGATGGGATGAATAATCTCCGCTTGGTCTGCATCCCAGAACTTAACCGAGAGCCATTCGGGGTATTGTTCGCCCTTTGGGAGAGGCATGGTAGGACGGTCTGCACCAGAGGCCCAGTGGTCCGCCCGTTTGATGATCTTTTTTAATTTCTCGGAGACTCCTTCTGGAAAACACGCGGACAGGACTTTATCAACTGTCACCTCATCGTGAGGAACTCCGCGAAGCAGTATTAGCGCCTTCTCTGCAGGGTCATGAAGCCATGCTGCCAATTTAACTTTCCAATGATCCCGCTGAACCATTGGTCTCCTCCTCCTGACTGTAAAAACTCAAAAAGGTTTTTTTGGCAAGTAAACATCATAGCCGTGCAAACATGAGATGCGACCTTTATCCTGAGGTTTGGGATCTGTGTATTGCACAGTAGGGTGCGCAGTGGCCCGCATGTACGTACTCTTCCGTGTGGTCTTCAATTCCCTGAGCAGTTGTGGTTCGGTGAGCATCGAATCCTCCTCTTGAATCGGCGCCATACGGGCGTCAAAAAGAGGAAACGACGATGTAAGCGAATTTTCCGGCCGGGACGAGGCGCCTGAGGCGCTGTCCCAATCCACTCAGAAAAGAAGGGACTGTCTTAGGGCGATGGACAATGAGGATGGAGCGCGAGACGAAGTCTTAGACCCTTCTTTGGATGGGCCGTTGATTAGACCGCCAACCTGGTCTCTACCGCTGTACACCCACCACACCAGCAAAGACCGCCTGTCACCAGGGAGAGCCTGGTGGATCTTCGAGGGAAGCCTGCGGTCTTGCTGCGGTCAGTGCGCCATCTTCACTTATCCATTCGCTTTGATATACCATCCTAATCCCCAAGATAGGACGGGGCCAACTTCCCTGATGAAGCCATTCCATAAGAATTGCGAACGGCCGAGCCGAAAGGTCAATACTTCATAGTCCACGCGATGGCCGGTTGTCAAGAACAAAAATGTGAAACCCTTGGAGGGGTTTGTTAACGGTGTGCACTAGCCTTACACAGGAGGGCTTAGCTTGCATCGGATCAAGTGGTTGCGGTTAAAGCCCGTAACGCTCGAAGCTATCACGAAAACCAAAAAGTCAATACACCGCTGAATGAGCCGCGGCATTCCGGTTGTTTAGGCACGTTAGGCCATACCGGCCTTAGCCTGGCTCATAGACTGTATCCAGCGGGGGAAGAAGATGTCTGTGAATCGGTAAAGCCCACCTGGCTCCTGGATCACGATCCCCTTTTTCATGAGGGAGTCCAGGGAGGCCTTGATGGAGGAAGATGGTCCTATCCCGTGCCTAGCCTGGAAATCCCTGGAAAAGGGTCTTGCACCAGGGCTTTGCGCCAGTGCCATGAGGAGACTCCGCTGGGATGGGGTGACGCTCCTCCAGATGAGCTCATAGTGGGGAGAGTCTTGCCTTGCTATCTGTTCGGGCAGGCTCTCTACAAGGCTTGGGGTTACCTTTCCTTGCCCTGCCATGGCCGCCTCCCAGAGGTTGTGGCACAGCCGCTGGACATTGTACGGGATATCACCTCCCAGCTCCAATATGCGTACGAGCTCCTGTCTTTTAGCGTGAATCCCTCCCTTTTTCAGCCATCCCTCTATAAACTCCAGGTACGCCTCTCGGGGGATCGGACCCAAGCTCATCACTCGGCCCATCTTGTAGAAGGCCCTTCGACGATCATTGACCATGGCCAGCATCACAGAGGCCTCCGAACCGGAGAAGATGTATGAAAGGTGCTCCTGTTTCTGAATCTCTGAGCGCATGGCCTTCTCCACTTTCTCCCCGTCGTACTTCTGGATGTCGAAGAACTCGTCCATGATCACGACGAGCTTCTTTTTCTTCTTCGCGGCTAAGGCCTCGGCCTGTGCAAGCCCCTCTATGAGCGCATGAATCGCCTCTTCCCGGTTCGAAACGGCCTCCAGCCCTGCCGAGATGCCTCCGTCCGGGCCCACGGCAAGCCTAGGCCTGAGCCTTCGCATGGAAGAAAAAAGTTTCACAAGCTTGTCCATGTCCGTCTCCAGGGACCCTGCCAGCTTCTGGGCCACACCTGCCGCCAGGCTCGGCAAGTCAGGATGAGCATTGAGATCCACAAACGCCACAGCCATCCCTTTCTGGAGAAGCCGCTCCATAAGGTTAAAGAGAAGGCAGGTCTTGCCGTATCTCCTGGGAGAGACGAGAAAGACGCGCCCCAGAGAGTCCATCTGTGTCGTCAGTTCGTCCATCTCGGCGAGTCTGTCTGCAAAATAGGGCCCCCGGACAACTCCCCCAAACCGAAAAGGGTTCTCCATGAGTCCTCTCTGTTCGTTTTTACCGATTCGTTTTAAACGGTTCGTTTCTAACGTATCATGCCAGGTCTGTTGCGTCAATGCTCTTTGGCCTTCCTGCCGAGATGGAACTTTTTTTCCGGCGAACTCGGGGTGTCTGGCAACTCCAGAGGAATGCCACCACCCATAGTGCCAAACCGTGAACTGGAGACAGAGATCTCCGAGATATGGCCCCGGCGGCCAATTGCTGTCTGTCACCGAATACTGCGTCCGGGAGGAAGAAGCTCAGACGGTTGGAAGTTTGGAGGCAGCGAATTCGATGACCTTTTCTGCCAGTTCTATGGCCTCCATTGCGTCCTTTTCTCTGAAAGCCAAGGCGGGAATTCCACCAGGCAATCCGTTGGGATATCTGGTGGGAATATAGAACCGGTCCAGAAATGCCCCGTATTCATGGAAAGAGAAGAATTCCCTGTCGTGTGTGGCCGCCCTTGCAATCAGCTCCGCCACGGAATGGCCCAGGACCAGTCTCTCGCCTCGGTCGTAAAAGATAAGATCTGACAGCCTTCTCAGCTGCTTGTTGGGCCCAGAAACAAGCTGGGGCGAATCTCTTTCCCTTGGCGTTGTATTTGGCAGTATCCAGATCGTACCTAGCCTGGTCCAGCCAGCGCCTTGCTTCGTGAAGGGGATTTCTCATATAGGACTATACCATCCTTATATTACGTGTTGAATAAACGGGTTCTCTTCCTTGAGCATTTTACGAAGCTCTGACGGTGTATATACCAGGACGTCTAGGGCGTAATCGGGCCTTAGTATTTTCATCACTTCCTTGAGACGGTCGAGAAAAGCGTTTGCGAGTCCGCTTAATGATCAGCAAATCCAAGTCGCTTTTATCGTCACTCTCTCCCCTAGCGGCAGACCCGAAAAGCACGATCTTCTCCACATCGTGGTCCCTGAGTTTGGCTATGATCTGATTGATTCTGTCCTCCACGGCCCTGCTCCCATTTCTCATCATCCTAAGAACGCGCCGAAGCGGTGTCAAGAAATCCAGCAATTTTTGAGGGCAATAAAATCGTGCCTGGCACCAAAGTAGTGTTAACTTATTAATATTACATGATGGCATCTAGATTTTTCAAACAAAAGGCTTTTGACAAAACACCCAGCTGGATCTTCACAGAGGGTGGCTAAGCTCCACCTGATTGCTCGGAATCATCCGTGCCTGCTTGGGGTCCTGGTAATAGAGCGCCTGGGCCCCTTGCTAGTCCAGATCTTAAAGAAAAAACAGGTCAAGATCATCTGACCCACCTACCTCCCCCGGCGGGCATAGGTGCGCACCCCAACTGCACTCATTCTCCTAGTTTTCGGCACGCTAAGCTCAAGGTCACCCCACTCCGTCAGCAGGTCAAGAGAAAAGCTGCCTCTTGGACGATCCACACCCCCATAGGGATGCAGCTTGTTAGGCTAGGGATCCATATGGTTGGACTTCCAGCCCTCAAGTATCTCCTTTAGCTTCTCACTGTCAGTCTTCCACCCCTGAGCAGTAGGCCCCGTTTGATGAATCAGCTCAAAGACCTGTAATAAACTTTGATTCACCGACTTGTGTCCCACGGGATACTGCCCTTCACCGGTCTTCAGCGAAGTCCTGAGGAGGAACCTTTACCCTTTTCCGATAAAAAACTTTTGGTTACCGCTGTCTCGATGCAAGTTGCACCGGGTTGGGCTTTGTGATATGAGGGTTGTGTGGTTCGGAATTTTTATGGCGCGTTCTTGTCGTCAGATGGCTAAACGGCCATCGCCCCTTCCCCTCTTCCCCTAGCGAAAGGAGGTTTGAGATGGCATTGTCTAAGAGGGTAACGGCGGAGTTCATAGGGACTTTCTGGCTTGTCTTCGGGGGTGTGGAAGCGCAGTGCTGGCAGCGGCGTTTCCCAATCTCGGCATTGGGTTCCACGGGGTCGCCCTGGGCTTTGGACTCACCGTGATGACCATGGCCTATGCCATAGGGCATATCTCAGGTTGTCATCTCAACCCGGCTGTTTCCCTTGGCCTTTGGGCAGGAAGACGATTCCCGGCGTCCGATCTGCTCCCCTACATCATAGCCCAGGTGTTGGGGGGGGGATCCTGGGGGCCGGCATACTCTACCTCATCGCGAGCGGCAAGGCGGGTTTCGACTTGAGCGCGGGGCTGGCATCCAATGGATACGGAGATCACTCGCCAGGCAAGTACTCCCTTCTATCGGGTTTCGTCTCGGAAGTGGTCCTGACCCTGATGTTCCTCATGATCATCGTTGGCTCAACGGACCGACGGGCCCCAAAGGGTTTCGCTCCCATAGCCATCGGCCTCGGTCTGACCCTGATTCACCTGATCGGAATCCCCGTGACCAACGTCTCCGTGAACCCGGCACGCAGTACGGGCCCTGCGGTCTTCGTGGGCGGCTGGGCATTGTCCCAGCTCTGGCTCTTCTGGGTCGCACCCATCATCGGTAGCCTACTCGGTGGGATCATCTACCGCTCGCTGGCCCCCGGGGGGGAGGAGAAAGAGTCGTGAGGGGCACACGAGTTTTCACCGATTGATGGGGCGAGTCCCGGCTTCCCGAACTGACCCAGCAAGGGCCCCACCTGAGACTGACGCGTTCCTTTTCGGGTGCGGCTAATTGTAGGGAATGTGTCCTTTTGGGGCGGTTTCTCCTTGCCGCTGCCCCGCTTCTTAAGGAGGGACATCATGCGTTGGAAGACTATACTCGGCATATTCGTGGGACTGGTCGTGGCCGCCGTCGTGGCCATCTTCGTCATCCTCTCAAGCTACGACTTCAATGAACTCAAACCCCAGATCACCCAGGCAGCCAAGGAGGCCACCGGCCGGGATCTCACTCTGGGGGGAGACATCAAGTTGAAGATCGGCCTGACGCCCGCCCTGGCCATCGATGAAGTGAGATTCCAGAATGCGGTTTGGGGCTCGCGGCCCGAGCTGGCCAAGATCAAACGCTTCGAGGTGCAGGTGGCCCTCCTCCCGCTACTGAGTGGCAAGATCGGGATCAAGAGGTTGATACTGCTGGAGCCGGATATCCTCCTCGAGACCGACAAGTCAGGCAGATCCAACCTCTCCTTCGAGACCCCGAAGAAGGCAGAGCCGCCCGCCCCCAAGGAGGCCCCGCCCAAGGGCCCTGCCAAACTTCCGGCCCTGACCTTCGACCAGGTGCGTATGGAAAAGGCGAGGATAACATACAAGGACGGGGTCTCGGGGAAGACCTATTCGGTGGCACTGGAGAAGTTGACCGCAGAGGCCCCCAGTCCCGACGGTCCTCTGCAGCTGGCCCTCAAGGGATCATACAATGACAAACCATTTGAGGCCTCAGGCACCCTCGGGTCATTGCTCGCCGCCCTGGACCCACAAAAGGCCTGGCCCGTGAAGATCAAGGCCAAGGCGGGGGGGGCTACCCTCAACATCGATGGTGAGGTAAAGGGCTTGACCAAGGCAAGGGATATCTCCGTCACGGTGACCGTTCAAGGAGAGTCTGTCCCGGAGCTGGCCAAGCTAGGGGATGTGAAAGACATCCCGGATGTGGGGCCCTTCAAGGCCACCATCAAGGTGTTGGGCCCAGCAGACAGACTGGCCGTGCCGGCTCTGGACGTGGAGGTGGGCAGTGAGGAGCTGGCCAAGCTCAAGCTGACCGGGGCCATCAAGGATGTGCAGAACCAAAAAGGGGTCGATCTGAGTTTCTCCATGAAGGGCAAGGACCTGTCGAACCTTCAGAAATTCTCGGGACGGCCCATGCCTGTGAAGGGACCATTCGAGATCTCCGGACGTGCCTCCGACCCGGCCCTCAAGACATACCGGGTATCAGATATCAAGGTGAACTTGCCCAACATGGACCTGAGGGGCTCTGCGGAAATCCTCTTGTCCACCAAACGGCCTAAGATACAAGCCTCCCTGTCATCACAGAAGATGGACTTGCGGCCCTTCATGCCCAAGGAGGAGAAGAAGACCGCCAAGGAGTCCAAGCCCGAGAAACCCCTTGTCAAGCGCGAAAGGATCTTCCCCAAAGACCCCCTCCCTCTGGAGTCATTGAAGCAGGCGGACGCCAACGTGCGGATCCTGGCCAAGCAGATCATCACCCCGGAGGTGGCCTTGGACGACCTGACCGTCGATCTTGCCTTGCAGGACGGGGCCCTGGATATCAAGCCTCTCAAAGCCGTGATAGGGGGCGGAAAGCTGGAGGGGAGCCTGGCCTTGAGGCCCCAGGGCAACCAGGCCATCCTGTCTCTTGCCGTGAAGGCCGACAAGTTCGACATTGGGCGCATGGCGAAGGAGATGCAGGTCACGGACATATTAGAGGGCAAGCTGGACGTGGATGTGGACCTGAAGGGAAGTGGTGGTTCGGTGGCGGCCCTCATGGCCGGGCTTAACGGGAAAGTCGTATTGGTTATGGGCAAGGGCCGACTGGACAACAAGTATATTGATCTGGCTGGCGCCGATCTGGGGCAAAGCATCTTTCGACTGATCAACCCCTTCGAGAAGGATAAGAAATACACTGACATCAACTGCATGGTCCTCCGCTGGGACATCAAGGACGGTCTTGCCCAGAGCACTGCGATGGTGTTTGACACCTCTCGGATGACCGTGGTTGGGGATGGAAAAGTGAATTTGAAGAGCGAGGAGCTAGATATAACCCTCGAGCCCTCTCCCAAGGAGGGAGCTGGAGTGGCTGGCGTGGGCAAGGTCGGGCTCAGCCTAAGCGAAGTGGCGAAACCGTTCAAGCTAGGCGGAACGCTTGCAAGCCCATCCCTGGCGGTCGATCCCACCAGGGCCGCCTTGGCCATCGGTAAGTCGGTGGGAGGGGCCGCCCTCTTGGGGCCAGCGGGGATCGCGGCCGCCCTGGCAAGTCCTACCTCAGGGGATGAGAACCCATGCCTCAAGGCCCTTGAGGCCGCAAAGACCGGGGCCAAGCCTTCCGGGACACCCGAGGGGATAAAGGGCATAGCTGATAAGGCTGCAGAAGGGACTAAGGGCGTGGTTGAAGGGGCTGGCGAGAAGGTCAAGAAGCTCTTTGGCAAGTGAGAGGATAGGTGGCCTCCGTCGGTGGAAACGCACCGAAACGGGAAACCTTGTCATGAGGAACGAGGCGGGCCCTGGAGGGTGGAGGAGCCGATGCCAAGCCCCGTGAGGCAGTTGACCACCTGCACCATGGAGGCATCGAGCCTCTCCACCTGATCCGGGTCCACGAAGTGAAGTACCCCTACCGAAAGCGCTGGCACAGCGGGGACAAACATGGTGAGCTCCCCTGAGGGATTCTGCTCCATGAGGAACCCCACTTGCTGGGTGGCTGCGAGGCGGACCATCACGGGGGTACCACGGGCCTCATCCCTCCGTCCGATGAGCTGAACGGCCAGGGTCTTGAACAGATCATATCCTGGGAGCAGACGGAGAAGGACCGTCTCTAACCACCCGCCCAGGTTCTTGCCCAGTGTGGTTAGGACCACCAATCCCAAGGCGAAGGAGATTCCCAGGACTACGCCAAGTGCCACCATCTCCGCGAGCACCACCCCGCCCAGCCTCTCTATGGGCAAAAACGTTGCGAAACCCTCCAAGAAGTCCAGCACCACACCGATGGCCTTGGTGGTCAGATACGCACATGCGCCCAAAGGAAGGAGCACGCACAGGCCGCCCAAGACATATGGTGCCTGGCACCAAAGTAGTGTTAACTTATTAATATTACATGATGGCATCTGGATTTTTCAAACAAAAGGCTTTTGACAAAACACCCAGCTGGATCTTCATACGGGTTGGCTCAGCTTTAACCCATTTGCTTGGAATCATCCCAGCCTACCTGGGGCCCCAGTAAGCTGGAGGTAGGGCTGCATGTGCTAGCCCAGGACGGCTCTGAAGCCATAGTGTCTGAGCGTAAAATGACGGGAACTGGTGATGGCTAGAAGGGGCGGATGCGCTTTCACCTCTGCCCCTTCTCCACATGATTCAAGAGCGTTCGGCTGTGGGCCTGGATGGTCAGGATGGACGGGACAGCTACCCAAGCCAGCAGTTGTCGGTCTCGTAAAGCTCCTGTTCCCACCCAGAAACGGCCAACACCGTCCGGTATTGGACGAGGAGGAACACCTTGTCACTTCTTAGGCATTCATATTGGCAGAGAAAACCACTCGCGGTAGCATGCTGTCAGATAGCGGTCACATTTCCATGGCCGACCTCGCCAGTGGTGACCTCCCATGAAATCCACTGTGGAATCTTGTTCAACATTCGTGGGGTTTGGCCTTGAAACATTCATGGACATTCTTTCCGCAGTGCGTCTCATGTGCTCGGGCTCACCAGTTATCTCACGAAAAATCGACGGGCGTCCTCCATGAGGCACCCCGGGAGGCGGGCGCCGGGGATAGGGCGGGGGAACGCCCTTGATTCCCCGACGGCGAACCGCTCAGATGGCCCCCAGTGGGATTACGGTGATGAAGCTCCTTTCACCTATGCTAAACGAGGAAGTGTACCGATTTTCCGGTAGGGGGGATCTTTTTGGTGCCTGGCACCAACTGATACGTAACATATTGATAATTCAGATGTCGGTTTAAAAATTATCCTTTTGGTCTTCTTCTCAACAGGCCGAACTGGGCCCTCATGCTTTCTTTAAAGTTGTGGCTTCCCATGAATAAATCGTAGAAAAAATCTTTGTCTCTTTCAGATTCAAAGGGCTTTTCCACTCAGTGCCGATACTGTCGGTATCGGACCTTGGGATACGGGCTTAGGCCGAGGAAAGAAGGCAGATCGTCAATCAATGGGTCTTTCTCTCCAAAGGCATTGTGACGAACTGAAGTCCAAGGATAGTCCCAGGCCCCTGCTACTATCCCAGCGCGCAGCAGATTTCTGTGGTTTGGTTTTTGCTCTGTGCTCTGTGCGGGCGAAGCCCCTGGGTCGCAATCCCCTTTGTGATCGGGGCTGGCAAAAGCAGCACAGGGCACAGAGCATACAGGCCAAGCTTCGCCTGAGGGGTTTCCTGAAGTCCTTCGGCTAGGATCCCAAGCGGGGTGCCGGCATTTGCGCCAGGAAAGGAGCCGGTCGGATGGCGCCGCTTGGTGTCGGAGTCCGCCACCGGAACCGGCTCTGCCTTTGAGGTCCTACTGAGTGGCTGGAGGGCAGGCTTGGATGCAGGACCTAAGCTGCCGCCTGCACTGGATAAGAGAGGCCCGTAGCTGAGTCTGTTCCCGGCACTGGTCTCTGCACATGAAGGCATTGACCTGGGCCTGGTCAATACAGTTGTCCAAAGAGGCCGGGTCGGAGCCGTGTTGATTTCTACAGTCCTGGACAGCTTGCTCTCTTTCAGCGTGGCAGGTGTCCTTACAGGTTTCCAACTCCGCTATGTGAGGCCCAATACAAGTAATGAAGGCTTCTCTACAGGCTTCGGCGCAGTCGTGGCTTACGCTCCGACAAAGGTCCTTTTCCACCTGCATGGTTTCGCGGCAGACGGCTATGCACTCACTGTATTGGTCCTGAGCCTCCTGGACGCACTCCGGGTTCCTGCTGGCTGCCTGGCTCACGGGTAAGATTGCTACAGAGCCCGCTACCAATGCTGTGACCATCAAGAAAACCGCCAGACCTCTCATCTCACACCTCCTCGGTTAAGGAAATTAAATATGTTTGGTTCCATTGACTTATCTTTTCCTCGGATGGTTTACCAGGAGGCTCAGTCCTATCTGTGGTCGGGGCTGGCAAAAGCAGCAAAGAGCACATAGCACAGAGCATACAGGCCGGGGTTCGTCTGAGGGGTTTCGGGGAGCCCTTGGGCTGGGATCCCAAGCGAAATGCCGGCATGTGCACCAAGAAATGAGCGGGTGGGCTAGCCCGGAAGTAGTGTCGTCTTTGCTCTGTGCTCCGTGCTCTGTGCTCTGTGCGGGCGAAGCCCCTGAGTCGCAATCCCCTTTGTGATCGGGGCGAGCAAAAGCAGCACAGAGCACATAGCACAGAGCATACAGGCCGGGGTTCGCCTTAGGGGTTTCCTGGAGCCCTTGGGCTAGGATCCCAAGCGAAATGCCGGCATTTGCGCCGGGAAGTGAGCTGGTGGGCTAGCCCGGAAGTAGTGTCGTCTTTGCTCTGTGCTCTGTGCGGGCGAAGCCCCTGAGTCGCAATCCCCTTTGTGATCGGGGCTATCTTCGGACCAAGAGCCTTGGCCGGAAATTCTCCCGGGGCTCTATTCTGGTCGCAATCCCCTTTGTGATCGGGGCTATCTTCGGACCCTGGAGTAATACCCCACAAAATTCATAACACCATCCGTCGCAATCCCCTTTGTGATCGGGGCTATCTTCGGACATCTCCTGGCCCCCCAATTAAAAGAAGATTCCGGAACGTCGCAATCCCCTTTGTGATCGGGGCTATCTTCGGACCCAATTCTGGCTCCAATACATGAGATACAGTCTATACCTGTGTCGCAATCCCCTTTG
>FWWM01012045.1_pt1 | contig 14557 bp, 11 predicted proteins | sample 2228351 | NCBI WGS metagenome assembly FWWM01 (sample SAMEA103939774, study PRJEB20133) | metagenome | reverse complement strand
TTAGGAAATTCTAAACCTTCGGCTGAAGTTAGGTTACTAAGGTCAAGATGTCCACCAACTCTTTCAGGAAGTCTTAAATTTTTAGCTGAAGTTAGACTACTAAGAAAAAGACTTACACCAACTGATTTAGGAAATTCTAAACCTTCGGCTGAAGTTAGGTTACTAAGGTCAAGATGTCCACCAACTCTTTCAGGAAGTCTTAAATTTTTAGCTGAAGTTAGTCTATAAAGCAAAAGGTCTCCACCAACTCTTTCAGGAAGTTTTAAACCTTTAGCTGAGGTTAGTTTACTAAGGTCAAGGTCTCCGTAATGATACTTGATGTTTCCAGAGAGAGCTTCTTCTGGTGTAATACTGATTTCATCTCTTGATACACCCAAAACAAAGGAAAGATCACCTTTTATATCGCGTCCACTGAGAATCTTTTTAATCCTGGGATCACGACCATATCCAGTACTATGAATCTTGTCGTCAATTTCATATAAAAAACGCAGTTCTTCCTTTGAAAGTTCCTCTCCCCTAAGGTGCTTTTTATGTATCTCAGCTAAGCGCTTCATATCCTTCATTTCTTTAGCCCATTTTTCTCCACCTTCAAGAGTAGCAAGGTACTCTTCAACTTTGGGTATAATATAATCATCAAGATGTTGGTTTGACATCTCATCACTCAGAATGCCACGTACTTCAGTAACCCCCCTTTCTTTTGAATAAACAATGCAGGCGCGTGGAATAGTGTTTTTCCCTTCAGCATCCTTGGAAAAGTAAATATGTAGATCTGAATGAGCAAGATAGCTTTGTGCTGTACCCAAGCCAGCAATACACCATTGGGTATGAAAGCCTTTAAGCGCTTCGACAACCTTTCGAGGGTCACTGCCTCTAGGAAATACTTTCCATTCTCCCTCTGTTATGATAAGTCTTTCTGTGGGGAGGCGAAGTGTTTTTAAATATTCTTGTACAAATGCGTAAAGTTTTCCAAAATTTTCGCTTTGAAGTCGTTTTCTAAACTCATCATGTTCCTCAGGATGTGTTAAGACAATTTGGGATGGTTCGCCTCTTTGTTTCCTTTGAATTTCATCCAATACCAAAGCCAGGGCTTGCTGATCAAGTTGTGGAAATGGTGCAACGGTGTTTAAAGTGCGTACGTTGTAGGCTTTTCGCTCTTCATCATAACTTCCTAATTTGAGTACTTCTGTTAAAACCCAATAGCGATAAGCAGCAGGAATATTTCTTGCAGCTTCATCTGAAGTGAGATAATTAAACCAAGAATCAAGGCTGGTTTTTTGATCTTGGATAATTGCCTCCTTTATCCTAGCTTTTTCCTTTTCAGGAATTTTGTAGGTCTCAAGAGAATGTCCTGTTTCAATTTGAAATTGCTTAAGAATTTCTTGTTTGATAGTAGGGTCTTTTAGATCGTTGCGGTTATAACCTTTTCGTTCAGCAAAGTCCCCCAAAATTACTCCTTTGATATATTCATCGGAGATATTCTCAGGTTTAATGATAAACCTATGATAAAGTAAGCGTTTAATCGCTTCTATACCACGAATTCGTTTTTTTTCATCTTCACGCTCAAAAATATCAGTAAAACGGCGCAAATAGTTTTCTATAAGCTTTTCTGGTTCGTGGGGAATACGTTTTCCTTCTCGTTTTTTTATTCTCCTCGCAGCTTGTTCGGTTGCTTTTCTAAAACGTGGATCGCTCCAGTATTTTTTTCTAAGAAATTTTTCTGGTTTTTCCATATATTCTTTTCCCACCCTCGCTTTACTCAATGCTTCCTTTTAAACAAGCGATGAAAACATATTAATATAATATATTGACTCAATAATTTTGAAAATATAATATTATACCAGATTACTCTTTCCAGACAAAAGCTACATCATAAAACAAAATTCCAAAACTTTCTTCAAAGATTAAGTTTTTACTATAGACTCTATTTGTAAAAGGAGATCATTAAACATTTAAAAAATATAATAAGAAAATAGAAAATTTTGACTAATTATAGTATAATATAACTATTGTTATTAAATTGAGTTATTCTTGTTAAGACAGCATTCTAAAAATACAAATAAAATCCAGCCATAACTAATTGTTCCGGGGTAGTTCAGCGGTAGAACGCCCGGCTGTTAACCGGGATGTCGCAGGTTCGAATCCTGCCCCCGGAGCAAAACTAGAAACAAACTTTAATTTTCTTTTTTAAGAGAACTTTTAATAAATTCGACAAATAACGGATGGGGGTGTAAAAATTTTGATTTTAATTCTGGGTGGAATTGGGTGCCTAAAAAGAAAGGGTGATCTTTCAATTCAATAATTTCAACTAATAAACCCTTTTCTGAGGTTCCGGAAAAAATTAGACCGTTTCTTTGTAAAATTTTATGGAATTTAGGATTGATTTCATAACGATGACGATGTCTTTCCATAACTTTTTCTTTTTTATAAGCTCGATAAGCAATTGTTCCTTTTTTAATTTGACACTCCCAATTCCCTAACCTCATGGTGCCACCATATAATTTCTGTTCTAACTTTTCTTTTTGTTCTTTTAAAATATCAACCACAGGGTATTTTGTTTTTGGATCAACTTCAGTGGTATGAGCGTTTTTCAAACCACAAACATTTCGAGCAAATTCAACCGTCATTAATTGTAAACCATAACACAAACCAAAACAAGGAATTTTGTTTTCACGACAATATTTTATTGCCAAAATTTTTCCTTCAACACCTCGAGAACCAAAACCACCAGGAATAATAATACCATCATAATTTTTCAATTCTTCTAATTTATTTGTTTCTTTTTCATATTCTTCAGCATTTAACCAAGAAATTTTTGGTAAATAACCTAAATGCCACGAGGCATGTTTTATGGCTTCAATTACGGAAATATAAGCATCAGCTAAAACAAAATCACCAGATTTAAAATATTTTCCCACAATACCAATTTTTATTTCTTTTTTTAAACTTTCAATTTTTTCAATTTCTTTAATCCATCTTATTTTTTCTTTTCCATCTAAAATTCTTGGTTTAAGTCCTAATTCTTTCAAAATCTTGATTCCGATTTTATCTTTTTCAAAATTCAAGGGAATTTTATAAACATTTTCTTCATCAGGAGCGGAAATAATATTTTCGGGATTAATATTGCAATTAAAAGCAATTTTTTGTTTTCTCGGTTCATCCAGGGGCTTGATGGCTCTGGCTAAAACAAAATTTGGTTGAAGTCCGGCAAAATTTAAACTTCTAATAGCATATTGGGTTGGTTTTGTTTTTAATTCCATACCTTCTTTTTGATAAGGTAGATAACTTACTAAAATCAGAAGAACGTCTTTTGGATTTTGTAATTTCATAATTCTTACTGCTTCTAAAAACAATAAATTTTGATATTCACCAACCGTGCCTCCAATTTCAGTTAAAACTATTTCAGCTTTTGTTAATTTTTGTGCCTTTTTAATTTTTTCAATCACTTCTAAGGGAATATGAGGTACCACTTCAACACATTTACCGCCATAAAATAAACTTCTTTCTTTTTGAATCACAGATAAATAAACACTTCCGGTAGTCATATAGTTTTCTTTTGTCAATTCTTTGTTTAAGAATCTTTCATAATGCCCCATATCCTGATCACATTCAGTACCATCTTTCAAAACAAAGACTTCACCATGCTCAATTGGATTCATTGTGCCGGCATCAACATTCACATAAGGATCAATCTTGATGCAAGTTGTTTGATAACCATACCACTCTAAAATTCGAGCAATTGAAGCAGTAGCAATTCCCTTTCCAACTCCTGAAATTACTCCTCCACAAATAAAAATGTATTTTGGCATAGCTAGTTTTTGGGTAATTTGATTACCTTAAAAATTTACCTCTAAACACCTTATAAACCTCTCCAAGGATTAAAACACACGAAGATAACCCCAAAATAACCAAAAACTCAATCAAACCAATTTTACTAAATCCTAAAAATTTAACAAAAAAATCATGAGTCACAAAAAGATATTGTAAAATCAAAGAACCCAAAAATCCTAACAAGATATAATAATTAAGCCTAAAACTTAATTTGAAAATGCTCTGATTAAAAGATCTTAAATTTAAAGCATTAAAAAGTTGGGTTAAGCTCATCACTAAAAAAGCATAGGTTCTGGCTTTTTCAAGATCAAGTTTATATTCATAACTAAAAATCATCACCGTTAATATCGTCATCATACTTGCTATAGCTAAAAGTTGAGGAAGTAGATCTAAACCAATTAAAGATTCTTTTGCTTTTCTTGGTTTTGTTTTCAATTCATAGCCATGTTCTTTTTCAAAAGCTAAACCTGTCCCCACAATAGTGTCAGTGACAAAATTTAAAATTAAAATATGAACTGGTCTTAAAATAAAAGGATAACCTAAAATTAAAGAAGTTAAAATTGTTAAGTGTTCGGCCACGTTAGTGGTAATTAAAAAGAAAACAACCCTTTTTAAATTATTAAAAATTTTTCTTCCTTCAATGAAAGCCGTTGTTAAACTTGTCAAATCATCATCAACTAAAATAATATCACTGGCTGATTTAGCAATTTCCGAGCCTCTTTTACCCATTCCTACACCAACTTCTGCTTTTTTTAAAGCTAAAACATCATTAACCCCATCACCAATATAAGCAACAGAATAACCTAATTTTTGATAAAGAGATAAAATTTTAAATTTTGTTTCTGGCGTGACACGGGCAAAAATATAAGTATCTTTAATTTTTTCAATTAGTTCTTTTTCGCTTAAATTTTCAATTTCCTTTTCTTCTAAAGTATTTAAATTTTCAAAACCAATTTCTTTAGCAACATACACAGCTGTATTTTTATGATCACCTGTTAAAACTCGAACATCAACACCAGCCTTTTTAATTTTTTCCAAAGTTTCTTTAATTCCTTTTTTCGGTGGATCATAAAGAGCCACCAAGCCCACAAAAATTAAATTTTCTTCTTTTTCTCCTTCATTATAGGCAACCGTTAAAACCGAAAAACCTTTTTGGGTATATTCATCAGCTTTATGTAAAACCAATTCTTTATCTTTGAATTTTGTAACTCCTTGATGAGTCAAAACAAAATCACAATTCTCAATCAACTTTTCAAAAGCACCCACATAAAAAGATTCAACATCCTCACCTTGAACAATAATTCTTTTATGTTTTCTGATTCTCGAAAAAGGTTCTCTTTTTAAAATTTTATGAGTTTCGAGGATAAATTCTCTTTTGATACCTGCTTTTTCTCCTAAAATCAATAAAGCCACATCACGAGGATTCCCTTTAGTTTTTAACGACCCGTCTTTGATAATCTCGGCTTCAGAAACCAAAACAACAATGTTTAAAAGTTTAATCAAAGGAAAGTTTTCATAAATATTGATCAATTTACCGTCTTTAAGAAAATTTCCTTCCAAACTATTTCCTTCTCCTGTAACTTCAATTTCTTCATCAGGATAAAGAAATATTTTTCGAGCAGTCATTGTTCCTTGGGTTAAAGTTCCTGTTTTATCAGTTAAAAGTAAATTAATCACTGATAAGTTTTCCGTTGCTTGTAAATTTACGACTAAAACATTCTTTTTTGAAAGAGTATAAGCGCTCATAACTAAAAGTAAAGTAATAATCACAGGTAAACCTTCGGGAATTGAAGAAACAAAAGCAGAAAGAACAAAGAAAATTGTTTCAGAAAACTGATAATTTTTTTGAAGGGAAAAATAAAAAATTAAAAGAGTCGTCAGTAAAGCAATAAAAAACATTCTTAAAATTAAATCGTGAGAAAGTTTTTGAAAATGAGGAGCTGTTTCTTTTTCTTCTTTATATTTTTGATAAATTTTTCCTAAATAAGTGTCTAAACCAGTAGCAAAAACAATTCCCTTTCCTTTTCCTTCCACAACATAACTTCCTGCATAGGCTAAATTTTTTCTTTCCGGAATGGGTGTTTCTTCAGGTAAAGACTTAATATCTTTTTCAACAGGCAAAGATTCTCCGGTTAAAATTGATTCATCAATTTTTAAATTTTCTATTTCAAAAATTCTCAAATCAGCTGGAACAATATCACCTTCTTCTAAAATCACAACATCACCCGGAATAACATTTTCAGCATCAATTTCAACAATTTCTCTATCTCTTAAGACTTTTGTTTTTGGTTTTAATAATTCTTTTAACTTTTCTAAAGTTTTTTCGGTTCTTAATTCAAAACCAAATCCTATGAAAGCATTTACCAGAATAATAATCAAAACAATTAAGGCATCAACAAATTTCCCTAAAACCAAACTTAAAAATAAAACAAAAAGAAGAACAAAATTGAAGATATTTTTAAATTGTTTTAAGAAAAGTAACAACAAAGATTTTTTTTCTTCTTCAGGAAGCACATTTTTTCCGTATTTTAAAATTCTTTTTTTAGCCTCTTCACTTGAAAGACCAAAAGGATAAGATTCTAAAATTTCAAAAATTTGATTAACCTCAAGAGAATGAAAATTCATTTAAAAATCTCTTTCCAATATAATACAATGACCTAACCGCACTACCACAATTAATTGCCATAAAATTTTGATCAATTTGATAAAATAAAGGTTTTTTATTTTTAACATCATAACCCCAAAGAATTTTTTCAACTTTTGCTTCTTTTAAAAAGGGCAATAGTTCGTTTAGACCCATATTTAGAAGTTCTTCAAAATAATTTTCAGGTTCAGGATCTAAAGAATGTTCAAAAATATCTTCTTGTCCTAAAACTAATTTATAACCATCATCAAATTTCTTAATAAAATAATAAACAACACCCTCTTTAAATTTAACAATCGTATGAGGTAGTTTTAATTGTTCTTCACTAATTTTTAAATCGAGAACAAAAAGTTGTCTTTTTTCAATATCAATAGGTACATTAAAATATTCTTTATTTTTATAACCAAAAGCAGCGACAACAAACTTTGTTAAGAAATCTCCTTTAGTTGTCTGAATTAAATATTCTTTCCCTATTTTCTTATAATTTAAATATTTTGAATCATTAAAAATTATAATCCCACTTTCGACCATTTTTTGTTTTAAATAATCAACTAATTTTTTACCAGAGATATTTAAGCTCGGAACAAAAATTCCTCTATGAACAAAATGATAATAATCTTCAATAAGATTTAAATCAACTCCTTGATTTGTTAAATTTTTAATAAATTCATAAGTTTCTCTCGTTGCTCTTTTTAATTCTTCATCAGTAAAATAATAACGCAAACTTCCACCAGCATTTAAATAAGCAGTATAGCTCTCTTGATTTGGTTCTTGTTGAATCAAAGCAATTTTATTTAGGTTGAACCTTTCTTTTTCCTGAGATAAAAAATATCCAATTATGGAAGCAATTGGACCACCTCCTAAAATAACTAAATCAAATTTTTCTGAAATCATTGAATTTTAATAAAGTTTTACTAATAGACCTTGTTTTTAAATATTCTTTAATTATCAATTTAGCGGGAGTCAATTTTCGTTGATGAAGATCAAAAAGTTTTTGAAGATACTTTTTCTCCCGCTGATTTTTTAAAGCTTCATTAACCTTTTTTAAAACTTCCTCAGTTCCTTCAAAAATTATTTTATCATCAAAAGCATAATTAGTACTTAGTTTAAGCAAATTAAAGTCAATTTTCTTAGCTCTCTCTTTTAGATTTTTATCTAAGATTATTCCTTTTAATAAAGCCAGAACGCCTTTATAGATCTCCAAATCAAAAATGGTATCCACAGCTTTAAATTCAATTCTTCCTTTTTCTTTATCAATTCTTTTTTTAGTTAAAAGCCAAAAATTTCCCTTATTTGCTTCTTTAATCAGATTTTCATCCTCAACAAAACCTTGACATACAGTTCTTATTTGATGCCTCAAAAAACATCTTATGGAATAACCACCATATAATTTCCCTTTATAGAAAGGAGAAGAAAAAGTAAAGGGGATAAGGAACGGGGTGTAATAAGTAATTTTCTGAACTAAATCAAAAATATCTTCATCGGTAAGTTCATTATAAGAAATATTAATATCAGGACCATAACTTAAAAGAGTAAAGAAAGCAGTTCTTCTTCCTGGATCTTCTCTTCTTAATTTTCTTTCAAATCTATGAAGAAATATTTTCATTTTTAATTTATCTAAGTAAGGATTAAAACTTATAAAAGTTGGCTGAAAACCAAAATCCTTTAAAAATTTTTTAAAAATTTTAAAATCTTTTATAAATGAATCAATAAGTTTTTCAATTGAATCAAAAAATAATGTTCTCAATTCAAACCCTTTTGGTAAAGTTTTTATCAAGTAACCTTTTTCATCAAAAATTTCGTATCCTTCAATATATAACCTTTTAACTTTGATACCTAAATCACCAATTCTCAAAAGAGGATAATCATCAGGATATAGGGGAAATTTCTTTACAATTCTATCTAAAACTTCTAATTTTAAACTGCGATAATCGAGAAATTTTCCTTTTTTATTTACCAGAGGGATCTCATGTTCAATTCCGTAATAAAATTTATTTTTTAGCATCGTTAATATTAGTCATACCTTTTGCCCCCGGCAGGACTCGAACCTGCAACCTTGCGCTTAAGAGGCGCCTGCTCTACCCATTGAGCTACAGGGGCAATAATTATTATTAATTATAAAACTGCGTGTTTACAGGGTGAAATAATTGTTGACCAAATAACTTGACAATTTGAGGAAAATATTTTTAAATTAACATTTCTTCTTAAAGGAAGACTACAATCAAAAAATATTTAATTTAACAGTATTTTTCTATGCTTTCAAAGCATAAACGTCAAGAAAGTATCCATTTGCCACTTGAGCTACAGGGGCAATATATTTATTTTACAATAAACTTAATTGGGTCGTAATAACCATATTTTGTTGGATTGTCGGGAGTATAACCATAGCAAGAACGAGAAATTCCATTTATATTACAAATTGCTGGTTCTGGGCTTTCTAAAAGCGGTGCTTTTTTAATTTCAAAATGTAAATGAACATCTAATTTTCCTAATTTATCACACCCATCCTCGCCGATCTTCCAATAATCACAACCATAACCTGTAGCACCTACCTCTCCTAAAATTTCTCCAGCTTTAACAAAATCTCCTTCTTTAATCTCTGGATTAATCCTTTTCAAATGTCCATACAAAGAATAAATTTTTTCACCATTAATTAAATGCTCAACAATGACCGTATTTCCTAAACCATGATCCTCAATGCCATTTTTTGTAATTTTTACAACTTTACCCTTATAGATATTATAAACATTTAAATCTTTAGCTTTAGGATTAGGTGCTAAATCAACACCAGCATGTTGAAGATAATCTATCTTCCGATTTTTTAAATTATTCCAAGCAACTCTTAAAGGATTATTAAATCTTTGTCTAATGTAAAATTCATTTTTATTCACAGGAAAAACGAAGTTTTCTTTAACTTCAATATCATCCAAATCTAAATAAGAAATAACTAAATCACCAGTCTTTGCCATTTCATAAAATTTCTTGGCATTTTTAGTCTCAAGACGAAGGCATCCTCCGGTAAAATTATTCTCAACTCTTTGACCATCAAAATAATAAGGAATTTCATGAATGAAAAAATCTTCATAAAATTGAACAGCATAATTCATATAAACAGGAAAAAGTGAAGAGATATGCTTTTCTTTTTTAATACCAATACGATAATAACCTGTGGGCGTTTGATACCAAACACCTGGAGGTGCTTGATAAGCAATGGGGATTTTTTCTTTTAAACGACAATTCTCATAAAAATAGATTAAATTTTTTGTAAGATTTATCTCCCAAACTCTTTTTTCACAAATTTTGGGAAATTGATGTTGTAATTTAATCGAGAAATTTTTGTTTTCAAAATTTAAAACATAAACTATTGATTTTGTTAAGCTAGAAAGACTAAGGCTAATGATTATTAAAAGAAACAAAATAAATATTAAAAATTTAAATTTCATTTTCTGAAAATAACAGTAATTTCTCCTTTTAATTTTCTATTTTCTAAAATTTTTAAAATTTCTTCAAGATTTCCTCTTAAATATTCTTCATAAACTTTTGAAATTTCTCGAGCAATTACCACTTGAACATTACCAAAAATTTTTTTAATTAGATTTAAGGTTTTAAAAATTCGATGGGGTGATTCATAAAAAATAATCGTTACTTCTAGATCTTTAAATTGGCTTAAATAATTTTCTAATCCTTTTTTAGGTAAAAAACCTAAAAATAAAAATTTATCTAAAGGAAGTCCTGAGCCAACAAGAGCAACTAGAAAAGCACTTGGTCCTGGCAAAACTTCAATTTCAATTTTATTTTCAAGGCAAGCTTTAATCAATTGATATCCAGGATCAGAAATTCCTGGCATACCTGAATCAACAACTAGAGCCATATTTTCTTTTTTTAAAATTTCCAAAATTTGAGGAATTTTTTCTCGTTCTTTAGGCGCAAAATAAGAAATTAATTTTTTATTTTTAAGCTGATAATGATCAAGCAAAATTTTTGTTCTTCTTGTATCTTCACAAACAATGTAATTAACTGAATTTAGAACTTCAATTGCTCTTAAAGTAATATCTTTTAAATTACCAATTGGTGTTGGAACAATAAAAAGTTTTGGCATTTTTTTAATTTTATCAAATTTGAAGCATCTGATTGCTCAAAGGTTATTCTATGGTTGAAATCTTCCGTAATTCGATTACGGAGAGTTATTTTAGATGTGCATATAAGAGGCTATAGCATTTTATATGCACAACAAGAAAATTTTAGTTGTTTTTAATAGAAATTCGATTAGAAGGTTGATTTCCGTTATTCGATTACGGAAGATTATTTAAAGTGAAGAAATTAAGATGGGGTTGTTTTGAGAATAAATGTTAAAATAAATTTATGCAGATGATTGAAATTAGAACAAGAAAGCATAAAGAAGTTATTGATATTACCGAAGAAATTGAAAAATATCTTGGAAAACAAGAAAAAGAGAATGGTTTAGTTTTTCTTTTTGCTTTGCATACAACTTGCGCCTTAACTACCGCTGATTTGGATCCTGGTACTGACTTAGATATGCTTGATGCTTTTGAAAATATGATCCCAAAACTAAAATATAGACACCCCCACGATCCTTCTCATGTTGGTGATCATATTATGTCTTCATTGATTGGCACTTCTCTACTTTTACCTTTTCAAAATAAAAATTTAGTTTTAGGAACATGGCAAAGAGTTGTTTTAATTGAATTTGATGGCCCACGAGAAAGAAAAATTATTTTGAAAATTTTATGAATTTTCAAGAAATATTAAATAAATTTCAAAATTTAAGACCCTTACCAGAAAGAAAATTTGATCAGTTTTACGCTACAGCCGAGACAGTCTTAAAAAGAAAAGAATTAATCATTAGTTTAGCAAAAAGAAATAATATTAACTCAATTTTATTTTTGGGTGATGATGATTTAACTTCGATTGCTCTTGCTTTAGAAAATTATTTTGAAAAAATTTTTGTTATTGACATTGATGAGAGAATTTTAAGCTTTATTGAATTAATTGCTGAAAAAGAAAATTTAAAAATTAAAACTTTTAATTATGATTTAAAAAATCCTTTAATTCAAGAATTAAAAGAAAAATTTGATTTGATATTTTTTGATCCTCCTTATACACCTCAGGCAGTCAAACTTTGGCTTATTAGAGCTTTAGAAATAAGCTTAGGAAAAGGAGAAAATAAAAAAAGAAAAAATCCTGAATTTTTAAAAAATAAGTTTTACTTAATGTGCTATGGCTATACCGATAAATCTTTAGAAAAAGGTTATCAAGTTCAAGAAGTGATTAATAAATTTGGTTTATTAATTCAAGAAAAATTAAGAAAATTTAATCAATATACTGGTGCTCAAAGGATTAATAATGAAAGTGATTTATATATTTTACAACCAACACCAGCAGTCGATTTGAAAATTATTGACAGTTATCGAAAGAAAAGGTTTAAAGAGAAAATCTATACCTTTGAATAAATTTAACACAGAATTGAAATTAGTTTATTAAATTTTTTTCCTCGATCAAATTCATTTTTAAATTTTTCAAAAGAGGCTGATCCTGGAGAAAATAAAATCATTTTCTTTTTTAAATTTATTTCTAGAGCTTTTTTAAAACAATCTTTTAAATTTTCGAAAATGTTTTCTTTTAAAAATTGGTAATTCAGTTTTTCAAGTTCTTGAAGCAATTTTTGAGTCGCGCTCCCATTTAAAAAAATTAAATTTTCTTTTTTGATGTTATTTTTGATTTCTTGTGCTAATTCTTTAAAATCAAGATTTTTGTCAGTACCACCCGTAATCAGAATTAAATTTTTATTTTTAAACCTTTTAAGAGCAGCAATCACAGCATCAGGAGATGTTCCGGCTGAATCATTAATGATTAAAAGATTTTTAGATTGATAAACTACTTGCTGGCGAAATTCTGGTGTTTTTAAGGAATAAATCTTCTTTTTTATTTTTTGAAGATCTAATTTTAAATTTTTAGATTTTAAATAAAGATATAAAGTTAAAAGAGCAAAAAGGAAATTGTAAACATTGTGTTCACCATAAATTTTTTTAAATTTTTTAATATTTAAAATTTTCTCTTCCTTTTGATCACGAAGAATCAAAAAATTATTTTTAATAAAAGCTCCTTTTAATTTTTTTGGCAAATTTTTTAAAGAAACAAAGTAAACCTGGCTTTTTGGTTTTTGCTTTAAAAAGAATTTTGTAAACTCATTGTCATAATTTAAAATCAAACAATCCTTTTCTTTTTGATTCTGAAAAATTTTTGCTTTAGTTAAAGCATATTCATAAATATTTTCGTATCTATTTAAATGATCATTATAGATATTAGTAATCACAGCAATTTGGGGTGCTTTTAAATTTTCTCGATAAAATTCAAGTTGAAAAGAAGAAATTTCTAAAACTGAAAGAGTGTTTTTATTTGTCTTTTCAATTATCTTAAGGAGGCTTTTATCAGGTTGATTCCCTCCTAAAATTAATTTCTTTTTTATTTCTTTTGTAAAAGCTTTTAATAATTCATAAATCCAAGTTGTCGTTGTTGTTTTCCCTCTTGTGCCTGTCACAGCAATGAATTCACCTTGAGCATATTGAAAAAATAAAGAGCAATCGTTTTCAATTAATTTATTTTTTGAAAGGGCATATTTCACAAAATCATTTTTATAACTAACGCCAGGATTAACTACAATCATCTCAGCCCAATCAAAATCTTCTTTTCGATGTTTTCCTAAAATATATTTTGCTTTGATATTTTTTAACTTTTTTAAAGATTTTTCTAAGTCTTTTTTATTTTTTAGATCAGTAATTCTTAATTTGGCTCCCTTTTTATAAAACCATTTTACTGAAGCAACTCCTCCTCCTAAACTTCCTAAACCAAAAATGAGAACTTTTTTATTTCTAAATTCCTTCATTTGAAATTTTAATTTAAGTTTTATGTTATATGGTAAAGATATTTAAAGCGGTTTATGTTTTCCTCCAATTCTTTCATTTTTTTAGGATCTTCTAGGGCCTCTTTTAATACTTTTTCGGGGTTTTCATAGAAAACACAGATAATTTTAATCATTTTTTTATCCACATCAGGATAAATTTTTTGGAGTTCTTCAATTTTTGTTAGAGCATTTTTAAGGGCTTTTTCTGGATCTTTAGGGTTATGGACAACAAAATATTTAATTATCCGATCTTCAACTTTATCTTCAGGGTAGTTTTGTCTTAGTCTTTCGAATTGTCGCAGAGCCTTTTCAAGGGCTTCTTCTGGTTTAGAATAATGAACAACAAAACGTTTAATCATCCAATCTTCAACATTAGGATATTTTTCTTGAAGTTCTTTAATTTTTGTTAGAGCATTTTTAAGGGCTTCTTCTGGTTCAGAATAATAAACAACAAAATGTTTAATCATCCAATCTTCAACATTAGGATATTTTCTTTTTAGTTCATCGAGTATTCTTGGAGAAATAAGAGAACCTCTTTTTGCAATTTCAAGAATAATTCTTGGTTCTTCTTTCTCTTTTTTTAGTTCTTTTTTTCTTAGAAAATATCTTAAAGTGCTTCTGAAATGAAGTACATAAGCTCCAATAATAGCTTCAATATCTTCTTCTGTTTTAATTAGGCCTAATTTATAAGCTTTTTTGAGAGTATATATTAAGCCATCTCTAAAATTTACTATTAATTCTGCACTTTCAATCCCTAACCTCTTAGCATATTTTCTTATTTCTTCTTCATTTTTTTTTCCTTCCGAGGTCTCTCTTAGTCTTTGGAAGACAACTCTAGAAGTTTCAAGAAGTTTTTTTATTTCTTTGGATTCTCCTCCTCTCAAGCTAACTTTTTTCTCTCTAATTTCCCTTTGTTTTCTTAATTGTTCTCTTGCTTTTTCAAAGGAAGGCATATTTATCTTTTATATTTTAATAATTCTAAATCTATAAGTTCGTAAAAATTTATTAAACTCCCTAAACCAAAAATAAGAATTTTTTTATTTCTAAATTCCTTCATTAAAATAATTATATGAAAATTTACATTGGCACCTCGGGTTGGCAATATTATCATTGGTATGGAAAATTCTATCCTCAAAATTTAAAAACAAAAGATTTTTTAAGTT
>FWWM01012037.1_pt1 | contig 14560 bp, 10 predicted proteins | sample 2228351 | NCBI WGS metagenome assembly FWWM01 (sample SAMEA103939774, study PRJEB20133) | metagenome | reverse complement strand
TTCTATGTATCCTCGTCCTTTTTGTATTTGATAAAATCTATCATTCACATAAAGGTAACCTTTTACAGTATTGTTCATGCTCACTACTCCGTGATAACATTCCATAAACGGAAGATATCGATACCACCCCATAATTCCTGGTTTAATTATCTTTACAGGAAAAAATGAATGACCTGAAAATTCAAATTCACCCTTGATTTTATTTGAGTTGTCAAGTAGATCTAAGATTATTTTTTCAGTAGAAAAATAATTTGGTCCAATAGCGACTTCGAACCTTTCTGGAGAATATTTGAATTCATCAGGAGCGTACCTAAAATAAAAACTATTTCCTGTCTTACCATCAATTACTTGAACGAAAGAATGATTTTCTGGATGTTCTTTGGTTACAATTGATATTCCGGGAATAAACGCACTCGAAAAATCTCCGTTTTCGCTAACAACCTTAAAATACCAACCTTCAAAATAATTCTTTATAGCACGACTACCTTGAAACATATCTGGATTAAAAAGCTTTTTTAATTCATAATATATTGAAGGACGTTTAATTAAAGGATTTAACCAATCTTCACTTCTGAACATTTAAGTCCCTCCTCATAAACCTACTTTTTTAATCATTTTACCACAATTTGTTTCAAAATGTAATTTTCGTAAAATAATAGTAATCATACTAAAGTATACTTAAGAAAAAAAGAGTATACTTAAGAATTTATTAACTATTCATTTTCAGCTGATGATTTCACAATATGCGAATGAAATACAAAACTTGATTTTAAAATATATATTCTGGTAACGTTAGTATAAGTTGATTAGTCTTTCCACACCTTTCGTGAAGGGGGGATTTAGGATGAAAAAGGTATTTTTAGTTGTCGTCTTAGTAATGTTAGTTGTTTCGGTTTTTGCGGTTAAGTATGGTGGAACGATAAGATACGTCATAGGTGCTGATGCGGTTTCTTTATCTGCGGCTGATAATTCTGATAATGTCAGTGGAACTGTTGCAGGCTTGATATTTGAAAACTTGGTTGAACTCGATGAAAAACTTAACATTCAACCTATGCTTGCAGAAAAGTGGGATATTTCATCCGACGGTACGGTTTACACTTTCTACTTAAGAAAAGGTGTCAAATTCCATGATGGCGCGGATTTCGATGCTGACGCAGTTAAAAAAAGTTTTGAGTACGTTTTGAATAGCAAACTTAGAAGAACAGGACTTTACAGAGGAATTATCAAAGAAATTCAGGTTGTAGACAAACACACGGTAAGATTTGTTTTAAATCAGCCTTTCTCTTCGTTCCTCAACAGGTTAGCTCACGGAGCAGGTGGTATTTATTCACCAAAAGCAATCGAACAATACGGTAACGATCGTGCCTTGATGGGAAGAAATCCAGTTGGAACAGGACCATTTGTTCTTAAAGAATGGAAAAAAGGCGAACGAATAGTACTCCAAAAGAATCCAAATTATTGGCAAAAAGGTATGCCTTATGTTGATGGAATTGTATTTACAATAGTTCCAGATGATATTACAAGAGTTACACAGATGCGCTCTGGTGCTGCTGATGTTATGTTCAACCCATCGCCAGCACTTGTTCCATCTCTTAAAAACGATCCAAAATTGGTAGTCAGAGCTGAAAATGGATTGAGAGTCATTTATATCGGTATAAACTGTGAAAGGGGACCTCTCAAAGATGTAAGAGTTAGACAAGCACTGAACTACGCAATAGATAAACAAACATTAAGCGCCAAAATAATGAGAGGTTTTGCTACACCAAGCGATTCTCCGATGTCTCCAATGCTATTTGGTTATCATTCAACAGGTGGTTATCCGTACAATCCTACATTGGCAAAACAACTTTTAAAACAAGCTGGCTATGAGAAACTAAAACTCACACTTTACACTCCAAGAGGAAGATACCTAAACGACTACGAGACAGCAGTTGCAGTTCAGGGAATGCTAAAGCAAGTTGGTGTTGAGGTTGATGTTAGACCTATGGAATGGGGTACGTACCTTGACAAACTTTACTCTAACAATCCAGCTGATTGGGATTATGACCTTTTCTTAATTGGATGGTCTCCTTCAACTGCTGAAGGCCACTGGGTTCTTTATCCACTCTTCCATTCTGACAACTACTTACCAAATGGAACGGGTGATAATAATACGTTCTACAAGAATCCTGTTCTTGATGACCTTATAAACAAGATTGGTACAGAATTAGATCGAACAAAATTACTTGATTACTACAAGAAAGCTCAAGAAATTATAGTTAAAGACGCTCCTTGGATTTTCCTCTATAACATGATGAACATAGCAGTCTACAGAAAAGAAATTAAGAATCTTTGGTCAATGCCAACAGAAAGCATAAACCTCAAATACGCTTGGATAGATAAATAATCACTCCTTACTTGGTGTGGCGGTTACGCCACACCTTGTTTCCAAAAATACAATTTTAAGAGGTGTTGAAAATGAAAGAATTTATAATTCGTAGACTACTCTTACTCATTCCGATTATTATTGGAGTATCAATTATTTCTTTTTTGATGATGAGACTTCTTCCAGGTGATCCTGCGAGAATCATAGCTGGTGAAGGAGCAACACTTGAAGATATTGAATCGATAAGGGTTAGATATGCTCTTGATAGACCGTTAACAGAACAGTATTTAAAATTTATGACGGGACTGTTCACAGGAGATTTGCGTTCAATTAAATCAGATCAACCTGTTATGATAGAAGTTTTGCCAAGATTCTGGAATACTATAAAACTTTCAGTAATGGCGATGGTCGTTGCAGTTTTGATTGGTTTACCTCTTGGAATAGTTTCCGCTTTGAAAAGAAATTCCTGGATTGATAACTTGGCGATGGGAATATCTTTGGTTGGAATTTCGATGCCAGTTTTTTGGTTGGGTATATTACTTATTTTGTTATTTTCAGTCTATCTAAAAATACTACCTCCAGGTGGCACTGGAACAATAAAGCATATAATACTCCCGGCATTTACATTGGGATTTTCCGTTTCTGCTATAATTTCAAGATTAACACGTGCAAGTGTTCTTGAAGTACTAACTCAAGACTACATAAGAACTGCAAAAGCATTTGGAATTCCAAAAAGAAAGATGATATACAGATACGTTCTAAAAAATGCGTTGATACCCATCATAACAGTCATAGGTTTGCAGTTTGGGTATCTTTTGGGTGGTGCGGTTCTTACCGAAAGTGTTTTTGGCTGGCCCGGACTTGGAAGGTACATCGTTGATTCGATATTTTCAAGAGATTATGTTGTCGTTCAAGTAGGAATTATGACCGCAGCAGTAACATTTGTTTTGATAAATTTAGTAGTCGATGTACTGTATGTTTTGATCAATCCAAGGTTGAGGAGAGGTTAAAATGGCGAAAAATGCAATTTCTGTTATATTTAAAAGGCTCAAAAAAAATAAAGGTGCTATCTTTGGACTTGTTATTGTTTCAATTTTTATATTTATAGCTTTGTTTGCCAAATTCATTTCACCTTACGATCCTTACGAGCAAGATCTTATATCAAGTCTCGAAGGACCATCAGCTAAACATCCGTTTGGAACAGATAATTTTGGAAGAGATATTTTGAGCAGAATATTTTACGGTGCAAGAACATCATTAACAATCTCGCTTTCAGCAGTTTTTATATCTGCAGGTTTAGGAATACTAATAGGTTCAGTTGCAGGTTACTTTGGTGGAATTGTCGATGAAATATTGATGCGATTCTTGGATATTTTAATGGCTTTTCCGGATACTTTACTCGCAATTGGAATAGTTGCGGTTCTTGGACCAGGAAAGTTGAATTTGGTTATAGCGATAGCGATATACTCGTTTCCACAATTTGCAAGACTTACTCGTTCTTCTGTATTAACTGTTAAAGTTACCGAATATGTTGAAGCTGCGAAAGCTGTTGGTGAATCAGACTTCTCGATTCTTTTTAGATATGTTATTCCAAATTCGCTTGCACCAGTTATAGTCCAAGCTACTATGAGAATGGCTACTGCAATATTAACAATCTCAGGATTGGGTTTTTTGGGACTTGGTGTCAAACCACCTGAAGCAGAATGGGGTACTGACTTGGCTTTGGCTCGCGTTTATCTTGAAATAGCCCCACATATGGCAATATTCCCTGGACTCGCTCTGTTTTTGACCGTTATGGGTTTTAATTACTTAGGTGATGGTCTTAACGACGCACTAAATCCAAGACTGAAAGATAGGTGATAGTAATGGCATTACTCGAAATAAAAAAACTGAGACTGTATTTTGAGACAGAAGAAGGAACTGTAAAAGCTTTAGAAGAAATAAATATCTCGCTTGAAGAAGGAAAAATATTAGGAGTTGTTGGCGAAACTGGAAGTGGAAAATCAATAACAGCGCTTAGCGTTATGAAACTTATTCCACAACCACCAGGAAAATATCTTGGTGGCCAGATTCTTTTCGATGGTTCCGATATAACAAAACTCGGTGAAGAAGAGATGAGAGAAATCAGAGGAAAAAAGATTTCAATGATTTTCCAAGAACCGATGACATCACTTAATCCCGTTCTAACGATAGGTGAGCAGATGACTGATGTAATAATGGTGCATTCGAATGTTTCAAAAAGCGAAGCGATAGAAAAAGCTATAGAAAGTTTGAATCTTGTAAGGATGCCTGATCCTGAAAGTGTTCTTTACAAATATCCACATGAACTTTCAGGTGGTATGCGTCAGAGAATTATGATTGCAATGGCTCTTTCATGCGGTCCAAAGTTGTTAATAGCTGACGAACCTACAACCGCATTAGACGTTACTATTCAGGCACAGATTTTGGGACTTATTAAAAAGATGAATGAAGAACTCGGATTGAGTGTTATGCTTATCACTCATAATTTTGGTATAGTTGCCCAGATATGCGATTTTATAGCAGTTCTTTACGCAGGGTATGTTGTAGAATACGGTTCAAAGGAAGAGATATTTAAAAGAGCGATGCATCCGTACACGAAAGGACTTTTGAAAGCTATACCACCACTTGAAGAAAAAGTTGAAGGTCTCAACGTGATTCCCGGAAGTGTTCCGAACCTTATAGAACCACCTACAGGATGTAGATATCATCCAAGATGCGAAAGATTTGTTCAGAGTAAGTGTGATATTCAAGCTCCTGAATATAGGTTTGTAAACGAGCAACACGCAGTCGCTTGTTTCAACCCATATCAGGTTGGTGATGGAGAATGATAGTTGTTCAAGATTTAGTTAAAACCTTCAAAGTGAGAAAAAAAGCCTTTGGGAAACAATATGTTATAAAACCAATAAACAACGTATCTTTTGAGATCAAAGACAGTGAAACTTTGGGTGTTGTTGGAGAGTCAGGTTGTGGAAAAACAACGCTCGGAAAAACTATAATAAGACTTTTAGATCCAGATTCTGGGAAAATTATATTTGACGGGGTAGATATCTCAAAATTCAAAGAAACCGAGATCAGAAAGTTGCGAAAAGATATTCAAATAGTTTTTCAAGACCCATTTTCTTCTCTTAATCCAAGAATGACTGTCTACGATATTTTGGCAAGACCGCTTAGAATTCACAAAAAGATGCCTAAGACAGCTGAGAGAGAATTGATAGTCTCAACACTTGAGAGTGTAGGTTTGAAGAGCGAACATATTGGAAGATTTCCACATGAGTTTTCTGGTGGTCAAAGGCAAAGAATAGCGATCGCAAGAGCTATAATCACACGACCTAAATTTATAGTTCTTGACGAACCTACTTCGGCACTTGATGTTTCTGTACAAGCTCAAATAATGAATCTTTTGAAGGAATTAAAGGAGAAAATGAAGCTCACCTTTATGTTCATTTCACACGACCTTTCAGTCATACGTTTTTTAAGCGACCGAATCGCAGTTATGTATCTTGGCCAGATTGTTGAATTAGCTCAAACGGAAGATGTATTAAAGAATCCGTTACATCCTTATACCCAACTTCTTTTCAGCTCAATTCCTTCACCCAATCCAGAAAGAAAGATGGAACTAAAACTTGATACCAGCGAAGTACCTTCTTTTATCAACTTACCACAAGGGTGTTTGTTCAGTAACAGATGTCAGTACAAGTTTGAAAGATGTGAGATTGAAAGACCGAGTCTTTTGGAAAGAAAAGACGGACATAAAGTAGCGTGTCATCTGTATTTTGATACCGAAGGAAAACCAAAAGACTGATTTTTCTGCAAGAAAGAGGGGGATAGTATGCTAAAAAGGGGACTGTGGGTTGTAATTTTTATTTCGGTGCTTTTAGCCACTAACATTTTCGCACAGAAACCATTTGAGGTTACAGAAATTAAAGTAGTTTCGAGAGGTAATAAGATAAACGATTTCAAGTTAGGATTCTTACCGCCGGTAAATGCGGAGGAAACTAAACAAGTTTTCCAAGCCTGGCTTATGATGTATTCCACAAAAACTAAAGAAGAAGTGGAAAAATTTTTAAAAAGTCTTAGCATTGAAGAACTTGAAAGACTTTGGGATACAAAAGGTGCTAACAGGATATACAGAATAACGAATTTTGGATACGCAGATGGAGCAGGTAACACATTTAGAACAGGACAAAAAGATGTAGTAACAGGTAAAGATTTTGGTCCAGGTCTTTACTATTTCTACGTTGCAACACTTGGAAAAGATGGTATTTTGGCTCTTGGGATGGCAAAAGAAACAGTCGATATAAGACCTTTCCCGATAGATGTGAAACTTTCAGGAACGGGTAACAAAATTGAAAATTATCAGGTCAACTTCTCTTCACACGATGATGAGCGGATAGTAGGTAACTTTGTATTTTTCTCCAGAGATGTTATCTTCGATGTACAGAAATTTTTAAAAGATAAGACTCTATCAGATATATTAGAACTTGATAGAAAAAATCGAGGAGTTTTCACAAAAGAACTTTCAGGTCCTGTTCATTTTAGAAAACTTCAGAGGGAGCTAAGTGGAGATTTGTTTGGAAAAGGAGTTTACTATGTATATGTTGCAAGCGTTGGAAAAGATGGAGTTTTGGGAATTTCACAAGCTATTGAAATGATAATTACAGCCAATATGCCATTCGTTTCAAGAAAACCTATAGGCGATGGAAAAGGTACACTTGTTTTAGGTGGCGGAGCCACAAGCGATGGAAAAGCTGCCGAAGCTTTCTTTGGAGCTATATTACAAGCAACTCAAAAAGACAAGCCCAAACTTGCTTATATCAATAGCGGTAGACCGTCTGTTTTTGATATAATCGACAGATTTTATAACGATGAACGTCCAGGTGGTTCTGACAAGAAGTGGCTTGAAGAACTTGGATTTGAACCCGTTCTTATACCGGTTGCGTTAGATAGTGCTCATTTTGTAGCTGACCATATATACTTTGCCGAACTTATAAAGAGTTGTGATGCGGTATATATTTCTGGTGGTGACCAGTTTATGCACGCAAGGGCACTGCTCAGAGATGATGGAAGCGATACGGAAATTCTGAAAGCAATTCGATTCGTTTATAGAAAAGGTGGAGTTATAGCTGGTACGAGTGCTGGAATGCACATAATGAGTAATCCGAACTACGGTGTTGGACTTTCTTACAACGCTATGTATTACAACCAAACTGAATTTTATAAAGTTACAGATATACCAAAAGTTGGATATTTGGACCCGAAATTACCTGATAACAGCCTTGCAACACCAGGATTTGGACTAATTGATGATTACATACTTACAGATTCGCATTTTGATTATCGTGGTAGGCTTGGAAGATTCGTTGTTGCCCTCAGAGATATGAGCAAAAAGGTTGGTATTGCTTCAGATGAAGGAACCGCTTTTGTTTTGAAAGATGGTGTAGGAACAGTTGTGGGTCTAAGCGGAGTTTTTATCGTGGACGTTTCAAATGCAAAGTATTCAAAGCCCGGTAATGAAGAGAAATTCTGGATAAAAGATGTAAAAATTCATTACTTGACCGATGGAGACAAGTTTAACCTAAGAACCGACGAGATTATCCTATCAAAGGATAAGAAAATAATTGAAAAAACTACAGGTTCGACATACTCTTCAAAAAATATCTTCGGTGGGAATTACGAGATCGCAAAAGTTTTATTGAATTTTATAAACAGTTCTGAAAGCGAAGTCACTTCGTTAGTTGATAAACCAAAAGGTTTCAAAGAAGAAGATCCGGTCTTTGCTGTAAAGTTCAGGAAAACTTCTGAAACAAAGGCTTATATTTCCGAAGAAACCTACGTGGATGGTGCTAAGGAGCTTGAAAATTACAGAAAAGCCTCTGTTATAAACCTAAGTATGGATATAGGAGAACTACCAAGAATATTGGGAACAAACCTTGGAACTTTGAAAGAAGGAACTTTGATACTTGAATCCCCTACAGAAGTGTCGGAATTAAAAAAGAATTTGAAAGTAGTTCCATCTGATACTTTGATTAAATTCATTTCCTCAAAAGGTACTGAAGTGGAAGACGCATCAAAAATTTCTGGAGATATGAAAATAGTATTGAACTCAAAAGGATTTGAAAATGTCTACGCATTGTCTATTTCAAAAATTGATTCCAAAGCACCAAAGGTATCAAAAATTTGGGATGAAAAATATTACATATACGTTGAGTTTGACGAAGAAGAAGGTATGGATCCAAAGACCTTGATTTCTGAGAATATTACCTTGGTTGGTAACGAATTTTATTACGTGAGTGATCCGAGTAAAAATGTGCGACTCACAAATACACCAGGCTTACCAAAAGCACAGTTAGTTTTGTTAAATGAACCAAAAGTAGGTGATAAAGTAATATTTACGAGCAAAATCACAAATCTTTCAGGAATCCCAATGATCGAAGAAACTTGGGAAAAAACTGATGAGGGATGGAAGAAAATCAAGTAACTTTAATTAGGAAAAAGCCCTTACAAATTTTTGTAAGGGCTTTTTTTAATTATATCTTGAACTTTCCAAAATTCTCGTCCAAACTTTTTGCTGAAAATTCCAATAGTTCTTTCGATTTTTCCAAGTCAGTTACAACTTTTTCTAATCGTCTTGTTACATCCGACAACTCTTCAACCTTTTCAGTCAAAGCATTCATCGCTTTGTTCGCATTATCCATTGCAGAGCTTACTTCTTCCATTGAAGCACCTATCTCTTCAGCATTTCCAGAGATATTCTCTATCATCTGTGCAACACTCTTTATATTGCTTTCTATCTGTGTGAATTTTTCATACGCTGCTTGAGATGTGGACTTCAGTCCTTGAACATTATTCGAAACTGACTCCATAAGTCTAGTTGTATTTTCAACATCAACAACGATTCCTTTTAGTATTTCCGCTATCTTTCCTGTTGACACTTTACTCTCTTCAGCAAGTTTTCTTATCTCATCAGCAACAACAGCGAATCCTCTTCCGGCTTCTCCTGCCCTTGCAGCTTCTATTGCAGCGTTGAGCGCAAGTAAATTCGTTTGTTCTGCGATATTGTTGATAGTTGAGACTATTTCTTCAATACTTCTTGCACTGTTCTCCAATGAATTTACACTTCTCGTTGTTGTATCAACTACTTGCTGTGTTTTGTTTACAAAAATATCTATCTCTTTTATTGTCTTTTCACCATCTTCAGAGAGTTGGACAACATCTCTCATAGCAATCGATAGTTTTTTGAGGTTTTCTATCATACTCTGTGAACTTGCAGTCACTTCTTCAACAGATGACGTTGTTTCTTGTACTGAAGCGGAAATTGTATGAATTTGTTCGAGCAATTGATTTGAAGACGTTGTGTTTAATTCAACAATTTTCTCGAGTGTATCAATATTCTTAGCTGTTAACTCAACTGAATCGTCTATTTTCGTTGCACTTGTTTGTATTGTCTTGAGAAGCTCTGTTATTGTTGAAGACATTTTAATAACTGACCTTGCAAAGATGCCTATTTCCTCTTTTCTTTCCGAATATTTCGTTATCTTAGAATCTGGATTTGTGAAATCATAGTTTGAAAACTGTTCAAGAATTGGAATGAATGTGTTGTATTTTGCAAAAACGTAGTATATAAAACCAAGTGAAATTGTTGTAAACAATACAAGGAAAGCTATCAGAAAAACAGAATTTAGGGTTATGGAACTGTAGACATCCGAAACGTCTATATCAGCACAAAGATGCGCTAATAATTTACCATTTTTATCTATTATCGGATAGTAAAAAGTTATTAGATTTCCCCAGTCGGGATCTTTGTACATCTTAGTTGAAAATGGTTTCTTTATATCTACTAATTTTGCGTTAACTCCATAAAGTTTATCAACATAACCTGGATCCGAAAATTCAGGACCGTAATCTGTTCCGTCAACGATAATCTTGCATTCCATTTTTTCAAGATCAAGCACAGCAGTGTAAAGATACTTTACTTCCAAGAGTTTTTTTAATTTACCATTCAGATAACTGTGAATATTTTCAAATTCTTTAGTACCTATCTTCACCTGCTGAAGCACAATTTTGAACGTATCAATGTTCAAACCTTGAGCAACATTTTCAAGTAAGTGGGAATAACTACTCAAAGCTCTTTTGACCGCATTTTGAGTTGTAGACGTGTTTACAAAAAATAGAATACTAAATGCCGAGACAGAAATAATCAAATAGACAACTGCAACCCTAAATCTTAAAGATGAGATTCTCAATAGTTTCATGCCATCCCCCCTTTCTCAATGCCAAATACATTATATCAAACCTCTATCCATTAAGTCAAAATTTCGCTCAATTTAAAGAAAAGTTTACACACTTCAAAAACAATTCAACAATTTAGAGTTTACAATTCTTATTGATGATGATATAATAAATTAGGAATACCTAAGTAGATAATCTAAAGACGATATAACTTGAGGAGGCGTTGGAAAATGCTTTTTGAAATGGAGAATGTTTATGCGAAACTCAAAGAAGAGGAAAAAGTAATTCTTAAGGGTGTAAATCTTCAAATCGGTGAAGGTGAAGTCCACGTAATAATGGGACCGAACGGTTCTGGTAAATCTACTCTTGCAAACGTTATAATGGGAAATCCAAAATTCGAAGTAATCGATGGAGATATTCTTCTCAACGGAGAATCGATAAAGGACTTGAGAACGGATGAAAGGGCACTCAAAGGAATTATGATGACTTTCCAAAACCCATACGAAATCGAGGGTGTCAAACTCGACCAACTCCTTTTAGTTGCCTACAGAAAGATGTGGGGAGAAGATAGAAGCTTTTACGAACTTGACAAAGAGATGAAAACGCTTGCAGATAACCTTGGAATGGATAAATCTTTCCTTGAAAGGTTTGTCAACTATGGTTTTTCAGGTGGAGAAAGGAAAAAGGGAGAAATTTTGCAAGCGAGCTTTTTGAAGCCAAAACTACTCATTCTTGACGAAATCGACTCTGGTTTAGACGTTGATGCTCTGAGACTCGTTGCTGAACAGATTAACAGAATCGCAAAGAGTGGCACATCGCTATTAATAATCACACACTACTCGAGAATATTGAACTATATAGATAAGATAGATAAAGTCCACGTATACATCGATGGAAGAATCGTCAAATCTGACGGAAAAGAACTCGCTTACGAGGTTGAAGAAGCTGGTTACGCCAACGTAAAATAAAGGGCGGTGAAAATATGGAAAGAATAGACGAAATGCTTATTGAACTAAAAAAACGTGAAGATTTCAACATACAGGTAAACGCTAAGATTGCTGCAAAGTTACCCGCTGGACTTAACAAAAAACTTATTCACGAACTATCCGAAATGAAAAACGAACCCGAATGGATGCTTCAACATAGGCTCAAATCATTTGAGATTTTCGAACAGTGGCATGAACCAGACTGGGGAGTTGACAGAAGCGATCTTGATTTATCAAAGATAGTACCTTATATAAAACCTGATGCTAAAAAGACTACTACTTGGGAGGAAGTTCCAGAAGAAATCAAAAAAGCTTTTGACAAATTAGGAATTCCTGAAGCAGAAAGAAAGTACCTCGCAGGTGTTGGAGCTCAGTTTGATTCTGAAATGATTTATAAAAACATAAAAGAAGAACTGAAAAAACTTGGAGTAATTTTCACAGATATCGAAACCGCTGTTAGGGAATATCCTGACCTTGTCAAAGAATACTTTATGAAACTTGTGCCACCCACAGACAACAAATATGCCGCTCTACACGGTGCAGTTTGGAGTGGCGGAACTTTCTTGTATGTTCCAAAGGGGGTAAAAGTACCACTTCCACTCCAATCCTACTTTTTGTTCAGCAATCCCGGAGGCGGCCAGTTTGAGCATACAGTTATAATAGCCGATGAAGGTAGCGAAGTTGTTTACATTGAAGGTTGTACGGCTCCAAAATACGACGTTGTTAACTTGCACGTTGGTACTGTCGAAGTTTACGTCAAAAAAGGTGCAAAGCTTAAATACCTAACGATGCAAAACTGGAGTAAGAATATGTACAACCTTGAAATAAAAAGAGCTATTGCTTACGATGATGCTGTGATGAGCTGGATATCGGGGTCTTTCGGTAGCTTTAAAACGATGGTTTACCCGATGTGCATTCTTAAAGGTGACAATTCTGTATCTGAAAATGTTTCCATATCTTTCGCAGGACCTGGACAACATATCGATACGGGTAGCAAAGTTGTTCACATAGGTAAGAACACACGTTCAACCGTTGATTCAAGAAGTATAAGTATCGGCGGTGGTTGGTCGTTCTATAGGGGGCTTTTGAAAATCGCAGAGACCGCTCGAAAGAGTAAAGCATCGGTAAGCTGTACAGGGCTTATGATTGACAACAAATCAAAGAGCGATACTGTGCCTATTATCCAAGTTTACAACACAGACTCCGACGTTGGTCACGAAGCTAAGATTGGAAGAATTAGTGATGACCAAATATTCTACCTTATGAACAGAGGACTTAGCGAACTTGAAGCAAAAAGTCTCATAGTTAAAGGTTTCATCCAACCGGTTATGAAGGAGCTTCCATTCGAATACGCTGTTGAGCTCAACAGACTCGTAGATCTTGAAATAGAATCATCAATAGGATGAAATAGACGAGGTGAGATAGATGGAAAAAACGTTAAGGTTGCAACATCAAAATTTGCATGCGATAGTTCCAAATAAAAGACCGTTGACAGACGTAATTGATTATACTACAGATAATTTTATTAAAAGTGGCAACGATATGCTTGATGAATACAGAGTGAGTAAACTTGCTGAGTATTTGTCGGAAAGCTTCCCAGTTTGGAAAAGAACGGGGCTCAATTCATTAGTTCTTCCAGAAATCGATAAATACTGTGGACTCGAAAAGATCGATTCAGAGGGATTAAATGAGTTAAAGAAACTCGATTTTGATGGCTCAGATAGAAAGTTCGTTCTTCTCACTGATATTTTCTCAACTTCTGGAGATTACAAAATTGTAGAAGATGAGGAAGTTATTGTAGTAAGAGACAATTCTCAGATAACTAACAGATTTTACATAGTTCGAGGTGGACATTTAAAGCTCGTTCGAGTTATCGAGAGTGATTACAACATTGGAAATTTAAGAATCAAAGTCGAAAAAGATTCGAAGCTAACAATGTATAACCTATACATTTCAAACGGTTCAGGACTTTCAATAAATAATGTCTTTATTGAAGGAAATGAAAATTCAGAAATTAACGTCAAAGATTTCTACTTTGGTGGTAAAATAAATGTAGGTTATTTTGGGTTGAGGCTTGTTGGGAAAGATGCAAAAGCTGATGTTAGACCTTATTATCTTGGAAATCAAAAGAGCGTAATTGATATACTTTACTTGGTGAGATTCTATTCAGAAAAGACTTACGGTAGTGTTGATGCTCACGGAGTTTTGACTGATAGCTCAAAATTAGTTTTTCGTGGTATAATGGATATACTTAGTGGTGCAAACGAATCGGAAGCACATCAATCAAATCATACGCTACTTTTGTCTGACAGTGCAAAGGTTGATGCAATTCCATCTTTGATGGTTGATGAGAACAATGTTGTTGCATCACATGCTGCAAGTAGTTCACCAATAGATTCAGAACTTCTTTTCTACCTGATGACCCGAGGATTGAGCGAAGAAGAGGCAAAAAAATACATTGTAAGAGGTATATTCGAAGTTCTGAAAGAAGAACTTGAAGAGTTTAAGATGGAGGGGTATATTGAAGATGCACTCAATAAAGTGGTGGGAGGAGTTTCCGGCTCTTAAAAGAAATGTCAATGGAAATAGAATCGTCTATCTCGACAGTGCGGCGAGTACATTGAAGCCGCACTTTGTTGTTGATAATTTAATAGCATTTTACCTGAATCACTATGCTAACATTCACAGAGCGGTTCATACACTCGCTGCGGAAGCAACGGAAATGTATGAATCTGCTCGCTCAAAAATCGCAAAATTCATCAACGCAGAAAAAGAAGAAATTGTCTTCACAAGCGGTACAACGATGGGAATAAACTTTTTGGTGAATTCTCTTTGTCGTAGTGGATTACTAAAAGAGGGTGATACAGCTCTAATCTCCCAAGTAGAACACCATGCAAACCTTGTGCCTTGGGTTAGATTGTCAAAATTCTACAAGTTCAAAGTCGAATACATCGAAGCA
>FWWM01012035.1_pt1 | contig 14564 bp, 10 predicted proteins | sample 2228351 | NCBI WGS metagenome assembly FWWM01 (sample SAMEA103939774, study PRJEB20133) | metagenome | reverse complement strand
TAGCGGTCGCGCCAACGCGCCACCGTGCGATTGACCACGCCCACGGTCGCCGCCACCTCTTCCAGTGTTTTGCCTCGATTCAACTCTAACAATGCCGTGGCCCGTCTGAACGCCTTGGCGGATGTTTGGCCTTTGGCCAACACACCTTCCAGATACTTCACATCGGCCTCACTCAGCTTGACGTGCGCCGCTGGCGCTGGCGTGTTTTGTCCCTTCGGTTTCATGCACCCATTTTCGCCTGCCTCACCCAATCTGACAAGAGTTTGTTTACAGAGCACTCAAGAACATCTCGCAGATCGAACACACGCGCCATCGCAGCCCGGTCAACTTCCTGGTCAACCTCGTGTGCGGCCTGATCGCTTACTTTCATCGGCCGACCAAGCCCGCGTCAGGTCTTGATCTGAGCCCGGCTTTGCCGGCCGCTTAACCAGAACTGACGTAGACTTTATGCATAAGTTTTGGGGGAAAGTTGTGGATGATGCGACTATCAAGCCGCGTCGAGAACCGCTGTTGGCCGGATGATGGCGAGATCGCGCTCGTCGTTTTCTTGCCAGATGTGGATAAACTGGGTATACTGTTGCGTGATCACTCGCATTCGTAGAGGCGTTCATGCGGCGCCTCTATTTTAATTCTGAGATCGCCGCAGGATACTGTCTGCCAATATAGCCACACCGAACCGACGCATATCGTCCAGAAGGTAGGTAGATTCAATTATGATCGAACAGGAATATCTCACTCCGGAAGGTCTCAAGAAGCTCGAGGATGAGCTGGAGTACCTGAAGACTGTTCGCCGGGCCGAGGTCGCGCAGCGTTTGCATGACGCGATGGCCGAGGGCGAGGTCGAGGAGAATCCCGAGTACGAGGATGCGAAGAATGAGCAGGCCTTCGTCGAGGGGCGCATTCTGGAGATCGAGACCATCCTCGCCAATGCGGTGCTGATCGAGAACAAGGGTCCGTCGAACGAGGTGCGCCTGGGCAGCAAGGTGACCATCACCGAGCTGGGCTCCGGCAGCAAGGAGCATTACATCATCGTTGGCTCGGCCGAGGCCGATCCGGCCAACGGGCGGATCAGCAACGAATCACCGCTGGGCCGTGCGCTGCTCGGTCACAAGGTGAACGACGTTGTCTCTGTGCAGGCGCCGGAAGGGGAGATCAAGTTCAAGGTCACCCACATATCGAACAAATAACCCGTTGCGGTTGGCTGTTCGGGCTGGATGGGTAGGAGAAGCCGTCGCACATGCAGCGTTTTTGCATCTCCGGCTTCGAGGGCCGGCCCCCATGGACAAGCGCTATCTCGTCGGCCATCCCGGCACTGGCAAAACAGCCCTGCTCGCCGATCGTTTCGTCGAACTGATCAGCACTGGCATTCGTCCAGACCGCATCCTCATCCTCGTCCCCCAGGAGTCTTACGCCCGGCGTTTCGAGTCGGCCTTCGCGCGGGCGCGTGATGCAGCGCAGCAGGCTCCCGGGGGACACAGGTCGAAGCGCGCCCGCCCGGCCGAGCCAGAAGTTCACACGTTCTTTGGGCTGGTGCAACACCATGTCAGCCTCTTCTTCCCGCGCATCTCGCCGCGCGCCGGCTTTGCCGACCCGTATCGGGAGCCGGTATGGATGAACGTGGAAGCTGCGCAGTACTTCCTCGACCGCATTGTTGCGCCTCGCCTCGGTGAATTCGAAGACCTGCGCATGCCGCGTGCGCGATTGCTGGTCCAGATCCTGGACGACTTGAACCGGGCGGCGATGACGGGGTTCCCGCTGGAGGAGCTGGCCGACCGATTGGCGGCAGCCTGGCATGGTGCCGAACCGCGCGCCCATGCCTATCGCGCTGTGCAGGACATCGCGCTGGCGTTCCGTCGCTTTTGCTTGCAACACGCTCTGGTGGACTTTTCGCTCGGCGTGGAGCTGTTCAGGACGCATCTGCTCGTCGCCGGCTTCTATCGCGAATACGTGGCGGCGCGCTATCGCCACGTGCTGGCAGACAACGTCGAAGAGGGCGCACCGGTCATCCATGATTTCCTGCGCCTGCTCTTGGAGACGTCCGAAAGCGCCACGCTCGTGGAGGATGATCCGGGCGGTTTCCGGGTCAACCTTGGAGCGGAGCCCGCATCGGCACGATCGCTCCGTGAGCTATGCGAGGTTATCCAGGTTGCCGACGCGCGGCTGCGACCGGACGCGCCGGATTCACCGGCCCGCTTCGGTTGGGCATTGAGGCAAGCCATCGCCGGGCGCGAATCGCGCGTCGCACTGCGCAGCCCGGCCGTCGAGGCGTTGTACGGCAGCGACGTCCCCGTCCGCTACTGGGCGACCATGGTGCAGGGGGTGGCCGAGCGCATCGGCGCCCTTGTTCGCGCAGGCACGCCGGCGCACGAGATTGCGATCGTGGCGCCGGTCGTGGAAGACGTGCTGCGCTTCGAGCTGGAAGAGCGCCTGCGGCGCTACGATGTGGGCATACGCGCGGTGCGTCCCTCACGACCGTTGTACGACCTGCCCTTTGTCCGCGCCATGGTTGCTTTCGCGCGGCTGGGACATCCTCACTGGGCGCAGCCGATCTCACCGCAGGACCTGGCGCGCGCCCTGTCCCTGGCAGTGAGCGAACTGGACGTCGTGCGAGCGCAGCTCATCGCCGACGCCGCCCGGCGCGAAGCCGGCCCTGAAGGCATCGTCGCCTTGCCCGCGCTCGACGATCCGATCCTGTGGAGCCGCATCGGCGCGCATCTTCGGGAGCGCTACGCCGTACTGCGCGACTGGCTCTCCCGGCAGACACAGACAGACAGGTGGCGAACCGACACCACCCCGCTCGACGCATTCTGGCAGGGGCTCATCGCCGAGGTCCTGTTGCAGCCGGGCTTCGCCTTGAGCACGGATCCCGACAGCCTGCGGGTCTGCGATAAGTTGATCGCATCGGCGCGCGCCTTTCGCGAGGTGTTCGAACAAGCCGATCTGACGCCGTCTGCGCCCTCGATGCCGGCCTCGACCCCGGCCCTCGGCCTGAGCCCAAGACCGGATGCAGACGAGCCGATGGATGTTGGGCAGGCCTACGTCACCGCGCTGATGCAGAACGTGTTGGCCGCCGAATATGCTCCCGAGCGCGCATCGGGTGCTGCGGAGGGCGATGTCCTGCTCGCCCCGGTGTATACCTATCTCGCGGACGACCATCGCTCGCGCTACCAGTTCTGGCTCGACATCAACGCGATGAGTTGGCATGAGCGCTTCTATCAGCCACTCACCCATCCCTACGTCCTGTCTCGCGCCTGGCAGCCGGGCATGCGCTGGACGGACGATGACGAGCAACGCGCCCGTTGCGACTTGCTTGCGCGCGTGGTGGGAGCGCTGGCCTTTCGTTGCAGCGCTCGGGTTTACTTGGCTGCCAGCGAACTGAACGTCGCCGGCCAGGAGGAGAGCGGTATGCTCGCACGAGCGTTGCGGAACCTATGAACCTGCGAACGCAACAGGCGCGCATCGTGACGGAATACGCCGGCGGCAAGCTGGCCGTATCGGCTGTGCCCGGCAGCGGCAAGACGCATACGCTCGCCGCGCTGGCGGCGCACCTGCTGGCGCGCGGCCTGGTGGGTCCTGATTCCGAAGTGCTGGTGGTGACGTTTACCAATGCAGCGGTGGACAACGTCAAAGCGCGGATTCGCCTGGCGCTGCGCGATCTTGGCCTGGGCGATGGTGGCTTTCGCGTATTCACCCTGCACGGCCTGGCGAATGCGATCTTGCGTGAGCGCCCCGACCTGGCAGGGGTGACCTCCGATTACCGCATTGACGATGAGTTGAGCAACGCTCGCGCCATGTCCGATGCAGCTCGCTGGTTCATCCAACACGAGCGCGATTACTGGCTGAGCTTCCTGCCATCCGACCTGACCCGGCGGCAACGCGATCAGCTCGAGAGCGATTGGTTCGACGATACGGCACGCGTCGGCGCGGAGGTGACCAAGCTGGCGAAGAACCTGCGCCTGACGCCGGCCGATTTGCGCGCGCGTATCTTCGAACACGACGCCGCGATGTCGGCACAGCGGCATGCAGCGTCCGATCGGGATGAGGGCGGCCCGCAGCCGGTCGCCCGGTCATCCGCGCTGTCGCCCTTCCTCCGCATCGGCGCAGCGATCTACGAGCGCTACGAGCAGACGCTGCGCGCGGGTGGCCGGCTGGATTTCGACGACCTGATCTGGGCTGCCATTCGCGCCCTGAATAATGACGACGGCTTTCGCAGCCGGCTCGGCCGGCGTTGGCCTTTCATCCTGGAGGATGAAGCGCAGGACAGCACGCCACTGCAAGAAGAAATCCTCGCCCTCTTGTCACGCGAACACGGCAACTGGGTGCGCGTCGGCGATCCGAACCAGGCGATCATGACCACCTTCACGGCGTCAGACGTGCGCTTCTTCCGCGCCTTCAAGCAGCGGCCCGACGTGAAGGCGATGCCACTCACGGTGAGCGGCCGCAGCGCGCCGGAGATCATCGCCCTGGCCAATCGTTTGGTGGAATGGGCGACGAGCGCGCACCCCGAGCCGGTGGTGCGGCGCGAGGCGCTTAGCGCCGAGGAGATCATCCAGCCAGCGCCGCCCGACGACTCGCAGCAAAATCCGGCCGTGGCCTACATCCGGCTGCAGCCGTTCGAAGACGAGGACGCCGAGGCGCAGAAAGTGGCGCACAGCGCCGCCCGCTTCGTCCTGGACCTGCCCGATAGGACGTGTGCCATCCTTTCTCCGACCAACTACTTCGGCCAGCGCGTGGTGCAGGCGCTGGAGGCGATCCAGGCACGCCATCCCGGGCGCACGCTCTACCAGGATCAACTCCGCAATGCGCAGCCGGTGCGCGATGTGGCGCGCGTGCTGGCACAAGCCGTTCGCTTTTGCAGCCAGCCCACCAACACGAATGTGTTGGTGGACTTGCGCGCGGCCATGATCGCGGCTGGCGTCGGGCCGGCCGGCGACGCGCACGACCACCGCGTCAAGGCGCTGCTGCGGAGCGCCCGGCCGGAGCGTTTGCTCTTCCCACGCGCCGGTCCAGAGGAGCCGGCGCTGCCCGCCGGCCTCGAACTGCGCGAGGACGAGGTCCGCGAGCTGTATGCGCTGGCGGCGCTCGCGGCGCGCTGGCTGCGCGCCAGCGTGCTGCCTGTGGATCAACTCATCCTGGCTATTGCACAGCCCCTTTTCACCGAGGACAACGACCTGGCCATCGCGCACAGTTTGGCGTCAAGCCTACGCCGCTACACCTCCCTTCACCCAGAGGCCAGCCTGGCCGATGTCGCTCGTGAGCTGGACGAGATCGCCAGCAACCGCCAGCGCTACCTGAGCAGCTCGCTCATCGAGGCCGGCTTTCAGCCGATTGCCGGTCAGATCACGGTGACGACGATGCACAAAGCGAAGGGGCTGGAATGGGACCGCGTGTATCTCACCTGCGTGGATGAGATTGAATTCCCTCACGATGCGTCGGGCGAGTTCCGTGGGCAGGCCTGGTATCTGGCTGGCCACGACCCGGCGTTGGAGGCGCGTGTTCAGTTGGAAGCGCTCGGCTCCACAGCAGCGCCGGGTGATTGGACCGAAGCCGACCTGGTGCATCGAGCACATCTGGAATACATCGCCGAGCGACTCCGCTTGCTCTACGTCGGCATCACGCGCGCCCGCTCGGATTTGCTGATCAGCTATAGTCGCCGGCGCATGGGACGGGATAATAGCGCCGCACTGGCCGTGCGCGCGGTGTTGCGCGCTGCCGCATGAGTCGTGCAGGGGACAGGTGTATGAATAGGAGCATTGTCCCGTCGCCCGCTGTTGCGCCTCTTTCCGGGTGCGCTGCCGTGGGTGCGTGCAGACTACCCGGCGGATCCCGACTGATAGGCCGGCTAATTCGGCAAACTCGACGAGATAACAAACTCGAAACGCCATGAAAGGACTCATCCTCAGCGGCGGCAAAGGCACGCGCCTGCGCCCACTCACCTTCACCAGCGCCAAGCAGCTCATCCCACTCGCCAACAAACCCGTGCTCTTTCGTGTGATCCAGGCCATCCGCGACGCCGGCATCGACGACATTGGCATCGTGATCGCACCAGAGACCGGCTCGGAGATCAGGAGCGTGGTCGGCGATGGGTCGCGTTGGAACGCGCGCATCACCTACATCCCGCAGGATGAACCGCGCGGTCTGGCGCACGCCGTCAAGATCAGCCGCGACTTCCTCGGTGATTCGCGCTTCGTCATGTTCCTCGGCGACAACTGCATCCAGGGTGGAATCCATCGCCTGATCGAGCAGTATGCGGCTTCGGACTACAACAGCCAGATCGTGCTGACGCGCGTCGCCGATCCGCGCCAGTACGGCGTAGCTGTGCTGAGGCCGGACGGCAGCATCGAGCAGTTGATCGAAAAGCCAAAAGATCCCCCCAGCAACCTGGCGCTCGTCGGCGTCTACATGTTCGACAAGCACATCTTTCAGGCAGTGGAGGCGATCAAGCCGTCGTGGCGCAACGAGCTGGAGATCACCGATGCGATTCAGTGGCTGGTGACGAACGGCTATCGGGTCTATCCCTACGTGCACACCGGCTGGTGGGTGGATACCGGCAAGCGAGAGGACATGCTCGAGGCCAACGCCCTGGTGTTAGAGGAACTCACGCCGCGCTGCGAAGGTGAGGTGGACAAGCATTCGACCGTGGACTCCCGCGTGACGGTAGAAAAGGGCGCGCGCATCGTCAACAGCGTCGTCCGCGGTCCGACCATCATCGGCGAGAACACCCAGATCACGAACAGTTACATCGGCCCTTTCACCAGCATTGATCGCGACTGCGTGATCGTGGATTCGGAGATTGACCGCAGCATCGTGCTCGAGGGCTGCCGCATCGAGAACATCCCGGTGCGCATTCACGACAGCCTGATTGGCCGGCGCTCGGTGATCACGCATGCGGCGGCCAAGCCCAACGGCTATCGCTTGCTGTTGGGCGACTATAGCCAGGCGGGGTTGTTGTAGCGGGCGCGGCGACACGCTGCCGCGCTGCCGGCGGGCGCGGAATCCCACGCCTCTACAATAGGCTGCATGCGTTCCTTCGAAGAAACGTTGGCCTGCGTGGACCAACTGGCCGCAGTGTTCGCTTCGCGCGCTGATCAGCATGATCGCGAAGGCTCATTCGCCTTCGAGAATGTGGCCGATATGCGCGCGGCTGGTCTGCCCCGTTTGCCGGTGCCGGCTGCGCTGGGAGGTGATGGCTTCGACCTCTTTCGATGCATCTGTGTCTTGCAACATCTCGCCCGCGGCGACGCCAGCACAGCGCTTGGCCTGGCGATGCACTTCCATGTGGTTGGCTCGCTGGCCGAGAGCCGCACCTGGCCGGAAGCAGCCTTTGCGTGGCTGTGTGAGGAAGTCGTGCGCGATGGCGCCCTGGTCAACAGTGCGGCGAGCGAGCCGGAGATGGGCAGCCCTTCGCGGGGAGGGTTGCCGGCCACCACGGCGACGCCCGTGGAAGGTGGCTATCGGCTGAACGGACGCAAGAGCTGGGTCACCTATGCACCTGCGTTGCGCTACTTCCTCGTCACGGCTGCGCTCGAGGGTGCGATCGGCGTCTTCGCCGTTGCCAACGATTCGCCCGGCCTGACGCTCGTGGATAACTGGGGAGCGAGCCTGAGCCTGCGCTCAAGTGGTTCGTTCGACGTCGTGCTGGAAGATGTGTTCGTGCCGCAGCACTGGCATGTTGAGCAGCGCGTCCCGGGCGCATCGCGGCGCGGTGGCTTGCCTGCCGGTTGGGCGAGCTGTGCGTTCGCGGCAGTCTACCTGGGGGTAGGAGAAGGCGCGCTCCATGCTCTCGCCTGCTACAGCAGGCAGCGTGTGCCGACGGCGCTGGGCAAGCCGATCGCCGAGCTGCCGCACATCCAGCGCAACATCGGCCAGATGGATGTCGTGTTGCGGGCGGCGCGCGCAGTGTTGTACGCGACCGCCGAGAAGTGGGCCAGCCAGCCGGTGCAACGGGCGAAAATGGAAGCCGAACTGGCTGCTGCCAAATATCTGTGCACGAATGCCGCCATTACCGCGACCGACATCGCCCTGCGCACGGCCGGCGCTGGCGGCCTCGATCGTCGCTTGCCTCTCGAACGCTTCTTCCGCGACGCGCGCGCCGGTTTGATGCACCCGCCACAAGATGATCGTGCCCTCGAGCTCATCGGCAAGGCCGTGGTCGCGGACGCCGAATCGCGCATCGCCCACGCGCAATCGCCAGATTGATTGCAAGCTATCGAAGCGCCGCTCATCGGGCACCCTCGCTGCTGAACAGGACCATGGCAGAGCTGACGCGCAGAGAAGTGATTCACATCCTGGCAACAGCGCCTCGCACGAATGACGATCGGTGGGGGGCGCGGTTGTCGGGTGTGGATCTGAGCGAGCTAGACCTGAGCGGTTTGAACTTCACCTTTGCCGATCTGCGGGGTGCAGATCTGACGGGCGCCGTGCTGAGCCGGGCTTTGTTGATGCACGCCTCGCTGTCCGGCGCCCGGCTCGCCGAAGTAGATGCGACGGCTTGCGATCTCACCGGGGCCAACCTGTCGCTGGCTCAGCTCAACCAGGCGCGCCTCAACGAGGCCAGTTTGATCGAGGCCAACCTCGAAGCAGCCAACTGCATCGGCGCAGACATGCGCGGGGCGAAGCTCCACCATGCACGTTTGCCCAAAGCCGACCTGCGATCCGCCGATCTAACGCGCGCCGACCTCAGCCGGGCGCGCATGGCAGGGGCGCATCTCGGCAACGCTGCCCTCGTCGCCGCCGTCCTGGAAGAGGCCGAGCTGAACGAGGCCAACCTGGACGAGGCGTTGTGCGAACGCGTCGTCCTGCGTCACGCCTACCTGCACCGCGCCAGCCTGATCGGAGCCCGGTTGCATTTCGCCGACTTGCGCGGCGCCAACCTGAGCGATGCACTTTTGATGCGCGCCGACTTGACCGAGGCCGATTGCAGTCGGGCGGTCTTTCGCAATGCAAATTTGACCGACGTCCTCCTCGGGCATACCAATCTGAGCGGGGCTACACTGCGCGGTGCGCAGTTGCTCGGCGATGCTTTGAGATCTGCGATCCTCCACCAGACGATCCTCTCCGACGGCAGCACGGTGCCTTGATCGCAGGTTGCCTGTCGGAGTTCGCGAGGGCAGGCCGGCAGGTGTTTGGTGCGCGCGGGTTTACCTGGTGCAGTGAGCTTGACGATGCCCCCAACGGGACTCGAACCCGTGTTTCGGCCTTGAAAGGGCCGCGTCCTTGACCGCTAGACGATGGGGGCGCGCATAGCGACCGGCATTCTAACATACAGGGCGTTCTGTATCCTGATCTCGGGCTGCCCGGATGCGATGATGCACCAGAACAGTGGGTGGGCAGAGCGCAGCGGATGGGTGGAGGCATGGCAGGTGGATGGAGGTACTGCCTTCGTCCGCCCGCCCGACTGATGTGGAGTCGAGGCTCTATAATCGCTTCGCTCTGACGTTACGGACAAATATGCACAACTTCACACTGCGTCGTACGCCTGTTGCGTTGTCGGTGATCTTTTGCCTCGTCTTGGTTGCGTGTGGCGCTGGAGAGCCAACGCCGGCGCCGGAAGCGTTTCAACCAATCGTCACCATCTACGCGCCAACTGTTGTCCCGTCGCCGATCCCCGAGCAGCGATCCCCGACGGCTCAGCCCACGGCGACGGCCGAGCTACAAGCCGCAGGCGCCGTGACCGACGCTGCAACCGACGCGTCTGGGCAGATCGGCGAGACCATCAACCCCTTCACCGGCCTCGCTGTCGCCGATCCAGCCGTCCTTCGGCGCAAGCCGCTGCTCGTCAAAGTGGCCAATACCTCCGACGTGCGACCGCAGTCCGGTTTGAACAGCGCCGACATCGTCGTCGAGCACTATTCGGAAGGCAGCATCACGCGCTTCACGGCTTTGTTCCTCACAAATGCGCCCACCAAGGTGGGTTCGGTGCGCAGTTGTCGCCTGATCGACATCGAATTGCCGGTGATCTTCGACGCTGCGCTGCTGTGTTCGGGCACCAGCCCTGGCGTCAAGCCGCTGATGCGAGCGTCGTGGGCACATCGCAACAACCTGACCATGATCAGCGACATGGGCGGCAAGGAATGCGCGACGTGCCCGGCCTTCCGCACGTCCGATCGTCTGCCACCGCACAATCTGTTCGCGAACACCGTGCGGGCCTGGGAAGAACTGGATCGGCGGGGCAACAACACCCCCTCCACTTTTCGCGCCTGGGTGTTCGACCCCAATCCGCCCCAGGGCAAACCAACCTCGGTGCTCGAGGTCGGCTACAAGTCCGGCAAGGTCGTCTGGTCCTATGACGCGCGGTCTGGCAAGTGGCTCAAGGCGCTGCGGAACGAAAAGCAGATTGACGCGCTCACCCGCGAGCAAATCTCTGCTGCCAACGTCTTGGTCGTGCACGCGCCGCACATCACGACTTTGATTCAGGAAGACGTCAGCGGCGCGCGCTCGATCGAGATTCAACTGTGGGGCGAGGGACCGCTGCGCGTCTTTCGCGATGGGGTCGAGATCGGCGGTCGCTGGCAGCGTGGGCCGGAGGTTGGCATGTTCGACCTGCTCGATGTGAATGGCAACAAGATCCCGCTCAAGCCTGGCAACACCTGGATCCAGCTCGTGCCGATGACCGACATCGCCGTGGATACGCGGTGAGCGCAGCCGATGCAGCAACGCCTCAGCGGCAGGTGACGATGGTCAGCCGTTGTCCGACGCGGATCGTGCGCGCGTCTGCAATGCCGTTCCGACGGGCGATGGATGCAATCGTGGTGTTGTAACGCAACGCGATCCGGAAGAGATTCTCGCCCGGTCGCACGACGTGCACCACCCGCACGCCACAGGCCACCCGTGATCCGCCGCTGCTGCGACCGGCGCTCGCGCTCGAACCGGTGGAGCCTGCCCCGACCGGATAGGGCTCCACCGAGCCAGTGGTGGTGTCTCCCCGAGCCGCTGCAGTGATGGGCGCGCCGCTTCCGTCGTCCACGCCTCCTTCGGAGGGCACGGGCTCGACATTACTTGGAAACACCGGCGGGCTAATCGGAGCTGGAGGTGCAGTGGGCTGGACCGCTGGTGGCGCCGGCGGCTGCGGTTCGGTAGGCTGCCGTGGTTCGGCCGGCTGCGGCGGTGCTGCGGTTGGAACTACCTGCATCGCCACCGGCGCCGGATCAGGTAGCCCCGCGCTTGCAGGCAACCCAAACGATTGACCGCTCAGCAGCCGACCACTCCGGATGAGCAATGCAAGCAACAGAGCAAGCAACAGCAACAACAGAATCGTGCCGATTGCAATAATGAAGACGGTTCCGGGCGCTCTGCCTGCCTTTCCAATACTCATAGGGCTAAGGTACACTATGCGGGCGGAAATTGCAAAGGGTTCCCATTATGCGCAGAGAAGAAGCACCACGCCAGGAAGTACTGACATGGGCCGATGTGGACGCGCTCATAGATCAACTGTTGCCGCAGATGATTGGATCGTTCGATTCGCTGGTTATGATCACCCGCGGAGGAATCATACCAGGTGGATTGATCGCCGAAGCGCTCGACATCAAGCACATCCTGACTGCTGCGGTGGAATTCCCGGCCGGCGACGATGCTCCGCGCCTGTTGGCCTGGCCTACCTTTCTGCAATTTCCAGATGAAGAGCTGACGCGCGGCCGGCGTGTGCTGATCGTGGACGACGTGTGGACGCACGGTCGCCATATTATGACTGTTCGGGGGCGCGTGGAGGCGAGCGGGGCGCGCACAGAGACGGCTGTGCTGCATTACAAGCCGGCCGCATCCCTCTTTCCCAACCATAAGCCAACTTACTTCGCGGCCGTCACGGATGCTTATATCGTCTACCCCTGGGAGGTCGATCGCCGGTTGCGGCCTTCGCGCGTGATGAAGCCCGAGCCATTCTGAGCACGAGAACGCCTCGGTTCTGGAAGAGGATCATTACCGTACCCGTCAGGGCAAGGCCGCTGCGCCTCCCTTCAGGGACGTCTGGACGAAACGTGGATCTGAGCAGCATCCCCAAGGACACTTGCCCGCTGTGCAGGCACGTCGCGCTGGACAGGTCGGGCACGCTGTGGCGATGCCGTTCGTGTGGATGCAAGCTGGAATTCGACCCACGAACCCGGCGATCGCGCATCGTGCACTTTCCCGATGAATACGCGGCGATCGAAGGTGCCGTGGGATTTGCCTGGCTCACCCGGCGCGAGATGTTCGAGCGGGTGGACCGGGCGAAGCAGGCGCAGGCCGAGGCGGAGCAGCCGACCTCGTCCCGGATGCTCGCGCCGGTCGCCCTCGTCGCGCTGACGTTGATGGTGGCGTGCGTCATCCTGGCAGCAATTGCTGCCGCCCTCGTCCTCAGTCCCAGCCTGTCACGAACCCGCCGGGCGATCTCGGCTGCCTACCAGGCAACCCCGACGCCGGTCGTTGCGTCGGTCGCGACCTTGTCGCCACTTCCTGCGACTCCTGTGCTGGATTCGCCGCTGTCGCCGCAACCAACCACGGTGAGCGAGCTTGATGAGGAAGAGGACGACGAGCCGCCGGCTCCAACAGCCAGAGCCGTGATGCCGGAGCCTCAACAGCCCGACTTGCCTCCGACGCCCCCGCCACCTGCGCCGACGCCGGCTCCCGTCCTGGATTCGCCACTGCCTCAGCCGGAGATGACACTACCCCCGACCTTCACGCCGCCTCCGTCGCCGACGCCGGCGGAGGCGGTCACGATTCGGCCGACGCCAGTGGCTCCATCTACGCCCACGCCACTGCCTACGCCGCAGGCCGAGGTGCCGGTTACGGTGACCCCGCCACCTACCGTGCCACCACCACCGACGGCCCCCCCGCCGCCACCAGCCACACCGACGCCGATTACGTTAGGCTCAATTGTCTTCCAGGGCACGGTGCGCATCGTATCCATCCAGCCGGTGGGTAGTGGCCCGAATCAGGCGGATGAGTATGTCGAGCTACACAACGAGGGGACACAGCAGGTTGATCTGAACGGCTGGAGCCTGAAAGCGATTCGCACCGCCGACAACACCATCATAGACACGTACCTGTTCGGCAACGGCGCCATCATCGCCGCTGGGCAGGTCTGCCGCATTTACACCAACTTGCTCATTGCCCCAGACAACTGTGGCTTCTCCGGCGGGTTTGCCAGCGAAGAGCCCATCTGGCCCGATAACGGCGGCGCACGGGCATCGTTGTTCAATCAGGGGAATATCGAATACGCCCGTTTCACATATTGAACTTGACAATATAATACGGAATCACTAATATTTCTGAGATCGGGACTCCCCCTGCTGGCTAAATTGTGCCTGTTTTAACGTATATCTCATTAGGGGTGTGTATAACACTAATTCAATGGTGACGAAGAAATCCGCGAAAAGCCTCAAGACTGTTCGCAAGCCAGCGACCAAGCCGGCCAAGCGTCAGTCCAAGCGAGCGGCAAAGGCGGCCGACTCGCCGGTGAGTGCTGTACCGAGCGCGGCCATTGGGACACCGACCACCGCCGTCCCGTCCGTTCAGGTCGACGTCGTCTCCCCGACAGCGGCCTCGATCGAAGAAATCACCGTCGAGGAGTTGAGCGGCGAGGAGCAGCTTATCAACCTCGGCCGCGAGAAGGGTTACGTAACTTACGAAGACATCCTCAACCTCTTCCCGGATGCCGAGAAGAACATGGATCAGCTCGAAGATCTGTTCGCTGCCCTGTCCGATGCTGGCGTCAGCGTCGTCGCCAGCGAGGATGAGGCTGCCGATCAGATCGTTGACGACGAAGAGGAAGAAGAGGATGAATTCAACGATCGGACGAACGAGAGTTTGCTCGAGGCGATCGAGGCCGATGACACAGTCGGCCTCTACTTGAAAGAGATCGGCCGGGTGGCGCTGCTCACTGCGCCGCAGGAAGTGGATCTGGCGCAACGAATGGAACGCGGTCGCGAAGCACGTGAGCAGCTTCAGTCCAATCTAGATCTGACGCCGGAGGAACGTGAACGCCTGGAGATGCTGGTCGAAGATGGCATGGCTGCGCGCGAGCATCTCATCAATGCTAACTCGCGCCTGGTGATCAGCGTGGCCAAGAAGTACATCGGCCGTGGCGTGCCGTTCCTGGATCTGATCCAGGAGGGTAACATCGGTCTGATCCGGGCGGCCAAGAAGTTCGACTGGCGTCGCGGCCACAAGTTCAGCACGTACGCCACCTGGTGGATTCGCCAGGCCGTCACCCGGGCGATTGCTGACCAGGGGCGCACCATTCGCGTGCCCGTGCATATGGGTGACCAGATCAATCGCTTGCTGCGCGCCAGCCACCAGCTGACGCAGGAGCTCGGCCGGGATCCGACGGTGGCCGAGCTGGCCGAGGCGTTGAACGTGACGGTGCGCAAAGCAGAGCAGATGATCCAGGTGGCGCGCCGGCCGATCAGCCTGGAGACGCCGACCGACGACGAAGAAGAGAGCGTGCTCGGCGACTTCATCCCGGATGACGATAGCCCGGCGCCAGTCGAGATGGTGACGAATCAGATGCTGCGCGAGCAACTGGCCGACATCCTCGATACCTTGCCGCCGCGCGAGGTGCGCATCCTGCAGTTGCGCTATGGCTTGCTCGA
>FWWM01012030.1_pt1 | contig 14568 bp, 18 predicted proteins | sample 2228351 | NCBI WGS metagenome assembly FWWM01 (sample SAMEA103939774, study PRJEB20133) | metagenome | reverse complement strand
CGAGGATTAACGATGCGTACCATTATAAAAGGTGATTCACAACGCGTCTCTACAAGAATCATTTGGCTTCTTCCGAATGGGCAGGAGCGTCAAGATCCTCCTATTGAGGGGAACAAAGCAAGTGCACAACGACTTTTAGAGGATTACAAGAGTAGATACCTGAAAATAATAGAAAGTAATCGAGAGACATCAGAAGGGATGGAGAAGCAAAGTACATCGTTTTGTGGTCGTGAAGCCTACAAGGTTAGTCGTGGTAGGGTCCTTGTAATTGTAGATGCACGTACAGGTATCGTTTTAGCCCGCTATCGAACTGCTGGAGGGAGCACACCGCAATTAGAGCGACAGCTGGTTTATGCTCGCTGGAAGTTACAGCGCGGTCGCGAACGCGGATACTATGAAATTCAGTGTCGTCAATAGAGGGTTCTGATGAAGTGGCGTGAGCGGTGGGCATCGCTTCTCCTATTGATAGGGGTTGGACTGTGGCTAGTGGCTCTCATTTTAATTATCCCGCGCAGAAGAAGACGAAGAAGATTAAGGTCTCTATTCAACCCCACCCTTTGGAAGCTGGCAGGCATTCTCGCGCTGATTGGTGGCATCTTTGTTCTTGTGGGGTTGATTGCCACAGCGGTCATTTATCTCACGCGCCGATGGGGCTACGACGCATTTACCCCGGTGCAACAGTTATCGCCTGCTTTTGCACCAATCGGCAGGGCGAGATGATTGTGTATCCGATGGGGTATGCGCCCAGCGAGTTGTGCTACTCTGTACGCCTGCGCTTGCCCGACGGTCAGGGCGAGGAGTTTGAATGCACGCCTGCCCTGTTCCAACGATTGCGCGAAGGGATGGAGGGCACCGCAGTGTGCAGAGGCAACTGCTTGCTGGCGTTTTATCCCATTTCAGCAAGCGTGCAAAGATAGGGGATGCAAGAGCAGAATGGAGGGAACAAGCAGGTGGCATACGAGTTTGGGTATAATAGCGACGGTGGGAAAGTGTGGGATAGAGAGTGGCTATGGGAGACCGAGAATGCGCCTCAAACCCTTCAGTATCGGTATGTGTGTCGGATAGGGTGTGGGGGTGTGCCGATGCGGGTGTACAACCGAGCGATGGGGAATGAGAGTTGGGCGAGCGTGGAGGACTATCTGCCCGCTGGGAATGCGCTGGAGTAAAAGAGGTATAATCCCTCCCGCATGAGACAAGAGGCATCCCAAGAGGCAAGTCGGCTACGGGAACAACTCGGTGGGGAGCCGTTTCGGGCATGGCGCGGGGACATCCAGTCCGCGCAAGCCACGATTGCCCAAGAGAAAGCCCGCTCGCTCCGACAACTCACCCCTGAACAATCGCTTCAGCTCTACCGTGCGCTGTGGCAGCGCGCTCATCCTCTGTTTGACTACAGCCAGCCCTCGCCGATGGTACAGCGTGTGCAAGCGGTGTTTCAGCGTTATTTGGAGGGGTGCAGGGGTGAGCCCACTGGATGAAGCGGTGCTGGAGGTCTGCCAGTTTCTGGAGCAACATCGTAATATTCGTGATTGCCTTTCTGCCTTCGCTCCGTATGTGGAGGAGTTTGACCTGCTGGAGGTTTTCGAGAGTTGTCTGCAGGCAGTCGGGCTTCAGGAGACTGATGAAGCCTCATCGGAGGGAACCTGAAGGGACACAAAGGTGGGAGTATGGGTTTATGCTTTCGGGGTGATATGCTCCAGTCCGTGCATGTAGGGGCGCAGGGCGTGGGGAATCACCACAGAGCCATCGGGTTGCTGGTAGTTCTCCAGTATCGCTGCCATCAGGCGCGGTGTAGCAACCCCTGAGGCATTCAAGGTATGTACGAACTCAGGCTTGGCGGTTGGCTCGCGTCGGAAACGGATGTTTGCTCGACGCGCCTGAAAGTCCTCAAAGTTGCTACAGGAAGAGACCTCCAACCACTGTTGCACGCCAGGTGCCCATACTTCGAGGTCGTAGCATTTCGCTGCGGCGAACCCGAGGTCGCCTGTGCAGAGGAGCATAATCCGGTAGGGGAGTTCCAATCGCTGGAGCACCGTTTCCGCGTCGCGAAGCAGTTTCTCGTGCTCTTCATAGGAGGTTTCAGGGGTAGTGAACTTGACCAGCTCCACCTTGTTGAACTGGTGGACGCGCAGAAGCCCGCGTGTGAGCCTGCCCGCTGCGCCTGCCTCGCGTCGGAAGCAAGGGCTATAGGCGACCAGATACTGAGGCAGTTGCTCTATAGTAAGAATCTCTTCGCGGTAGAGGTTCGTGACGGGCACTTCTGCTGTTGGGATAAGATAGAGCGGGTCATCGGCACAGCGGTACATCTCTTCTTCGAACTTCGGCAGCTGTCCCGTGCCCTGCATCACTTCTGGACGCACCAGAAAAGGGGGGAAGACCTCCGTATAGCCATGCTCGCGCACATGGAGGTCGAGCATAAACTGGATGAGGGCGCGCTCGAGTTGGGCACCTAAGCCAGTGTAGAACATGAACCCGCTTCCGCTGACTTTGGCGCCTCGCTCAAAATCGATAATGCCGAGCGCCTCGGCAATCTCCCAGTGGGGGCGCACCTCGAAGGAAGCAGGGTGGGGCTGACCACCACGCCTGACCTCCACATTCTCGCTTGCGTCCTTGCCGATGGGGGTGGTGGTGTGGGGGATATTGGGAACCATCAGCAGGAGTGCCTCCCGCTGAGCCTCCAGCTCGCGCCGTTCCGCCTCCATCTGCTTGATTCGGTCGCTAAGGGCGCGCAGCTGGCTCAGCAGTTCCTCCACATTCTCGCCTGCCTTTTTGCGCTGGGGAATCTCTTTGGAGAGGCGGTTCTGTTCAGCAGTGAGGCTCTCCACTTGCGTGGTCATCTCTCGCCAGCGGGTATCGATAGCAAGCCATTCGTCGACCATAGCGGGGTCATAGCCCCGATTCGCAAGCGCGCTCTTAACCTGCTCTGGCTCATGGCGCAACAGTCGGTAGTCCAGCATAGCAGGAATTGTACCTGCTATTTCAACAGGGGCGAATCCCAGTAGTATTGGGTAGTGCAGTGAGAAGGGGAGGCGCAACTGCGTGAGGAGTGCCTCTGAGCAGAGTAGACTGCCCAGAGGCTGGCAATTGCAACAAGCCAAAGTGCCCACAGAATCAACTTCTTCAGCATCGCTTTCCCTCACAGTTTCACATAACCGCCGAGCAGGAATGCCATCGCCCAGCCGATGAATCCCACCAGCAGGGCGCCAATCAGCCCGACAAGGAACGGCTTCAGCCCGACCCCCTTGAACACGCTAAACGAGGTGGCTAAGCCGACCGCAGCCATCGCCGTGCCCAACGCACGGGAACCCCAAGTCTCACCGATGGCTTTGGTGAGAGATTTCCAGCCTTCTGCATCCCAGATGCCGAACGCTAAGCCTTGGTTCGCAAGGCTGGCGTCCCCGATAGAGCGAATCACCGCCATCAGGATAAAGCCCAGCACGAACGAGGGGAGGAGCTTCGTGATGTTGACCTTGCTCTGTCCGCCCTCTTGCCGGCGGAGGTAGAGGTACGACACCAGAGGCACTACTACTGCCAAGAAAAGGTTGCGCGTGAGCTTGGTAACGGTCGCTGCCTTGAGCACCGTCTCGTCGTTGAACACTTCCTTGTAGGTGAGCGCAGCGCCCACCACCTGCGAGGTTTCATGCACAGCAGTCCCCAAGAACAGCCCTATCTGCTCGGAAGTGTGCAAAATGTAGGGTGCGATGTAGGGGTAGAGGAACATCCCCAACAGCCCAAACAGGGTAATGTTCGCAACAGCGTAAGCAACCTCTTTCTGGTCTGCCTTGATTGCGGGCGCAGTAGAGACAATAGCCGTGACCCCGCAGATACCTGTGCCCGCTGCGATGAGTGTGCCCAAGCGTTCAGGCAAGTTAAGTTTGCGATTGACCCAACTCACAAAGAACAGCCCGCCAAAGATGGCGGTCATCACCACAGGAATGCCCCATATGCCCAGCTTGAACACATCCATCAGGCTGAGCTTGATGCCCACCAGGATAATGCCCAGACGCAGGATTTTGGTGGTGCTGAACTGGATGCCTTGTTCGATTGCCTTCGGTAAGGGGAGCAGATTGCGCACCAGAATGCCTATCACGATTGCGGTGAGCACCGCCGAGATAGGGCTTGATTTGCCTGTTGGGTCGATTCCTTGCAGGCTCAGCACCCAGCGCCCCATCATCTCGGTGAGTGGAATCGCAATCAGCATAATCACCACTGCCAGCAAGAAGCCAGGAATAATACGCGCGACCCCTTGCCAATCTTCCACCCCCAGAAGGGCATATAACAGCCAGTTCCTTCGTACTTTTATTGTTTCTGTCGTTGCCATTTGGAATCACCTCCTTAGAAAATGGGCAACGATGGGGTTCCACCGTTGCCCCAGAGATTGTGTGATGGTATCTCAGTGCTTAGTTATAAGCACCTGCTAAGGCGCACACATTTTTGCCAAGTTCTAACTCGCTTGTCTTCTCCTCATCGGGCACGAGCAGACCCGCGTTCACCCGTTTGATGTCCACATACTGAGGCGGGAAGACAGGCAGAGTGCTGAGGATGAACTCAACAAACGCCTCCTTGCTTTCTGCCATGTACTCCTGCGGGTTGTTGCGCTTGACGGTGCCCAGTGTCTCGAAGAAGGTACCATCCTCGCGCTCTTCCTTGCTTGCGGTAGCGAAGTGAGCAGGGAGCACTATCGTCTCGTCGGGCAGGGTGAGCAGTTTCTTGTAGAGCGACTCGTAGTGCAGAGGCGCCCACTCTTGCCCGCGTCCACCTAAGTCGGGGCGTGCCACCGATACGATAAAGATCGAGTCGCCTGTGAACAGGTAGCGGTTGTTCACAAGGAACGCCATGTTGCCCAGAGTGTGTCCTGGAATGTGGATACCCTTCAAGGTAGCGTTGCCAAACTTGAAGGTGAAGTTGTCCTTTAGATACTCGTAGTCGATGGTGGCGGGAAGCATGTCGATGGGGTGGATGCCGTCGTATGGGTGTAGGAAATAAGGTATACCCAGTTCCTTCGCCAAGCGCGGTCCACCGCTGATATGGTCGGCGTGGGCGTGAGTATCAAAGATTGCCACGATTCGGAACCCTTCGCGCTCGGCGAGGTCGGTGTATTGTTCGACATGGCGGGTGGGGTCGATGAGGATGCCCTCGCCGTTGCTCACGACTGCGTAGGCAAGGTCGCCTCGTGCCACACGGATAATCTGGTAGATGGCGAGGTCGGTGCCTGTATCAGGGATACGGCGCACCCGATAGTAGTTGCCCCAAGCAATCATTCCACCTTCGAGGTTGAGCGCATCGTACCCACGCTTGCGCAGAAGCCCTGCTACATAGTCCGAAGCACCACCTTTTGCACACACCACCACGATGCGCTTGCCCTTTGGGATGCGGGCGATGTTCTCTTCCTCGTTCTCGAGGAAGGCAAAGTAGGGGATGTGAATGGTCTCTACAGGGTTGCGTCCTTCAATTTTCCATCGCTCGAACTCATCCTGATTGCGCACATCCAGCAACAGGAAAGGTTCACCACGCATCAGCATTTCGTCCAGTTCGGCTACATTAAGCGAAGTCTTCACAATCGTTCCCATAGTTCTGTCCTCCTTGTAGGTTTGGTTGTGTATCACTCTGTTAGAGGCGTAGGGGTGCAAAAAGGATTCATGCGCCCTGAGCAGAACCCAATTGTGTGCATCGGCTGGTCGTGCTGGTGGTATGGCTCTTCGGCGTGCTCGCCTTCGGGCACTCACGGGTGCTGGTGGTGCATGTGCAGGGGGGTGATGCCATGTTTCACCAGAGCCAGTGGGTTCAGAACGCCATTCCGCATGGGGTGAGCGGATGGCTTTTGGCAGGGAAAAGAGCATATCTTTGGAGCCATCCTGAATGGAGTCCGCAGGTATGGCTGAGCGACACGGGTAGCCTGCGGGAGCCCCAGCCGAGCTCCTCAATCCCCCTCGTGCCTGCCCCGCGCTTTGCCTATGGCGTTCGTACCCGCGAACCCGACCGCGATGCCCTTCGCATGCTTCAGCGTGCAGAGTGGGCACAGATTGACCTTGGTGAGGTGGCACGTGCTTGGCGCTATAGCGAACTCTGTACCCCAAAGCAAGCAGAGCAACTCCAATCGCTGGCGTGGGAGCATATCGACCGCTGGCTTTCCGCACTCGCCCGTACGCTTGATTTCGAGAACGACCTTCTGATTGTGGTGGGCACACCGATGGAGGGCACGCTATGGGCGGTCTTCATACGGGGCAGGGGAGTGAGTGCAGGTGAGCTGTATGACCCTGCTATCGGAATTCCGCTCTTAGCACGGGCAGAGAGCTTGCTGGGGCTGGTGAAGGGCGGTTCAGAGGGGCGTATGAGCGTCTCACGGGAGACCCCTCTTTCCCCTGACGAACTGTACCAAGCGCGTGATCGATGGCTTGCGCATGAAGGGGTGCGGGTGCTGTATGTTCCGCTCTTTCTGACATGGCTTCTGATAGGCGTTGTGAGTGGGATGCGGTTGTATCGATGGGCGCGTCATCGCCAAGCGATGGCGATTGTGCAGTTGCGAGGGGAGGCGCGTCGTACTGCGCCTGAGCAGACATCCCTCTACTCCCAACCCCGATTACCTCCCGTCTGGTTGGCGCAGGTGGCGTTCGCACTCGGTGTTGCCAGCCTCTTTTCAGGCGGGCTTGCGAACCCGACACTCGCCACCTCCGCTGGGGTTGTGGTGCTGGGAACAATCGGGCTATTCGGGCTGGTACGCTACCTAAGAGAGCCTCTGCCTGCACTGGGTGTGGTGAGCGGAATAGGCATAATCCTGTTGGTTTTGGACTCACTAAGTGGGGGGGCATGGGCGCGTTGGGGGCTATTGGGCTACTCCTTACTGGAGGGTGAGCGGTTTAGCGGGATGGGCGAGGGTCATGGGGCACTCTTATTGTGCTGGGCACTCATGCTAACGCTGGTCTGGCTTCGTATTGAGGGCAATCCCTTGGGGGGGGTCTACTTCCTGTCGTTGTTTGCCCTCTGGCTGGGTTGGCGTGCAGAGCATTTTGGGCTGACCCTCAGTGCGTGCTTTGTAGCGAGTGTGCTGGGAAGTGGCGTTCTGATACGCGAACACCACGAACGCAAGCGTCTGCGGATTGCGATGCTAAATCGCCCTGCGCGGGTGGTGCCAGTGCCTCCTGCTCGCACCCTTTGGAAACACTGGGTTCTATTGGTGGGGATTGTGGGGTGTGCGCTGTGGCTATCGCGGTTCAGTTTAGAGCGCTACCCCTTGCATCTTACGCTACCGAAGCCAAACACCTGGCTAAGTGTAGAGGGCGGGCTTTTCCTTATAAGCGGGGTGTTGCTCTTGCTGTTGCGACGCTCACCTATGTGGCACTCGGTTCCGAAGCCGTTTCGCTGGGCATGGTTCGGGGCGGGCACGCCCTTGCTACTCACCAGCCCACAGGGCGTTTTGGCAATCGCTTTGCTCCTGTTCCACTTCTGTGCCCAGATTCTCGCTCTTCAACAGCAGGAAGAATCGGTTCCCCGTCGAATCCCCTTGATACAATAGGAGGATACATATGAGCAACTGGAAGAAGTACATGAATGGACTGGCTGTGCTGGCTTTACTGGCTTGCCCACTCTGGGCTGTGGCACAAGAAACAGAGCCACCAAAGTTGAACTACGAATTGCCCCCTCTGCCTGACCTTTCTGCAATTGTAGCGACCGTCAACGACGAGCCGATTACCGCAGAATATCTGCTTCGTTGTGCCTATGATTGGTTCGCAGCGAGCGCTATAGAGGAGATTATCTTGGAGCGTATTGTGGAACAAGAAGCGCGAAAGCAAGGGATAACCGTCAGTGAAGAGGAGATTGAGCGTTCCCTGCTCCAGCAACTCCAGAATGCTGAGAGCAGAGTGCCCCCAGGCATGTCGTTGGAAGACTTCCTCAAGCGCAGTGCCTTCCCCCCAAGCCGACTCTATGCTCGTGTGCGCACGCAACTGCTGGTGGAAAAACTCGTGGAACGGGAGGTCGACCTCTCGAACTTCATAGAGTACAGTCAAATTGTTATTCGCATCCCGGGTAATACTCCTGAAGACCAGGAGAAGAATGCGCCTGAAGCCGAGCAGAAGGCGAAACAGGCATATGAAGCCATTCAAGCAGGCTTAGAGTTCAGCGAGGCAGTGAAGCAGTATTCTGAGGACCCCTTCACCCGAGATAGAGGGGGCAAGATGCCTTGGCAGAATAAGAACTTCATCGTGCCCGATATTCGCCAGAAGTTGGAGGCACTGCAACCAGGTCAGGTGTCTCAGCCCTTCCGTACGCTTGGCGGTTATATGATTGTGAAGCTGGAGCGCAGAGGCGACCAAGCCACGCCCGAAGAGCAGGAAGAGCTGCGCCAGCAGGGTGTGCGATTGGGCATAAGCGACTATGTGAGAAGGCTCCAAAGCCAAGCGAAAATCACCAACACGATTGTACAGCCCTTCAATCCTGAAGAGATGGCACCCCCCCAACAACCGAGCGGGCGTCCAATGCCACGCTAAGGAGGTGAACCCTATGGCAAAACGCAAACTGAATGTGGCGCTAATAGGCTATCAGTTCATGGGAAAGGCGCATAGCAACGCCTATCGCCAAGTAGCGCGGTTCTTTCCAGAGTTGGAGATAGAACCCGTGCTAAAAGTCATCTGTGGTCGGAACGAAGAACGGGTGCGCGCCGCTGCAGAGAAGTACGGCTTCGAAGAGTACGCCACGAACTGGCAGGAAGTGGTTGCACGCCCCGATATCGACCTTGTGGATGTCTCCACGCCCGGCAACCTTCACGCCCCCATCTCTATCGAAGCGGCTGAACATGGCAAGATTGTGCTGTGCGAGAAACCCCTCGCCAATAGCCTTGCCGAGGCGCGGGAGATGGTGCAAGCAGTAGAGCAGAACGGGGTCAAACACGGTATCTTCTTCAACTATCGCAAAGCCCCTGCTGTCTCCTACGCCAAGCAACTCATCTCTGAAGGCGTGATTGGGCAAATCTATCACTTCCGAGGTACCTACCTGCAAGACTGGATTGTGGACCCGAACTTTCCCTTGGTCTGGCGTTTGCGCAAAGAGATAGCGGGTTCGGGCGTGCATGGCGACCTGAATGCTCACATTATCGACCTTGCGCGCTGGCTGGTGGGCGAAATCAGCGAAGTGTGTGGGATGATGCACACTTTCATCAAACAGCGCCCCGTACTGCGCGAGGTGGACGACCGCTTGGGTGGGCAAGCAGGCACCGAAATGGGCGAGGTCACCGTCGACGACGCTGCGATGTTCCTCGCACGCTTCGAGAACGGGGCTATCGGCACCTTTGAGGCAACCCGATTCGCACTCGGACGCAAAAACTACAACCGCTTCGAGATAAACGGCTCCAAAGGTAGTATCGTGTTCAACCTCGAACGGATGAACGAACTGGAACTCTACTTGGAGACCGACCCGCCAGGCATGAGGGGATTCCGCACCATTCAGGTGACGGAGGGCATACATCCCTACATCAGCGCTTGGTGGCCCCCCGGACACATTATCGGCTACGAGCATACCTTTGTCCATTTAGTGCGGGATGCGTTCGAGGCGATTAGCAAGGACGAACTGCCCTCCCCGAACTTCTATGATGGCTTGAAGTGTCAGGCGGTTCTGGAGGCGGTGGAGATTTCCGCCAACGAGCGTCGGTGGGTCTCTGTACCACAGAGCTGAGTTACTCGAATACCTCGCTCACGGGCAGTTGGAAGCCGGGAAGCACTGGCTCGCCCGTGAGCGTATCGTTTTCGGTGAGGGTCTCGGTGGTTCCGTCGGCGCGGTAAACAGTGATAGTGCGCTGTTCAGGGTCTGCCACCCACACCAGTTGCACGCCCGCCTCCAACCACTCCTGCACCTTCTCCTGAACTGCCTCGGGGGTGTCGGTGGGCGACACAACTTCCAGAACCAGATCTGGGACGACGCGACTGAACTGTCGGCTTCGCTGTTTAGGAGCACGCTCTTTGCGAATGAAGGCAAAATCGGGGGCGCGAACACTTTGCCCCTGCGAGGTAGTGAGTACGAAGCCCGCTTCCGCAATATAGACCTTGCCTAACCTTTTCTGAAGCGCGTAGAATCCTGCTGGCACGCCGATGCGTGCTGCAACTTCGCCATGTTCCTCTCCTGAAGGCATCGTTTCCCGAACCTCTCCGTGAACAAGTTCCGCAGGCTTACCGAGGTAGTGCTGTTCGAACTCCTCAGCTGTCATTTTTTGCTGGGCGACCTCCGGCATCGGTTCTCACCACCTGTAGTGTACCAGAAAAGGCAGAGGAGATTTTCGGTAGCATGGGCGTCCTTGCCCGTGTGCTGAGTGGGCAAGATGCCCAAGCCACAGCGTAGCACGGGCATCCTGCCCACATGAGCCACAAAGTAGCACGGGCGTCCTTGCCCGTGCGCTAAATGGGCAAGATGCCCAAGCCACGAAATGGCAGGAAAATATCGAACAGCGGGTAAACTGTAGGGCAGAGGTGACACGATATGCAAGAAGCCTATATTGTATCGGCAGTTCGTACCCCGATAGGGAAGGCGCCTCGCGGAAGCCTGCGGAATGTGCGCCCTGATGACCTTGCAGCGTTTGCGATTCAAGCTGCAATTCAGCGAGTGCCCGGCTTAGAACCGAGCCAGATAGAGGATGTGGTGCTGGGGTGTGCTGTGCCCGAAGCCGAGCAAGGCATGAATGTGGCGCGCATCGCAGTGCTTCGTGCAGGACTACCCGTCACCGTGCCCGCCGCAACGGTCAACCGCATGTGTGCTTCAGGACTGGAAGCAATCGCTATCATCGCCCAGCGCATCCAGACAGGGCAGATCGATGTGGGGATCGCAGGTGGCACCGAAAGCATGTCGATGGTGCCGATGGAAGGGCATGTGTTTCGTCCCAACCCCTATCTGACTCAGCACTATCCCGATGCCTACTTGGGAATGGGGATGACCACCGAGAACTTGGTCGTAGAGTTTGGGATTACTCGTGAGGAAGCGGACGAGTTCGCCCTGCAGAGCCACCAGAAAGCCCTGCGCGCACAAGCAGAAGGGGCGTTTGGAGGCGAAATCGTGCCCGTCGAAGTACACGAGAAGGTCGTCAAAAACGGCACGGTCTACGAGAACCGCTTCGTGTTTGACCGTGATGAGGGACCGCGCGCCGATACCAGCTTGGAAGCCCTCGCGAAGCTCAAGCCCGTGTTCAAGGTGGACGGTACAGTGACTGCAGGGAACGCCTCTCAACGCAGTGATGGCGCCGCCGCTGTCGTGCTGATGAGCGAGCGCAAGGTGAAAGATCTGGGCATTCAGCCTATCGGGCGGTTTGTAAACTACGCACTGGCTGGCGTGCCACCCGAAACGATGGGCATCGGACCCGCCTACGCCATTCCGAAACTCCTGCAGAAGACGGGGAAGAGCATTGCAGATATCGACCTGTTCGAGATTAACGAGGCGTTCGCTGCGCAGGTGTTGGCAGTGCTTCGCCAGCTGCCTGACATCCCGCGCGACCGACTGAATGTGAACGGGGGTGCGGTGGCAATTGGGCATCCGCTGGGCGCTACAGGGGCGCGCATGACTGCTACCTTGCTGAACGCGCTGGGCAAGCGCAACGGCAAATGGGGCATCGTGAGCATGTGCGTGGGTGGTGGCATGGGCGCAGCGGGACTGTTCGAACGGTTCTAACACGCCATGCGTATCGAGGTTGTCTCCCATCCGCTGGTGAAGCATATTCTCACGCAGTTGCGCGATGAGCGCACCGAGCCAGCGCGGTTTCGCGCGCTGGCTCGCCAAATCACCTTTATCCTCGCCATCGAAGCCACGCGCGACTTGCCCACCCGCACCCACCCAGTGAAAACTCCCTTGGAGGTCACGGAGGGGCACTCCTTAGCGAATCCGATTGTGGCAGTGCCCATCCTGCGAGCAGGGCTGGGTATGCTGGAAGCGCTCACCGAGCTGTTCCCCGACCTGCGTGTCGGTTATATCGGCTTGGAGCGGGATGAGAAGACCGCCATCGCCCACGCCTACTACTGCAAACTGCCCTCTATCGGCAACAGCAGGGTGCTATTGCTGGACCCGATGCTCGCTACGGGTGGCTCGGCGGGGCAGGCGATAGAGGTGCTGATGAATGCAGGGGCGCAAGATATTGTGCATATCTGCGTGGTCGCTGCGCCTCAAGGGGTTCAATATCTCAACGAGCGGTTCCCGCAAGTGCGCATTGTAGCAGCTTCGCTGGACAGGGATTTGAACGAGCAGAAGTTCATCCTACCAGGGTTGGGCGACTTTGGCGACCGCCTCTACGGCACGACCCCTCACTAAAGATTTTCAGACCCACTCCCTAAAATAAAAAGCGAGCGGTGGACGCTCGCTATAGGAAATGGGACTTCCGTGTCCCAGATGCTTCAGTGCGTTGCCTTGGTGTCCGTCACCGAAGCGCAATCCCTTGCCGATAGATACTATACCCCATCGGCTTTTCAAAAGTCAACCCCTAAGGGGGGATTTTGGCAAAATTCAGGGGCAATTTTCAGCACGGAGAGATGGAACAACTGTCTATGAGAGTAGAGTAGAGAGGATTGACCAATGGATGAACGCTGGGTTACGGGAAGTGCCTTCTTGGCAGGAATTACGCTCGGTGTGCTTGGCTTATACCTGTTAGGCTATCGTCCAACGACCTCGACCCCAGCACCGACCCGCACTGCTCGCATACAAAGCGATTCAACCGCCCCAACACCCCCAAGCGAGTTTTCGTTCGCATCAAGAACCAGTGAACTCTCCGTCGTCCCGAGGGGCAGTCCAACTGACGACCGTGTAATGGAGAAGTGGCGGGAGTTTGCGCAGTTCTACCAACAGTTAGAGGGTGAAATGAGCAGTGCGCGACAAGGCAACGGTGGAGCCTCCAAGGCACCTCCACTTTCTGCCGTGCTTCCACCTCCCACTTTTGTAGCCCCGCCACCCGAACCTACCCCTGCTTACTCTACTCAGCCCGCTTCCCAATCCGTTCCAGCGGTAGTTTCTCCTGTTCCCTCTATTTCTATCCCCGACCGCTGGCGTTTGCCGTGGCGATAAAGAAGGTATCCTTATTGCTGTCGAGATGAAGTATGTGCTTATCGTGCCAGATGGCATGGCGGACTGGGCGATTCCTGAACTGGACGGGCGCACGCCTCTTATGGTGGCGCGTACACCGAATATAGACCGCTTAGCACGCTCTGCCCTTCTTGGCAAGGTGCGCACGGTGCCCGAGGGGATGTATCCCGGAAGCGACCCTGCGAACATGGCATTGCTTGGCTATGACCCCGCCCGCTACTACACGGGGCGCGGACCGATTGAGGCGTCTGCGATGGGCGTGCCGATGAACTCCGACGATGTCGCCTTCCGATGCTCGCTTATCAGCACCGATGGCGAGCGACTGTTGGACTATAGCGGGGGCAACATCCCCACCGAGTCGGCTCGGGTGCTTATTGAGCTCATCGAGCAGAAACTCAGCACTTCGCGCATCCACTTCTTTCCAGGCGTCGGCTACCGACATGTGATGCGCTGGAGTGGGGGACCTGTGGAAGTGGTTTGCACACCCCCGCACGAGATAGTGGACGAGCGTATCCAAGAGTACTACCCGAAGGGCGATGGCGAAACGACACTACAACGGCTGATAGAAGATTCGTATGAGATTCTCAACGAGCACCCCATCAATCGCAGACGCATCGATGAAGGCAAACTGCCCGCTAATATGATATGGTTATGGGGGCAGGGGCGTGCTCCACGGCTGGAACCGTTCGCTCTCAAATGGGGGGTGACAGGGGCGGTTATCGCAGCGGTCGATGTGGTGCGTGGGTTGGGAGTGTTAGCGGGCTTGGAGGTTCCCACCGTGCCGGGCGCAACAGGCTATGTTGACACCGATTATCGCGCCAAAGGCAGGTACGCCCTTCTGATGCTGGAAAAACACGATTTCGTCTATGTGCATATCGAGGCTCCTGATGAAGCTGGGCATCACGGCGATATCGAGGCGAAAATCTGGGCAATTGAACAGATAGACCAGCATATCGTGGGGCAGATAGTTGAGGGGTTAGAGTCGCGGGACGAGCGATTCCTCCTCTTGCTGGTGCCCGATCATTTTACTCCTATAGCCAAGCGCACCCACGCAGAAGGGCATGTGCCGTTCCTGCTCTACGACTCGCACCACCCTCGCACCAGCAAACTCCTCTACAACGAGTCGATATTAGAGGAGCCAAACCTCCCCACCCTCGACGAGGGCTATCGCCTGATTGAGTACCTGTTTGCAAATCCCTAACACTGAAACCTCTCCCTCTGAAGAAGAGTAAGGTATGCTTATAGTGGGTGAGAGACGATGGCAACCGTACTGGAGCAACGCCCGCAAACCACAACTGCCGAACAGCCCACACGGTGGCGCATGAGTGTTGAGCAATATCACCAGCTGGGCAGGTTGGGCTTCTTTGGCGACCAGCGCGTGGAACTTGTCGGAGGTGAGGTCTACATGACGCCTATCGGTCCTGAACATGGAGCTTCTGTAGACAAATTCAATGTGCGCTTGACGCCCCAATTCGTGGGAAAGGGATACTACCTGCGGGTACAAAGCCCTTTGCGAATAGGGGATAGCGA
>FWWM01012029.1_pt1 | contig 14568 bp, 13 predicted proteins | sample 2228351 | NCBI WGS metagenome assembly FWWM01 (sample SAMEA103939774, study PRJEB20133) | metagenome | reverse complement strand
GCCTCCGTGTAGCGCCGCCCCGGATCGTAGTTGATCGGCAAAAGGTACTCCTGCACCCCTCACCCCACCCTTGGCGCCAGCTTTCCTCGAACGGCTTGCGCTTCACCTGCGCCGCGAAGCGCAGCGGAGCGGCGTCAGGTGCAAGCGCGTGTTAGAACGCAGGCGGGGTCAGGATCCGCTTCCAGACGCCTCACCAGGTTCGGGAGCGGGCAGGACTGGATTAGCAACACCCCAGACTTGACCCGCGCCATCGCTTGCAAGACGCCCTCATTAGTACCGCGCCATCCTTGACAACACACCAACCTCAATCCGTGCCATCGCTGGCAAGACGACACACACAAATTCCAGAATTTCGAAGGTGCGGAAACCCCTGCGTTCTAACGGTCGGGTTCAGCCGCACGCGAAGCGAAGCGGAGCGTGTCGGCTGGAACCCGTTGTTAGCCCGCTGTTGATTACACAAAAAAACCTGTTAGCGAGGGTTGGTTGTTTAATCAATCACCCCAAGGGGTTTTCTTGGTTGGTTCGGGGCGTGGCGCTTCTTCTTTTGGATTGCTTTCCCCGCCCCGTTCAGGACTAGCAATCTTGGACTTCTTAACGACTTTCTCGCTCTCCAGATAGCGGAACAACAACGGACGCTTGGTTACTTGTCGTGATGTTTCCATAAGTAGTTTCTCCTTTCCAAACTATAGTTGAGCCGATTTCAACGGAGGTGCAACCCCCGCTAACAGGTCTGCTAAGGCTTCGCTCACTCTTACGCCTGATAATTCTTCTGCCCATAGGAATTGACCATTTCCGTTAATCTCTAGGAAAATATACTCACCATCTGGCTGTCGAATTAGATCAATTGCCCCAAACTCCAATCCGAAGTATTGGGTGAGTTTCAAGCACTTGCTTGATATTTCGGGTGGTAAGGCATACGGCGAGTAGGGTGTGTTTTGTACATCGTAGCGTCGCCAGTCTAGTTTAGATACTTCGCTTTTTTGACTATCAATGCGAATTGCCAGTACTTGTTGTCCGACTACGTTAACTCGAATCTCATATTCTTTTGGAATCTCTTCTTGGAAAGTAACAGGCGCTACTACTATCTCATCATCTGATTGCACGTCGCTAATACCAACACGATTGGTCATTACGAAATAAACGTCATCTCCGCTTTTAGAATAAACCCACCCGCTACCAGTAGCCTTTGTAACAACTCGTCCATTGCAATGCTCAAAAAATATTCGGGCTTGTTCAGGGTTATTAGTAATGAGCGTGCGAGGAACATTTAGCCCAAAATACTGAGCAATTCTTAATTGTAAGGGCTTTCTAGCAGCGTCTCTCAGACTGTCAGGATGAGAAACCCACAATGGTTTATCTAATAGTGCATAAGTGCCTTCTAAAGCAGATTTCCACTCATCTCTTGCAAATTCTAATGCTTCTGACTCTAGCGCTCCATCGTCCAACAGAACTAATCTTGGTCGCCGATACCAAACTGCATCCACGCTTACTAAATCAATGGTATGACCTTGCGAATTTGAGATGGCAATGCTTTCCTGATCTGAACTTTGACTCAATGTCAAAAATAACTCGCGCCCGAAATCTTCGGGATAAAATAGAATAGTTTCAATTCCCCGTTTACGTAAATGGGAAGTCACACAAACGGTGTGCTCATCTTCTGGATTAGATATGATCAGAACTCGTCTAGTCTTCATTGCGCTACTCTAACGGCATCTAGTGGGCTAACGGCAGGTCGCTCAGCCGCGCCGCCGCAGGCGGCGTCGGCTGGAGCGAGATGTTAGGCGCAATTCGTCTTACTCTGATTCGCGCACTACCGTCGGCAAGTAGATGCGATAACCACGAATTTCAATCACTTCTTCAAAGACTGCCCGGGAAACTGTTCCAAGGGTAATCTCACCGGATATTACGGCGTATCCCATTTTGGCGGGCACTTGTATGGACAAAGATGTTAGGCGAGTTTGACCTGCCGGAATGTTCACGGTTTGAACGGTTGACCAGAGTAATGCACCATCTGGAGCAGTTAGCCTAATGGCGAGAGGACCTTGGGTTGTTATGCTTGGAGAAATGTTAGTCAGCGTTATTGGAACGGTTACACTCTCACCGATCTGCCAAGTTAATGGTATATCAGCCGTCACTACCAGTGGCCAGGCAGCAGATACCACTTCTACAGGTGCCGTATAAGTGTCTCCCAGACCAGTGGTGGGATCTCGGAAAGAGAGATTGGGCTCAGGAATTGAAGTGGACGCTCCAGGTGTTCCTATCCATCGTAGTCTTGCCTGTAGTTCTAATGCGTTTCTTGGTTCGAGGCTTGCATTCCAAGTCAAGACGTTCCCGCTAACTTGGGCACCACCTGCATCTATGACTGTGAAATCGGTGGGTAAAGCTTGAGTGAGAATTGCCTGCACAGTTATCGTGAAGGGGTTGATCACAGCGATAGTTAGCTGGTAATCAGTAGAACCCGGTATCACTGTGACAACTGACGCGAGAGGATAGGGAAGCGCTGGAGCTTCAGCAGCCTGTTCTGGTGTGTAGCCAACCGGTGCCTGAGCAAGCATCCTCGAGACTTGTTCGATGCGAATTGGATTCCAATTCGCCTGCAAACTAGCTATTGGATAAATGCCAGTTTCAGTCGCACCCAACACAAGCAAATCCATAGTACTTTCCCTGTCTGGACTCACCCCCCATTCCTTTGACCTAAATGGAATGGTTGCTATCCCTGAGGAGTTGCCGCCCAATTCCAAGGCCTGACCCTCTGGCAATAAGCGCTCGGTGCCTGCCCAGAAACTTGTGTGATTATATGCTGCAGAAGTGAGGTATGTTGTACTAAACGTCTTCGTGTTCAAGATGGATAGCTCCACCTGTGAAGCCTCTTCAGCCCACCAGAGATTAGGCCAGAGACGATAGTGGCCGAAGCTCTTCATCGCTTGCACACTCACATTGCCACCAGCAATCTGAGGTGCGTCTCCAGCACGGATAAGATTGAGCGCTCCAACCGTGTTCTGCGATACAAGGATATAACTTGTAGATACTCGTCCGTTGAGAAAGCGCAACGACTGGTCGAGCATCTTCTGGTCATGGTTGATGGCACGGGTATCCTGGACCGCATCATAGATAGTCGAAACGGCAGATGTGCCGACTGAAGCAATATAGAAGCCGGGACCATCCCATGCCAGTGTGCAAACTCCTACAATCCCCCATTTCAACAAGAGGGGACCCCAGAACTTCCACCAGTTACTCTCGTCTGCAACTGCCTTTTGATAGCTATGCCAAAGCAGATCTCGATGGCTACCTGTTTGAGCTACGATCTGGGCATTAGCTTGCTGGCGGGCGAGCATATCGGCACGATAAGCTGCTATCTGATCCGGTGTCATTGGCATTACCGACAAACGAGCCAACAGCTCATCTTGTTCTCGGAGTAATTCGGATTCGTAACTATCGCCCAATTGCATCGCAGGAGTACCCCATCTATCACCAATTGGTGTATCAGGGCCTCGCACAAGGGTGCGAATCATCCACTCTGTGATTGGCCCCTTAGCTGCCTCAATCCCAGCCTCTTTCGCGTAATACTTTACTCCAGCCTCGGCCATTTCATTGAATAGCAATTCTCTATTGTTATGAAACGCATCATATAATGGTTTATACCAATGTTTGGTTACGCGACTGTCGACCCAACCACGCCAGGAAGCATGTCGAGCCGCTTCGTAACCAGGCGTAGCGATGTGGTTGAGTCCGCGCCCAACGCGCGCCCAACTGATCCCAGCGGTTAACAGATCCAGACTATTGAAGCCAATATGGACTACACGTTGGACTTTATCTGAGTCTAACTTATCAAGGAAGTAATCGCCAACTGTGCCAACTTCGCTTGCGGCTTGGGAAACATTTTGGAGATACTGACGGTTTGCGGTAACGAAGTTAACGACGTCGGGAGCTAGCAGTAACCCGCCACCAGTTCCTGCCAACCCATAGTAAGTTCGAATAGTTCTGGTCTGGCCAGGGTTCAAGATGACAGGGTTATAATACAGCGCCACAGCGCTATCACAAGTTATGGATACGTTTGGATTAACTGTGTAGTCCCAAGCATTACTGAAAAGGCCAGCACCGGCGCCGGGACACAAAGCAGCGTCCCAATGAGCAATAATTAAACGGTTTGGAGTAGTAATACCGCTACTGCGCAGGAATCCCTTAGCCTTTAGCCGGTTAGGATCAAAAGTGGGCGATTCCCAAGCAATCCAATAGTCGGGTATACTTCCGCCGGAGAAGTCCCGCTCTTGCGTGATGTTTCCATATCCTGGCGCAAAGAAGGGAGCTCCATCATTGTCACCAATCATCGTGTCTAGCAATAAACGCAATCCAACCTGGCGTTGAGAAGTGGCAATGTTCGTCAACTGATATTCCATCGCTACGGTGTCCGTACGTCCGGTGTCAGGATTCGTAGCAAAATACAACCGTTGCTCAACACGGACACCTCCCGCTTCCCAAACTGTCGTCAGGGTTGTGCCATTGCTGGATGGGCCGCTGATAGGCGCCACATTCTTTCCTAACTGGTAATCATAAGTGTTGCCACCACTAATAACACGCAAAGTACTAAAGCTCGTCCCGATGCCCCAAGGATAGCCATAGAGCAATCGTTTATTGTCATCAGCAGATGTACTTGGATCCCCACCTGTTGTCCCAATTACAAAACGTCCATCTGAGGCGATATTCGTTCGAAGATAACGATTCAGAATAGACTCTCCGCTACGTCTAACTGTAAAACGTAATTGTCCACCGCCCGGTGAACCGTAGTCGGCTACCTCCAAGTAGTAAGTTTGATTCGCTATAACTTCAAACTCGACTTGTGATTGAAGGGTATCTGAGCTGTCGTCATTGCAGGTAACCCCGTTTAGAGAGCCACGAACGCCTGTGAAAACAGCTAATACGGTGTCGTAGTCACTACCAAAGGTGTTGGCTTCGATCAAACCATCGAAGGATGGCACCAAACGGTACCAAACAGTGTTAGAGTTCACACCAGCGCCGCAACCCATATCAGGGTCATCGGATGCCACAGTGGCCCCTGTTGTATCCACTGAATGCTGGTAGGGAAGAGCGGTTATAAGTAGCGCTGCGTTAAAGTCATCGTTAGGTGGCACCGAGAGTGGCCTTACTTGTACAGGACGGTGCTCTAGTTCCTTCTTCTCTAATGGCGCGGTTGGAGTAGGTGTGGGAGTATTTGGAGGCTCGGGTTTCTGCGCTCTAGCCATCTGCGCAGGACTAGTTAACACAACGCTCAGCAGCAAAACAGTTATCAGAATAAGAGTTGAGAAAGAACGCGTTTTCATCTCCAGACTCCTTCTGTTTCGCGCGACTGCGCCTAACGGCCTGCGCTTCACCTGCGCCGCGAAGCGCAGCGGAGCGGCGTCAGGTGGAAGCGCGTGTTGGGCGGCGTTGGTTTCAGTTCGGGACGGTTATAGTTCAAAGAAGAATAGTCCATTTCCATCCATATCAAGCGCAACGAACTCTTTCACGCCCCAAGGCTTTTCTTCCAACGTCCCATTTGGATGAATAACCCCTGCTTGCTTGTATTCTGCATATAGTGTTTCGATATCATCTACTGCCACTCGACAGGCAGTATTCTCCGCAATATGCTTATCCTGACATTCCCAAAGATGGATTTCTACGGCGTCACGCTTGACAGCAGCATAATCGCCGTAGTTGAATAACTCACGAAATCCCATTTTATTCTTGTAGAATTCAACCGAAGCTCGTACATTTGCAACGGGGAATTTTGGTACGGCGTATCGAAACATTGCCTTCTCCTGTGATTAGTTTCGCGAACAATCGCGTGATTGCCTAATCATTGAAGCGGAACACAAAAGTCCATAGTGCGCTCGTAGTACACTTCATAACTGGGTCGTTGTGTATCTATGACCAGTTGATGTTGCGGTACATACTCTGCCAAAAAACGCCCAATAGTCTCTCCAATGGTGGATGAATCCTTCTCAAGTGATAAGATTGCATAACGTCCACCTGGTAATTGTTTCGTTTCGACGTCTTCTGTGTGCTGGGAAATGACTTCAGGAAGTTCCAAGGCGCACTCATAACCAACTAATTGAGCGTCGTTTGTGCGTGGAATGCCAATTGCTCTTAGTTTTGACGGGTCATAACCGTGTTGTTGGGCCCAATCTTTTATGCGTTGAAAACCATCCCGAATCTGCTCGCTATAACTACCGGTCGCCTGCTGTAGTTGGCAAGACGTATAAGCAACAGGAATGGGCATTAAATCTTGGATAGTAACGTGCAATGGTTGTCCAGTAAGAACGCTCATAAAAAGTCTCCTGTGTTGAACTTGCGGATATTGCGACCAACGTATTGACGGTAGAGCGGGCAAAAGCCGCCCAACGGCGATGTTCAGCCGCCGCCGGTCGCGACCCCGTGCCGTGCGCCGCGGCGAGCTCAGGCGGTCGGCTGGAACTGATGTTAGGCCGGATGCGCCGTCTATCCATTGCCAAAATCAGCCCCCGCCAAAATCCGTCCATGCCCTGAACGGCTAACCGCCATTTCTCGTCGCCCCAGGACTGGTTGCAGTCCATTGGGGTCGCAGCAATCTTGACAAGCTCGTCTAAGATGTCGCTGTCCGTCACAGCATGCGTCCTAACGGCCTGGGCTTCACCTGCGCCTGGCCAACGGTACTACTGGCTCACCCGACGGATTAACTGGCAACAACGGGCTATCTCCCCCTACGAGTGGCAGCCTAACGGTCAGGTTCAGCGGCGGGCCGATTACCCCTGACCTTCCACAACGGGCAGCGCGGCCCGTCCGCTGGAACCAGGGTTAGGCAGAACGATTGTTGCGCGGGTCTTGCCAGCCGACTACTATATCTGAAACCTTTGTCTCAATTCCGTTTCCAACCTCTGTAGCTTCTCTTGTTCCACCGTCTTGCCTTGTTTGAGTTTTTCAGAGTGTTCCCAGATTTCTTCAAAATAGCCCAAATAGTAGCTGACAATGATGGGATGTTTGACGGATAGCCAGATGGATTTGGGTGAATGAGAGATCAGAACCTCTTCTCTATCAATCACCGCAAACCCTTCCCTGCGTGGTTCATCTGATGAAGGCGTTTTGTAGTATCCGAGACTATATCCCACATTGTCTTCTTCGAGAATACGCCTGCGTTCTTGTTCAAACTGAGACATGGAATGAAAGGACACAACCTTCCTAATAATAAAATGAGGATTTCGAGCAGCAACGGATAGGGCGTCAGCATATTCATCAAAAGCTCTATCATCTCTTACCGATCTAGGGTATGCAGGACGCCCCCAGGTAATATCATCTACGCGTGTCGCTCGACGAATGCGCTTGGTTGCATAGCTGAGGTATTCTGCGCTGCTGGTGAAAGAAACGATCTCAACACCACCCAATGCTCTGATGGTGCCGGTAGAGGAACTGGCAATCGCCTCCAGCATCTCTGCTCTATTTCTCTCTAACGTATTTGCTATAGTATCGATTTTTCCCTTGCGTTCCAGAATCAAGTAGCTTGCAATGAAGCCGACAGCGAGCAGAGTTAGTGAAGGAACTCTCAGAGCTACCCACGAATTAGCATCGAGTAATCCTGTCAAGTCTAGAATAGCGATAAGCAGACTTATCACACCAGTGCTGACGATTAAGAGATATTCAATTGCAGTGCGAACTCTTTCAGCCCGTCCCAACATTCAGTATCTCCATTTGGCCGTTCGAAGAATCGTTATTGCCTGACCGACTCAGGTATGGTAAGAGATTAGCCTAACGGCACCGAGCTCAGCCGCTGCGACCGAGGCGGCGAAGCCGCCGAGGGAGCAGTCGGCTGGAGCGAGTGGTTGGGCGGCAATCTCACACAACGGCAAGTTTTATTGAGGTATTGCAGAGGACGAAGTTATCGGCCTCCTGTAGGATTCGCCTGGACGTAGATCGTGAAGGCCAGACCATCGGTGGTGTGTCCTGCAAAACGATATGCAGGTATTAGGTACCGATACGGCTCAATAGTAGTATCCTGGAAGTCAGAGGGCAAGGGAAATGCAAATAGAATCAGATCTGCCTTTTCAATATATCCCTGCCCACCAAGAACTGAAATAGACGCAGGCACCACACTTGGTCTGGGTGCCAGCCTGGATACGACGTCTGGAGTAAGGTTCTCCAGCTCCTCTATTTCTGTACCGGTCTGGATCTGGTCAATGCGCACAATAGGATACTTGCCTGCTGCCTGTCCACCTGTGAGAATACCCCTGACAAGGACCTTTTCTCCTGACCACCATACACTGTTCGAATATTCTGTTAGAAGCGAAGGCATACTTTGACACCAGCGCTCAAGGGCATAATCGCCACCCTCCCGCGAGCGAAGCAAGAGCATATCTTGTTCCTGCTTAAAAGAGCCCAACAAAACGACGGCTTGTTCTCCTGGCTGGCTGCGGTGATAGGTCTCAACAATTAAGGCCGGTCTATTGGGCTCGCCCGTGCTGATCAACCCCGATACCTTGACGCGGTATCCATCAAAAGAGACCAACTCATCCACTTTGCTTCCTATCAGCCTCAATGACGGCGCACATGTTCCTGGTGACAAAAAGGCCTGTGTGTAGCTTATCACCTCAGAAGCATCTTGAAATACTGTAACGTTCAGCACCCCCTCTATTTCGGCATAGGTACCAGGCTGATAAGGGGATGGCGAAAAGGTCGCTTCCAGTTGTTGGATAGTCACCTGGGTTAGCATTCCCTCCCTTTCGTCATTCACCTCTACCCAGATTGTATGGCGAGCCCCTGGATCCTGTAGCAACTGATACGCCATTTCGCCGGAGAGGATCGGTTGCCGTCCCACCGGTTCCAGGTGTAAGACGCGCCCGATCACCTCGGTTACCTCTCCCCTTTTTGTGACCACTACCGTCACGCCAGCATTCTCTATCATCACGCCGTCCACGACCTGTGGAAAGCGGATCCGATAGGATGACGCCGCTTCGCCCTCAGGTTGTGCTACAAGTAGCGGTGATCCGTGGTCAAAATCCAGCAGCGTCCGTTGCTCTAGATAGCGTTGTGCCACTCTCATCGCTTCAGTAGCGTCAACCAAAACATCGCGCCTCGGCGATATGTTCAAGTCCCGATAGTGGTAATATCTCTTCTGATCGCTAAAGATTTCGAGACGGCTGTGTTCATTTTCGGCCACGAAACTGGCTCCGACGCGGCTTACACTGCCCTGAATGCCAAACCGCTGGGCCAACTCCGCCGCATCTTCCTTGGTGATAGGATCAGCTGCCTGACGATAAAGCATCATCCGCTGCGATACGACAGGCAAAGACGTCGCCAGCTCAAGTTTGATGTCACCCAAAACGCCGGGAAGAGCCGGACGCTCCTGCAGCGGGCTATAGGCTTTTGCAATGGCAACTAATGAAAGATGGGAGAGCGGAGTGGAGACCGATGGTTGGCGCATCAAAGGGGGCCCCGCTAGAAGAAAAAGCGTCAGCAGAATGGTTGTCAAGATCGCTACTGCCCCAGCCCGCCGGAGAAGCATAGGGTTGATAGAAATCTTGGGCCACCAGGAACGAGCCTCTCGACGCTGATAGTACATCTGATGATGCCTGATCAGATGCTTTTCCAGGGCTGAAGCAAAGGTCGGTGAGGGTATTTCGGCTTCGGGACGCGCAGCAACTTTGAGCAAGCAGGCGACCTTTCGCAGGTCTGCCTCTTCCCCGTCGTGAATCTCAAAATCAGCGGTTGACCGTTCGGCGTGAAGAGCATCAATGTATTGATTTAGACGTTCGTATTTCTCTTCTTGATTCATCTTCATTAGCTCCAATCGCCATCAATTCTGAAAATTCGTCATCTTCCGCTGCGATCATGGCTTGAGCAAGCTCCTTCAAAGCTCGATGTTGCCGCACCTTAACAACATTCTCTGAGCAATTCATCTCTTGCGCCGTCTCCCGGACCGATCGCCCCTCCAGAAATCGCAGCTCTAACACACGGCGATAATGATCGGGCAATCTGGCCAACTGTTCTTTGATGAAAAGCTCCAGCTTCTTTTGCCTTTCAGCGTCGCTGCTTGGGTCATCCCTGGCAAAAGAATCGGCTACCCATTTTACCTCCAGCTCATCCAAAGGATTTTCACTCCTATACTGTGTTCTCCAGAAATCATTAATCACGTGACCAGCTATTCCCAGCAGCCAATTGCGAAACTTGCCCGGTCCGCGGTACTGGCGCAGGTTTTCCACCATCCGCAAAAATGTCTGGGATGTCAAATCCTCAGCATCAGCTTGCGTCCCAACACGCCTATAAACGTAGCGATAGATAGCGTCCAGATGGCGATGGTAGAGTGTCGCAAGGGCGTCCGAGTTACCATCAATCGCTTGTCTCACCAGTTCGTCGTCCATCAATCAGTGCATCCAAGGAATCCATTTCATCTGGGACGATCATGACGGGAGGGGCAAAGGCAGGTAAAGTCGAGCCCCATCTCTCTCCCAGCTCTCGTCGCTCCCACTCCGAACAGGTATCAAAGGCAACTCCGATATACAGTTGATGGACGCTGTCCTTCTGGGTGCTGACCGGCCACTCGATATGAAGTGGAAGCCAATAGTAGTGCTCTTCTTGTACCTCAAACCGCAGCACCGACTGACCATTAATCTCTACCTGCCGATTATCGAGGATCGCCACCAACATAGCCGTTGTCGTCACCGGGGGATGGACAAAAGCGTAAAGGGGCGACTCGCTTCCCCAAATGATAGCCGGTTCCCTTCCCATGAGGGGGTCGGTCTCATCATGGGTGAGGCTGATCAGCAAAGGCGTGTTCAAGAGATCCGTTTGACGCGGCTCAAAAGCCGCTGGCGACCAGTTGATCGGAGGACAGTTGTTCGACTCCTCTGCCACACGGACGAATTGTCGGATGGCTATGGGGTGAGGAAAAGGGCGATTGGCTGCGGCGTCGAACGTGATTTTGCCCTCCATTTGCTTCTTTCCTTCTACTGCGATGGTGGCATACGTATTATCGGGGTCATCATGCACCACCCACAGTAGCTCATGGTTCCCTGGAGATAACAATTCAGGCAAGCGAAATTCGAACGTTTGTGGCTTCCAGGCTGGCAGAGATAGCACATGCGTTAGCGCCGTGCAGCCATTCAACTCAAAGGCTACTTGCTTTCCATCAACGAACAGCAGCACCACAAAATCATGTTGTGATTTTCCTTTGACAACGGCTCTCATATCCAGGTAGCCGGTCAATAATGAATCTGCAGGTAAGGTGATAAGGTCAACGTCCTCTAGGGTCATGGATGCGGGTAAAGCTGCAACCAGCCTTGGTCCACGAAAGCTGGTTTCAAAGCGAGGACTATCACCCTCTTTATGATCCCTCAGCAGGATATCCCGTGCTGAATGATCGGCCAGCGAACGGATGGCCTCCTCGTCCATAGCTCTCGCCGGAGGGCAAGAGGTCACTGAAGCATCCCGGTTCAGGCCCGAGGGGGAAGGGACTGTCACATCCGCCGGAGGTGCTTTGGAGACACACCCGACGATGGTCATCAAGAATATGATCAAAGATAAACTGCTTCGCCAACGTAACCACCGGATTATCATCACAGCCTCCATTTCGTGCACAGTTTGATAAACACGGAGAGGCGAGGCAGTGCATACATTAGAATTGACGAGAAGCTTCGGTGTAACCAGTTTCTGTTTGCGATGTTGAAGTAACCTTCATAGCGTGGTACCCCTTGGATTGCCAGAAAGCATTATAACCGACATACCAGGGGCTGTAGCCTGAACTTACATAGGTCGTGTTATAACTGGTAACAGTGTTGTTCCAGAGACGATCACCGTTACGATGCAGTTCGCCTCGGACCTGGAGCATGTAAACAGTCGTGTCAGTCCAGTTATCCGAAGCACCCTGCACTTCTTCCCAATTGCCATGATCATAGTATTGGAGCAAGGATCGCTGAGTCCACGTCACTGACTGATCCAACTCGCCGGCTGACACAGTGCGGCGCTTAATCTCTTCGACGTAGCCACGCTCACCTTGTGCGGCCTGTATGCCGTCCTCTCCAACAGTAACCTGACGCACATGGCTGACCACACCGGCAGTGGCTTCGCCCGTGGGTAGCGGGGGTGTCGTCTCAGGTGCTGAAAGCGCCGGTGGCTCGGGGCCTTGCGCGTAAACAATCTGCGAGATGCCGGTCAGGGTTAGGAGCAGCAGAAGAGTCAGAAGCTTTTTCATTTGAAACACCTCCTTATATATAATTAGCTTGCCTCGCCTCTCTATAATATATGTCGCCCAAGGGTTACAACGTCGGCGAGATAATCTGATCTACTCGTCCCCCGGCACCTCTCCCAAATGGCAAAAAAGCTGCCGCCCAACGGTTGGCTTCACCCGCACGCGGAGCGAAGCGGAGCGTGTCGGGTGCAAGCCGTGTTAGGCAATCTCTCTGCAAAGGAAGGTTGCTATGGTCAAGAAAAGCAAAGGCAAGGCTACTGTCATAAAAAGCGGCGATGTGACGACTGTCCGCATTGTGGACTTTCACGGTCAAAAACCGCCGCCAAACACGGAAGCGGTCAAACTTCCGCCCGCGCCGCCTGACTTGGAAACGCTAAAAGCGATTGACATTTTGGGCTTCAATGCCGCCGCTGAAAAGGCGTTTGTGTCCATGCTGTCGGCTCTGTGCGAGAAAATGCCTGAAGGCGTGCCGATTGTCGGACTGCGCGCTGAAACGGCGTTTAGGTTGGGCGTGTCCACTGAAACCGCCAAGCGATATATCGAAAAGTGGTGCTACGCTTTCTCTGCGCCGTTTGCTGTGCGTGACGGCTTCGTTTTCCAAAAGGCAGGCGAGAATGGAATGCAATTGGGATGATATAGGGTCTCCAAATTTCGACGGCTGTAATGGTTGTCCTGCAATTCCTACAAGTGAAGGGTGCGTTTTGCTGTCGGCACTGCCCGCCGCAAGCGGCGTTTTTCCCTGTGACATTTGCGGTAATCAAATCGAGACGCTCCGCCTGATAAAGTGGCGAGAACACGGGCAGATTATCCGATATTGGGTCTGTCTCAAATGCTGGCGAAAGATTTATCATTCTGAAAGCGGCGAATGACAAAACGGCTCACCTAAATCGGTTTCTATCCGTTTTTGTCTGACGCCGCTTTAACGCCGTACACACACACACAGCACACACACATATTTTCTAATTGAAGGAGCAGAATTGATACACCCGCCGCCGCACACGCGGCGCACGTTGGGCGGACGCGAAACCCACGCGCCGCCCAACTCTGCGTCGTGCGGACGGCTTCGCCGACTTTGCCATGCAAGGCAATTTGACGGTTAGGTCAAGGGTGAGCGCGGCGGTGATTGTCCGCCGCGTTTGCTCACCCTTGACCGACAAGCCCCAAGCACAATTGACATGGCGGGCTGAAAAGCCCGCCTATTGGTCATAAGCGGATTAGCACATCGGCGGCTTTATGCGTGTCAAGGGCGGCTAAACGGCGCGGACTTGCACCGCGCCAGCCGCCCAACCTGTGGACAATCGCCACAGGTTGACACGCGCCGCCGATGTGCTGTGTGACCAAAATGGCTTTTGCTACGCAAAAGCCGAAATAAATTCGGCTGTTTGCAGTTTTGAAAGGTCAGCATAACCTTACGAAAGCGTAAGTTCCGCGCGCAGGTCTAGGTGATAAAGTCAGCGTAAGCCTAACGGCGGAGCTCAGCCGCGCCGCCGAAGGCGGCGTCGGCTGGAGCGAGATGTTGGGCAGCCACTACTCCTTTTCCGTACCCTCTTGCGGTAGAAAGGTCTCCAACTTGTTCAACAACTCAGGCACATCTCTTGTCGCCGTTCTCCACACTTCATCCCAATCCACTACATCATACCCGTGAATAAGATGATCGCGCATTCCAGCCATCGGCGCCCACGGTATCTCTGGATGTTTCTGGCGCAACTCCAAGGACAGTCGCTTAACCGCTTCACCGATTACAATCAACTGATAAAGCACGGCCGACTGCGTCTTGAAATCTTCAAGAAATTGTCCCTTCTGCACGCCCTGCGTAAACGTCAGAACGGCACGTGCAGCTTTTGCAATATCCAACAAAGTACCTTCATCTCGTCCCATAAACCACCTTGTGCTCAGGAAAGATGACAGAAGCCGTGCTTAGGATTTCCTTGCGACGTACCCAGTTTTGACTTTTCTCAACAGCCCGTTTCGTCACCAAGTCAACATCACGCTGAAGAAGGGCCTGGAGTTCTTGCTGCATTCTCACGTGATCCAGCAGACTCCAATCTGCATCATTATCAAAAGTCACGATGATATCAATATCGCTCTCTGAATCGAAATCTGGGCGTAACGCAGAACCAAATACCGCCAACTCTTGAATCTTCCAACGTTGGCAGAATTCGGCGATCTCGGCCATCGGAAACATTTCCACCAATAAATTCCTCATCCCACGACCTCTTGTTTCGCCCATCTACGCAGGCCGCCCAACGGTTAAGATGAGCGGCGCACACCCCCGGCCGCGCTCCGCTACCCCGGTTCGTTCTGGGGTGTGCGTCCGCTCCATCGCATGTTCGAGGAAAGCGGCCTATGGAAAGTTCACCCCGCTCACGAGCCGGTCG
>FWWM01012026.1_pt1 | contig 14576 bp, 16 predicted proteins | sample 2228351 | NCBI WGS metagenome assembly FWWM01 (sample SAMEA103939774, study PRJEB20133) | metagenome | reverse complement strand
CTCCATTCCATCTGGCGTACGCTGCGCTATTTGGACCATTCCCTGAAAAGACCACCGAGGCGCCACTACTCGTTTCATATGCTGCCCCTATTGCAAAGGTAACCGCTGAAGTCGAACCCATTGCAGATGAAACCTGCTTTGGATTGCCAAATGATGCGGTTCCAGAATTCCACACAAAAGCCCAAGCGTCCTGGTTGGTGACGTCCTCAAGGATCATTGTTATCTCATTTGATCCTGGCTTGGATGCCATATTGAAGGCTCGTATAAATTCAGCATCAGCCGACGCTCCTATGTAGTTGAAACCTGATTCTCCCGATATGGTTACGCCGTTAAATGTCCTATAGTAAAAGTCATTGTTCTCAGTCAAACCCTTATCATACACTATTACCAGCTTGCCACTTGATTGCTCAAAGGCTATGTCATAAGGCTTGGCGGGATTGCTGGCCGGAAGTGCTGCAGTTGCAAAGCTAGCTCCGCCGACGCGTGTCCAAGAACCAGCTGTTGTGCAAGCGCTTGAGCAGGTAAAGAGGTTGAGCGCGCCGTTATCGCTGTAAGTGATAATCACCCGCATCGAGCTTATAGGACTGAACAAAATCTTGGTAGAACTAATGGGAGAACCAGTATCGGCGAGCTCAACTTCAGCGCTCCAAGTTTCTGTGACGGGATCCCATTCCCTATACTTGACGCTGTTGGATAGAAACGTGCCAGTCTCAGACCTGTAGGCGGAAGCCAGCTTATTGTCTGCAAATGCTGCATCTATCGGCAAAGCGCCAAAGCTACCTGCCACTGCTATCACGATAAAGAGTACTAGTACAACTAGGCAAGCTCTTGACGCCTTGGACTCTACTGTAAATCCAACTAGTTCTGCTGTCTTTGCAAGCTTGTGCCTACTCCTAAGGATAATGCGTGATCGCTTTGCGACAATCGCAATTACTCCTATGCTATAAAATCCATTTATTACATTGACATAGTAGTAGCCTATGAAGTTGCTAGTGTTGCTACCGACATTTCCGGCTGCAAGTCTCTTCTCAAGGAACTTGCCGTCAAGACCAGTGTAATCTAGCACAAAATTATTACTATTACTGTCGCTTTCTTGAGACGACTCTCCGTCAGAACCATCGTCTCCAGAGGATGTACGGCGGAAAATGCGGCTAATGATATCAAAGGAAGCAGTTTCATCCTCAGTTATACCTTGATTCGAGCCGCTGCTGTATATGCTGGTGCCACTTCCAGCTATTCTTCCAAGCGCGTTGTTGCCCTTTCCAAGAATTCTTGATCTCTCATCACTTCTCAGATTTGATAATGAATAAGAAGATCCGCCACTGCCCTCGGCATTTATTCTGGCTGGTTGCATTGGAGCTGATGGCATGCCTGTGCTAAGTGACACCTGCTCTGACATGGAGCGCGAGTATGAATTCGTCGGCTTGCCCTGAACGGTAGTCACAGACATTGACTCCGACATCGAGCGCTGGTAAGACATGGGCGAGTTTGCGCTGCCACTTCCATAAGATGCCACAACCGCCATCGATTCAGACATAGAACGATAGTACGAGTTGCCTGCTGGCACCTGCTGCGTGCTCGAAGCTTCTGGAAGCGGCGTCAAATACCTTTCTGCAAATACTGGCTGGAGCAATTCTGTGCTGACAAAGTGTATTGCAATGCCTACTGCTAACAAAAGCATGATAGTAACAATGTGGCGATTATCGATAGCACCAGCTAAGACAATCTTGGCCTTACCATCGGCCTGATCCGACAGCCTGTATTTTTCCTCTTTCATTTTCTTTGTTCCTTACAGAGTTCCTTCGGTATTTCTTTAGCTCTTGTTACGTGCTAGCCAACGTTATCGTCCAAGTGACAGTCAGTGTGTCGCTTGCGCCTTTTGAGATAGTCGTGAACGTCTGCCTTGCAAGCATGTCGCCTGCACTTGCAGCATTGAACAGCCCGCTCTCTGCGATGTTGCCCGTACCAACGCCGGGGTCAAACGATACTTGAAGTTTCAACTGCTTGCTTGATGTAGAGTACTCAGCCTGTGTGTCTTGAATGCGAACCAACTCGGATACAAGCGCAGTATCGCCTGCCGCTGTAGCTGTGTTGCCAGTTCCTATCGCGATATAATTCCAAGGATTGCTTGGAGTCACTGTGCCATCGTGCGGCGCAATCCTATACGCGATTCCTTCAAATCCGGCATCCACGATCATGTTGTCAATATGTCGCTCATCTTTTATCCTGCCAGATTCGTCGTAAAGCAGGACATCAAGCCTGCCGTGAAGTTGCAGAAACTGCTCATTTGCACCTCCGTGGTTGGCAGCTTTGATAATGCCAGCTGGGATGAACGAGGCAACTAGTAGTATTGCCCCTAACCCTGCCGCACTTAAGCCAAAAGCTAGTCCTACCGAAGGTCCTATTGTGCGCACAATAATCGTATGCTAGTGTTTTATTTAAATCTATGTTTAAATCTCGTATTATTAAGCTATCTTATTTCACTATAAAAGATCTACTATCCACTACCTTTTGGCCGTTTATCTGATCCTCAAATTCTGCTTGTACAACATACTCTCCGGCTTGACCAATTACGGCGGGGCCGTCAACAGAGAAATTCTGTGTGTAGTTGTACGGCCCATAACTGATCTCTATATACCTGCAGTCATCCGCTTTGCGGTAAAAGGCGACATCTGCACCATCATGTATCGTAACGACTTTCAGGATAGCACAGTTGGATCCATAGCCTTTTACAGAAACGGTATAAGATATGCTGCCGTTCACTGGATATTCTTTTTCTAGGCCAGAAAATTCGATGGTAGTTGGTGTAAAATACGGCACAACTATTGTTTGTGTCGATGCAAGAGCTATAAAGACTGCAAAAGCTATTGCACCGACAACAGACACAAATACAACCGATCTGTGCACAGTGTGATAGCTTGCACGCGTGTTTTTTATATACTTGCGATAGTCTGCTCATCTTAGTATGTGAACTACCCACGTCTTAAGACGTGGGCTTCTTCCTGCTTCAGCGACCGCTGTACGATCTCTGCAGGCGTGACTTCCCGGCGTTCCACCGGTAGCAGCAGCAACAGTGATTCCAGCCCTCGCTTACGGATGTTGAGAGAAGCGTTGTAGTCCCTGTCAAGTACAGCTCTGCATTTTGTACAAACATGCGTTCTTACAGCCAATGATTTTGGTACGGGGTGTCCACATCTTGAGCAGTCAACCGATGTGTATGCTGGCTCTACCTCTACAACGCGGTTGGCCTTGTACTGCAGCATATTTTTAAAAGTAGACCAGCTTGCGTCCAGTATCTTTCTTGCAAGACGGTGGTTCTTTGTGAGGTTTGCCACTCATAGCCTCTCCAGGAATATCAGGTCGTAGCGGCTGGCATAGTACGCTGATAGCTTGTGTAGAAAGTCACGGCGCTTGTTATGGATGCGTTCATACAATCTGGCAAGCATGTGTCTTGCCTTCTCCCGGTTGTTGCTGCCTATCTGCCTTCTCGATACCCTGCGGTGAGCCCTCCTCAATGGTTTTAGCATCTTTGTTAGAAACTGCGGATTTTCCACTACATGATTGTCAGAGTCGTGGCAGAACCTGGCAATGCCAACATCAATGTCTACTGGTTTTACGTACTTTATTATCGTTGAAAATGATTCGCGCAGTGTTTCACAGGCTACAATAGCATACCATTTACCAGTCTTTGTACGAGATATTGTCACCTGTTTGACGTTGACTGGCAGTTTTCTATGGAGCACAATTCTTATACTACCTATCTTGGAAAGCACAAGCTTGTCATTTTCTATCTTAAAGCCAGACTGGTTGTAGGTAAAAGCGTTGAAATCGCTATTCTTTCTGTACGAAAGCTTGCCGCCTTTTGCTACCTTTCTGGCTGCTGCAACCTGCTTGGCTACCATCTGTAGCATCTTGGAATGGTAGTATTTGCGAAGCCATGGATGCTGCTCTTTTAATTCAGTCAAGGCATAGTTCATATCATATTCTGACATTGGCGGGATTGAAAGTAGTTGTATATCCACCTGCAGCCATCCAGAGTTTGCTCTAGTGCAAGCTCCTGTTCCTTCGTTGATGGATATAGTCGGAATTTGTAGTTGAGCATCGTTTTTTTGTACACATTATTATTACTCCTATAAACACAGACCATAAGCTGAAATTTAAACATAGATTTAAATAATAGAACTTTGTAATAGGCCACATGACCCTAACAAGGCAAAAGACTCTGCTACTAGCTGTGCCAGCGATAGGAATGGTGGCCATTCTCGTAATGGCTTTTGTCCTTCCGATTGGTGCATTAGCAGGGAATAAAATGAGCGAACAACTGGGTCCACATGGTTATGTTACTATCTCTGTAGTAAGAGATGGTGCAGAGATATACCACTATGAAGACCACAACCTAATCACCAACGCAGGAATGAACTTTATAGCAACCCAACTAGGAAATGCTACAGCGGCTCCAGCTAACTATATCGCACTGAGCAATAATACAGCTAGCCCCTCTGTAACTGACACAACACTGGCCGGCGAATTCACAAGCGGTGGATTGCAGAGGGCGCAAGGTACTTATTCACACACTGCAAACACTGACAACTGGACAATTTCAAAGACATTCACTGCAACTGCTTCGGCTACCGGAGTCCAAAAGGCTGGTCTGTTTAACGCGAGCTCTGGCGGAACCATGATGGCTGAAAACACCTTCTCTCCAGTCAACTTAGCAAACGGCGACACATTAACTATAACGTGGACAATCGACTTGGGACTTAGCTAAAAGTCTCAAGGCTACCTTTCTTTTCCATTCTTTTACTATTGAACCTGTTGTTAGTTTCAGCAGATTTTTATAATACAGACTTATGATGAATTTCATGTCCAAGGGTTTGCTGATTGCTATAATTGCAGGTATTGTTATTGCGGCAGTGGTGGCTATTGGTATTGCAACAACAATGCCAGCGGCAAATCCAGGCGACTCAGGCCCGGACAACGATGGCGGCAACATCCCAACTCCTACTGGTGGCAAGAACTACACTGTCAACCTGAATGAGGAAATTAAGTTTAGAGAACAATGACACCCTACGATATATGACAAAGACGGTAAAAGGGCAAAAACTCTATGATTCATGAAATTAATGAACAATGGTCTTTTTTGTTGCATGAAATAGCGGTTGACAAAAGTGGAACAAGAATGTGTCCTATATCTGCTAGCTCTTGACGGACCAATATGTATTGCATCTTCCCAAGATAGCTTTCATTTTCCTTGACAACTGATGCAACTAGTTGAGCTTGAACTGCCTTGATGATTGAAGTAGTTTGGTCGGGTATCGGTGTTCCGGGCCGTACAAACCAACCAAGCGGATCACGATTTTTCAAGAGTGAAGCGATGAGGATCTTACTATCATGGTTTACGATGGATTCGCAGAATGCAAAAGCGTCAGGAGCCGTTCCCGAAGTTGGCACGCTTTCATCTGCTTGTAATCTGAAACAACCGCTTGGAGCTTTACCCCTGCATTTCGCGCTTCGCCCACCAATGCAGCAATATCTACTAGCTCTCCTTGTTTTCATCAAGTATGGCTTTCATGCGGATAGCATCTTTGACATTTTGAAAAGAAAGTCCTTGGGCTACCATCTGGGCCATCAACTCTACCGCTCTGTCCATTACCGAACGATCTTTTACTCTGGCTCCTCTTGCTTTCTCTTTGATTGTGGTCTCGGCAAAGCCTCCATTTGATAAAATACTCGAATGCCTATCTGTGAAGCCAAATTCCCGGCTTGCGCTTGCTGCTTCTTCACTCTGCCTTTTCTCTTCGCCTTGCAGCGGCTTCCTTTTTCCCAGTTCCTGAAGAGTCCTGATAGTATCTTCTAACGCCAACAACAATGTAGTATCTGTTAGTGTAAAACACTCGAAAACAACATCAGCAACGCCTGCCTGCCAGAGTCTGTCCCAGGGTCTAACGCACCCTGCTCTGTTGCATAACTGACCAATCCATGCATGTCTAGTCGACTGTTGGCTACAATTTCATCCCTACAAACATGTTGTACAGCGACGCTTTCAGAAACATCTCCTTTGCCATGTTCTGGTAATTCCTTGCCATGACATACTCTCCAAACATCATCCTCTTCATGGCAGAACAGAGAACACACAGATCCTGCAATCCACCTATGCCCATAGCTGTGACGCTAGCCTTCCATCTGCCAAAATCAGACAGCTGCTGCAGTACTGCCACTTTCCTTAGATAGCAGCCGATAGACTTGCCGGACGAGTTCTTCTTCACCTTGATTGCAGGTTCGATACCCATATCATCAAGGTACTTGAAATTCTCCTTGCTGTCGTGTACGCACGCCGTCTGCAAGTGCACAGCTGACATTATCGTTGTTTTCAGATGCATGGTCGACCAGCTTTTTGAGCACCCTGCTGCTGTCGTGTACGTCCTCACTTGTAACTACAAGCGAGACGACCTTCTTTTTCCTGATGTCCACTGCCATGTGTATCTTCTTCAGGTAGCCACGCCTGACGTGCCACTTGTGCCGCATCCATTCTTTCGGCACGGTTGGCTACCTTGATACCTGTACAAGTGCGATTACGATGTCGTTGCCAACTCTTTCGTTTATCTTGATGTCCAGCTTGTTGATGATACGCCGGTCACATAGAGTGTGGTGCTGTAGTTGGCGATAGAAGGCACACACCTTCTTTTTTTGCATGCGCCTTTACCACACCTACAGTAGTCTGTGTCTGTACGGCAGGTGGAAATAGGCCCGCATGTAGCTCCCCAGCAGATGTACAAAAAAGAGTCAGGGTACCTGAATGATGCACACCTTCCTTGCCTTCGTTCATCTTTTCTAATTCGTCACGCCAGCCATCTATGACATCAAAGTCAGGCATAACTTCTCCACACGCCTGACCAGGGATTCGTTGTAAGAGCGCCAGTTGACCATGCATGGGAGGCGATCTCAAAAGATCAAGCTAAATGCAGCTTGGTCAAATCTCCTTGACAGGCCAGTCAGTTGTGCAACAATGCAACACACCCAAATCCTTAATAGGTATTTAAATCTACATTTACACGAGATTATTGCAGAAGGCGGATAATAACGAAAAACCGCGACATTGGCAAGACTATGACCAAATAAAGCGACAAGTCATAGAAGCCCTTGAGAATCATGCTGAGGGCATGACAGGTGCCAAAATTGCGGAAATAGTTGGCGTCACTCAAGGTGCCATGTCAAAGTACCTTTCTATGATGAATGTTGATGGCATAATAACCAGCCGCAAAGTTGGAGTGGCCAAGCTCTGGAAGCTTGTTTCAAGCGCTGACAGGACCAACCTTCTGGCAGACAAGCTTGGATCAGAGAATGTCAGTTTCAAGGATTACGCGCTCTCGCTTGTAGAGAATGACGGCAGGCTGTTTGATCCAGACAATAAACAGGTCTTGGTGATGCACACCATAATACTTCTCAACCTTTACAAATACACAAAGTCGGTGCTCGGGTCAGAGGTCCATGCATTCTTTTATGAATGGGGCAAGAGCTTCACCAGAGAGACCAAAGATCTCGTGCAGAGTATCGCCAAGAGGACCGGAAGCAACTTTATCAGCTCTTTCCTGTCACTTCTCAAACTTAGGGGATGGGGAAGGTTTGAGATAACCACAATGAATGAAAGGTCGGTAGAGGTTATCTGGCATGACTCGATTTGGTCAGAAGTAGAGTCCGAGACCGCACCAGTAGACGATTTTATGGTAGGCGCGCTGGTCGAGGCTTCATCAACATCATTTGGCGGCAATTGGATGTTTACAGAGGTAGAATGTAGATCGATGGGCGCCTCGCGGTGCAGGTTCAGCGGAAAGCGTATAACTTAGATTTAAACGTAGATTTAAATAATACACCATAGTTAAACATCATTGGTATGCGCTTTAGGAAGACACCCGTCTCTATAATGCTAGCCGTGCTTGCGGGTGGCATCATTTCACAGATTCCCTCAGCGCTTGGTGACAATTCAGACAATAACCCTTTTGGTGCTCTATGGGATGCGATTTTTGACCTCCAGATCAAGGACAAGAATTTGCAGGCCCAGATAGACGAGCTCAGAGCCGAAAGGGATGATGGGCTATCTAGTGCCCAAACAGATGAGCCAGTGGCATTAGCCAGCGACGCATATGCAAGGATATGGGTCGAAAGTGCAGCAGAAGGCGACGGACAATCAATCGTCTACATCACAGCTGGCAACAATGGTCCCAATAGGGCAGCAGGTATCAAGCTTACAACGTTCTACCTCATGCAGCTTTTCCAAATCAACTCTATTGATAGTGGTGGTGATGGCCTGTGTGAAGACAAGAGCCGGGGCATCATAGAGTGCACTCTTGGCACGCTAGAGGCAGGCCAGGAATCTCTTATTACAATTCACGCTACTGCAAAAGAATATGGCAAGGCAAACACTTGGACTGTAGACATATCGACCACAACCAAAGATACAGATTACACGAACAACCATGTAACTTATGATTTTGAAACAGGTTCTGCTGCCACACCAATAAAACAACAACAAATCCTGCCACCCGCCGAGCAGCAACAACAGCCTCCTACTGAATCGGGCATAGATGAACCTCAAGAGTCAGAACCTGAACAGAATGGCTTGGATAATAATAATAACAGCTCGAACAGTACAGATGCAGATACGAGCTCTGAACAAACAGCAGATAATGACTCGGCAAACCAGACCTCTGCGGAAACAGTACCTAGTACCGGCTCAAATGGCACTGGAACGGAAGAAGGGAACAGCGGTGAAGAAGAAGCCTCTAAAGAGGAACAGACAGCAAGTTCTTCCTCTTCTTCTGAAGAGAGCAACGTAGAAGGTAGTGGTAGCAGCAGTAATAGTAGTAGCGATGAGGGTAGCGAAGAACCTGCATCAAATAATAATGGTAGTGGTTGAGGGGCGGACGCCGGTGACAGAACAAGAAAGCGTAGCTCAGTGACCTAGTACTACAAGCTGTAATCTTTTTTCATAATTTATGTTAACAATCATTTATTAGTATGATTTTTCTGTACTAATCCTGCTGAAATGCCGAGCGACTACGAACAGGCCTGTAAGTCAATCATGCAGGCACACGAGTTAATAGATCTTGCCATGGTGATTGACAAATTTGCAAATATCGTAGCCAAGGCTTCAAGGCCGAATCCTTCTAGCTCGATTGGCAAGATGTCGCCCGAAGATATTGCTAGGACTGCAATGAGGGTCAACATCGGAAAGGGGGCCTTCAATGCAAGTAAGAACAAGACAGGCAGCTCGAGCATTCATGCCCGATATAATGCGATGGACATGGTAGTGCAGCCACTTGACAACGATCTTTCACTTATCGTCATTGGTTTGATTGATGCCGCAAAGATGCCGGAACTACTTGACCTGATATCAAAAACATTCCCAACAAAGATCAAACGAGCCATTGTAGTTGATGATGAACCAGACATTAGAGTAGTGATTAAAGAACTCCTAGAAAAAAGAGGATTTCAAGTGACCCTCTGCGCTAGCGGAAGGGATTGCATACGTACGCTGGAAAAGGCGCGTGAGGACAAGATAGAGTTTGGAGTCGTCATTCTGGACGTTAGGATGCCTGAAATGGATGGCTTCCAGACATTCAAGGAGATTCAGGCCATATCCTCAAATACTAATGTGTTATTTATCACCGCTTTTGAGTATTCACAAAAAGATATTGCTGAAAAGATTTCAAGTCCAAAGGTGCACCTCCTGCACAAGCCTTTCAGCAGGACAGAGCTTTTGCAGTCTATAAATGAAGTAATTGAGAGTTAAGAGGATCTGAATACTACCGCTGACTCTTGCATCTACAACTATCAATCTTGTAGAGTTATGCTCCACATTATTATCACCATCATAAAATAAGAAAACTGGGGCGGGTGTTAGACTATTGGCATATTTAGGAAACAATCTTCTATAGTATCTCTATATGTTTAAATCTACGTTTAAATGAACGATCGGCAGGTGCGGAGTCAAATAGAGCCAGCTGTCATAGTCTTAGTGGTTCTGCTGTCGTTCATTCCTGCCATCCTGTCTTTGCAGCAGGCATTTGCCGATGAGTACTTACTGACCGATCAGGAGTCGTGCAAATTGGAACCGTTATCTGGGAACTGGGACGAAGTTTCCACTACATGCTTTGTCGAAGGATTTACGCTTGAATTTGGCGACATCCTTGATATCAGCAGCGGTATAACCCTTCAGAACAACGGTATGATAAGCAATAATGGAGGTATTATCGACAATCATGGCATATTGAGTAATGCCGATAAGATCGATAATGAGGGTACTATCAACAATCATGATACTATCAACAACGAGGGAACAATTGATAACGACAATGGCATTATTGAGAACACTGGTAGCATCAACAACCTTGAAACTATCAGAAATGATGGTACTATCAACAACCTGTTTGGTGGTGTAATTAACAACGATGATACTCTAGACAATTTCAGTACCATAATCAACCTTTTTGGAGGCACCATCAACAATTCGTATATGATCAATAACCATGGAGTCGTTGATAACTCGTAATTTTGATAATGGCGGAACAATCAATAATCATGGCACTATCAATAACGCGGAAATTTTCAATAATCCAGGCATGATCGACAACTTTTGCACTGGGATAATAAATGGACCTATAAATGGAAACCAGCCAATTGATCTCTGCGGTCAGCCAATTGTTGCAAATAGTCAAACCATAGTGATCAATGAAGATACGCAGGTACATATCACTCTTACAGGCTCAAGCCACAATGAAGATGATATATTGACATTCGCTATAGTGGACCTTCCATCCAACGGTAGTCTAGCCGGCGGTGCTCCACACTTTGTATATACTCCCAATTCAAACTTTTTTGGCACTGATAGCTTTACGTTCACGGCCAGCAACGGAACAGTGAATAGCAACCCCGCTACAGTAATGATATTAGTTATTGCGATTGATGATCCTCCGACTGCTGTTGATGATGCTGTTATGATAAATGAAGATGAGACGATAACTATTGATGTTATTGCCAACGATGGTGATATTGATATGAATGATGATACGGCAGTGATATCTGTGTCCGATTCAGAGAATGGTGTAACGATTATTGCCGGCTACAAGACGATAACCTATACACCAAATGCCAATTTCTACGGATCAGACTCGTTCAGATATGTTGTATCTGACGTTAGTGGAAGCACAGCAGAAGCCACTGTTTGGATAAACATCAATCCTATTAATGATCCGCCGGTGGCAAACGACCAAAATGTGGTAACCAACGAGGACATGATGACAAGCATCAGCTTAAGCGCCACCGATGCTGAGCAGGACGACTTGAGTTACCTCATAACCTCCCAGCCGTCCCATGGAACTTTGACAGGCTCGGCGCCCAACCTACAGTACATCCCTGCAGCAAACTATTTTGGCCCGGACAGTTTCACATTCGAGGTTAGCGATAGCGATCTAACAGATAGTGCGACGGTATCGATCACTGTGAATCCAGTCAACGATAATCCCGAGGCTTTAGATGATGTTGCCACTACAAGCCAAGGCATAGCAGTAACTATCGACGTACTGGATAACGATGGAGATATAGACGACCCAGAGGATAGCTTGAGTGTAGAATCAGTGACAACCCCCGCAAACGGAGTCGCAGTTGTCAACAGTGACAACACTATAACCTACACTCCAGCAGGCACATTTGTCGGCACTGATTCATTTACCTATACGATATCAGACGGCAATGGAGGAACGGCCACTGCGACAGTTATAATCACTGTAAAAAATCCGCTGCCTCCTGTAGAGGAATTCTGTGGTGTGCCGATTGACTCATTTGACAATGTAATAGATGGTACAAGCGGAAATGACAAGCTGTTTGGCACAAATGGTGACGACCTTATCCGCGGCTTTGGAGGCAATGATATTATTGTAGGCGGCAACGGAGACGATTGCATCATTGGAGGCGACGGTAATGACAAGTTATGGGGCGGCAACGGAGACGACATGATTGAAGGCGGATCGGGCAACGACCTAATAAGCGGCGGCAACGGAGACGATGTTATCAACGGAGGGGATGGTAATGATACTATCTATGGCAAGAATGGCGACGACACCCTAGCTGGGGGCAGCGGAAACGATCAGATAAGTGACAGCAACGGCAATGACAATACAGACGGCGGTGCTGGTACGGACAATTGCTATGACAAGGAAGGTAGGAATACAGTTGTCAACTGCGAAGGAAACAAGACGATAAAGGAAAAGAATGACAAGCCACCAGAGCCAACCAAGAAATCACGATAAAGTCCGGTGGTCGGTCTGCTAGCAATACATGAACGTATATATACACATATATATAGCAGAGTTTTTTGACAGATATGTGTGACTTATTCACAGCAAAAATCGTAACATATGCCTAGTAGATTTTGCCTTAGGAAAAAAAGAGCATTTATAGCAAAGACGGCAAATCAGATGTTTGTTGGAAGGGTAAAAACAAAAACGCTGCCCCTGCCTACACTATTGTCCTCGGCCCATATCTTACCTCCATGTGCTTCAACTATGGCCTTGCACAGGTACAGACCAAGACCGGTGCCCTTGGCAGTAGATTTTGTCACAAATTTTTCAAAAAGCCTTGGTCTTACCGAAGGGTCTATGCCCTTTCCGGTGTCTGCCACCCTTATCTCGACAAAACTCGGGTCATCTTTGTTCTGCTGCAGGCTAACAGTGATCGTGCCCTCATCTGTAAAGTTAACTGCGTTGTCCAGCAGGTTGGCAAGCACTTGATGGAGTCTCGATCTATCTGCGACGATCTCTAGTTTACTTTCAGGAAGCTGCGATTCAAATGCTATCTTCAAGTTGGGGTTCTTGTTTTCAGCCGTTTTAGAGAAGGATATGTCCTGAATCGCTTCTTCAATGAGCTTTTTGACATTGGTTCTCTCCTTCTGAAGCCTGAAAGTGTTGCTCTTGATCCTGCTGACGTCAAGTATGTCGTTTGTCAGCTTGTTTATTCGCTTGGCATTTCTGAGAATGATCTCTATCTTGCTGTTGTCAGTCCCAATGTCCTCAGACAATCCTTCTGCACTTAGAATTATTGGCAGAACAGGTGTGCGTAGCTCATGAGCTGCTACATTGATAAACTCATCTTTTATCTTGTCCTGCTCGGTGAGCTTTTCATACGCATCCTGCAGTTCATTTAACTGATTCTTTATCTGTACTTTCTGTTTTTGGATAGTCATTTGTAGCCTCTTGTTAATCATAAGAATAAATATCATAAGTATCACAGATGTTATCCCTATCAGTATTACAGCCACTATAGTAAAGATCCGTTGATCGTTGATGACTGAAGCAAATGTCTCACTCTGGGAAGCCGGCGCAGTGATGAGAACAGACCATGTATGAGCGCCTGAAAATGTCACAGGCGAATATACTGCTACTCTCCTCTGACCGTCAAGCGCATCATATTCAAAGACCCCTGACCTTCCTTCAATCATAAGCTGCAAGTTCCTGCCTGCTATTTCATTTCGCACCCTAAATTCGTCAAAGATGTTCCTACCTATAGCTGTCTCATCTCCATACCCTATGATTGTGCCGTCGGTTGCTACTATGAAAATCTGGTTTTTTCCTGTCGTAGGCGGTAGTTGCTGACCGATTTTGTCTACTATTGATTCTATGGGAATTATTGCTGCCAGAACTCCATTGAAGCTACTGCCTGAAGAAGCAAATACTGGTGACAAAACAGAAACGCTCATTCTATTATTCTCTGTTAAGAAAGGCCCGGCAAGAATAGGCTGGTTTCTTTCCTTTGCCTGCAGATAATACATAGTATCAGATCTATCCGATCCTATCTGATCAAGCAACTCTGCTTCTGTAGTGTACAAGAGTACGCCATTTGAGTCAAGATATGTTATACTTTGAACATATTCCTCCATTCCTACAGCAGTCGCATCCAGCAGTATACGTGCTTCTTCACTGTCTATTCCTCTGAGTAAAATTGGGCTTGATGCGGCGGTCTGAATCCTCTTGCTTATGGTGTCCAACTCTGTACCAATATCTGCCACTGCATCATTTGTATGCTCTCTTATCTCACTTCTCAGTTCTTGTGCAGCAGCGAGACTTAGGCGAACCTCAGTGCTCTGGAGAGAAGTATAAGTTAGAAATATAGAAACACCTGAAATTGCTGCAAGCGCTACGAGAATGACAATAAACAGTAGACGGTTTACTATTGCCTCTGGCTCTTTGCTATTCGCCGTTGTAATATAAAGCTATAACTAATGTTCTATAAAAATCTAGAGTAGTATCTTACCTATGAACGGTGCGCCCAATGAGATCATTCCATATTAAGTCTCTGCTGGCAGCTATTAATCATGTATGTGAAAAAATTCACGTACATGATTAATTTTAAAGTCATCATCTCTACATTTAATTGCTCACATTAGATCGGAAGTGCTTTGAGCCAGCGTCCATGTATATGAAATACTATGTGAACTACCCACGAATAAATTCGTGGGCTTCTTCCTGCTTCAGCGACCGTTGCTGTGCGATCTCTACAGGCGTGACTTCCCGGCGTTCCACCGG
>FWWM01012023.1_pt1 | contig 14581 bp, 11 predicted proteins | sample 2228351 | NCBI WGS metagenome assembly FWWM01 (sample SAMEA103939774, study PRJEB20133) | metagenome | reverse complement strand
CTGGGGGTGCGGGGCCTGGGGGCCAGGCTGGCCAAGGCCAGGGTCAGAGTGCTAGGTCGGGCGATGTCAAGCACATCGACAACAAGCGCATTCTGATAACGCCCACGCTGCCCGACCCGCCGGAGGGCGCGACCAATGTTCCCAAGCTGATCGCAGGCGTGCAGGCCTGGCATGGCAGCGGCCAGAACCTGGCCGGTTTGCTGCACAAAAAAGACGACAAGGACCGGTTCGTCTTCGACCTGGGGTTTAGCTGGATGACGGCGCTGCTGCCCCACCTGGGCTACAAGGACATGTACGACCGAATCGACTTCAAAAAGATGTGGAAAGAAGAGGCGAACTTGCCCCACGCCTGCTCGTTGATTCCGGAGTTCCTCAGCCCGCGGCAGCCGGTGGTGCGTTGGATGGGTTTCCCTTTCGACGACAAGAGGGGGGGCTATGCACTCACGCACTTTGCCGGCATGTCGGGCGTTGAGGATACACGCAACGTCATCGCGGCAACGCTTCCGCGCAGTGACCCGCGGGCTGGAATTTTCGGCTACGACGAGGTGGTACGGATGGAGCAGATCACAGATGGAGCCGCCCAGACCATCATGATCGTAGAGTCGACCAAGGTGCAGGGTCCGTGGATCGCTCCCGGCGGGGCGACGATCCGCGGTGCACGCGGCAACCGCTCCGAAGACCTGTTTAACGACGTGGGTGGATTGGGCACCCAGGGCCAGGGCGCGTACGTGATCTTTGCCGACGGCTCCGTGCGGCTGATCTCCGAAACGATCGACCCCGGCGTGTTCAGGGCCCTTTGCACAACGCACGGAGCGGAGACCGTCGACTTGCAGAGCCTTCCTCCCGTGACCGAGGTCCCGGCCACGGCCGGCACACCGCAGGCCCAAGTTCCATTGAACAATGCGCCCGTGGCAGGGAGTTGACGCAACTCGGGGTGGGATCCGGACGTGTTGCACTGAAAAGGTTTCTCTGGCTGGGGCGGACTCGGGCCCGCCAGCAAGCAAAGGAGGTAACGATGAATTGGCTGCTATTCAGGCAGGCACGTGCATGGGGGGTGCTGGCAGCGCTTGCGCTTGTAGCCACGGGCCCCGTCGCCAGCGCAGACCTGGTGATCTACCGCTTCGGCGACCTGATGATCGCGCTGCAAGGTACCGCTAGGCGGAACCCTGGCGGTACGGTGACGCTGCGCACCGCGAAATACGGCAACTTGGTGTTCAAAGACGATCCGGATCGCATCGAGATCATCAAGGCCAAGACCGCGTTGGAACGCTTCAATGCGCAGGCAGGCCGTGCCCGCGGCAAGAAGGACGCGGCCTTGATGTTTGAGGCCGCCCAATGGGCCCTCGATCATGGATTGATCGAGCAGTGTGTGAAAGCGGTGGAAGAGACCCTTCGATTCGACCCCACCCATTCCGAAGCCCTGCGGCTCAAGTCTGTGCATGATGCGATTTCGACGCCCGCGCCGAATCACGAGGAGCCGGAACGGGCGCTCAAGCAGTTCTGTGGCAAACCCGGGATGAAGATCGAGATGAGCGATCACTACATCCTCATGCACGACCTGCCGCCGAAAAAACGCGGCGAGATCCGCGCGAGCGCCAGGGACCGCCTCGATTTGCTGGAGCGCGTCTACGCCGCCTTCATGTTCACCTTCATGGCGCGCGGCGTGGATCTGGAAGTACCGCAGTACAAGCTGCCGGTCGTGTTCTTTGCCAACTACAACGACTACATGCAGTTCTCCGTGCGGCAGGACTTGAGCTTGGTGATGGCCTCAGGCTATTGGAGCCCCATCAATAACATCGGCGTGTTTTACGATTTCGAAACGGATGAAGAAATCGAACTCTACAAGAGAATCGACCGAGATTTGCGCAAAGAGTACGAAGCGGCCAAGCGGCAGCGGTCCCCATTGACGGCCGAACTCAAGCATCTGGCGGATTCGCAGGAGGTGATCACCAAGCTGATCCGCGACAGCCGCAACGACGAGGTGCTCACCCACGAGTGCACGCACCAGCTTGCCGGCAACACGGGGCTCTTCCCGCGCGGCGTGTACATTCCCAAATGGGTGCACGAAGGGCTGGCCACCTACTTCGAGACGCCCAGCGAAGGAGTCTGGAGCGGTCCGGGTACGGTCAACCCCCTACGGCTGCGTTTCTACCACCGCCTGCACGCCTCTAACCTGGCGCCTGTAATCGCCAATGTCGATTTCGTCGTCTCCGACGATCTGTTCGAACTCGGCTTCCGCAGCGGTAATCACGCCCTGATCCTCCACGCCTACGCGCAGGCGTGGGCCATGACCTACTACTTAATGAAGAATTACCCCGACAAGCTGGTCGAGTACTACCGCAAGCTCGGAGAAATGCCTCCCGACCAAGAGCTGAGCGCCGCGGAGTTGCTAGAGCTGTTCGACCGCGTGTTCGGCCGCGAGCGGCGAGCCGAGATGAACGGCGAGTGGCAGGTGTTCATGCGCGGCCTGAAGACCGAGCGTGAAGAACTGCTCGACCAGGCCTAGCACGCATTTGCCCAGCGGCGGGCAGGCGTTAGACTACGCTGGAAGACCCGGATGGGTGGCCGAGTGGTCTAAGGCGGCAGTCTTGAAAACTGCTTCGGGCCTAGTCCCGACGGGGGTTCGAATCCCTCCCCATCCGTTTTTGCCAACCCCAACCCTGTAAGGAATTGCCGCCTGCGCTTGCTCCCGGTGGCACAGGCATTCTTGCCTGTGCAGAAGTGCCGGGCGTGTTTGCCCTGCCCGAGCAAGCGGGGACGCTTGCTCTACGTAGCATAAGCGTCCGCCCGTAGCATAAGCGTCCTCGCTTGTGCACATGCGCCGAAAACCTTCGACCTGCCCAAGCGACCGGGGACCGATTTGGCCGTTCTGAGCAAGCGGGGACGCTTGCTCTACGTAGCATAAGCGTCCCTCCCGTAGCATAAGCGTCCTCGCTTGTGCGGATGCGCCGGAAACCTTCGACCTGCCCAAGCGACCGGGGACCCATTTGGCCGTTCTGAGCAAGCGGGGACGCTTGCTCTACGTAGCATAAGCTTCCGCCCGTAGCATAAGCGTCCGCCCGTAGCATAAGCGTCCTCGCTTGTGCAGACGTGCCCGAAACCCTCGACCTGCCCAAGCGACCGGGGACCCATTTGGCCGTTCTGATCAAGCGAGGACGCTTGCTCTACGGGGCATAAGCGTCCCGCCCGTAGCATAAGCGCCCTCGCTTGTGCAGACGTGCCCGAAACCTTCGACCTGCCCAAGCGACCGGGGGCCCATTTGGCCGTTCTGAGCAAGCGAGGACGCTTGCTCTACGGGGCACAGGCATTCTTGCCTGTACAGAAGTGCCGGGCGAAGTTCCAGAGCAGGTCCACCATGAACGTGTCTGCTAAGACCTGATGTGGGAGTTGTTTCAGAATCACCCGATGGAGCAATCGAACCGCGTGGAACAAGCAGCGTTGCCAGCCGCCGTGCTAACTCCAGCCGTGCGCCGCACGCCTCCTTACTGCTTATCAGAGAGGCGTGTTGACCATGCCCCGCCTACAGCAGGGCCTCAACGATGCGGCCATTGCAAATGGCTTGGGGCCTTCCCAGCGGATCGTGGATGATCGTCTGCGGATCCACGCCCAACAGGTAATAAAGCGTGGCATGCAGATCGGTCGGATCCATCTTGTGATCCCTGGGATAGGCGGCCAGTGCATCCGACGAGCCGAGGACTACGCCCGGCCGAATACCCCCGCCCGCCAAGAACGCGGCTGAGCACGAGCCCCAATGGTCGCGGCCCGCGTTCGCGTTGATGCGTGGCGTTCGCCCAAACTCGCCCCACGAGGCCACTATGGTCTGCTCCAGCAGCCCGCGTGCCTCAAGATCCTCCAGGAGCGCCGAGAGGCCCTGGTCGAACATCGGCAGCAACTCCCGCTCGAGCGCCTGGAAGTTCTGGGCGTGCGTGTCCCAACCGTCACAGCGGCTCATGTGGTTGAAGTGGATGGCGATCATGGGTACGCCCGCCTCTGCCAGCCGCCGTGCTGCCAGCAACGTCTGCCCGAAGCGGTGCGTTCCGTAGCGTTCCCGGATGGCCAGAGGCTCCTCTTCCAGCAAAAACGGCCGCGAGAGCGACGCAGAGCCGGTGAGGTGAACGGCCATACTGCGAAGCGTGCCGTAGTGGTGCCCCGCGGCAACTCCCGAGTGGCGGCCGTTCAACACAGCCAGCAGGGCCTCGCGGCGGGCGAAGCGTTCTGCATTCACATCTTCGGGAAGCTCCAGATCGCCGAGCGCACGGGGCTGGCGCGGATCGGCATTGACAATGAACGGATCGCAGCCAGCGCCAAGGAACCCTGCGCGGCCTCCGCGTAGCGGTGTGGCGGGGCGCACAAAGTCTTCGCTGGAACGCACGGCCACTTCCGGCATCGAGATGAAGGCGGGCAGCGCATGGGGCGTCGGCAACAGGTGCGCGAGCACGGAGCCCAGGTGTGGAAAGTCGCTGCGGTTGGGCGGGCTGACGTCGTTATCCTGCTCCGGCACCTGCACGTAGTGGCCCGTGAGCGTGTAGTAGATCATGGGCGTGTGGTTGTTGTTCGGGTGGCTCACCGAACGCACCACCGCGTACCGATCCGCCAGCCTGGCCAGCCGCGGCATGTGCTCGCAGATCTGGAAGCCTGGGGTGCAGGTGGCAATCGGGGAGAAGGGGCCGCGAACCTCGGCTGGAGCACGCGGTTTAAGGTCCCACATATCGAGGTGGGGCGGTCCGCCGAGCAAGTAGATAAGAATGCAGCTCTTGGCCCGCGGCCGCGAAGCGGCGCGGGCTGCCCCATGGTCCGCAGCCGTCCAGGTGCCGGCGAAGGCCATGAGACCTCCCAGCTTCATCCACAGGCGGCGCGACAGGTACGAGGCGTCCACCTGTGCGGTTGAGCATTTAGGGCCGTTAGTCATAGGCATATCTTCCTGTGGCCGACCGCTCGCGCCGCCCGGAGCCGATCCGCCGGAATTGCAGCCGCGGGGGCATCGCCTCATAGCCTACGCGCCGGAGCAAGATCTTGCAATTCATTTGTTGGGTTCCACCCACAGTGTGGGCTGATGTGCTCGCCCCTACCGGCTCCGCAGGGTATGCTGAGTGCAATCATGCCCCAGCGAAAACGACCAGAGAATACGAGTCCGGCGGAGCGGCCGAGCGGGAAGTCTGGTTTTCCGGAGACGCGAACCGACGTGCTTCGCCAGGCCGCGCGCGGCGAGTGGGAGTGCTTTTTCCAGGCGTACGTGCAGCCGTGCTGGCGCGAGGTGGTGTTTGCCTGCCGTGCACGAGGCCTGCCTTTGGAGGACGCCGACGAAGTCTTGCAAGAGCTATGCCTGCGCCTGATGCGTGCGGGGCGGTTTCGCCCAAAGAGTGGAGCGACCGAGCAAGCTGCCCCGGAGTTCCGTGGGAATCTCGCAGCGAGGTTTCTGCACCATCGCAGCCTGCCGCTCGCCAGCGCGCGATTTCGTACCTACCTCAAGCGGGTACTGCAAAACATTGTGTTGGAAGCCGTGCGGAAGCGGCGTCGTCGGCCGCAACAGCTTCCCGAGGACTTGGAGCCCTTCGTCCAAGAGACCGTGACGCACTCTGTGGACCGCGCCCTGGTGCGGGAATGCCTGTATGTGGCCGCCGCCCGGCTGAAGCAGTACAGCGAGTCTGCGCGAACAAAGGGTCGGCAGCGGTTGTTCGAAGTGCTTTATCGCGCCGCTGTGCTGGGCCAGTCTCCCGGCAAGATGTCCGTCGATCTGGGAATCGATCGCACTACCGCGAGCGATTTGCTCACGCAAGCCCAAAACAAATTTCTCGAATATCTGCGCCAGTACGCCCGCGTGCGCGACGAATCTGAATTGAAGCATCTGCTGTCCGGCAGTGCCGAGCAGATCGCAGCCGCCTTGCAGCAGGCGGCCAAGCTGCCGCACGGCGCACAGCTCGGCCGCAGGAAGGAGCGGAAATGAAGGCTGCGAGAACGTCCCAAGGGGCAAAGCGCTGCTAGCACGACCGTCTCCGTGCTAGCAGCCACGGTGCATGCACTCGCCTTGCCACAGTATGTAGTGGTAAAGCGTCTAAGACACTACAAAATAAGGAATTTTCTTGCAACTCCCCGTGTGACGTTTTAGAAATGCCGCACGCACTCGGGGTCTGGATTGGACCTTGAGTGCGGTTGTCCAAATCAGGTGCGAACTCGCCCAAGTTCCCCGCCTCGCACCGTTCTGTGCGTGCCGGGGTCCACAAGGCCAAGAGGCGCCTTGAGTGTTGAGTCAGGGATGGCTGTTGAAGGCTCTTCTGCTGCGAGATTCTTACAGCCGTGCTGCTGCACGAGCGGGGTCGGTTCCTCCCTTGCGTCGCGGCGGCGGTCGTTCCGGCTTGATGCTCCTACGCCACTGGATGTGCGCACCGGAGAATGATGTGGTTCTCCCTTGAACTGGGCACACGACGTGCCCCCAAACAAAGGAGCGTACGCATGAGCCGCAAGCCGCTGATCGCCATCAACGCCGACTACCGCTCGGCCCGCAAGGATGCCCCCGCTCTGACCTACCTGACGGCGGGGTATTACGACGCCGTGATCCGCGCGGGAGGCGTGCCCCTCATCTTGCCCCCGCTGGAAGCGGCGGAGGATTTGCGCCGCGTGCTCGACCTGGTGGATGGTGCTGTGCTCGTGGGCGGCGCGGACCTCGATCCGCGGCGCGATGGTTACATGCTTCACCCGGCGGTCCGTACGCTCGACCCCCGGCGCGAGACGTTCGACCGCAAGCTGATGGCTGAGATCTCTCGCCGCCGCCTGCCCGTCTTCGGTATCGGCGTGGGCATGCAGTTGCTCAACGTACACGAAGGGGGCACGCTGTTCCTGCACTTGCCGGAAGACCTGCCCAAGGCCGTGCCGCACAAGGATCCATCCGACCCGGCACACCGCCACGCGCTGGTAGTCGTGCCTGGCACGTTGATGTACCGGATCTACGGAGAGGGCGAGATCCGCGTCAACAGCATGCACCACATGGCGGTGGACGACGTGGCTCCCGGTTTTCAGGTGACTGCCCGTTGCCCGGATGGAGTGGTGGAAGCGATTGAGAGCACCCGCGAAGACTGGTTCGCGATTGGGACGCAGTTCCATCCAGAGGCAGAGAGCGCCTCGGCCCTGGACCAGCGGATCTTCGAAGAGTTCATCGATCACATCAAGTCCGGACGGCCTGCCAGGCGCTTGGCCGCGGCATGACCTTGGTAATCGACTGCGGCAGCGAGGCCGCTTGTTAGAACCGGGCTTGCCGATACGAGACGGCAGCGTGCAGGTTCCCGCGCGCACTCGGGTGTGCCAGGCCTGGAGCGTCTGCCCTGGAGCAGTCGCGTTTCAGAGTCGAGCGTGCCACGCGTATGTTGTACTGGCCACTTTCTTTGGCTGGCTTTTTAGCGCCAACTTTGTAGCGTCCCTGGGGCGCGTAGGGGGCACCACCGCGCGTGGGCCGCCGCGGTAGCCTGCCACAGCCCATTGGGCAGGGGCGGCAATCCCAGCCCCCAACGCGTGGGCCGCGATACTACGCCACGCTGGGCAACGCTGCCGGGGCTAGGGGCAGCGTCCTACGGCCTCAGCTCATGCACGCTGCGCGGCAGGTCTCCCTTCTCGTCGAACGGCAGCGGCCGCAGATCTGTAAGGATCTCGAGATCGCTGCGCTGGCGAGCCTCGTCCAGGTACGCGGCAGAACACTCCACCTCGGCCAGGTCCAAGGTATTTCGGATCCAAAGCAGCCTCGCGCGCATCGGGGGTGTGAGGCCGATGGTGGGCAAGGCCGCGTCTAGAATCTCGCGATCGGTGTCAAAGTTCACCGGCAGCATGCAAGCAGAGATGTGGCCGCTCGTAATGCAGTTTACCCGCGTGGCGTGCAGGTCGGTTTGCTGTATCGCACGCGTAGTGCAAAACTCGGCCATTCCTATGCCCGAGGCATTGCCGTGCGTGGCCTCCGTCAGCCCGCGCACCACGATCCGCCGCACCTTGGGCCACTCGTCCTCCCGGGCCTTGTGGTCGTCGTACTTGCGGCCGACGACGTTGGTATCCATCCCCGCTCCCGAGATGTTCTTGCCAATCTCATCGATCAGGAGCACATCTACCCGCATGAAGGGCAGCCGGGGCATCCACTTGCGTGCCAGGACCAATAATTCTTTCTCGCGTGTTTCGATCTCTTCGGGCCGCACGGCGGAGATCAACGCCGTCTCGTCGTAGCCATTCTCGATAATGGCCAGCCCCGCCAAGATGTTGCACCGCGCCAGCACCTGGTGCGCCACACTGCGCACGATCTGATCGAAGCTGTAATCTTGAATGGCGGCGTGATACACCAGCGCGCCTTGATGCTTGCCCAGGCCGATCAGCATCATCTTCATCAGACCGCTCTCGATCTCGCCCTTGAAGTCGGTATGCGGCTTGACGCGGCCGCACACCAGCACGTGATCGGCCTCATAGGCATAGCGGTCGAAGTGCACAGGGAACCCCTCTGCGGTCTGGCACACGACCACCGTCTCCATGCTCGAGCGAATGGGGCAGCCGCAATAGGCCTCGGTAACGCCGTAGCTCTCGATGATCTTGCGCTGCCCTTCGGCCGTGCCGCCTCCGTGGCTGCCCATCGCGGGCACGATGAAAGGCCGAGCATCCAGGCTCTTAAAGTAGTCTACAGCCGCCTTGATGATGACGTGGATATTGGCAATTCCCCGGCTGCCAGCGCTAATCGCCACCGTCTGGCCTGGCTTTACGCGGCGCTCCAACCCCAACCGCCGTAGTTCTGCCTGAACCGTACCAGGGATGTCGTCCACGCGAGGACGCTCGAACAACTGGCGTACGCGGAAGATTTGGGGGTATTCCATGCGAGCACTCCATGAACAGCGCCTATGTTATCTGGCGAGAGAGGCCCCGTAAATCGCCGTGGTGTTGCGTTCTGACTGGTTTGGTCCACTTGTGCAGTCTGCCAACTCGTGTGCAGTCTGCCAGATACGGTCTTGACCGTCACAGGCGGCGAGGCTATGGTCTCCGCCCTGCTAACGTTTCACCCCACGATTGTTCCTGCCTTTGTGCTGGGCTGAGCCAGTAGCCATCTATCCAGCACTATTACGCCACTCTCGGGTGTCGAGTTTTCGGCCAGGGCTGTTGGTGCCATCGGCCGCGTGCGGTTGCCCTAACTCAGGAGACTGATCACGATGTCGATTGAACTGACTTGCCCCCAGGGGCATAAGCTCAAAGTCAAGGACCGCTATGCTGGCAAGACGGGACGTTGCCCGCGCTGTGGAAGCCAGGTTCGCGTGCCAGGGGTCTCGGAACAAGAAATTCTGCGCCTGCTGTCGTGTGACGATCTGATCGAGGCCGATCACCCCGTCTCCCACGAAATGCAACCGGCAGACGAACCCGAGACCGTGCCTGTGCGCCTGCCCCTGGCGGCTGGCAGCAAGGTTTGCCCTCGGTGCAAGAAGGAAGTGCGTGCCACCTTCGACCTGTGCCCCTATTGCGGTACGTACTTTGCTAGTCCGGCAGAGGTCTTGCGGCGGCTGAAAGCGGGCTAGTCGTCGCGGCTTGACGGCGAGTACGCGAGCCGCCCCACCGTTACGTGTTTTGCGGCCGCTTCGTGCCGCGCACGGAGCCGCATCCGTCCCATCGGCTGCCTGCCGCCAGCGCCCAGTAGAAAACGCGCAAGTAGCGGCTTGCCGGCGGCCCCGACCGCGCGCACGCTCGCCCTGCAATGCCGTGCCCTGCCGTCGGAGTTTTGCGGCGAGCGCGATACGCCGGCATGCTAACCCGGCGCCGCGAGGGCCTGGCCCACGGCATAGAGCTGTTCGGCATCGAGCACGAGGTCATTGGCCTCGAACAAGCGGCCGATGGCGGCGCGGTGGATTTTCATCTTGGTGCCACCTATGCCGAGGGCGCCGTAGCAGAGTATGCCGTGGCGCTCGCGGGCCTTGTCTGCCGGCTCGACCAAGGCAACTCCAGCAGGGGGCACCGCGTTGAGATCGACCGCTAGCTTGACGCCCTGCCAGGCGTTGCACACGTTGGCGGAGACGAGTTCGATCCCTGCTGCACCGGCGGCGATGACAACGTCGCAGCCCTGGGTGGCGGCAAGCGTGTCTGTAGGGGTCGCTGTAGCAAGCGGTACAAGGCGGGCAGACTCTACCTGCGCAGCCACTCGGCGGCAGACCTCGTCGGCACGAGAGAGGCTGCGGCTGCACGCGCGAACCTGCGCGCCCTCACGTGCCAGCAGGCGCACGACCCGCTGGCCCACGGGTCCCGTTGCGGCCAGGACGGCTGCTGTGATCTGGGCGAGCGAAAGGTGCCGAGCCACGGCGAGCACACATGCCGCCGCCGTGGTGTTCGCCCCGTTCGGGTCGATCATCACCGAAACGCGGCAGGGGCCGAAAAACGCAGCACGGATCGCGGCCAACACGGCCTCGGCCCGCGCTACGTCCGACCCGCCGACAAATAGGGCCGTGGAGCACAGATCGTCCCCGCCGCGGGTGAAGATCGCCCCATGCACCAGCGGCTGCACATTATCTGGCGAGACGCTGGCGTAGCGCATCAAATGCGGTACCCCGGCATCAACGGCCACCACGCTGTCGAACAGGCTGGGCTGCTCGTCCGTGTCGAGCTGCACAAGGATCCGCGGCTTGCCGGCCATCGGAGGCTAGAAACCCAAAAATGGGTGCTTGGCCTGGTCTTTGCCGGCGAGCATCTCTGCCACGGTGGGCTTGCCGGTCATGGCATTCTTGATGGCCAGCTTCGTGGCCTCGTAGTTGTACTGATAGATCTTCTTGTTGTCTTGAGCAGCCGGGTGGATGAATACGCCGCACACGATCACCAGATCTTCGGCCTGGTTCTGGGCGATCACCCCTTCCGCCACCGAGTCGGCTACGGCTTTGGCGACGGCCGCCTGCGCCGGGCCGAACATCTGTGCAGCCTGCCCCATGCCCTTGATGGTCACCTTGGTGATGAGCACCGTGGCCGGCTTGACTGCCAGATTGGGGGTGAGCACGGCCAGCAGGTTCGTGTGCCCCTGGCTCTGCCGCGCCAGGGCGTTTGCGAAAGCGTGCCCCACCGGCCCGTCTTTGCTGCCGATGAGCAGGTCGATATGGGCCACTTCGTTACCGTCGCCTACAAGCGCTTCGCCAATGAACATCGACATGGGGTTTGCTCCTTCCAAGCGTATCTGGATCCGGAGCCGCAACTTAACACACGTTCGCCCAAATGCAAGCGCCGCTGCATAGGTTCTCTACTCGCCGCCACAAGCGTGCGCACAACCACCCCACTTGTAATTGGCTGCCTACCGGCTATTCTGGCGGCACTCTGACCTATGGCCGCGGTCGTGGCCCGCAAACGGCGTGCACGGCGTGGCAAGCTTGAGACTGCACCAGGAGGAAGCGCCGTGTCGCCATCGATCGTGATGCTGGTAAGCTTTACCGTAGCCACCGGGCAGCCCCTTCCCATAGCGTGGCATGGTTCGCTGCCCCTCTACCCGATCGAAGCGCAAATCCTTCACTACACCAACCTCCAGCGGCAACGGCATGGTCTTCCGCCCCTGGAGCTTGACGAGCGGCTGCTCAAGTCGGCCCGCGCCCACTGCCAATGGATGTGCCGCCGAGACAGCCTGCAACACACCACCGCGGCGGTAGCCGAGAACATCGCCTGGGGACAAAGCTCTGCGGCCGAAGTGGTCCGCGATTGGATGAACTCGCCCGGCCATCGGGCTAACATCCTCAACCGCAACCACCGCCGTATCGGCGTGGCCGCCTACGCCATGCCAGGCAGGAGAATCTATTGGTGCCAGCAATTCAGCCCATGACGCCGGCACACCATGCCGCCGCACTCATGCAAGCCGCCGCACTGACGCAAGCCGCATGCTAAACTTGCGGAGCATCTCCAGGCAGAGGAACCTCCATGCGCGGCTGGCAGCTTTCTTTGGCAACACTGTTACTGGCGGCAGGATCGGCAGCGATGCGGCAGGCAGCCGCGGTCGACCTGTACGTGAACAACGCGAACGGGGACGATCGGAACACGGCACGCCGCCCCGATCCGGGAGATGGTGCGGGCCCCGTGCGGAGCATCTCGCGCGCCCTGGCGATCGCCCGCGCCGGCGACCGCATTATTCTGGCTCGCACCGACCGCCCTTACCAAGAAACCCTCAGCCTCTGCACTGCACGGCATTGCGGCTCGGCCCTGGCGCCATTCGAAATCGATGGCGGCGGCGCAGTCCTAGAAGGCACGACGCCCCTCGCGCCGGCCGCCTGGGAGCCGGCCGGCGGAGATCTCTTCCGCTGCCGCCCCAAGCTGCTCAGCTTCCAGCGTATCTTCCTCGACGGTCAGCCCGCGCAGCACGAACGCGGCACACGTGCACATGCCCTGGCACCGCTGGCCTGGACCAAGGAAAACGGCTGGTTCTACTTCCGCGTCGAGCCAGGCAAGCTGCCGCACGATTACCGCCTTGCGGCCTCTGCGCAACGCGTGGGAATCACTCTGTACCACGTGCACGACGTGGTCATCCGCAACCTGGTCATCCAAGGGTTCCAACTCGACGGCGTTAACGCCCACGACTCGGCACGCCGCATTGTGTTGCAAAATGTCGTCTGCCGCTGGAACGGCCGCAGCGGCCTCGCCGTCGGCGGAGCGTCTCTGGTAGAAGCCTCCGCGTGCAAGTTCGAAGAGAACGGCACAACCCAGGTACTCTCAGCAGGCCTCTCGCAGACCTATCTGGAGCAGTGCGGCCTCGCTCCCGCTCAAGCCCAGTCGATTGTGCGCACCAAAGGACGAGTGTTCGTCGATGGAAGCGAGTGGCATGAGTGAGGACCTCGCCCCCCAAGCTGCGGTTCGAGATCGATTTCCCGCTCCCAGGCAGACGGCAGCTCTCGTCCGTGGCGCGCGCATGAGAACGGTTCCCTGCTGCATGCTGTTTCTCCACGCGCCATGCGAGCAGGACTCATCCTCTCACCACCCCGGCACGGGGGCCGCATGCTATGTTCGACGACATTCGGGGACGCCCCCACTGTGACTCGGGACACGGCGCCCGTATGTCCGATCGGACCGCCTCGTGGGATCGGACCGCTGCAACTTTCGGAACAAGGGGAGCTGCATCCCTTCATTCTCACCCCCACTGGGCCATCCTCAGACTCCCGCTCCTGCCTTACTAGTCGGGCGGCTACGGTCACCATGCGACGGTTGATCAACCGCCTGTCGTACTTGATCCCCACCGGCTGGGAGTGGAAGCTCTCTGTCATGCCATTTAGCGCTGGCTTGATTGCATCGCGGCCTCGGCTTCGCGCCGTTGGGGCACGCGGCTACAACTTGCTGCCATGACGGCGCCATCTCGCGACACCAATCCGGCTGCAACCACGCCCGCTGCGATGGGCTATCGCATGCCAGCAGAGTGGGAACCGCACGCTGCAACTTGGCTAAGCTGGCCCCATAACCGAGATACTTGGCCTGGACGATTCGAGCCCATACCGGGGATCTGGGCACGCTTCACGGCCACGTTGGCCGCGCACGAGCCCGTTCATGTGCTGGCAGGGGGCGCGCACGTCATGGGTGAGGCCCGCACCATGGTAGGTCGCCTCACCAACGTTACGCTACACGACATACCCACCAACGACGCCTGGACACGCGACCACGGGCCAATCTTCTTGACAGGCCGCCACCTCCCGCCGGCGCTGGTGCATTTTGGTTACAACGCTTGGGGTGGCAAGTACCCGCCCTACCATCTGGATGCCCAGGTGCCGCGCCGCGTGGCAGAGTTGCTGGGCTGCCGGCGCTTCGAGGCGCCCGTGATCCTCGAAGGGGGAGCCGTAGACGTGAATGGCACGGGCAGCGTGCTGGTTACGGAACAATGCCTGCTCAACCCCAACCGCAACCCCGGCGTCACGCGCGAGGAGATGGAGCGAGTGCTGGCCGACTACCTGGCGGCGCCGCATGTCATTTGGTTGGGCGAAGGCATCGCGGGCGATGATACGGATGGCCACGTGGACGAGCTGGCCCGCTTTGTAGGGCCGCGCAGCGTGGCGGCCGCCGTTGAGCAGGATCCCCGTGATGCAAACTATGCGGCCTTGGCAGACAACTTGCGGCGTTTGAAACTTGCCAGGGATGAGCAGGGCCGCGCGTTGGAGATCGCTGTACTGCCAATGCCCAGGCCGATTTTTGTGGGCAGCCAGCGAGTGCCTGCGAGCTATGCGAACTTCTATATTGCCAACGGAGTGGTAGTGGTTCCTCAGTACAACGATCCTGCTGACGAACAGGCACTGGCCGTGCTGCGGGAGGCATTTCCAGGCCGGCGCGTGGTCGGCGAGCGTGCCGTCGAGCTGGTTTGGGGCCTGGGGGCATTCCACTGCATAACGCAACAGCAGCCGATTGCCGGGGGCGATCTAGCTGGGCCGTAGGGCCAAGCAGGTCTCCCTCCGCGGCCCGTGTGCCACTGCTTGACCCTCCGGGTCAAGCAGTGCGATCCGCCAACAGCTCACTGCACTGCTCTCCGTGTGCCACTGCTTGACCCTCCGGGTCAAGCAGTGCGATCCGCCAAACACGTCTCAGCTTGGGAAAGCACTGCTTGAATGCGGCCGAAGGTGGGATGATTCGGTTTCAAGAAGCT
>FWWM01012022.1_pt1 | contig 14582 bp, 14 predicted proteins | sample 2228351 | NCBI WGS metagenome assembly FWWM01 (sample SAMEA103939774, study PRJEB20133) | metagenome | reverse complement strand
GATGCTAAAAAAACAAACAAAGGTTACCTAATTCAAAAAATGAATAGGTTTAGCTTTATCACTTCTTAGGAAAAGAGAATAATTTTAGAAAGTAATGAACTCTTGACTTATAGGGCAAATTTTTACGAAAATATTAGTGTATGCCTTATTCTCCTTTAGATGTAAAAACAGTAATATTCAGTGAACATTTGAGCCCTAAACTATCGTCACATAATCCAGGATATGCTACTCTCATAGCTTCACATATGAAAGTTCAAAAAGAAAATCAGATAATCCAAGATCAAAACAAACCCAGTGAGATAGAAAGGACAGAAAGAGAATCAGAAAAGATAAAAAGAAGAGCTTTGGGTGAAGATAGAACCCAGAATTTTTTTAACCAAGGTAAAAATGATAATAACCAAAGCAAAGAAAGAAATAATCAAATTACCCATGTAGTTGAAAATGGAAAGGGTGATAAACTAGATATTATAGTATGACTTTTATTTTTGTAGTGCTTTTTGTTGTTTCGATTGCTGTCTCAATATTTCTTTTTGCTAGGCTCAAGGATGAAATAAAACTAATAAGAGGTGGCGGGCTAGCTGAAGAGGTAAAAAAGGAGATCGAATCGCTAATATTGGAATTTAACAAAGTCTCAAATAGAAAAATAGTATTAATGGATGACAAAATAAGAGATCTAGAAAAAGTAGTGAAAACAGCCAATGAAAAAATAAAAGAACTCGAAAAAATAACTAAGACAGCAGTAGATTTAATAAAAAGATACGAATTGCTTAAAAATTCTAGTAAGATTCCCGTTTCGGTTTCAGGAGTAAATGAATCTAGAGCTTTAAATACTTCTGAAATATCTTCCAAATTCGACACCAAAATACTCAGTCTAGACTCTACAGATCAAAAAGGAGAAAACAATGCTAATTTGCTGAAGAAGTCAGATAGTGCCCTGGAAAAGGTGAAAGAAAAATTTCCAAGCAAAGAGGAGATAGAAAATTTAGATTCTGCTGAAAGAATAAACATTCTCAAGTCGCTTATCAAAAAAGGTTTTGATAATCAAAAGCTTATTAGTATGGGTTTTCTTGAAAGCGAAATTGACATCGTCAAGGTTATAGTAAGTCGTGAATAAATCACAAATCCTTCGAATATATTCTATATATTTTGTGAAGCTTTGCTCCCATCTTTTTTATTTCGCCATTTATCAAGTTGTTATCTTCTAGCGTCCATGAAAGTTCTCCATATTTATACCCAAGTTTTTGGCTAAAAATATGAGATCTTATGTATAATGCTACTTCTACTCCTAACCTTCTGTACTTTTTCTTGACACCCGCAAGAAGCAACCTTCCGCTATTGAATTTGTTGTAAGGTTTTACATAGAGTCGGTAAGCTAAAGAAAGCAATTGTTGGATACCCAGTAGAAATAGATTTTTAGTTCTATACTTTATTAAAACTTCATTTATGTTATGGACACTTGCAGAGAACGCCACAGGTTCTCCATTTTTGTCTTCTACTATTATGACAAGTTCAGGATAAACTATATTCACCAAGAATTCAGATATATCTTTTTTTTCTTCGCTAGTAAGAGGCAAGAAAAACCAGTTGTCTGACCAGCTATCGTGATATATCTCAACTATTTTATCAACTTCAGAATTGATTCTTTTTACATCTATGTTTCTTATTTTAAAACCCTCCTTAGTCAGTTTTTCTAAAATAACATTGTAAAGTTTCATAACTTTTTCACTAGGTGGTAAAGTTGCATCGTAATACCAAGCATATAAATCTTTTGCTTTGGTAAAACCGTAGTTTTCTATGAGTTTTTTATAGTACTCTGGGTTATGGGGCATGAGAACGAAAGGAGGTGTATCAAAACCTTCAACTAAGAGCCCCCAGTCATCATTGGATGAATAATTGGCAGGGCCGTAAACCTTAGTGAGCCCTCTAGATTTTAGCCATTCACAGGCTTTGTCAAAAAGAGCATTTGCTACCTCTTGATCGTCCACACATTCAAAAAAACCAAAAAAACCATCTTTTGAGCCATATAATCCATTATGTTGTTTGTTTTCGATAGCAACTATTCTCCCTACAGGTTTTCCATCTTTGTAAGCTATAAAAAACTCAGCATCGTTGTGATTTAGAAAAGAAGATTTTTTTCTATCTATCTTGTGTTTTAGGTCTATAAGCAGTGGTGGAACCCAATTGGGGTCATTACCTTGAATTAAAAAAGACACTTTTATGAATTCATTCACGTTTTTTGAGATTTTTACTTCAATCATACTATTACCTCCTACTTTCAAAGTATAAAATGATTTGAAAAGTAGTTTCAATGAAAAATCTTTTGAGAATTTTTAATGTTTATCTACTTTTTTGAAAATATCTATTTGATCACTATCGTTAAAACATTTCCTAACACTAGTGGAAAACTAAAAAGCAGATGTTTGGTAAATTATGCTTTAATACCATGTAAAGTACAGGAATTTCTACTTAAGAATTTTTATTAGCATCCATCTAGGGTAATTCCCCATCCCTTAGTTTGATTCTAGGGGGTTCTACCCCCTAAGATTACCCCCGAGGCTAAACCTCTTCTCCTAATTGTAAGGGGCTTCATCCACTAGAATACCCTCATTATTTAAAGAAAGTGCCTTAGGCACCCGTCCTAAAAGATTTCACATAGGGCTTTGTCCTCTGAGGGTACTTCCTTATTCTAAGAAAGTAAAACTAATTAATGTGGCTTCGCACCTTAGCAATATTCTCTCTTGCTTGAATTTAGAAAGTAACTTCCCGTCTACCCTCACTTAAGTTATCTATGAGATTTCACCCCCTAAGTGTACCCCCGTTTTTTAGTAAGTTGATCACAGAGGGCTTGGCCCCCTAGAATACCCCTGTTTTTTAAAGAAAGTGCTTTAAGCACAGTGTCTTAGGCATGAGACTAGGCCTCTTTCCTCAATTATAGGAGTTTGACCTCTATTTTAAGAAAGTGTCTTGGACACCCACCCTAATTGCCCCCTTTTAAAATATCAACTCTAAAACAGAAATTCCTGTGTGGCTACTATATTATCTAGAAAGATCACATTCTAGTTTGTTAGAATAACATCTCAATGAGATTTAAAGATACAGTAATTGGCAAGCTTTTCAGGAGTTTATTAGTAAACCTCAAAAAACTGCTTAGGTTAAGAGCTTCTATACATGAGATATCTTTAGGGTTTGCTGTTGGTGTATTTATAGGTATTTTACCTACATTTGGGTTAGGTTTTTTGGTTATTAGTTTTTTTGCGATATTTATAAGGTTTAATGTAATAGCTGCGTTCGTAGGTACTGCTTTAGGAAATCCCTTCCTAAGTCCTTTCTGGATATTTTCCAGTTACAAGTTAGGAGAACTTATAACAGGGGTAAGAATAGAGCTACTGGACCTAAAGATAAATTTTTTGAACACAACTCTAAAGTTTACCTTAGCTTTCATAGCGGGAAATTTAGTTATTTCTCTGGTAGTTGCTATAATAAGCTACTTTGTGGTCTACATATTGATAGATAATATCAAAAAATCTAGAAACCAGAAACAGTAATACTTCTGTTTTCAAATTCCTATAGCATTTTTTCAAAAAACTTGAGTATAAAATCATATCCTAGAATACCAGATTTCCCTAAAGATACTTCAAAAATTCCGAAATCACCAACTTTAATACTCTGAAAGATCTTATTTCTAATATATACGATGTTTGTTTCGTCTTCAACAACTATATTTCCAAACTTATCAACGAATACAACCACTCCTAAAAAGCTGAAAGAGTTCAACTTTTTCAGATCACTTATTGTGCCAACGTTCGCTTTTTCTCTATAGCTCGAAAAATCTGATCTATATATGTGCAATGGAAGTTTGGTGATTTTGAGTTCTTCACGTATAAAATACAGGTCCTTGCTAGCTTTATCACTAAATTCTATAAACTTTGTTAATTTTTCTCTTGAGTCATAATTATCAAAAAACCCACATTTGACTAATCTACTTGTCTCTAATGGGTATCTATTGCCAACTCTTTTGTAGAAATCGTAGAAATTTTCGAAAGGTTTATGTTTCCTTTCCCCAAAGATTTCAGAGACAAAATTTTTGCTGACTTTTGCAACACTAAAAGGCAAGATTATCTTATCGTTTCTTACTAATACCTTTTTGAAACCACTCTCGTTGATATCATGTTGTAAGAATAGAAACCCTAACTTATAGAAGTGATTTACCATAACCAATGTTGAATTGTAGTGCTTTTCTAAGGATTCCTCGAATATTAAACTTACAAAACTTTCTAGGTCTCTTATCCTCAGTGAAATAAGATAAAGGAAATTGTAAAAACTGGAAATCTCGAAAGATTTTATACCTATGATGTTTCTAAATCTGTTAACGAAATCAGATATAGCTGTTGAGATGTCTTTTCCGATATTAGTGTTTAAAAGTAAATTAAAAAAATCTACTTCCCTGATCGAGTATTCGTATTTATCTTTTGAGGTTACTACTGAGAAAAGTAGTTTTATCACTTCTTCATCTGTGTCTTTAGGTAAAATATCCTCGAAAAATGGCGTGCCTTTCAATTCGATTAATTCTTCAACAAGACTTTTAAGGTAAGGTTTTCTAGAAATTACATATGATAGGTAGAAATACCTAAATAAACCATTAAACCCTTTGAAATCAAAAGTTTTTCTCATGTTATCATACCAGAAGGAAGATATTTCTGGTGTGATAAAAAATCTGTCATTTTTGACAATATCAAAAAATCTGCTAACATCGATTGTATCGTTCGTTTTTCCAGACCTAAAGAAAATTAAGTCGTATTTACTAGACTTTATGTCCAGTACAACATCATAATACTTACCAATAGCCACAAGGTCAAAGTTTGATCTTTCCAAAATCTTTTGTTTGATCAAAGTGTTCGAAAAAAATAGGTTATTACTAACTCTGTAAGACTCAACTAAACTTCTAAGATGTTTTTCTAAAGCTTGTGGATTACTTTCAGAAATTCTCTGTGATATGATTTTAACTTTTTTTTCACTTAGGTGAACAGGATAAACTCTATGAAACAAGGTGTCTGAGAAGTTTTCTTTCAAAAGTTTCAAGAAAATGTCTTTGTTGCCGTAGAGATTTATTCTTACATACAGAGGTAGGTTGTCTAATAGAAACCTAAAAAGGTATCTTCCTCTGGTTCTGTTGACTTTGGATAGTCTGAGAGTTTTGAGGATTCTAGAAGTGCTGAGTAAAGGTAAGTCTATTAAGTAATCTTTTGAGTATTCTTGAATAGAAAGTATGAACTTGTAAAAGAACTCTGATAGCCCTAGTTTAGAAATGTGAAAGAATTCTTTTCTCACCTCTTCATCTGGTTTTCCTTTTGATGTAATTAGGTTCCACAACAGACTTGAATATGTCTCTTCTCTACTTCTGCTAGTTTCTTTAAAGATATCTCTGACATCTCTAAGGTAATCTTGAGTGTATATTATCTTCGCTATTATCTCTTCAGGTATTTTGTCGACTTTCGAGATTATCTCGAGTGCGTCAGGGAAAAAACTTATTTTTCCGAGAATGTTAAGGATTTGAGTTTTATACTCTTTTAAAGAAGGTGGAACATTGGAAAAATGGAAAGGTACTATGAGATCAATTCTTTTTAGATACTTTTCAATAACACTAAAGTTGTTTTGTAGGGAGATTCCTAATCTGTAAGTGAATATGTCATATAATGTTTCAAAGATTTTATGATCATTTCCGGCGTAAAATATAGTAAAGTTGAAATTCTTTAATAGTGAGACATCTAGAAGGAAACTATTGTTGGATAAGGCAATGAAGGATTCAAGGTCGTTTGGTGTCACATAGATTTTTATTTTATGCCCTTCGAGTGACAAGGTTCTTTCGGGTGCTGCAAAAACCTTTACCGCACCTTTAGGTGAATGTAGAATTTCACTTATCCACAGAGAAGGTATTTTATCACAAACTCCAACAGATTTTATACCTAGAGATAGAGAAAGCTTTTCTATAGAAGGGACATCGATAAGTGAGCCCCTAGAATAGCAGGTGTATAAACCTATAAAGCATGGTGGGAAAATAACCATTAACTATTTTCTTCTTTGTAAAATGTACTTGTTAGATTGTTTTTTCTTCTTTCTGGTTTTATAACCTAAGGTAGGCTTGGCCCATGGTGTCATTGGATATGGGTAACCTTTCTGTTTACCACCTTCACCACCACCGTGAGGGTGATCTATTGGGTTCATAGCTACACCTCTAACTTTAGGTTTTATTCCTAGCCATCTACTTCTACCAGCTTTTCCTATGAGTATATTCACAACATCAGGGTTACTAACCTGTCCTATTGTAGCATAACAAGAGAGAAGCACCATCCTTATCTCACCCGAAGGTAGCCTTAGTATAGCATATTTACCTTCCTTTGCTTCTAATCTAGCGAAGCTACCACCACTTCTTGCGATTTGCCCACCCTTACCTGGGGTAAGTTCGATGTTATGAATAATAGCACCAACGGGAATGTTTTTTAGAGGAAGCGCACAACCTACTTCTATAGGTGCATTCTCACCAGCCATTATCCTATCACCGACTTTTATTCCGAGAGGCGCTAAAATATATCTTCTCTCACCGTCCTCGTAAACTACTCTACAAATTCTTGCTGTTCTATTTGGGTCATACTCTATTGTTTCAATCTTGCCCCATATGTCTCTTTTATCTCTTTTGAAATCTATTATTCTATACAGTCTTTTATGTCCTCCACCTTTTGTCCAGATTGTCATCCTACCTAAGTTATTTCTACCACCGCTTTTCTTAAGACCAAAAGTTAACCCTTTGTAAGGTTCGGAAGTTGTTAGCTCGCTAAAATCGTAACCTGTTCTGTTTCTAGAAGCATTTGTTACTGGTTTGTATACTTTTATACCCATTTTATCCCTCCTGGCTATTTTTTAGTAGAAGCTTTTTCTTTTGTTTTTTTAGATTCTTCCTTTTTAGGTTTAGTTTCCTTCTCAATAGGTTGCGGATTAATCTCTTCAAAAATAGGAATTTTTCCTTTCTTTAATGTTATGTAGGCTTTCTTCCAGCCACTTGTATACCCACCCCGGCCCCTTAGAGATTTCCACTTTCTTGGGGGAATACTTGTGTTTATTTTTTCTACTTCAACATTGTATAGTTTTTCTATTTCTTGTTTTATTTCCATTTTTGTGGCATCTCTTAGGACTTTGAAAACATATTTACCGGTTTTGTCGAAAATGACGTAATTTGCTTTTTCTGTCATCACTGGACCTATTATAACATTTCGAGACATATAAAACACCTCAGTAAAGAATATGCGCCCGGCGAGACTCGAACTCGCAACCCTCTGCTTAGAAGGCAGATGCTCTATCCTTTGAGCTACGGGCGCAAAACATAGCTCGGTGATGAATTATAACTTAAGATTCTCAACTATATCAACTTAAGTTCAGAGCTTTCCAGGAATTTCTATAGCAAGCTTCCTCCAGCTTTAACTTGCTCTTACTCCCCATTACTAAACCAAATATGATATATCCCAAAACATATCCCATCCTCAGTCTCTTCCTAATCCTCTTCCTCACATCCTTAACTTGCCCAAGAAGTCGGATAACTAAAGAGTCAATACTCTTAAGTATGCTATTAATATTCATAACTTCTTACCTCACATATCTATAATTCCCCCTAAAAGAAAAAGCAGAAATTTCTATTTAACAAGAATTTTTCCTTATTGAACAATTAAGGTGGGTGCCTTAGGCACTGTGCCTATGGCACTTTTCTTAAAATCGGGGGTACACTTAGGGGACGAAGTACCTATAATTAACTTATCAAATAAAGGTGTATGCTTAGGGGGTGAAAACCCCTGTGAACAACTAAGGGATGGGTGAGGTTACTCTAGATAGGTTGCTAAAAAGCATACAAAAGTTATCTAACCCAAAGAAGAAAAAAGAGTCTCAGACTTGGGGGTATTACTAGGGGGCTTCGCCCCCTGTATGTAACTAAAGGGTGGGTTGGGGGGAGTTACTATAAATAGGATGCTAAAAAGCAAACAAAAGTTACCTAACTAAAATGGGGGTATTCTTAGGGGGTGAAACCCCCTAGAATTAAGAAAAGAAGCTTAGCCTCAGGGTGGGGAAGTTACTTAAAAAAATTAATTCTACAAGATCCTTTTCAAAAACCTGTACAATCTTCTGAAATCATGCTCAACATGAGAGAATGAAAAATAAAACTTGTTACTCACACTTAAAATACCGTTTTCTAGTAATTTCTGATTCAATCCTTCGAAAAACTTTTCACTACTTATCCTAAACCCAAAATCTGAGAAACTATCAATTATACCTAAATCAGAAAGTTTTCTGAGATACTTAGAGTATTTTTTTCTTATCTTACTCAACCTTTCCTTCACGAGAAATCTTAATCTTAGCAAGCTATAATAACATTCAACACTCTGCAATTCCGAAAACTCCCACACAGTCTTGATAAAATCCGAACTTAAAAAAACATTATAGTTATTGCCAAAACCAAAAATAACCTCACGAAAATTCTTCAAACTTTCATCCAAGCTTTCAAACCTAAAACCCGACCTACCCATGAACAGAATAGATCTTTGATTAGCCAACCAATCAGGAATTTCTACAGGTTTAAATATTTCATCAAAAGGCTCAACAATAAAAACCACATCCTTCCCTATATAATCTCTCATTTGATCAAAATTTCCATATCTAATATTTTTAAACTTCTCAGAAAGGTAAAAAGAGTTTGTGAGGATGTAGTCACATTTACAAAGTTCATTTAGATAACTAAACACTCTATCCAAAGAAAGAAAACTTGAAACAGATTTAATATTATCGAAAATTTTTAGTAATTCTCGTATTAACCTATATGAATATATTCCTTGTGTGGATGAAAGAAAAATCTTATTAACATGGTTCTTAAAAACTTTTGTAAGAAACTTATCAGAATATCCAAAAACAAATCTACCTTTATCCAGGTAAAAATCAACGAACTTTTGACCCCTTATGTCATAGATATAAGCTTGTTTTGTTTTTCTAGGAACTATGTTATAGAGAAAATCACCACATGTGAAATTCTCGATGTAATTCTGCACATTTGTTTTATCTCTCTTGAAAGACTCAGGGTTAGGAAACCTAGACATTAAACAACACCTATTATTTCTTCTATGGTAGTAAGACCTTTCTTAACCTTCGATATACCAGAGTCTAACAACGTTTTCATTCCATTTTTTACAGCTATCTCTTTTATTTTGGACGAGCTGAGACCCGAACTGATAACTTCTCTTATTTCTTCATCAACTTCTAACAATTCAAATATAGGTATCCTACCAGAAAATCCTGTTTTATTACATCTGTTACATTCTTGAGGTACAAAAACTTTATCACCGGGCTTAAGCTTACCCTCAAGCATCTTAAGCTTCCCGATCTCAAGAGAAGTAATATTAATTTCTTTCTTACAGTAAGGACAAAGCTTCCTGACCAATCTTTGAGCGATTATAAGATTAACAGTAGAAGAAACCAAATAAGGTTCTATCCCCATGTCAACTAACCTAGTAAGAGTCGAAGCGGCGTCATTAGTGTGAAGAGTAGATAAAACCAAATGACCAGTCAACGCAGATCTTACTGCTATCTCAGCAGTCTCATGATCTCTTATTTCTCCTACCATTATAACATCAGGGTCATGTCTAAGAAAAGCTCTAAGAGCCTCAGCAAACGTAAATCCGATATCCTGATTTATCTGTATTTGTTCAACACCACTTACGTGATACTCGACAGGGTCCTCAGCAGTGATTATCTTTTTCTCAAAATTTCTCAAGTACATTATCCCAGCATAAAGAGTAGTTGTTTTACCACTTCCCGTAGGACCAGTAACAAGTATCATTCCATTAGCTTTTTGAAGAGCTTTTTTGTATATCTCTATCTCCTCATTATCCATCCCTATATAACTAAGATCTGATATGAGATTTGAGTCTTTTCTCAAAATTCTCATAACTACATTTTCGCCGAAAACTCCTGGAATAACAGAAACTCTTATATCTATGTCTTCGTTATTGTAAAAGAATTTTATAACACCATCTTGTGGTAATCTTCTCTCCGAGATATCTAGATTAGACATTATCTTTATTCTAGAAACCAAAGCTCCATAAATTTCTAAAGGTGGTGGGTTAAACCTATAGAGTTTACCATCAATCCTATACCTAAGAACCACTTCATTTTCATAAATCTCTAGGTGTATATCACTAGCTTTCCTGTCAACTCCTTCCTGAATTATGCTGTTAGCTAAGTTTATGACTTTGCTATCTTCCTTCCTCTCTTGAGTGACTTCAACTTTTTTGCTACCGTTATCTCTAGACCTCCTGGAATACTTGGTTATATCAAATTTTCCGGTCAAGAGTATTTCTGAAGCAATCTCTAGATACTCTCTTATAGCTCTTGTCCTAGCAAATTTCACCTCTACATATTTACCACTTATAAACCTTATTTCATTGATAACAGAAAAGTTGGAAGGGTCGTCCATGGCAACAGTAATAAATTCACCGTTTTCATCTAATGGCGCAACCATTTTTTCTTTGCAGAACTGAAGGTTAAGAATGGAAAAGAGTAAGTTAACTTTCGAAGGATCCGGTTCAGGTAATCTATCAAAAAACTTTATGTTAAACTCTTTCTCTAAAATCTCGTATAAAACATCTTCACTTACTTTACCATCTTCCAGAATTAATTCCCCTAACCTCTTATTCGTCTCCTTCTGCTTAATAAGATATTCAACAAGCTCATCATTAGTTATTATACCCATTTCAACAAGAATATTACCTAAAGGCATACAAAAAGTATTATACTCCAAACCTTGGAAGTAATAAAAGTTTTAAACAAACTTCACTACCTTCTAACAGAAAATTTAATGGAAGTTCTCCTTGGTCTTTATCTAAAAGCATATTCTAAATCGGGAGTACCTTAAGAGGTGCTTAAAGCACTGTGCCTAGGGCACTGTGCCTAAGGCACTCTCCTTAAAACGGGGGTACACTAGAGGGCGAAAGCCCCCTGTAAAATCTCTTAAGGGTGGGTGGGCGGGTGCCCTAAGGCGCTTTCTTTAAAAAACGGGGGTATCACTAGGGGGCAAAAGCCCCCTGTATGTAACTTAAGGGTGGGTGGGAATTACCCTAAGTAGGATGCTAAGAAAAATTCTTAAGTAGAAACCTCTGCACTACGTCAAGTTTTATTGAATGAATACAATGAAATCTATTATATTTCTCAAAGATTTCATTTTCGAGGTTCTCTATGAAAGATATAATTTTCTACGGAAATGAAATATTAAGCAAGCCGGTAAAAGAAGTAACAAATTTCGATCAAGAGTTAAGAGAACTTGTTGAAGAAATGGGGAAAATAATGAAAGAAAAAAACGGTGTAGGATTGGCAGCAAACCAGATAGGTATTAACCTAAGAGTAGCAGTCATAGATGTCGAACCAGCAGGGTACAAAGGCAAAATAACCCTCATAAATCCCAAGGTAATATCCAAATCCAAAAAACTTTACCTTCAGGACGAAGGATGTCTCTCTATTCCTGGAATATATTTGCCAATACCAAGAAATTTTTCAATCTCTGTTAGATACCAAGACCTAGAAGGTAGAAATCACATAATAAATGCCAGTGGATACTTCGCAAAAGCTATTCAGCATGAAATAGACCATCTGGATGGAATCCTTTTCATAGAAAGGTTTAGAGAAGTCTTTGAAATAGAAAAAATAGAAGATGAAAATCTAAAAAAAACAATATTAGAAATACTTTCAAAAATAGACGAAATAAAAAAATCACCCACCAAGTAAAATAGGAAAATTTACAATGAAACAAAAACTACATTTTTACAAAACCAACTTGGATATAATAATAAACGATATAATTTCTTATCTGAACTTAGAGCTAAAATTTCTGACAGATATAATACAACTAGAAAAAAACGAAATATATCACGTCTCAAAAGAATTTAATTTACCTGAAAACCTCAAAACAAAAAACAAAAACTTAGAAAAAATACTCAGAGATACATTAATACAACTCAACTCCGAGAAAATCATTTTCATCAGCAAAATACTACAAAACAACACATTTCTAGTATTTGGCTTAGAAAAAAATTCCTTCAGAGAATTTGATATAAAATCAAAAGATATAGATTCTTTTTTATCATTTTTAATAAAAACATTAATTTCCTATATATCAGTAAGTTCTAAAAATTTCGTTGAATTTGACAAAGAAGAGTTCATAAGAAAATGTGCTAAAAAATATATCCAGAGTATACTCAACCAAATCGGAGTAAAACTCAAAATAGAAGAGATCTTTACCATTCTCTCTGTTATCTCAAAAGAGAGATATGAAAAACAACCTCTCGATGGATATATTCTATTTTCCGATGATCTTTCAAGTATAGATGTAGCATTCTCTTTTGATAAAGTAATAAGCTTTTCAAAGGTCAATTATAGGATAATAAGAAAAATACTTGAGCTATCCAGGAAAAGTGGACTTGTTGTATTAGCTAACGATATTGGAATATTTGGGATTGGCAAACTCCTACCAAGTTTCAAAAACGGGAGTATAATAAGGTTTCACTCAGAAGGTTTTTGGGAGTTTTGTATATACAATAGCTCAAAAAAATCAAACAAAAACATAGAAAAAGTAACTATAGAAGTATCAGGGATAGAATTTCTGCCGTTGATAAGAGTAAAAAACGGTTTACCAGAGTTACCAAGGCTAAAACTCGATAAAGAAAAAATAAAAGAAGCGATAAGATACATATATAGTGATGTAAAAAAAAATTTCCTGAAAAAACTCTACAAGATACTAGAAGCAATCACAACTTTTGAACATGGACTAATAATGATAATATCAGATCCAGAGACTACAAAACTAGAATCAAAAAGATTATCAACTCAATTTTTTAGCATATATCCATTCAATCTTTTCAAAGATGAAAAACATCTGGACATCGACTTGCTAAACTCAATAACATCTATAGATGGGGCTACCTTTATAGACACAGAAGGTTACTGTCATTCGTTTGGAATAATACTAGACGGAGATAGTATATCTACTGAAAACCCTTCAAGAGGTGCTAGATATAACTCATCATTAAGATACATAGCCACTAGAAATGAAAAAGCTATAGCAGTAGTAGTATCAGACGATGGGATGATCGACATCATTCACAAGGGAATAATAGAAAGATACAAACTAGAAACCATCTCAGAGTTTTTTCTAAATGAACCTAATATAGTAAGCTAGTATGGATTATGTAATACTTTCTTTGGGATCAAACGTAGGAAATAGAGAAGAATACCTCAGAAAAGCAATACATGAACTGAAAAACTTTTTCGAAATCCACAAGGTGTCATCTATTTACGAAACATCCCCTATTGGATATACTGATCAAGAGAAATTTCTAAATATGGTTGTAGCTGGAACAACTAAATTAGACATAGTGGATTTCTTTTCAAATCTGAAAAGAGTGGAAAGAGACATAGGAAGAAAACCTACATTCAGATGGGGACCTAGAGAAATAGACATCGATATTGTATACTTTGGTAATAGGGAAATAAAAAACGAACTTTTGGAAATACCTCACAAAGAAAGGTTAAATAGAGCTTTTGTGGTAGTTCCACTTGTAGAAATATTTCCAGACTTTTTCGACTTTAAAGAAAAAATTCTCCTCAAAGAAATAGCTAGAAAGCTAAAAAAAGACCAGAAAATAAAAATTCTAAAAAACTTGTTCGAGAATAGATAAATACTCAAACGCTTTTTTTTCTATTTCATCGAATTGGTTATTTTCTATCCAAACCATGTTAGCAACTTCGTTGCCAATACCTATAACATCAGCACCCTGAGCTAGAAAATTTCTAACAACATCTACTTCCATTCCACCACTTGCCAGTATTCTCACAAAAGGCAAAGGACCACTCTTAAGAGATCTAATAAACTTAGGCCCCAAAGTGGATGCAGGAAAAACTTTGACAAAATCAGCTCCACTTTCCCAAGCGTTATAAATTTCAGTAGGTGTAAAACCACCCATAAAACAAACTTTACCATACTCTTTCGCAATCTCTAAAACTTCTAAGTTTTGAACTGGATTAACTATAAAATCTGGATCGCCTTCTAGAGCTTCAAAAGCTATTTCTTTGTTGAGCACAGTTCCAGCACCTACAATTATATCCATTCCCTTAACCAACTCCTTTGCCTTGAAGATAGCTTGGGCAAAATTAGGCACAGTAGAAGTGAATTCTATACATTTAGCTCCGCTTCTTACCAAAATATCAAAAACCTTAATAGCTTTATCGAAATCATGGGTCCTTATGATAAATAAAAATCTATTTTCTATAAAATGAGATATTATTCTCTCCTTGCTCACATCTCTATTATACAGTTTTGTATCATCACCTATAAAGTTTTTTTCTCCAACCATACATTACTAATTGTCGGAAAATTTAAAAAAGTATTATCTTAGCTTCCTTAATACTCATATTAGAAATCCTAAGCAGTAGACAGGAACTTCTACTTAAGAATTTTTATTAGCATCCATCTAGGGTAACTTACCCCCCAACACAACCCC
>FWWM01012001.1_pt1 | contig 14597 bp, 16 predicted proteins | sample 2228351 | NCBI WGS metagenome assembly FWWM01 (sample SAMEA103939774, study PRJEB20133) | metagenome | reverse complement strand
CCATCATCGATATGGGCGCTATCCTCCGCGGCCTCGAAGGGCGCGAAAGCCTCATCCTCATGACCTGCAGCGGCCCCGCCAACGAAGGTGATTATCCCCTCCGCACCGTCGTCATCGCCGAACGCGCCCCGTCCGAATAACCCCGGGCCAATCCCGCTACACCAGCGGTCGCCCCTTCCACGCCGCCCGGCCGCGGTGCCATGCCACGAAAGACCGGAACGCCAGCCAGCCACACACCCCCACGGTGATCGGTCCCTCGAACGCCACCCGCCGCCCCAGGCCAAATGCCCGCGCCGCCAGCCACCAGGTCGCCACGCCCCCCACACCCAGCAGCGCAGCCTCGCCCGCGGCACGTGGCCTCCCCCGGGCCAGCCGCCAGCCCGCAGCGACCCACGGCCATGCAAACACGCGGAGCAACCACGTCCACGCCAGCACAAACGGCACCGCCCGCCCGCCGAGCGCCGGGAACAGGTTCTTCTCCAGACCGGCAAAGGCCTCCTCCCGGCTCCGGTACATCCGGCACCGAGAAACCTCGTGCGCCGACCCCACCGCCCAGCGCAACCCCTTGCGGGTCGCCAGCCGCGCGAAAGCCATGTCCTCGGCAGCCGCACCGCGCACCGCACCGTGCCCCCCGAGCCCCTCGTACGCCTGCCGTCGAAACGCCAGCACCTGCCCCACCGCGCCCGCGGCGAACGACGCTCCAAGCGTCCGCGCCAGCGCAGGTGACAGGTGCGTCACCAGCGCCCACGGGATGACCGGCACCGTCCACCGCTCCCAGGCGCTCCCCAGTTCCTGGCGAGGCACCGCCGAGAGCATCCCCAGCCCCTCCCGCTCCATCGTCGCCAGCACCGCCCCAATCATGCCCGGCTCGTGCCACGTGTCCGCATCCACGAACACCAGCACATCGGCATCCTGAGCCGCCTCGGCCAGCTGCGCGCAGGCCCACGCCTTCCCGGACCACCCCGGCGGCGGCTCACTCCCCGCGATGACAGTCAGCCGCAGGTGCTCGTCCCGGAGCCGGGCCAGGATCGCGCTCGTCCCGTCCCTCGAGCCGTCGTCGCACACGAACACCCGGAGGTTCGGCCACGCCTGCCCGAGCAGCGAACGCACGCAGCGTTCGATGGTCCGCTCCTCATCCCGGGCCGGCACGAGCACCGCTACCTCCGGCTCCCATGCCTCGGGGCGAGTGCCGGAGCCCAGGCGTGGCATCGTGGCCAGGTTCGCCGCTTCGTTCGCCAGCACCGCCGCCAGGTACAGCCACGCGCCCCGGTCATCGCCGAACGCCCGTGCAAGCCTCCTCACGAGCGCCTCGGCGGCCACCCGAATCGGTCGCGGTACGCCCAGATCAGCGACCCCGCCGTCAGCGCCCAGGCCGCCGCCACGGCGCCTCGCTGCGCGGGATGCTTCCGCAGCGCCAGCAGGAGCGCCGGTGCGCCGAGCGCGATCGCCCAGCCCTCGCGCAGTCGCAGCAGCCCGTACCCCACCCCGAGCGCTCCTCCAAACGCCAGCGCCGACGCGGGCCCCCCGAGCGCAGTCCAGCTCCCGAACGTCGCGGCCAGCCCTCGCCCGCCCCGTCCGCCCAGCAAAGGGCTGGTTCGGTGCCCCAGGATGGGCGCGACCGCGGCCAGGGTCAGCCCCGGGCCGGCAACCCCCCGCCGCAGCGCCAGCGCCACCGGCAGCGCTGCCTTCCCCCAGTCGCCCACCGCCACCGCCGCCCCGGCCGCCCTTCCCACGCCCCGCCAGGCGTTCGCCGCGCCAGGGTTCCCATCGCCCACGCTGCGGATGTCACGCCCCGAACGCCGCGCCGCCCATGCCGCGAACGGCAGCGAGCCAAGGGCGTACCCCACCACGCCCGCGATCACGCCCATCATGCGCCCATGTCCCTCCCGCGCTCCCCGCGCCACCGCGATGCCATCGCGCGCGCCCGCTCCCGCCCCTCCGGGATGAGCAGCAGCACCAGCCCAAACGTCACCAGCATGTTCGTCACCAGGAAGAACACCAGCTCCTCCATCGGCAGCCCGCCGGGAAGCTTCAAGCCCGTCGAGGTCGCCTCCGTGATGTGCCACGTCCCCGCGCCAATCGCAACGCTGTCGGCAAACGCCAGGTACGCCGTTGGCACCGCGAAGCCCGCCAGCACCGTCCGCCACCGCCCCGCCAGCAGGTCGGCACCGAACCACCCCTGGAGCGCCAGCGGCAGCGCGGCCCACCCGACAATCAGCCCCAGGTACCGCAGCGAATCAGGCCCGCCAAGCACCGCCGCCCAGCCGGCTGCGGCAATCGCCAGCAGCACCACGGCCGCACCCGGCCGCCAGCCCCCCCACTCCCGGCCTCCCGGCCGGTGCCCGCGCAGCAGCAGTCCCACCCACAGCCCTGTCAGCACCGTCTGCAGCACGAAGAACAGGTACTCCTCCAGTGGTACCCACCCCAGCCGAATGCCCCACGTGCGGTCTTCCGGGTAGGTCCACGTCTCGCTCGCTACCAGGTAGTTGTCCCACGGCGTGGTGTACACCACCGCGATCACTGCCAGCACCGCTATCCCCCCGGCCAGCTCGCGCGCCGGCACCCGCGGCGGCCAGCGGATCACCGCCGCCAGCAGCGCCACGATCGGCGGCACGACGAACAGCCCAAGGAACGCCCCGTAGCTCATCGCCGCCGTACCCGCAGCAACCCGCCGCGCGGTTCGAGCGTCGCCCCCATCGCTCCCCGGAGCGGCCGCCGAGTCACCGCCAGGTCCACGAGCTGCAGCACCCGGGCCAGCACTACCCGCCCTTCCAGGTTCGCAAACCCGGCGCCAATGCAGTTCCGCGGGCCCCCACCGAACGGCAGGTACGTGAACGGCCCCGGCGCACCGCCCCGCAGCCAGCGCCCGGGGTCGAAGCTCCGCGCGTCGGAGCCCCAGGTCGCCGGGTCCCGCTGCACGAGGAAGTACGACAGCATCACCCGCCGACCCGCCGCAACCGGGCATCCGCCCAGCTCCATCTCCCGCAGCAGCCTCCGCCCCCCGACATGGATCGGCGGCCACAGCCGCAGCACCTCCTTCAGCACCGCGTCGATCACCGGCAGGTCGTCCGCCCGCAGATCCGCCAATCGCCCATCCTGCGGCGCCGCCCGCGCCTCCCGCGCTGCCCGCGCGAGCCATGCCGGGTACCGCGCCAGCAGATGCAGCGCCCACGAAAGCTGCGCCGTGCTCGTATCGTGCCCCGCAATCAGCATCGTCAGCGCGTGATCGCGCGCCCGCTCGTCATCGAATGCCGCCAGCAGCCGATCCAGCAGCGTCCCACCGTCGCCGCCCGCGCGGCGCCGCTTGGCAATCACCGCGCGCACGTGTGCGTCCAGCAGCCCGGCCGCCCGCGGTGGTCGGCCGGCGCGCCCGCGCAGTACCCACGCACCCGGCCCAATGTACCGGAGCGCCGCCAGCAGCCCCGGGAGCACCCGTTCGATCTCCTCGTCGCGCAGCTCGCGGCCAAAGAACACCCGCTCGAACGAACGCCAGGCAATCCGCCGCATCGCCTCCACCGCCTCGATCCGCCCGTCCTCTGGCCAGCGCGCCACCTCTGTCTCCACAATCGCCGGGATCCCCCTGGTCGCCTCCCGCAGCCGTGCGGGCTCGAAGGCCGGCGTCATCACCGCCCGGGCAGCGTCGTGCTCCTCGCCGTCCGTCACCAGGATGCTGCGCCGGAACAGCACCGCCGCCGGGTCCCCCTCCGGTCGCCATGCCAGCGCCGAACGCTCGCCGACCAGTGCCCGCTCCAGCTCGCGCGGCTCAGCGACGACCACTGGCCGAAACCGCCCAAAGCCCAGCTCAAAGACACTCCCCAGCCCATCCCGCGCCACTTCCAGCGCCTCGTACAGTCCGCTCAGCCCGTGCCGCAGCGTCCACAACGCACGCAGCCCATCCACCGGCCGCAGCTCATCGCTCCGCGGCAGCATCGTCCCCGCCTCGGTCATACCCTCACGGGCCCCGCCAGGCGCTCCAGGACCTGCAGCGCTGCCATCTCCTTCGCCTTTGCCTCCACCATCACATCCAGCCTGAGCTCGCCGGCAGCCTCGCGCAACCGTTCGATATCAGCATCCTCCACAAACTCGGCGTGCGCCCCCGGCCGACCTCCCGGCGCCTGGCTCGAAAGGTGCACCTTCTGCCGGTGGGGCCACGTCCCGGCAGCGGCGCGCAGCGCCTCCGCCAGCGCCATGCCCCCGTCGTTCCACTGGTGGTGCAGCGCATCCACGACCACCGGGATCCCGAGCCGCTCCGCGACCGGCAACAGCGCCCGCACACTCCACACCCGCTCGTCGTTTTCGAGGGCCAGGTACCGCAGGATGGCCGCCTCCCCGGCGAGCGCCGCGTACATCCGCTCGCCAGCGGCCGCGGTGCCGTCGCTCGCGCCGCCCCCGTGCAGGACAATCACCCCATCCTCAGCGCCGAGCAGGTCGAGCACCGCGGCCGTGTACCGCAGCTCGGCGAGCGACCGCTCCACCACGCCTGCGTCCCTGCTCCCCGGGGTGATGTACTGCCCCGGGTGCATCGAAAGCCGGACACCCGCCGCCCGCGCCGCCGCACCGATCACCCGCAACCGTTCACCGTGCTCCCGCACCCAGTCGTACGGGAAGGCCGGGTGCGATGCAAACGGGATCAGCTGCTGCCCGATCCGCAGCAGGCCTAGCCCGTGCGCGGCATTGAAGGCCACCATTCGCGCAAGGTCCTCCACGTTGGCCGCCGCACGTTCCCGCACCCGTTCCGCGTCCAGGTTCGCCAGCCGCACCGTACGCAGCGTCGTCGCCCCGAGCGTTCGGTTCTCGCACAGGTAGCCAACCCGCCACTGCCCGCCGCTCACCGCCCCTCCTCCTCCGCGATGATCCGTTCGACCACCTTGGCCGACGAGAGCACCCCCGGCACGCCCGCTCCCGGGTGCGTACCCGCCCCGACGAAGTACAGGTTGTCGATATCCTCCGAGCGGTTGTGCGGCCGGAACCACGCCGACTGCCAGAGCGTCGGCTGCACGCTGAACCCCGTCCCCAGGTATGTGTTCAGGTTGTCCCGGAAGTGCCGTGGGTCCACCGTATGCTCCGCCACGATGTGCGCCCGCAGCCCCGGCAGGTAACCCCGCTCAAGAAACTCAAGGATCAGCTCCCGGTAGCGTGGTGCCATCCGCTCCCAGTCCGTCGGCGAACCCAGGTGCGGCACCGGCGAGAGCGCATAGAACGCCTCGTGCCCCGGCGGTGCGCCGCTCGGGTCCGTCAGCGTCGGCATGTGCACATAGAGCGAAAAATCCCGCGGCAGACCCCGCGCCCGGAAGATGTCCCGGATCAGCCCCTTGTACCGCTCGCTCAGGATGATGTTGTGGTGCACCAGCGGGGTATCGCGGTACAGCCGGTCCGTCCCGAAATACACCACGAACAGCGACATGCTGTACGCCGTCAGCTTCCGGTAGCGCAGGTCCGAATTTCGCCACCCCCGGTGCTCCGGCGCAACCAGCGAGAGATACGCCTGCGGCACATCCCCGTTGCAAATCACCCGGTCGGCGGGCACCACCTCCCCGTCGGCAAGCTCGACGGCCACCGCTCGCCGTCCCTCCACCCGGATTCGCCGCACCTCGCGTCCCAGCCACAGGCGCCCCCCCAGCTCCTCGAAGAGCCGTACCAGCGCATCGACCAGCGCACCCGTCCCGCCCTCCGCGTACCACACACCCCACTCGCGCTCCAGGTGATGGATCATCGCGTAAATCGATGACGCCACGAACGGGTTGCCGCCGATCAACAGCGGGTGAAACGTGAAGCACCGCCGCAGGAACGGATCCCGGATGAACTTCGATACGAACCCGTACACCGACCGGTACGACTGCAACCGGACGAGGTCCGGCGCGACCCGCAGCATATCCGTCACGTTCAGGAACGGGGCGTCGGCCAGCTCCACAAACCCCTTCTGGAAAATCGCCCGGCTCGCCTCGAGGAAGCGCCGGTACCCCTCCACATCGTCCGGGTTCCAGCGCTCAATCTGCCGCGCCACGTCGTCGAAGCTGCCGTTGTACTCGAACCACCGCCCCCGCGCGTCGAAGATCCGGTAGAACGGCTCGACCGGGATGAGCCGCACCGCATCCTCCAGCCGCCTCCCCGCCAGGGCAAACAGCTCCTCGAACAGGAAGGGCGCCGTAATCACCGTCGGCCCGCCGTCGAACCGAAATCCACTCACCTCCACCGGGGCCGCGCGCCCGCCGGCCCGCTCCCTCTTTTCGATGAGCGTCACTGCGTGGCCCCGTGCCGCCATCCGCACGGCCGCAGCAAGGCCGCCGAATCCGCTGCCGATGACCACGGTCCGCGTCATGCCGACGCTCCCGCCGCGCGCGGCGCCCGCCACGCCCGCCACCCGGCCAGTGGCAAGATCGCCAGTCGCCGCCAGCCCGGCACCGTCGCTCGCCCCCGGAATACGTCGTACCCCGCCGCCTCGATGCAATCCAGGATCCGCGAGTACAGCTCGAGCGCCGCGCTCACCGCAAACCGGCCGTCGCCTGAGAGCATCCCAATCCCCGGCCGCGCCCCCGCATACAGCCGCCGGGCACGCGCCACCTGGAACCGCATCAGTCCTCGCCACGCCTCGTCGACGCGCCCTTCGGCGAGGTGTGCCTCGCTCACACTGAAGCGCTCCATCTCGTCGCGCGGCAGGTAGATCCGCCCCTGCTCCCAGTCCTCGCGCACATCCCGCAGGATGTTCGTGAGCTGCATCGCCACCCCGAGCCGTATCGCGTACAGCGCCGGGTCTCCCCGGCTGCCGATGATCCGCATTGACATCAGCCCCACCGTCGAGGCCACGCCGTAGCAGTACTTCGCCAGCGCGGGGAAATCAGCATACCCACGGTGGTCCAGGTCCTCGGCAAGCGCCCCAATCAGCTGCGCCGGCAGGTGCCCGGGAATGCCATACCGCTCCCGCACCGCGCTCCAGGCCAGCCGCACCTGCTCCTCCATCCCGTCCTCTCCCCCCTCCGGTGCACCCCATGCCAGCAGCCGCTCCAGCCGCCGCTCGCCCGGTTCATCCGCGATGTCATCCGCCACCCGGCAGAAGGCGTACAGCGCCCGGACTGCCCGCCGCTTCTCCCCGGGCAGCAGCCGGGTCGCCGCAAAAAATGTCCGGCTGTGCTCCTTCGTCACCGCGTCACAGCGCTGAAATGCTTCCTCAAGCCCAGCAAGCGCCCTGTTCGGCGCAGCCGGCGGATACGCTTCCTGCCGGGCTAATGCCAGCAGGTCGGACTCCCACGGCTCAATCCCCGTCGCTGGCTCGGGTGCGCTCCCCACGGGACCAGCCTACCCGGGTGGGGCCTCGGCCGGTGTAAGCCCCGCGCGCACCCCCTACGACCCCAGCGCCTCCGCCACGCCGTACGCCGACCGCGTCGCCTCGAACCGCGCCACGTCGTGGCTCAGCACCAGCAGGTCGTGCTTCTTGCCCTCACGATCCTTCACCTGGTCGCGGAGCAGCGCCTCTGGCCGAAACCCGAGCCCCTCGAACGTCGCAATCGCCCCTTTCTGATCGAGCGTCATCTGCGCCAGCATCTTCTCGATGCCCAGCCCGAGCGCATTCGCGAACGCCTCCTGGGTCAGCAGCCGCCCGAGGCCCTTCCCCCGCCACGCCTCGGCCACCGTCACCCGCAGCTCGGCGACGTGCGCTGCCCAGCGCAGCGTATTCCGGTGGATCGTCGCATAGCCGATGACCTCCCCGTCCGCCAGCGCCAGGAACGTCAGGATCTCCCCCCGCTCGATCTCCGCGATCCAGTCGTCCACCGCCTCCGGTTGCGTGATGTCCCGCCGCAGGAACAGCAGATCGTGCTCGGGCAGGGCACGCGCGAAGGCCAGCACCCCATCGCGATCGTCCCGTGTCATCAGCCGGAGCGTCACCGTCGCCCCCCCGAGGTCGTGCGTGGTCGGGTAGCTGCGCACCGTTGGAGTTGTCATACCGATCGCTCCGCGAGCCAGGATTCGAGCTGGGGCCACAGCCGGTAGATGGCATTGCCGCCGGCCACAAGGCTAACGTGTCCCCCCTTCAGCATCACCTCGCGCCGGTCCTCGCTCCCGACAAGCGGCACCAGTGGCCGCGCCGAGGCATACGGCACGATGTGATCGTGCTCAGCCACCACGTGCAGGAACGGCACCCGCACCTCCCCCAGGTCCACCCGCCGTCCACCAACCTCCAGCTCGTTCCGCACCATCCGGTTCTCCCACATGAATTGCTTCGTAAACTCCCGGAACGTCTCCCCCGGGAACGGAATCTGATCCGACGCCCACCGTTCGAACAGCCGGTACGACCGCACGAAATCGTCGTTCCACAGGTTGTCCCAGAGCTGGATGTTCTTCGCCACCCGCTGCACGGGCTTCAGCATGTCGAACGACGCGTAGATCAGCTCTGGCGGCACGTTGCCCAGCGTGTCCACCACCCGGTCCACATCGAAATAGCGCGGATCCAGCCACCGCTTGAACAGCACCATCCCGTCCGAATCGACCGGCGTCGTGAAGCACGCCAGGTTCTTCAGCGGCCCCTTCGGGTGCAGCGCCGCGTACATCGTTGAAAGCTGCCCGCCCATGCAGTAGCCAACGATCGAAAGCTCCCGCTCCCCCGAATCGTCCAGCACCCGCTCCACACAATCCGGGATGAAGTCGAGCACGTAATCCGCCAGCCGCAGCCGCGCATCCTCCGGCCGCGGGACCCCCCAGTCAATCATGTAGACGTCGAAGCCCCGCTTCACCAGGAACTCCACCAGGCTCTGCCCCGGCGCCAGGTCCAGGATGTACGGCTTGCTCACCAGCGACATCACCAGCAGGACCGGCACCCGGTACACCTCATCCGCCTGCGGCCTGTAGTGGTACAGCTTCAGCGTCCCGCGCGAATGGATGACGTCCTTCGGCGTCAGGCCCACCGCCGGGTCGCCGGTCGCGATGTACTCAAGTCCCTTGATGCTCCGCTGGATCGCCCGCTCAATCTCCGCCCGGACGCGGGCCTCGATCGACGTATCGCCGGTGGGAGCCGACATGGTGCACCTCGCGTGCGCGGCTGAAAGGGTGCCGCGGAGTGTACTCCCCCGCCCGCCCCGCCACCATGACATTTCTGCGAAACGTCAATGAAATCTCGATAACACGTGCCACGGGCCACGCCCGCAGATCACTCCCTGGTCGGCGGCTTCCTCGTCCGCGGGGGGCGTGGCGCAGCCGCAGCTTCAGCCGCCTGCGCTCCCCTGCCCCCATCCCCGCGCTCGCGGGCCAGCGCTCCCTCGATCCGCCCCAGCCGCTCCTCGATCGCGCTCAGCCGCTCACCCAGTGCCAGCACCTCCTGGCGACTCGGCATGTTCACCAGCTGCAGATAGCGGCTCATCGCCTCGTTCATCCCCTTCTGCAGGTTCAGGTAGAAGTCCATGAACTTCCCCATCGCCTGGCTAAACTCGTCCGTCGCCATCGCCTGGTTCAGGAACGCATTCCACTGCCGTTCCGATTGCGCCACCCACTCCCGCCACATCCCCAGCGGATCCATCCCCGGTCGCTCGGCCATCTTCGGCCTCCTTCTGCCTTACTCGCGGTCTTCCGGCCTGCCGGGCCCCCCGCCCGCGACCGGTCGATCCCCAGTTCTCCCCGGCTCCGGCTCACCGGCAAACGCGCGCAGCCCCTCCGCTGCCATCCGCAACACCCGCTGGTAATGCTCCAGGATGTCGATCCACCCCGCCAGGAACGCCTCACCGGCCTGCGTCAGGCTGTACATCCGCCGCGCCGGCCCCGATTCCGACGTATCCCAGAACGACGACACCAGCCCCGCACGCTCCAACTGTCGCAGCGTCCGGTACACCGTCCCGCTGTCCGATTGCGGCAGCCCCGCCTGCGCCAGCCGCTGCGTCAGCTCATAGCCATACGCGTTCCAGCCACGCAGGAACGCCAGCAGCGTCGTCGAAAGCAGTTCACCGTGCAAACGCGGCTGCGGCCCACCCGCGTGACTGCCGTTCCCGTTCCCCCTCGTCGTATCGCCGGCCGCTCCTGCTGCGGGCCCGCGGCCCCCCTGCTCGTTCTGGTGGTTCGTAACCTTCTTCTTCGCCATACCTACCTGCAGTATGCATCTAGCAGCAGCCTGTTGACAAGGCAGCGCCGCTATCTGTATTGTGCATATAGCAGCGCAACGGCGCTAAGGAAGGAACACACCGTGACCGCAGCCACCGAACCCGTACAGAAGTACTTCGACACCCTCCTCCAGAACTACGACCTCCTCGTCGAGGCCCTCGAGAAGGCCAACGAACGCGGCATCAAGGTCTCCCGCCAGTTCGCCAGCGACCTCATCGCCGGGCAGCGTGAGGCCATCGAGCTCGGCAAGAAGCTCGCCACCGAACCGGGCGACCTCGGCCGCCTCTCCGCCGCTCTCCTCGAAGCCGCGACCGCAGCCCAGGGCCGCGCCCTCGCCTTCACCCAGGTCGCCTACCAGGAAGCCATGGCCGGCGGCGCCGATACCCGCGAGCTCGTCCAGAAGCTCTTCGAAGCCAATCGCGATACCGCCACCGCCGCCCTCGAATTCGCCCGCCAGTGGGCCACCGCCAATCCCATGGCCGAAATGTTCCGCAAGGGCTTCGCACCCGCCCAGCCCGCCGCGCAGCCGGCCGAAAAGTCCACCCGGGCGGAGGGCACCGCGGCCGACGCCTGATACCCCGCCCCCATTCGTCCACGCCACAGGGCCCGGGAGTCATCCCGGGCCCTGTTCGCGTTACCTCGGGGTCCTGCCGGGCGGCGCTACTCCGCTCGGCGCAACAGCTCCGCGATCACCCGGTACGCCCCCGCATGCACCACCATCCCCAGGTGGCTGCTCGCCACCTCGAAATTCCGTTCAGGCTCCTCCTCCACGCAGCTCTCCCACTCAACCACCCCATCACGCCGCGAATAAATCGCATAGCGCGGCACCTCCCACCCCTCCGGCGCCAGCATGTTCTTCACGAACGTGCACGTGCAATGCCCGCTAAAGCACGACGGCCGCAGGTTCGGCGCCACCGCCGTCCCCGCGTGCCCCCGCAGCGTCGCCGCCGCCGAGATCAGCACCGGGTGCGCCCGCACCGCATCGCGGAACGGTGACCCCAGCGAAATCACCATCGCCACGTCCGCCGGATACTCGAGCGCCAGGTTCCGGCTCAGCATCCCACCTAGGCTGTGCCCAATCAGCCGCACCCGCTGGCCGCTCTCATCCCGCGCCCGGCGTACCGTTGCCAGCAGCCGCGCCGTCTGCGCATCCGGGCAATCCAAGTTCCTCCCAATCTGGGAGAAGTACGGCCGATACCCAATCCGCGCCAGCCACCAGTACAGCTCGACCAGCGAGACATCGCTTGCCAGGAAGCCCGGGACCACGACCACCGGCTCGCCGCTCCCGTGCGGAACCCCGAGACCCCAGTACACCGGCGATGCCCGCAGTGCCAGCCACTCCAGCGGGAACAACGCCTCCCGCCAGATAGGCGTCGCCGCAGGCACCACCGAGGCGTCTTCGGCAAACGGATCCGCGGCAGCAGCATGAAATCCCATGCCGGCATCCCTCGTGGCGCGCTTACCGCCCGGTAGCTCCGGGGCAGGTGCGCGCAACGCTACCCCAACCCCCGACCAGCAGCAAGCGCTCCCTTCCCCTATCCGTCGGCGCCCAGCACCCCCATCGCCACCGGGAAATTCGCCAATCCCTGGCGGTGCCAGCCTAGCAGTGCCAGTGGCGAATGATCCCGTTCCACCCCGCCCCGCACGCGAGCTCGAACGACGCCACCTGGATCGCGACCATCGCCACCGCCAGCGTCACCACGAAGAGCACCGCATGCGCCAGCCCCATCCCGTTCACCCATCGACCTGTCACGAACCCGACCACCGCCGCCGCCACCAGCAGGCTCCCGTGCACGGCGAGGTAGACCTGATCGCGAACGGCCGCGTCCCGGTCGCTCTGCACATCCGAAAACCCGACGGTCGCCCGCATCGCCCCGGCGTACGCGGCCACGAACAGCACGATCAGCGTCACCACCATGACCACCGCCGATCCCCTGCCCCGGTCCGGCTCCTGCCCCATCTCGCTCACCGCGCCATTCCAGCGCCAGGCAGCCCGCAGTTCAAGTGCCGGCCCGGACACCCGTCACGGCCGAAGCCCCACCCGGCAGGTCAGCCCCCGAGCTTCGACCGCAGCAGCGCGATGCACTCGTCCACCGTCGCGACCCGCCAGCCCGCCCACACCGGGCCCTTCTGCCACGCCAGGTAGCGTTCCCGCGCCGCAGCACGCGCCGCCTTGATCTCCTCCTCCGAGGGCTCGTGCCCGAGCTGCCGCGCAATCCCCTCGGGCGACGTATCGCCCAGCACATCCCGCGTCAGGTGCAGCTGCTCATTCGCCAGCTGTGGCCGCTCGATGAAATGCGCGATCTCCCGGTGATCCTTGTCATAAAAAATGAACACCGGGATCGACTCGAACTCCCCGTCCTTCAGGTACTCCGCCATCATGTCCTTGTTCTGATCCCGCTCAAAGAACCGCAGCTCCGCCCCCATCGCCTCCGCCATCCGCTGCGCTACCCCGGTCCCCCGGTAGACGTCCGGGCACCAATCCTCGCCAATCACCAAGATGTGGTGGGGGCCACCCGGCCGCGCCGCGAGCTCCTTCAGCGCCGCCTCCTGCTCCGGCGTCAGCACCGTCTGCTCGTAGTTCTCAACGAACAGCTCCCGGTTCCGAATCCCCGAATCCAGGTACTCCTGGAACGTCTTCCCTTTCTTGAACCGCTCGTACGTGATCACGGATTCTCGTGTCTGCGTCACCTGTCGCCTCCCGGTTCGTTGCTCTTTGCAACACAGTAGCCTACGCGACTCGCACCCGCCTCACAACGCGCCCCCCTCCCCCGCCTTCACCTCCTCCCACAGCCGATCCAGCTCGGGCAGCTCCAGCCCGCGCAGCTCCAGCCCCCGCTCGGCGGCCAGCCGCTCCACCTCGCCAAAGCGACGGCGGAACTTCTCGTTCGCGCCCCGCAGCGCCTGCTCCGCATCCACCCCAAGGCGATCGGCAATGTTCACCAGCGTGAACAGGATGTCCCCGAGCTCCTCCACCCGTTCGCGCCCTTCCTGCGCCCGGGCGAACTCCCGCACCTCCTCCGCCAGCTTCTCCAGCGGCCCCTCCACGTCCGGCCAGTCGAACCCCACCCGTCGCGCCCTCCCCTGGATCGCCTGCGAAGCAGCCAGCGCCGGCAGCGTCCGCGGCACCCCGTCCAGGATCGACCCACGCCCCTGCTTCTCCGCCCGCTTCAGCGCCTCCCAGTTCTGGTACACCTCCGCCGCCGATCCGGCCTCCGCCTCGCCGAAGACATGCGGGTGTCGCCGGATCAGCTTCCTCGCAATCTGCTCCACCACATCGCCAAGCTCAAAGCTCCCCTCCCGCTCCGCCACCGCCGCGTGCATCAGCACCTGCAGCAGCAGGTCCCCCAGCTCCTCCTCCAGCCCGGCGGGGTCGCCCCGGTCGATCGCCTCGAGGGCCTCGTACGCCTCCTCGAGCAGGTGCGGCCGCAGGCTCTCGTGCGTCTGCTGCCGGTCCCACGGGCACCCATCCGGTGCGTGCAACCGGCGCACCACGTACTCCAGCCCATCGAATCGCCGCACATCATCGAGCGGCGCCAGCGCCGGCACGAACACCGCATCCAGGTACCCGAACGGGCGATGGTCCAGCTCACGCAGCGCCACCTCCTCCGCCGAAGCCTCCGCCGTCCCCAGCCGCGTGAGCACCGTCACCCGGTGCTCTGCCGGGTACCACGCGAGCAGCCGCAGCTTCAGGTCGGTCGCAACCTCCCGCGCGTACACCTGCCCAAAAATCGCCGGCCGCCACGTGTCCACGCGCGGCTCCAGCGCGTCGCACACCTGCAGCGTCGCCCCATCGATGCCGAGCTCCGCCAGCGCCACATCCACGAAGCTCACTCCCGGGTACACGCAGAACCCTACCCCAAGCGCTCGCGCCCTCCCCAGCGTCGCGACCACTGCTCGCTCAGCAACCAGCGGGTGCCCGGGTACCGCGAACACCACCGGGCCCCTCGCCGCAGCCTCCAGCACCCGCGCCGCCACCCGCTCGTACGTCTCCTCGAACGTCCGTCCCGCGCCGTACAGGTCGTCGCAGTCGCGTACTTCGCCGGGGATTGCCATCGCCGCCACCGTCGGGTGGTGCCGCGTGCGGAAAATCACCGGCAGCCCCGATCCCAGCAGCCGGCTTGCCTCCACCGTCAGCAGCTCCGGCGCGCCCGGGCCCAGGCCCACCACGTGGATCCGCACATCCGCTGCCTTGCCGCTCACCCCACCGGCTCCACCGCCCCCGTCTCGAGGCTCCGGTGCAGCGCCACCAGGAGCCGGGTCACCTCCACCCCGTCGTCCAACGTGGCGCCCCCATCACCCTGCCCATCCGCAGCCCGCAGGAACGCCTGGAGCCGCTGCGCGAGCCACGGCTGCGCCGCCGGGAACCGGAAGCGGTCCGTCGCCAGCGCGACCCCCTGCCGCCCTGCCTCCACCTCGACCGCCCCGCGCGTCCCAATCGCCCTGAACACCATGTCCGCACCGCTCGGCCAGCTCTCCGGCAGGATCCAGCACGCCTCGAACACCCCGTCCGACCC
>FWWM01011790.1_pt1 | contig 14603 bp, 11 predicted proteins | sample 2228351 | NCBI WGS metagenome assembly FWWM01 (sample SAMEA103939774, study PRJEB20133) | metagenome | reverse complement strand
CATCGCACGCGCGCGTCACGTGCCTGCAGCCGGGCCCTGGCCATTCGTGCCACACCGACGCGACTTTGGTATCGCCGTGGGGGTGCGGAAGAACCGGATAGGCCGGAAAGCCCGTCCCACGCTCTGGTGGGTTGGCGGACGGAAAAGCCCGCCCCACGGCGGTTTTCGGATAGACTCTTAGAACCCTTCGATAAAGTGTAAAATCTCCTCATGCGTGAACACCGGCCCATCCACGCAGACATAATGCTCCCCGATGTTGCAACGGCCGCACTTGCCCAGGCCGCACTTCATCTTCATCTCCAGCGTGGTGTAGATCTGCTCCGGGGTAAAGCCCTGCTTTTGCAAAAGTTGCACGACGAACTTGATCATGATCGGCGGGCCGCAGGTGATGGCGATGGCGTTCTCCGGGGAGGGGTTTACCCGGGCCTGCAGTTCGGTGATCAACCCCACCGGACCGGTCCAGCCCTCGGTGGCCGCATCCACAGTGACGTGGAACTCGACGTCCGGGGCAGACTTCCACTCCTCATACTCCTCCCGAAAGACGAGTAGTTCCGGGGTACGCGCCGCCACGAGCAGGGTGATCTGGCCATAGTCGCTGCGGTGGTCCAGGGCGTGCTGGATGACCGGCCGCAGCGGGGCCATCCCGATGCCCCCGCCCAGGATGACCAGGTTCCTGCCGACAAACTCCTCCATCGGGAAGCAGTTGCCCATCGGCCCGCGCACACCGACCGGTGAGCCTTCCTCCAGTTCGTGCAGGGCGGAGGTTACCGTGCCCACCCGGGCCACGGCGAACTCCAGGTCCGGCCCCCGGGCCGGCGTGCCGGCCAGCCCAAAGGGGGCCTCACCGACGCCAAAGGCGGAGAGAAAGCCAAACTGCCCCGGTTTATAGTCGGCAAAGGCCCGCCGGCCGGCCTCGTCCTCCAGGCGCACCCGAAAGAGCCGGATGCCCACCGCCAGGTCCCGCACCTCCACCAGCGTGCCCGGATGGGGCCAAAAGGGATTGTCCGAGGCAATCATCGGCAGAACCCGCTCAGTCGTTTGCTGCTTTGGCTCGGGCATCAACTTCCTCCAAAACCTCCGTGATGTCAATATTCACCGGGCATTGCGCCACACAACGCCCACATCCACTGCAGAGCAGGATCTGCTCGTAGCGCCAGGGGAAGTAAAAGTACTTGTGGGCAAAGCGGTTGCGCAGGTGCAACCCCCGCGTTGGCCGGGGGTCGTGCCCGCTGGCCTCGATGTAAAAGTGCTTCGAGGTGCAGGCATCCCAGGCCCGCAACCGCACCACCTTGCCTCCGGCCCCCCAATCGCGAATGTCGAAGCAGTAGCAGGTCGGGCAGTTGTAGGTGCAGATTTTGCAGCCCAGGCATCGCTCCCCCAGTCGCTCCCAAAGCCCGTCGTCAAAGACGCGCCGCCACGCCTCCTCGGTCGGGCGGGGGCACCTCGGCATCTCCGGCTCTTCCGGGACAAAGGGTTCCTCCAGCGGTTGACCCACTTTCCCCAGCAAGGCCCGGCCGGCCTCGGTCAGTGGCTCGGCGATGTAGCCTTGGTCCTGCGGGTAGAGGAGCACGTCCAGGTTCGTTGTGCCCACCGGCGATCCCCCCGTGGTGGTGCAAAAGCACTCCGCCGTGGGTACCTCCAGGCAAGCCAGCCCGACCAGGAGGGTGTTCTGCCGCCGGGTTCCGTAGTAGGGGTCGGCCGGCTCGCCCAAAAAGAGGGCGTCCATGGAGGTCAGGGCGGCGGCATCGCAGGGCCGTATCCCCAGGAGCACCTGCTTCCCCTCCGGCAGGAGCGCCTCCAACCGGGCGTTCCGCTTTCCCCGATAGACGCGCAGGATTGCCTCGGTGGCCGGGAAGAAGAACTCCTTGAGGCTGTTGACCGTCTGGCCGTAGGTCAGGTCCACCTCCTCGGCCCCGGCAAGCGGCTGTAAAAAGACATGCTCCCCATTCCGCACCGGCGCCACCACCCGGCGCTCCTGGAGCAGACCGTTCACCCAGGCCAAGAGTTCTTCCTGGGACAAGTATCTCTGTGTCGTCATCCGCGTTCCCTCTGCGTTCACTCTGCCTCCTCCAGTTCCTCCTTGCGGAAGGTGGCAAAGGGGGCCGGCGTCTCGGCATCCATCCCCGCACGGAAGCGGTCAAAGAGGTGGGCCACCTCCTCGGCCATATAGTGGTTGTACAGGTACACCGGGATGCCCATCGGGCAGACCCGTTCGCACTCGCCGCACTCGATGCAGCGGCCGGTCAGGTGAAAGGCCCGCAGGACGTGGTAGAACTCGTTCTCCGGTGGGGCGATGGCAATGCTCTCCCAGGGCGGGTCCAACTTTTCGGCGATGCAGACCTCGCAGTAGCACATCGGGCAGACCTGCCGGCAGGCGTAGCAGCGGATACAGCGGGAAAACTCCTTTTCCCAAAAGGCCCTGCGCTCTGCCGGCGACATCGCCCGGAGGCGGGCCAGGTCGTCCAGGGTCTCGTCGGTGCCGACCTCGGCCGGCGGCTCCCCCAGGAGGGTGTCGTAGGTCGGGGGGACGCGTTCCCGGCAGACGCTGCAGGCCCGCTTTCCCTCCACGCCGCTACAGGCGACCCCGATGACGTGAACCTTGCCCCGGTCCACCTGGTGCTCCAGCACCAGGACGTTGAGGGCGCGGGCATCGCAGGGTTTTAGCACCACGGCGATCGGCTCCATCTCCTCGTCCTGTTTTTTCGGCTTGAAATCGAGCAGGTAGAGGGCCAGGTTGTGGACGCAGCGTCTATCAAAGAGCAGCCGGCCGGCCTCTTCCTCCGTCCGGGCGACGAGCGGGCGCACCTGTCCCTGCCGGCCCTCCTCATAGCCGATGACCCGCGTGACCCTCCCACGGAAAAGTTCGCGGGCGATACGCCGAATTTCCTCCGTAAAGTTCAAGTCCACCTCCAGGTCTGGACAATACCTTGGCCGTCTTGGCACGGTTTCGCAAGTTCATACCAGGTATCCTGACCAAATCGGTAGAACACCCGATTTTTTTAACGTTCGAGCGGGGTAGCGGTGCTTACCCCCGGTGCAGCGAGACCACCGCCGGCGCGCGGGCGATCATCCAAAAGCCGACCGGCATCAGGATAACCGTGGCGCAGAGCAACCAGGCCACCTCCAGCCAGATCAGGCTGAACCAGCACCCGATCAGGAGAAAGTAAAGCGCGCGCAGAATCCAGGGTCGCTGGGGCAGTCCGCTCTCCTTGAGAACCCAGCGGCCGTCTTTTTCCTGGACGATCGTTGTCATCCGGGCCGGCTCGCGCAGCAGCATCACCTGGGGCAGCCGATGCAGCATCCACAGCCCCAGAGGCAGGCCGACAATCGTCAGGTTCAAAATCCAGGCAAAGAGCAGCCAGACCTGGCCTACCCAAAAGCCGACAAAGATGAACCAGAGCAGTTGCACCAGGCAGCCCGGTCCGGAACGGGAGACTACCACCGGTTCGCTCATACCGTCACCTCCGCCAACCGACGTGGCCCCAGTTCCCGCACCTGCTCGGTAAAGGCTGTGACCACCTCGGCAAAACGCCCCCCTTCCGAGGCCGAGACCCAGTCCAGTTTGAACCGCTCCGGCTCAACCCCGAAAAAATCCAGCAGCCGGTGAAAGAGGACCAGCCGTCGCCGGGCGTGGTAGTTCCCCTCGCTGTAGTGGCAGTCGCCTGGATGACAGCCCAGTACCATCACCCCGTCGGCCCCCTCCAAGAAGGCCTTCATCGCCAGCATCGGGTCCACCCGGCCGGAGCAGGGCACTCGGATAATGCGGATGTTGGGGGCGTAACCGATCCGCGATGTCCCCGCCAGGTCTGCCCCGGCATAACTGCACCAGTTGCACAAAAAGCCGACGATGCGCGGTTCAAACTCTACCGGTTCCTTCATGCGGTCACCTCTTCCTCGAACAGTGGCTCGGCAAAGAGGGCGGCCACCTGGTCCAGCAACTGCCGGTCGGTGAACCCTTTCAGGTCCATTGCGCCGCCACGGCAGGCGTTGACGCAGAGCCCGCAGCCCTTGCACAGGCTGGGGTTGACCCAGGCGACCACTTTGCCCCGCCGGGTGGTGCGCATCTCGGGCGCGCTGTAGGGGCAGACCTGCACGCAGAGTTGACAGGCCACACACTCGCGCTCGTTCACCACCGCGATCATCGGGTTGGCCACCAGGGCTTCCTTGGTCAGGATCCCCAGCACCTTGGCTGCGGCCGCGCCGGCCTGGGCCACGGTGGCCGGGATGTCCTTGGGGCCGGTGGCGCAACCGGCCAAAAAGATGCCCTCCGTGTTCGTCTCGACCGGCTGCAGTTTGGGGTGGGCTTCGTTGACAAAGTCGTACAGGTTGTAGGAGATGTTCAGTCTCTGGAAGAGTTCGCGGGCGCCCTTGGGCGCGGTGACGCCGGTCGCCAGGACGACCAGGTCGGCCTCGATCTCGACCGGCCGGCCCAGCAGCGTGTCCGCCCCCTCGATGACCAGGTTGCCGTCGCGCTCATAGATCTGCGAGACGCGCCCGCGGATATAGTGGGCGTCGTATTGTTCAATCGCCCGTCGGGTAAACTCGTCATACTCTTTCCCTCCGGCGCGGATGTCCATATAAAAGTTATAGACCTCGACCTCGGGGTCGTGCTCCTTGAGCATGATGGCGTGCTTGGCCAGGTACATGCAGCAGATCACCGAGCAGTAGGGCCGGCCCACATGCGGGTCGCGGGAGCCGACGCAGGAGACCAGGACAACCGTCTTGGGCGGCCGGCCGTCGGAGGGACGCAGGACGTGGCCGTGGGTCGGGCCGGCGGCGTTCATCAACCGCTCCAGTTCCAACCCGGTGATGACGTCAGGGTAACGACCGTAGCCATACTCCCCATAGACGGTCGGGTCAAAGAGGTCGAACCCCGTCGCCACCACGATCGTGCCAAACTCCTCGGTGACAATCTCGTCGCTCTGGCCGTAATCCACCGCTCCCCGGGGGCACTTTTGCGCGCAGAGGCCGCACTTGCCGTCCTTGACAAAATAGGTGCAGTGCTCCGTGTCAATCACCGGCACCAGCGGCACCGCCTGGGCAAAGGGCACATAGATCGCGGCGCGCCTGCCCATGCCGGCGTCAAACTCGGAGGAGATGCCCCCGCGAACCTTTCCCTCCTTTTCGCGCGGCCGCAATGGACAGGCGTTCCAGCAGATGCCGCACCCGGTGCAGAGGTCCTCGTCCACATAGCGGGCCTTTTTCTTGATCGTCACCTGAAAGTTGCCCACAAACCCCTTCACGTCCAGGATTTCGGAGTAGGTGTACAGGCGGATGTTGGGGTGTTGGGCCGCGTCCACCATCTTGGGCGTTTCGATGCAGGCCGAGCAGTCCAGCGTCGGAAAGGTCTTGTCCAACTGGGCCATATGGCCGCCGATGGAGGGCTCCCGTTCAACGAGGACCGTTTCGTAGCCGGCCTCGGCCACATCCAACGCCGTCTGGATTCCGGCGATCCCCCCGCCAATGACCAGGCAGCGGCGGACGATCCCCACCCTCTCCGCTTCCAGGGGGGCCAAATTGACCGCTTTGGCCACCGCCATACGCACGATCTCGATCGCCTTTTCGGTCGCTATCGGAATCTCGGCGTGCACCCAGGAGTCATGCTCGCGGATGTTGGCCTGCTCCATCAGGTAGGGGTTCAGCCCCCCTTGCGCGGTGGCCTTGCGAAAGGTGCGCTCGTGCATGCGCGGCGAGCAGGCCGCCACGACCACCCGGTCCAGGTTGTACTCCCTGATCTTTTCCTGAATCAGTTCCTGGCCGGGGGTGGAGCACATGTACAGATAATCGGTGGCATAGACCACGTGGGGCAGTTTCCCCGCCTCCTCGGCCACCCGGGCCACATCCACCGTCGCCGCGATATTGCTTCCACAGTGACAGACAAAGACGCCCACACGGGCCATCGTTTCCTCCGTCCTACCGGATCCCCGCCTTGGCCAGCAGCGGCCGGGGATCGCTACAGTGTCGGTCCAGGTACAGTTCCTTGATGTCCCGTCCGGTGGCCAGCCCGATGACCTGGGTAAAGTAAAGGATCGGTAGGTGCAGGTCTGTGCCGTAACGCCGGTTGATCTGCCCCTGCCGCATATCCAGGTTCGAGTGGCACATCGGGCAGGCGGTGACGATGCCGTTGGCCCCCCGGCGGCTGGCATCCTCCAGCAGTTTGCGGGTCAGTTCCAGGGCAATGTCGGTGCGCGAGAGGGCCAGGCTCCCGCCGCAGCACTCGGTCTTGAGCGGCCAGTCCACCACCGTTGCCCCGGCCGCCTCGACGATCCGATCCAGCATCATGGGGTGTTCGGGGTCGTCCGGCTCGAGGATTTCGGGCGGCCGCACCAGCAGGCAGCCATAGTAGGCCACCAGGCGCAGTCCCTCCAGGGACCGCTGTCGCTTCTCCCGCAGCGATGTCAGCATCGCCGGATCGGAGGCCAGGTCCACCAGCGAGTGCACGGCCACCTCCTGCTCCACCGGTGCGTCCAGGAGGGCGTTGACCTGCTCGCGCACCGCTGGGTCGCGCATCTCGTGCCCGGTATGGCGAAAGCGGGCATAGCACATTGCGCAGGGGGCCACCACGGCGTCAAACCCTTGTTCCTCGACCAGACGCAGGTTGCGAGCCGGCAGGGCCAGGGAAAGCCAGTAGTTGGTGGCGTGACCCGAAGAGGCCCCGCAGCAGGTCCACCCCTCCAGTTCGACCAGGTCAATCCCCAGGTCGGCACAGGCCAGGCGGGTGGAGACGTCATACTCGCGGGCGGTTCCTTCCAACGAGCATCCGGGATAGTAAGCGTAGCGGATCATGCCTTTTTCTCCATCGCCGTTACCCGCTCAAAGATTCGTTCCACCTCATCCCGGCCGGGGAAGCGGCGCGGCAGCAACGAGAGTTTGCCGCTGGTCAGCATCGGCAGGGCCAGGTCGGCGCTGTCCAGCAGTTTTCCTGAGCGGAGGTTATAGAGGCCCACCAGGCCAGGCTCGTACATCCGCCCGGTGAGGCGGACCAACTGCAAAAAGACCTGATGGAAGACCTTGACCGTGCGCTCAGAAGGGCGGAGGCCGGCCTCCAACGCCAGTTCGCGCAGGCCGTCCATCACCCGGGCAATGTCCACCTCGCAGGGGCAACGGGTCGAGCAGGTAACGCAACTGGCGCAGATCCAGTAGGTGTTCCGGCCGAGCACCCAGTCCGGTTGCTCCAGTTGGATGCCGCGCATAACCTGGTGCGGGGCGGCGTCCATCGCATAGGCCACCGGGCAACCGGCGGTGCAGCGGCCGCACTGATAGCATCGCCGCACGTCCACCTTGAGCCGCTGCTCGATCTGCCGGGCAAAGGTGCGCTCACGCAGGTTCAGTTTCAACACCGGCACATCCATCATGACCTCCTGTCCGCGCCGCCAGCACAGGCGACCGACCTGGATTTCGGCCTGGGCAGGAGCCCAGGGCCGCCAGGCATTATACTGCAACCTGACCGGCCTGACAAGTTCTTTCCATCACAAATCCAGATAGGTTTGCACGAAAGGCCCTTGTGTAGTATACTGAAGTGGCAGCGGCCCTCCAGGGTACAGCAAGGCCAGCCTGCCTTCCCGGGGAGGGCGATAAACCTGTAGAACGGCCTTTCCAGGCGGGCTGAAAAGCCCGCCCTCCGGTGAACCAAGGAGAACATCACAATGCTCAAGGGACGCGATCTCGTCAGTATGGCCGATCTGACCCGGGAGGAGGTACTGGGACTCTTTGAGCGGGCGACCGCGCTCAAGGCGCAGTGGCGTTCGGGCAGTTACCTGCCCAGTCTGGCCGGCAAGACGATGGCCATGATCTTTGAAAAGCCCTCTCTGCGCACCCGCTACACCTTCGAGGCCGGCATGGCCCACCTGGGTGGACACGGTATCTACCTAGGCCCCAACGACATCCGCATGGGGGTGCGGGAGACGGTCGCCGATGTGGCCCGCAACCTGTCCCGCTGGGCCGACATTATCATCGCCCGCACCTTTGCCCACAGCACGGTCGTCGAGTTGGCCGAGAACGCCACAATCCCCGTCATCAACGCCCTTTCCGACCTGGAGCACCCCTGCCAGGCCCTGGCCGACCTGCTGACCGTCTGGGAACAGAAGCAACGCTTCGAGGGGCTCAAGTTTTCCTATATCGGCGATGGGAACAATGTCTGCCACAGTCTGCTGCTCATCTGTGGCACGCTGGGGGTGGAGATGTGGGCAGCCTGCCCGCCGGGCTATGAACCCCAGGCGCATATCGTGGAGGAGGCCCGCCGGCGGGCCCAGATGCGCGGTTCGAGGATTCAAGTCGTTCACGACCCCCAGGAGGCGGCCCGGGAGGCGGACGTCCTCTACACCGATGTCTGGGCCAGCATGGGGCAGGAGGAGGAGGCCGAGGAGCGGCGCAAACTCTTTGCTCCCTATCAGATCAACGCCGGTCTGCTGGCACTGGCCCGTCCCGATGTGATCGTCGAGCACTGCCTGCCGGCCCACCGGGGAGAAGAGATCACCTCTGACGTCATTGATGGCCCCCATTCGGTCGTTCTGGACGAGGCGGAGAACCGCATGCATGTCCAAAAGGCGCTGGTTGTGGAACTGTTGGGACGCTAATATGGTTGAGGGTTGAGGGTTGAAGGTTGAGGGTTGAAGGTTGAGGGTTGAAGGTTGAGGGTTGAGGGTTGAAGGTTGAAGGTTGAGGGTTGAAGGTTGAGGGTTGAAGGTTGAGGGTTGAAGGTTGAGGGTTGAAGGTTCAGATTCCGGATGAGGACCGGTAGAGGGATGGGGAGCGGATAGATAAGCGGGATAAGGGGCGGATAGGGTTTGCCGGTTTGTCAGGATGTTCGGTGCGGATGGTGTCTGGCGACAGATGGAGGATAAAGGTGCTGGGTGCACCACCAGGCCAGGAGGAAGCAGGTGGCCGGCAATCGGGGCATCTATAACGCGGCGATGAAGCAGGCCCAGGCCCACGCCTGGGAGAAAAGGTGGAAGGCGGCTCTGCAAGAGTACCAGCGGGCGGCCGAGGAGTTTCCCGACGACCTGGACGCCCGCATGGGAATCGCCTCCGCCTATGCCGGGTTGAATCAGTGGAAAAAGGCGCTGTCCCTCTATGAGGACCTACACAAAGAGTTCCGCGATGACCTGGTCATCCTGGAGCGGCTGGCCGAGGCCTATGTGGAGGTCAAAGACCTCTCGCGGGCCCGGGAGCAGTTTCTCCGCCTGAGCAACCAGTACGTGGTGCAGGGCAAGATTCCCCAGGCTGTTGCCACCCTGGAACGGCTGGAAAAACTTTTGCCTCAGGATGGGGAGGTGCTGGCCCGACTGGCCGGCCTCTACCGCCAGGGAGGGAACCGTTCCGCCGCGATCGAGGCCGATCTGGAGCGGGTGCGCCTGCTCTTTCGAGAGGAGCAACTGGCCGAGGCGATGCACCTGTGTGAGCAGGTCCTCCGGGAGGACCCCGATAACCGCGCCGGTCGGGAACTCTTTTTCCGTATTCGCCGCGAAATAGATGCCCGACGGCAGCGGGGGGAGACGATCGGGGAGCGGGTCGCCGGCGGGGCGGTCAGCCTCTACCAGATGGAGGCGTGGGTCCGCGAGGCCACCGAGCGGCAGGGGCAGGGCGACCTAGAGGGGGCTATCCGCCTGTACGAGCGGGCGGTGGAGGCCGGCCTGGATCGCGCCGACGTCCACTACAGCCTGGGGTTGCTGTATAAAGAGGTGGGACAGCTCGAAGCGGCGATTGGACGGCTGCGGGCGGCCTCGGCGGACCCGGAATATGCCCTCTCCAGCCACTACACGATGGGGGAGTGCTTCCGCGACCTGGGGCGGTTGGACCAGGCCGCCCAGGAGTTTGAGCGGGCGCTGCACCTGGTGGACCTGCAGACGATCGGGCGGGAGGCGGTGGACGACCTGATTCAGATGTACGAGGCTGCGGCCAGTGTTTACGAGCAACGCAACGACCTGGCCCGGGCCGCCTCCCTCTATACCACCCTGGCCGGCTTTTTGCAGAGCAAACGCTGGCGGAAGGGCCTCACCGACAAGTTTCGCCAGCGGGCCCACGAACTGACCGAAAAGAGCATGCTCTCCAAACTGCGCCAGTTGGGCACCGGGCTCTTGCCGGCGATCGAGGGGCACGCCCGGGGCGAGCCGGTCGCCGAGCTACCCGAGATCAGCGGCCCTCGCGAGTCGGCCATTCCCTCGCTGGCCGAGGGGACCCTCCGGCCGATCACCGACTTTTTGCGCCGCGGCGGCCGGCCCGAGGGGGGTCTGGCGGTCGAGCCGGTCCCGGCGATCAAGCCGCTCGAAGAGGCCCTTTCGATCCTCCCCTCACGCCAGGTTCAGGTGCCCGTCCGCGAACTGGACACCACCGACCTGGACGAGCCGGTGCGGGAACTGGTCGAGGCCAGCGCGGTCTATTTGGAACGGGGCCTCTTTAACGCCGCCCTGGATCTCTGCTGTGAGGTCATTCGCCAGGCCCCCGGCTATTTGCCGATTCACCTGCGCATGGGGGAGGTCTATGAGCGGCAAGAACGCCTGGACCTGGCCTTGAACAAGTACCAGGCCCTGATCAACACCTACCTGGCCCGGGGGGAGGAGAAGGAAGCGGTGGCGGTGTACCGATCCCTCCTGACCCTTTCCCCCGATAATATCGCCGCCCGCAGCCGCCTGGCAGAACTGCTGAGCGGGATGGGACGAACCGAGGAGGCCGCGCACGAACTGATTCAGGTGGCCCACCTCTATTTCCGTCTGGGGCAGACCAACCAGGCGGTGGACAAGTTCCGCGAGGTGCGCGCCCTGGCCCCGGAGAGCAAAGAGGTCTATCTGGAGTACGGCTATTTCCTCCTCAAGATGGACCGGCCCGAGGCCGCCGTCGGTGAACTGAGCCGGGCGTTGCAACTGGACCCCCAGGACCCCCTGGCCCTGGCGCGCATGAATATCGCCTTGGCCCTTCTGGATGAGGAACAGGCCTTTTGGGACTCCCTGGCCACCACACTCAAGCGGGCGCGGGAGGACGCAAGCGCCTTTCAGACGATCGTCGGCCAGTACAAAGACCCGGCCGTACAGGTCTACGACTCCCCTCGCTTGGCCTACGCGCAGGCCCTCCTGTACCGCCAGGGTGGCCACATGGACGAGGTTATTCGGGTCCTCCAGGACCCCTACCGCCGCTTTGGCGCTTCCCCCAACGACCCGATGCAGTTGCGCATCTGTCGGTTGCTGGCCGAGGCCCAACTGGCCATGGGCAAGGTGGAAGAGGCGATTCGCGTCCTCCAACAGGGGCTGGAATGGGCTGAGGTGCTGGCCCCCGAAAAGTCCACCGGGGCGCCTGAGGACCCGGCGACCCTCCCCTCCCTACTCAGTTTCTATCACTGGCTGGCCGAGGCCTATGCCAAAGCCGAACAGTTGGACCAGGCCATCGCGGCCCTCTCCCAGGCCAAGGCCCGCTATCCCCACGACCGGGAGACCAGCACCAAACTGGCCGACCTCTACTTCCGCCAGGGGGACCTGCGCCAGGCCCTGGCCGAACTAAACGGCCTGGCCGAGTACTATGAGAGCAAGGAACAACTGGACCGCGCCCTGGAGATTCGCCGCCATATGAGCCAACTGGCCCCGAACAACCTGGTCGTGCGCGAACGGCTGGGCCGCCTCTACATCCGCCGGGGGTATATCGCCCAGGGGTTGAGCGAACTGGAGGCCCTGGCCGACCTGCAACACAAGCGGGGACTGACCGAGGCCGCCGTCCAGAACCTCCAGTATATGGCCGAGATTCTCTGGACGATGGGCCAGCACGACCGCGCCTACCAGATCTATGACCGCATCGTCCAACTGGCCCCCGAGGATGTCGCTGCCCGTCAGCAACTGATCAACCTGCATATCCTGGCCGGACGCATCGCCGATGCCCTGGAGGAACAACGCACCATCGCCCGCATTACCCTGAAGAGAAAACGGTGGGAGGACGCGGTCGCCGCCCTCCACCAGGTGCTGGCCCTGGACCCCAAGGACCGCTGGGCCCTTCGCGAACTGGCCGCCCTCCTCGCCTCGATGGACGAGCATGCGCAGGCCGTGCGCCTGTACCGTCGCCTGGCCAAACTGGAGCCGGGGAATGCGGAAGTGGCCGAGCGACTTGCCGAGGCGGAACGACTGAGCGGAAGTGCAGAAAGCGGCGATTGAGCCGGCCTGTACCGGGGGTAAGGGAACTACCCGGACGGCCTGCTGTCCGAGTTTGGAAATCAAATCGCCCGGCGGCCGCCTGAGTACTGGGTGAGGGGACCACCCGGACGACCTGCTGTCCAGGTGGTCGGTTGCAGAGGATGTGGTGATGACCGAACTTGTGGAAATCTTGCTCTCCCGCTTTGATTGGTCCAGCCTGTTGGATATCCTCTTGGTCACCCTCCTCCTTTACGGCCTCCTTTCCCTCCTCCGGGGCACGCGGGCGGTCGCCCTGTTGCGGGGGCTCCTGGTCATCCTGTTGCTCATCCTGGTCATCCCCTCCGTGCTGAAACTGACCACCCTGGGCTGGATTCTGGATAACGCCCTGCCGGCCCTGATCGTCACCATCCCGATCGTCTTTCAACCGGAACTGCGGCGGGCCCTGGAAAGCCTGGGCCAGACCGGGCTCTGGGCCCGCCGACCCTGGAACCGATCGTCCGCCCAAAAGATGCGCCAGGCGGTTGACGAGATCGCCGCCGCCTGCAGCGAAATGTCCCGCCAGCGTATCGGCGCCCTGATCGTCATCGAACGGACGATTCTCCTGGACGAGTTCGCCGAACGGGCCGTCCTCCTCGATGCCCGCCTTTCCCGGCAACTTTTGGTGGACCTCTTTTTTCCCAACTCCCCCCTGCACGATGGGGCCGTTATCATCCGCCAGGGCCGCGTCCTGGCCGCCGGCGTCGTCCTCCCTCTGAGCGAGGATATCCTGGACAGTTACCAGTACGGCACCCGCCACCGGGCCGCGATCGGCATCAGCGAAGAGACCGATGCCGTCGCCGTCGTCGTCTCGGAAGAGACCGGTGTGATCTCGATGGCTCAACGGGGCCGCATCGTCCGCTGGCTCGATGCCGAACGGCTGACCCGCCTGCTGGTTACCCTGCTGCACCTGGACGAGGGCCTGCCGGAAAGGAGGGGGAAGCAACGATGAAGCGCTGGTGGCAGCAATACCGACCCACCCGGGAACACCTCTTTCGCTTTCTCGCTGCCCTGGGGCTGGCCCTGGGGATGTGGGCCTATGTAACCCTCAGCCAGAATCCGGAAAGCCAGACGATCTTTGAGGACCTGCCCCTGGAGGCCCGAAACCTGAACGAGGCCTTTGTCCTGACCGATGACCAGGGGCTGCCCCTGCCCTCCCTGGGGGGCGTTTCCCTCGCCGCCCACGCCCCGGCGGAAGAACGCCTGACCGCCGGTGACATCCATGCCTATGTGGACCTGGGTGGAATCGAGGAGCCGGGGGACTATACCCTGGCCGTGCAGGTGGAGGTTCCCCGTGCCGTTCGCACATGGACCGTCTCGCCGGAAGAGGTCACCCTGCGGGTGGAGTCGCTGGAGCAACGGCTCTTTCCCGTCCAGGTGGTCCTGCAGGACCGGCCGGGGGTTCCCTACATCGTGGGCACGGCCACCGTGGACCCCTCCCAGGTGATCGTCCGGGGCCCCGCCAGCCGGGTGGAACGGGTGGGCGGTGTGCAGGCCCAGGTCAACCTGGCCGGCCGGGTCGTTTCTCTGGAAGATGCCCCTGTTTTGGTCCTGGCGGTGGACGCCGCCGGCCGGGAGGTGGCCGGGGTCACGGTGATTCCAGACCAGGTCGAGGTGAGCGTGCCGATCAGCCTGCAGGGTGGGCACAAGGTCGTCTCGATCGTCCCGGTGACCACCGGCCGGCCGGCCGAAGGGTACTATCTGCGCTCCATTGACCTGTTCCCCAACACCGCCACGATCCTCAGCGGTGACCCCCGCGCCCTGGAGCAGGTGCCCTTTTTGGAGGCGGCCGCCGTGGACCTGACCGACCGGCGGGAGGGGTTCACCCAAACGGTCGGACTGAACCTGCCCCCCAACATCTCCCTGTTCAACTCGCCGAACCTGGTGACGGTGACCGTACACCTGGCGGCGATTGAGCCCCTCTTGAGCATGCGCATCCCGGTGCGTCTGGTCGGGTTGGAGCCGCCGCTAAAGGCCACCTGGCAACCCCAATGGCTGGATGTGCAGGTCAGCGGCCCCCTGGAGGTCCTGGCCGGCCTCGCCCTCGACGACCTGTGGGCCGAGGTGGACGCCACCGGCCTGGAGGCAGGGGAGTACGACCTACCCCCGGCCTTTCGCGCCCCCGGTGGGGTGGTAGTCACCCCGGTCGGGCCGGCTGTGGTGCACCTCTCCCTGACCCTGCCGCCGACCCCCACGCCCACCCCCACGCCGACCGCTACCCCCACGCCCCAGCCCCGGCCGACGGCCGTCCTGACCCCGCCACCCACCGCGACCCCGACGGCCACCGTCACGCCCTCACTCACCCCCACACCGACCCAAAGACCGCCGGCCTCGCCCACCCCCCCTGCGCCGGGGTTCCCCCCCACCCCGAACGGGGCGCCCCCGGCCCCGCCCACGCCCAGCCGGCCAGTCAACCCGCCAGTCAGCCCGCCACCGCCCCCACCCCGACCGAGCAGG
>FWWM01011983.1_pt1 | contig 14617 bp, 17 predicted proteins | sample 2228351 | NCBI WGS metagenome assembly FWWM01 (sample SAMEA103939774, study PRJEB20133) | metagenome | reverse complement strand
TCTAACAACATTTGTCAACTCACCCATTGCATTCCATATCTTAGAAAATTCATCACTTACAAGTCTTCTATTCTCTTCTATTTGCTCCTGTATCAGTATTTCAAATGCAGTCCTTACTGGTTCTCTATATTCAGGTGGTAGTCTCTCTAATATCTTATTTATTTTCTCTATCATTTTGATAATTTTAAAGCTTTTAGACTTTATAATTTTCAAAATTATGAAAATTTTAAGTATTTTTGATGCAAGTTCAATTGCATATCGCTCATTTTTTGCATTTAAGGAAAATCCACTATTTAATTCAAAAGGTGAAAATACATCTGCTGAATTTGGATTTTTAAGTTCAATTTTAAGAGTATTAAAGGAAACAAAAAGTAATTACATAGCAATCTGCTTTGATAAAGGAAAGAGCAAAAGAGATATTTATTATACAAACTACAAAATTCAAAGACCAAAGATGCCTGATGAATTAACATTAAGTTTAATTAGAATTAGGCAATTAGTAAAGGCTTTAAATTATAAAATTCTTGAAGTTGATGGATATGAGGCAGATGATGTGATAGCAACAATTGTATATAAGCTAAAAAATAACTTTGATAAAATCTATATAATTAGCTCAGATAAGGATTTGTTACAACTTGTAGATGAGAAGGTTTTTGTTTATGATACAAGAAGTAATATCCTTTATGATGTAAAAAAAGTTATAGAGAAATTTAATATTGAACCTAAATATATTGCAGACTATTTAACACTTGTAGGTGATAAGGTAGATAACATAGAAGGCATAAAGGGTATTGGTGAAAAGAAAGCAGTAGAGCTTATAAATAAATATGGATATCTTGAAAATATATTAGGCAAATTGCCATTTGACATCCAAGAAAGGAAGGATGAGATATTAGGAATTAGAGATGAATTATTTAAGTTGAAAGCTTTGGATATTGATGTGGATGAGAATGAGCTTAGAATTAAAGAACCTGATAGAATTAGACTTTTTAACATTCTAAGACACTTAGAATTCTATAAGTTTATAGAAGAATTTTCAGTAAAGGCTAAAAAATTAGAAATTATTGAGGAAGATTTTTGCTTAAACGATTTTGACATTGTTGAAATTTATAACAATTACATCTATAAAATTGATGAGAATGCAAGGATTTTAAAGCGAAAGCTAAAAAGTGAGGATTTGGAGAAGACTTTTGTAGTATTTGATAGCAAAAGCTTATTTAAGATTGGTGCAAAAAATATAGTTTTTGATTTAATTTTAGCAGATTATTTAATTGATCCTGATTTTGCATCAAACAAAAGTCAAATTGAACCTATTGAATACATTTTATTAAAATATCTTGGTGAGAAAATTGATGGAATTGATAAAGAGCAAATTTTAGCACAAAAATTAAGAGTAGTTTATTTACTAAAAGATGAGCTTTTGAATGAAATTAGAAATTTAAAGATGGAAAAGCTATTAAAGGAAATTGAAATTCCAGTAGCAAATGTAATATGCAATATGGAAAATAAAGGTATTAAAATTGACATTGATTATCTAATAGATTTAAAGAAGGAATTTGAAAATAAAATTAGGGAAATTGAAAAGGAAATTTACGAGCTTGCAGGTACTAGATTTAATATAAATTCACCAAAACAATTATCTGAAATCTTGTTCAATAAACTAAAATTAAAACCTATCAAAAGAACTAAAACTGGTTATTCGACTGATATTGAAACCTTAATAGAATTAAGCAAAATTCATCCTATTGCAAGTAAAATTTTAGAATATAGGGAATTTTTCAAACTAAAAAGTACATATATAGATGCAATTTTATCAATTGTAAATCCAAGCACAAAAAGAATATATCCAAATTATAATCAAAGAGGAACATCAACTGGTAGAATCTCAGCATATAATCCAAATATACAAACAATTCCAATTAAATCTGAAATAGGTAGGAAAATCAGAAAGGCATTCATCAGTGAAGAAGGGAAATTATTTATAAAAGCAGATTATTCACAAATTGAACTTAGAATTTTAGCACATCTAAGTGAAGATGAAGCACTTATTAATGCATATCTAAATGACTTTGATGTTCATTCTTTAACTGCAAGAATTATATTCCAAAAAGATGAGATAAATGAAAATGAAAGGAGGATTGGAAAAACTATAAACTTCGCAATAATTTACGGTATAAGTTCATTTGGACTTTCTAAGCAGTTAAATATAGATCTCAAGATTGCAGAAGATTTCATAAATAACTATTTTAGATATTATAAAGGTGTTAAGGAATGGATTGAAAAAACAAAGTCATTTGCAAGAGAAAATGGTTATGTAAGAACGATTCTAAATAGAATAAGGCTTATACCAAAGTTAGGTATTAGTAGTCCAAATAAGATAATAAGGGAGTCATGGGAAAGGATATGTGTAAATGCACCTGTTCAAGGCTCTGCAAGTGATATTATTAAAATTGCAATGATAAAAACACTAAACTACAATCCAATTTTGCAAATTCATGATGAACTTGTATTTGAAGTTGATGAAAATTTAGCAGAAAATTATAGTAAAGAAATTAAAAGCATTATGGAAAATGTTATAGAACTTAAAGTTCCTTTAAAAGTGGATATTGAAATAAGCAAAACATTATAAATACGCTTTAAAATTTTAGCAAATTATGAAATCCTTGGTTCTATTAAGTGGTGGTATTGATTCTACAACATTAGCTTATTATATCAAGAAGAAATTAAATAGAGAATTATACGCAATTAGTTTTGTTTATGGACAGCGACATAACAAAGAATTAGAGTACGCTAAGTATCAAGCAAAAATTTTAAATGTAATTGAACATAAAACTATAGATATTTCATTCTTGAGAGATTTAATCAAGAATTCTGCACTTTTAAACAAAGATATGAGTCTTCCAACTTGGGAGCAAGCACAAAAGGAAATGCCATCTACATATGTCCCTTTTAGAAACTTAATTTTCATATCAATAGCTCTTGCCTATGCAGAAAGCAATGATATAGATGAAGTATATTATGCAGCACAAAGGCAGGATTATTTAGGTTATTGGGATTGTAGAGAAGAATTTGTAAATAAGCTAAATGAAATATCATTATTAAATCCTAAAAAGCAAATAAAAATTATTGCACCATTTGTTAATTTAAGAAAAAGTGAAATTGTAAAAATTGGTTTAGAGCTTGGAGTAGATTATAGAAAAACTTGGAGTTGTTATAAAGGAGAAGAAGAACCTTGTGGCACTTGTCCATCTTGCGTAGATAGGAAAAGAGCATTTGAGGAGGTGGGCATTTATGATATTAAATGAAATTCAAAAGGCAATTATATTTGGTAGTTCGATCAGAATAAAAACACCAATAGGATTTATAGAGATATATAGGGGTGATATTTTGAATGCTGAAAAAAATGATAGTGGTTATGGAATAGATGCATTTTTGGATATTGTAAAAAATTCAAAAGAATATGAACTTGAAGTTTTAGATGAAATGCCCATTACTACAATTAATGAAGGTTGGCAGGAGATTAAAAATAGAATCTTTGAAAATAATAAATTACTTTTTAAAAACTTAGTATTAGATGAAGGAGAAATTTTTAAGTTTATAGAATGGATAAAAGCTAGAAATTTTAGTGGATTTATTATAAATAAGGATGTGATAGAAGTTATAAAAGATGGTAATACTCTTTATTCACTTGGTATATTTAAAGAGAATCAAGCATTTAATGTATATGAGTTTGATAATAAATTAGTGAGCATATTTTTAAGGTCAGTAGTAAAACTAAATGAAGATGAGATATCAAAAACTCCAGATATTAGGAAGGAATTTGCAATGAGCGGAGAAAGTGGTATTATTCTAAGCTATGAAAGGTTAGAAGTTTTTGAAAAAGGTATTAGAGTTTTAAATTTAGTTGATGAACTTCCAATAGATGTGAATAAAGTAGTCTATGGTTTTGAGCAGGAATTTGAGATCAAACCTCAAGAAACACCATTTTTAACAGATAAAGATTTGAAACTTCTTGCCTATATACTTGAAAATAGTATGAAACTTCTTTCTGAGAAAGTTGGTAAGGAAGCAGTTGAAAAAGCTATTGAAAAATACAAACCAGATGTTAATAATCCGCAAAGTGTTATAAATTGTATAAAAGAAGTCATGGAAAGAGCAAAAATAATAGGTGGAACAGGATGGCTTAAAAAGAACATAAACAAAATTAGTGATGGTGTAAGTAAGGTTACAAATGAAGAATTGAGAAAACTTTTAAATGAGCTTTTTAGAGTATGAATAGGGCTTCAAAAATAAGTTTCTTAAATGACAATCAGTTTTGGTTTAAAAATCTAAACTTAAAGAGCTACTTTGATATAGATAGTGATAAGTTATTTATTCCTTACTTTTATTATTCAAAAGAGCAAATTATCTCAACAGTCTTAGAATATGGACTAAAAAAATATAAAGCAAATCAAATTGCAATTTTTGACTTCCAAAAGCCTGAAGTTATTTTAAACTTTGAAAATCTTTTAAGGTTTTTTTTGGAAAGAATATCAGATAGTGATGAAAATTTTATTGTTATAATAGCACCTGAATTTTTTGATAAATATCAAGCACAACTTAAAATCTATAGATTTTCAAATAATGAGGGGAAATTAAAAATTTATGGATTTTCAGATTTTAGAAGTTTTTATGAAAGCAAAATTAAGTTTAAAATAAATGAATTTCTTTCAGGTATCATGATGTTGTATGAAATAAGAGAAAGACTAGCATTTGTAAATACATTCCTTTATATTGTTGAAAACTTTGCAAAGCCATTTAATTTTAGGCAAGCAGCTATAGATCTTAATATTAGATTTGAGACACTTAAAAATTTTATTGATTATCTAGAAAGGGCTTTTTTGATAAGCTTGCTTGAAGAAGAAGATAGCCCAAGAGCTAATAGAACCATTATATTCAATGATTGGAGAGTTTATAATTATTTGATGAAATTTTCAAAAAGAGAATTAATATTAGGTGATATTCATAAAGGTGCAATTTTAAGCTATGAATTTTTAAAAGCTATTTTGGAGAATAAACAAATTAAAATTGATAGTCAATTAAATCCAGTTATTTTATCCTAAAAGCTTCTTTTAATAGATCTGATTCAAATCTAATTACTAAGTATAACTTTGCTTCTTCAACATAAGGTTTTAATGGAATGTAAATGTTATCATCTTTTTGGATAATTGGTAAGAAATCCTTTAATAAATTAGGAATTTTATAATCTATGAGAATTTTTTTTAGTTTCTTATTACCAATTCTATCACCCTTTTTCCTTTTCCTTATAATGATTGGACTAAAAATTTTATATAAGTTAAAGTTTAGAGTAAAGTTTTCAAGGATTGGTTTTTGACTAATTTCAACTATAATTTTCATCTTATACTCATTAATGTAAATTATACTAGGTTTTGGATAGATGTAAATTAAATAGTCAAATTTTAGTGGTCTTTTGTAAATACCAATAAAGTTCCCCCTTACTTCAAAAAAGTAATTCTTTGCTAAATTAAGTTTACCTTCATCCTTTATAGCCTTTAAAATGTAATTTAGATGCATTCTACTTGGTTCTCTAATAAGCTTTGAAAAGAATAATTTAATGTTTTGTTCTTCAAGTTTTAAAAACACATCCCTTCTAAAAATTTTTATATTCCTATCCTTATAAATGATAGCCTTTTTATAGATTACCTTCATTTCCCTTTCATAAATCCTAACCATTTCAAGCAAATTCAAATATGTGTTTTTAAAGCCTTTTAGATAATTTTCAAATTTCTCCTTAATTTTAGCTAAAATCTCATTTCTTATAAAATTTCTTGAATAAATATTTTCAAAATTGGTCTTATCAACAAGATATTCATTCTCATTTAAATTAGCTAAAATTTCCTCTTTTGAGTATAGAATTATTGGTCGGATTATATTCTTATATTTTGGCTTTAAGACAAGTCCAAATATTCCACTTCCTCTTATACTATTTAATATAAATGTTTCAAGAGCATCATTTAAGTGATGTGCAGTTGCAATTTTATTATAATTATTCCTCATTGCAATTTTCTTTAAAATTCTATACCTTAAGATCCTACCTGCTGTTTCAATGGAAATTTTTTTCCTTTTTGAAAAGTTTAATACATTTACTCTTCTAATATAGCATTTTAAATTATTTTTTTTTGCAAATTCCAAAACCCAATTTTCTTCTTCAAATGCTTCTTCTCTTAACATATGGTTTATATAGCAGATTGCAAATTCAATATCCATTTTTGATTTAAGCATTAATAATTTTTTTACTAAGAAAACAGAATCTGGACCACCTGAAAATGCTAGTAAAATTTTATCATTTGGCTTTATTAAAAAACTGAAATCCAAGTTGTCCACATGCTGCATAAATATCTCTTCCTCTTGACCACCTAATTGTAACTACAACATCCAATTCTTTTTTTAGTCTATCATAAAAACTATAAACATCTTCTTCACTTGGTACTTCCCATTTGAAGTAATCAACCTTATTATATGGAATGATATTGATTTTACATTCAAGCCCCTCTATAAATTTTTTAAGAGCTTTAACATCCTCTTCTCTATCATTAAAACCTTTAAGCTGAATATATTCAAATGTTACCCTTCTTCTTTGTTTTTGAAGGTAATAAATGATTGCATTTTTAAGTTCCCTTAAGCTATATGCTTTTGAAATAGGCATTATCTCATTTCGCTTTTCATCAATTGCAGAATGGAGTGATACTGCAAGCTTAACCCTTCTTTCAAAATCTCCAAGTTCGTAAATTTTTGGAACTATACCACTTGTTGAAATTGTAATATGCCTTGTGCCTATATTAAGTCCAATATGTGAAGTCATAATTCTAATAGCTTGCTTAACATTTTCAAAATTCAATAAAGGTTCTCCCATACCCATAAATACAACATTCGTAATTTTAGAACTAGTTTTTTTGCTAATTTGAAGTACTTGATCCGCAATTTCCCACCAACTTAAATTCCTCTTAAATCCCAAAAGTCCTGTTGCACAGAAGTTGCACCTTAAGGCACATCCTAATTGACTTGAAACGCAAACAGTTCTTCTATCTTTTTCGGGCATAAAAACTGCTTCATATCCATCTTCAAATATAAACTTAATACTTCCATCACTTGAATAAACCCTAAATTTCTCTTCAATAGGCTTAACATAATATCCATCATCAATTAATCTTTTCCTAAAATGCTTTGAAATATCACTAAAATTGTTAATATCTTCCTCACCCCTTTTCCAAATCCATCTATAAATCTGAATACCATTAAATGGCTTTTCACCTAATTCAGTAAGTTGTCTTAGTGTTAAAGCTTTAAGATTCTTGTTCATAATTTTTTATCATATAATTGCTAAATTTTTGCCAATTTTTTCAAATACTTCAAGTGCAAAATCTAAATCTTCTTTTTTATGAATTGCAGAGAGCATTACTCTTAAACGAGCAGTACCTCTTGGAACTGTTGGATATACAATTGCTTGAACAAAGATATTATTTTCAAATAATGCTTTTGAAAACTGTTGTGCTTTTTTCTCATCACCTATAATAACTGGTGTAATAGGTGTTTTAGTAGTGCCTAGGTTAAATCCAAGCTTTCTTAAATTACTTTGAAAATACTCCTTATTTTCCCAAAGCTTCTTAATTCTTTCATCCGAAGATTGCATAATTTCAAGTGCTGCAAGATTAGCAGCAACATCAGCAACAGTCAAAGCACTTGAAAATAGAAATGGCCTTCCTTTTTGCTTTAAATAATCTATTAAGCTTTTGCTTCCAGCTACAAATCCACCTACAACACCAAATGCCTTTGATAGTGTTCCAACCTCAATATCAACCTTACCATGAGCATTAAAGTAATCTACAACACCCCTACCATTCCTTCCAAGAACACCTTCACCATGTGCATCATCTATCATCAAAATTCCATCATATCTATTTGCAATATCAATAAGTTCATTAAGTGGTGCAATATCTCCATCCATTGAAAATACCCCATCACTAACAATAAGTTTCCTTCTCCTATCCTTATACTTCTTTATCTTATCCTCTAAATCATTAACATCCAAATGTTTATATCTAACAATTTCAGCTTTACTTAATCTACAACCATCTATTATAGAAGCATGGTTTAATTCATCTGAAAATATAACATCACCTTCTGATACAATAGCAGGAATAGTTGCTAAATTTGCTGTAAATCCACTTTGAAGCAAAATGACATCTTCAACTTCTTTAAATCCTGCAAGTTTTTTTTCAAGCTCTAAATGAATTGACATTGTTCCTGAAATTGTTCTAACAGCAGCAGGTCCAATACCATACTTCTGAACATATTCTATAACTTTATCAACTAATTTCTTTTCACTTGCAAATCCAAGATAATTATTTGATGTTAAGTTTAAGCACTTTTTTCCATCTACAACAAACCAAGATGATACAGCACTCTCAATAACCCTTATATTTACATAAAGACCTTCATCTTTTAACCTTTTTAGTTCATCATCGATAAATTTAAGCTTCATTCCTCCCCAACTTTAAACCTTACAAACCTAACAATCGTTATCTCTTTACCTAACTGATTTTCAGTTTCTTTTTTATACTCAGCAACAGTTTTAGTATTATCTTTTATAAACTGTTGATTAAGAAGAACTTTTTCAGAGAGAAATGCCCTAATTTTACCCTCTACTATCCTATCAATCACTTTTTCAGGTTTGCCTTCACTAATTGCTTGCTCTCTATAAATGTTCTTTTCTCTCTCTATAACATCATTTGGAACATCACTCTCAGAAACTGAAATAGGACTCATAGCAGTAATTTGCATAGCTATATCTTTTGCAAATTGATATAATTTTTCATCGCTTGGCTTAATTTCTACCATACTTGCAACCTTATTTCCTGGATGAACATAAATTTCTATAAATCCATCTAAAGTTTCAAAGATAGCAAATCTCCTTAAAATGATATTTTCTCCAACCTTTCCAATAAGAAGCTTTATAGCATCATCTACACTATCATCACTCTTAAGTTTCAAAGCTTTTAATTCATCTAAATTTCTCGGCTTATTTTCCTTTACAATCTCTAATATATCCTTTAGCAAACCTTTAAAATCATCTGTTGCAGCCACAAAATCAGTTTCACAATTAAGCTCAACAAGAACACCAAATTTCTTATCATCTGATAAATAGCTTGCTATTAAACCTTCCCTCGCTTCTTTGGTTAATTTCTTCTCACTTTTAGCTATTCCCATCTTTCTCAATATCTCAACTGCCTTATCAATATCACCATTTGCTTCTTGTAAAGCTTTTCTACAATCCATTAAACCTGCACCAGTTCTTTCTCTAAGCTCTTTTATAAGTTCAGGTGTTATATTTGCCATGTTGCACTTGCCTCCTTTCCTTTTTTTATAGCTTCAACTAATACTGAGGTTATTAAAGAAACACACTTTATGGCATCGTCATTTGCAGGAATTGGATAGTCTATTAAGTCAGGATCAGCATTCGTATCACATATTGCTATAACTGGAATTTTAAGTAAATTTGCTTCATGAACTGCAAGCTTTTCATTAACAGGATCAACTACATAGATTACATCAGGTAAGTTTTCCATATTCCTAACACCACCAAACTTTTTAAGGAGTTTTTCATATTCTCTTTGGAATTCTATAATTTCCTTTTTTACATATATACTCTTACCCTTATTGAATTCAATAAAAATGTCCTCTAATTCCCTTATTCTCCTTAATCTTTGCTTTGTCGTATCAAAATTCGTAAGAAGACCACCAGGCCACCTTTCAACTACATAGAATGCACCTACTTCACTTGCAAACTTTACAATTGTATCTTTTAGATTCTTCTTAGTGCAAACAAATAAGAAAGTCCCATTTTTTAAAGCAATATTATATACAAATTCTAAAGCCTTTTGAAGTAAAGGAATAGTTTTTCTAACATCTATTATATGATAACCATTTTTCACTGTGAATATGTATTTAGCCATCTTAGGATTCCATTTACTACGCTTATGCCCAAAATGTGCACCAGCCTCTAAAAGTTGTTTAACATCAACGCTTGGTATATTGCCAAGACCTTCTTCTCTTACTTCTTGCATACTTCATTCTCTCCTTTTTCCTTGCATCTCTTGTTAATAAACCAGCCTTCCTTAAAATAGGCCTATAAGTTTCAGGATCCAATGCAGATAAAGCTCTTGCAATACCATGACTTATAGCACCAGCTTGACCAGAAAAACCTCCACCATCAACCTTAATTACTATATCATATAATCCAAGTGTATTAGTAATTTCAAGAGGTTTTAAAATAAGTTTTTGATGTTCAATAGATTTAAAGTATTCATTTAATCTCTTACCATTTACATATATTTTACCATTACCCCATTCTTTTAGTCTCACACGAGCAGTAGCATGCTTTCTTTCACCAGTAGCAAAGACAATTTTCTTATAGCTTCCATCTTTAAATTTTTTTAGCATTATCCTTTCACCAGTGTCTAAAAATAGAATTTTATCACCTGTGAATAAATCCTTTTCTTTATAAACTGATGGAACTTTCATATCCTATAATCCTCCTTAATTTCAAGTTTTTGAGGATTTTGAGCATGATGAATATGTTCAGGTCCTATAAATATTCTTAATCTAGCAAGCCTTCTTTTTCTTGTTTTATTCTTTGGTAGCATACCTTTGACTGCAAGATATATAAGTTTTCTTGGATCCTTTTTGTAAAGTTCAAGTGCACTATATTCTTTAAGGCCACCTATGTAACCTGAATGCCATCTGTATATTTTGTTTCTCCATTTTTCACCTGTAAGTATAATCTTTTCTGCATTTACAACAATTACATAATCACCCATATCTTCTGAAGGTGTATATTCTTTTTTATGTTTTCCTATAAGGATTTTTGCAATAGTACTTGCTAATCTTCCAAGCACCTTACCTTCCGCATCAATAACCCACCATTTCCTTTTACTCCCGTCTATATTATTAAAAAATGTCGTTTTCATTATAAACCTCCTTTTAATTAAAGATAGGTGAAAATTTTAAAGGTTAAAAACTTTTTTTAATTTTTCATATAGTTTTTGTTTTGGCATAGCTCCAACAATTTTATCTAACAATTTACCATCTTTAAAGCAAAGTAATGTTGGAATTGACATTATATTGAATCTTTCAGCCAAATGTGGGTAATCATCAACATTAACTTTATAGACTTTTACATTCAGTTCCTTCTCTAAATCTTCTAGTATTGGAGCAATAGCTTTACAAGGAGCACACCATTCTGCCCAAAAATCCACAACTATATTGCCTTCTTCCTTTATTGCACTATCAAAATTTTTATCACTTAGATGCTTGCTCATTCTTTTTCTCCTCCTTTGGAAACTTTAATAATTTTAAAATAGAAAGTTCTGCATTATCACCTCTTCTATAACCATATTTTACTAAAGTTGTAAAACCTGACTTTATACCATCTTGCCTATACAAAGGAGCTATTTTATTAAATACTTTATTAGTTAGTTTTCTGTCATTTAAAAATCTATTCACAATCCTTCTATTATGAACATTATCTTCCATAGCTCTTGAAAGAATTTTATCGACAACTGATTTGCAAGCTTTTGCTTTTACTGTTGTAGTTATTATCATACCATGCTCAAATAAACTCTTTGTTAAGTTTCTCAATAATGCTTTCCTATGCTCCCTTTCCCTTGATAGTTTTTTTATTTTATTTAAATGACGCATAATTTATCACCTCGCCTTTTTTGAAAATTCAAGAGAAAATCCAATCACTTTATTTCTTAGATTTTCAAAACTACTTTGTGGTAACCCTGCCTCTATAAACCAATCATTTACTTCTTCTTCTGTATAAGATATAAGGTCATTCAATGTTTCAATACCTTTACTTCTAAGAAGCTCTATAACCTTAGGAGGTAAAGGCAATTCTGATATTTCCTTTCTTTTTGCCTCTTCTATTCTCTTATTGAACTCTTCTATATCAAAATATTCATATTCCTTTGATTTTCTAAATTCATTTCTTAAGGCTAAAATATGCTTTTCTAATATGTCAAGAGCTTTATAATAGGCACTCAATGGTGTAATAGTGCCATTTGTCCAAATCTCAAGCACCAATTTATCCTTATCCATATATGCTTCATATCTCGTCTTTTCAACTATCCAATTGACTTTATCAACAGGAGAAAAATTACCATCTACAAATATCGTTCCAAAACTGAATAAATCCTTATATTCCTCTGAATATTCTTCTTTTGGTACAAAACCTACACCCTTATCTATAAATATCTCCATATAAACAGTTTTTTTAGCTGTAACTTGCGCTATATATTGTTCCTTATTTATAATTTCTATACCTGTTGGAACTTGTATGCTTTGAGCAGTTATATCACCAGGTCCCTCAAATTCTATTGTTACTTTTGCAGGAAGTGAAACTAAGTTTTCATCAACCTTAAATTTTATCTTCCTTATGTTCAAAAGGATGTAAGGAACATCTTCTACAATTCCCTCAACTGCTGAAAATTCATGAACAACACCTTGAATATAAACTGCAACAACAGAATAACCATCAATTGAAGAGAGCAAAATTCTTCTTAAAGCATTTCCAATAGTTATACCATAACCCTTTTCAAGCTGAGGAATTACTATTTTTGCATAATTATCTGTACTTTCTTCTACATAAAAACCTTTTGGATATAAAAAATTAACAAAAGCCATAACTAACCTCCTTATTTTGAATACAACTCTACTATAAGTCGTTCGTTTATAGGATGTGTCACATCTATTCTTTGAGGTTCTCTTAAAACTTTACCTGCATAATTATTATAATCAACTTCTAACCAATCTGCTTTTGGTAAGCTCTTATGGAATTCAATAGCACCATTCAATTCATAATTATCCCTAAATTTTTCATCAATCATAATAACATCACCAACCTTTACCAAATAAGAGGGTATATCTATCTTCTTACCATTGACTAAAACATGACCATGCTTTACAAATTGCCTAGCTTGAGCTCTACTTTTAGCAAAACCCAGCCTATAAACTATATTATCTAATCTTTTCTCTAATAAAATTAAAAGATTTTCACCTGTATTTCCAGGCATTTTTCTTGCTATCTCAAAGAATCTTCTAAACTGCCCTTCTAAAACTCCATATATTCTTTTAACTTTTTGCTTTTCCCTTAACTGCATACCATAAATTGTAAGCTTTGCACCTTTCTTCTTAGGTCCATGTATGCCAGGTGGATATGGTCTTCTTTCAAAAGCACACTTTTTGGTTAGACATCTTGGACCTCTTAAGAATAATTTTTCGCCTTCTCTTCTACAAAGCTTACATCTTGGTCCAGTATATCTTGCCATTACACTCTCCTTCTTTTAGGTGGTCTGCAACCATTATGTGGTATAGGTGTTACATCTTTTATGGAATGTACTTTAAGACCTGCACTTACCAATGCTCTAATAGCTGTTTCTCTTCCAGGACCTGGACCTGAAACCCTTACTTCAACATTTTCAATACCAAGAGATTTTGCAACTTTTGCAGCAGTCTCAGCGGCCTTGCTTGCAGCAAATGGTGTTCCTTTTCTTGTTCCCTTAAAGCCAACACTTCCACCACTTGCCCAAGCAACTGTGTTACCCTCTAAATCAGTAATAGTTACAATTGTATTATTAAAAGTTGATTGAATATAAACTATACCATTAGGTCCCACTTTCCTCTTAGATTTGCTAGCCATTAACTTTGACCTCCTTTTTTCTTCCTCTTGAATATGTTACCTCTTGGTCCTTTCCTTGTCCTTGCATTATGCCTTGTCCTTTGACCTCTAACTGGAAGCCCTTTTTGATGCCTTATACCTCTATAACATTTTATATCTACAAGTCTTTTTATATTCCTTTGTATTTCTGCTCTTAAAGCACCTTCAACTCTTAAATCCTCTATAACATTTCTTAACTTAGCAATTTCTTCTTCCGTTAGATCTTTTACTCTTTTATTGGGTTCAATATCTAATTGAGCTAAAATTTTCATAGCAAGAGGAATACCTATACCATATATCCTTTCAAGACCTATAAAAACAGGTTTATTTTTTGGTAAATCAACACCCGCTATACGAGCCATAATCCTTTACCCCTGTCTTTGACTATGTTTAGGATTATCACAAATAATCATAACTTTACCTTTCCTTCTAATAATTTTACACTTATCACATCTTTTTTTAACAGAAGCTTGCACCTTCATAAGTATCGATAATTTTAAAGGACAATTTTTCCAATAAAAACATTTACAATAGCTAATTCTAGCAGCATTTTTCACAGCCTTCAACATCCACTAATATTTGTATGGTCTTTCCCCTAATTCCAAGATTCATTGGACAATCTTTTAGTTTGATTTTTTTATACTATAAAATTTTTATTATACTTGAAGGAGGTAAGAACATGAGATGGATGATATATCTGAGCTTGTTTGTGAGCGTGGGCATTTTAAATGCCAAACTCATAAACTCATATTCATATCTCTATAAAGGTTTTACACCAAATAAAGGCCAAATTGCTTCAAATGATGTTCTATTTTATTCAAGAAATGGAAATATGGGAAT